>Ga0299906_10002319_pt1 | contig 15865 bp, 13 predicted proteins | sample RVTome_14_FD_200259 | JGI IMG/M metagenome (GOLD analysis project Ga0299906, IMG submission 200259) | Soil microbial communities from uranium-contaminated site in the Upper Colorado River Basin, Wyoming, United States - RVT145D125 (version 2) ... | reverse complement strand
GCACCCAGCGCCGGCCGGAGATTGTCAAGGGCTATTTCCACGCCGACTCCGTCCGCTATGCGGCATAGCGTCCACATGTCAAAACAACCGTGGCCGGGGTAGTATCCAGGTCCGGCAGGGCTGCCTGCGCAATGCGAGTGTTGATCATGGCCGCGCTTTCAAGCGGCATGAAGGCACGGTAGCGCCATGAACAAACTGTGGCAACAGCTATTACAATTGCAACGATCGCGCATTTAGAGAGCACATTCGATGTTGCAGACAAGTAAAGACGACCGACGACAAAAAAGCTGATAAGCAAGCCAAGAGCGGTGCCGACAGCGGGCGCAATACTCAATGGAGCACAATAGAGCATCGAGGACGCCGACAAAGCAAGAGTTGTTCTCAAATTGACAGAGCGGGTGAGCGAAGAAAGGATGCAGGCAGTGAGTAGTATGACCACAAGAACGAGGAAATAAGAAGCGGCAGAAGAAAGCAAGAGAATAGCGTACCATGGGACGACCGAAAGTGGTCCGACGGGGCTGACTCCGCTCAAAAGCAGATTAGGCAGGGCATGAATGAACGCGCAGGTCGCAACTGAAACCGCAAATCCAAAGCAGATTCCTGCGAATGAAGCTCGCAGTGGTATCATAGAGATGTCTTGGACGACGCGCCACGGATGCAATAGAAGAAGTATGGCAACGCGAGGGACGGTCGGGCCCGGATACCTAGAGACAGTCACCAGCTTGCCCTTCGCGATAGGTAGAGCGCCGCGCGGCGAGCGGCGCATCAGTGCGGGAATCGATGGCGGACCCGGACCCAGCGGTCATGACGTCTGGATGGATGATTCGCGCGGGCCCGGCCATGGGCGGATTGTCGCATCGGGGGCGCGGTGGGGCAAGGACGGGTTGGCGGGGGAGATGTCCGTGGGGGGTGTCGTTGCCGGTGGCGGCACGTGGGCGAGGCCCTGTCGGACCGCCCACACCCTCACTCTGGCACTCTCCCTCAAGGGAGAGGGGACAACCCTACGCAGCCGTGCGGCACGCGGGGGCGTTGCCGGTAGAGGACGTCCGCTGCGGCTAGGATGATGGCCACTCAAGTGGCCCGCCCGGTCCGCACAGCGGACCCGAAAACCTACGGTCACACAAGGTCCGCACAGCGGACCCTACAGCCCGCCCGGTCCCCACGACCTCCACTTCGGAGTGCCCGCCCGTCCATGCCGCAGTCAACCATTGAATCGACCATCGCCGCCGCGCTCGTCGAGCACCCCGCGATCTCAACGTCCATCGACGCCATCATTGCCCAGGTGCGCGCGGCACAGCAGTCCATCACCGGCATTCGTCCGCCCAACCCGGACCTCAAGCAATCCTACGCCGACTCGCTGGAGCAGTTCACGCGCCTCCGGGGCCGCGGGCCGATTTACCCGTATCTCGGCTCCGGGTTCGGCAACGGCCCGCTGGTGGAGCTGGCCGACGGCTCGGTCAAGTGGGACATGATCAACGGCATCGGCGTGTCGATGTTCGGCCACTCCCACCCGGAACTCATCGCCGTCGCCCTTCGTGCCGCGCTTGGCGACACGACCATGCAGGGCAACCTCCAGTGCAACACCGATGCCGTCACCTTCGCGCAGGTGCTCGTCGATGAGGCCGCCCGCACCAGCAGAATCCGCCACGCGTTCCTGACCAACTCCGGGGCCATGGCCAACGAATCGGCTCTCAAGATCTGCATGCAGGCCAAAGACGGCCGGTCGCCGCGCATCCTCGCCTTCGCCGACTGCTTCATGGGCCGGTCGCTAACGCTCTCGGAGATCGGCGACAACGCGGCCGGCCGCGTGGGTCTGCCCCTGCGCATGCTCGTCGATTACATGCCCTTCTACGATCCCGAGCACGGCGATCGATCCATCGAGTACGCGGTGTATCACCTTCAGCAGGCGATCAAGCGCTACCCGGGGCAGCACTGCTGTTTCGTGATGGAGCTGATCCAGGGCGAGGGCGGCTTCAACATGGGCCCGCGCGAGTTCTTCGTGCCGCTCATGCAGGTCTGCCGCGACAACGACATTCCCGTGTGGATCGACGAGATCCAGACATTCGGCCGCACGGAGTCGATGTTCCACTTCGAGTCGCTGGGGTTGGGCGAGTTCGTCGATGTCGTGACGCTCGGCAAGATGAGCCAGGCGTGCGCGTGCCTGTTCACGGAGACGATGAACCCCAAGCCGGGGCTGCTTTCGGGCACGTTCATCGGCTCGACCATGGCCCTTCAGGTGGGGCGGTGGATTCTCGAGACGTTGCAGGACGGGGGGTACTACGGGCCGGACGGGCGGATCGCGGGACTCCAGAGGGCCTTCCGCGAGCGAGCCGCGGCCCTTGTGGCGGCCCATCCGGACTGGTTCGGGCCGATCCCGCACTGGTCGGGGCTTCAGCGGCACGCCCTGGGGCCATATGGCGGCATCGGGGGTATGATGAGACTGACGCCCTTCGAGGGCCGCAAGGACATGATCCTCGCCGCGCTCAATGCGATGTTTGAGGCCGGGGTGATCGGCTTTTATTGCGGACATGGACCGTATCACGTGCGGTTTCTGCCGGCGGTGGGGGTGATGCGGCCCGAGCAGTTCGACGATGTGTTCGAGGTGGTCGAAAGGGCCCTGGCGCGGGTCGCCGATAAGCCATAGGCACACAGACGAAGAATTCACCACAGAGACACAGAGGACACAGAGAAGAAAGGAATGCAAGTCAGAGCGGAAAGGGCGGGAGAAGTGCGAGTATCACAACGCGTTGGGACATTTCTGTTTTCTGCTTTCCACCTTTTTGTTTTCTCCTCTGTGCCCTCTGTGCCTCTGTGGTGAATCCTCTCCCCATGTTTCTCATTCGCAACGCCCAACTCGACGACGCCTCATCGCTGCTGAAGCTGGCGCGCATGGTTCATTCCAACAACCTGCCCGACGACCCGGAGCTGCTGCGGGCCAAGATCATCCGCTCGCGCAAGAGCTTCACTTTCGTGCCGATGGAGCGGCAGGAGCGCGAGTTCCTGTTCGTCCTCGAGGACACGGACACGGGCAACGTCATCGGCTCATCGGCGGTCATCCCCGCCATGGGCGGGCCGGGAAAGCCGCACTTGTACTTCCAGGTCCGCAAGCGCGAGTTCTACAGCGAGGACCTCCAGACCGGTCAGGTCCACGTGACGCTCCAGCTCGGGCAGGACGAGACCGGCCCGACGGAGATCGGCGGGCTGATCCTGGCCCCGTCCTATCGCGGCCACCGCGAGCGGCTGGGCTCGCAGCTCAGTCTCGTGCGCTTCCACTTCATCGGCCTCAACCGCGCGCTGTTCGCCGACCGCGTGATCGCCGAGATGATGGGCACGCTCACGCCGGACTCGCGCAACACGCTGTGGGACTACCTGGGCCGGCGCTTCATCAACCTCTCCTACACCGAGGCGGACACCTTCTGCCGCCAGTCCAAGGAATTCATCGTCTCGCTCTTCCCCACGGAGGAAATCTACGCCTCGCTGCTGCCGCCGGAAGCGCGGCGGCTGATCGGACGCGTCGGGCCCGAGACCGAGCCGGCGAAGATCCTGCTGGAGCGCATGGGCTTCCGCTCCAGCGGACACGTGGACCCCTTCGATGGCGGGCCATACCTCGAGGCGAAAATCGACGACCTGGAACTGGTGCGCGCGACGCGAAAACTGCGGCTGATCGAGGCGTCGGGCCCGTTCGACGAGCAGGGGTTTATCAGCGTGTCGGAGAACGGCAACTTCCGCGCCATGCGATCGAGCTACGGCCTCATCGGCGATTCCATCGCGGTGCCCGCGGAGACCATGACGCTGCTGGGCGTCAAGCCGGGCGCGATGCTCGGCGTCACGCCGCGCCGGCCGTCGCGCGCGGCAGGCCCGGAGCTCGAGGCCATGGAATCCGGAGCCGTGGATGTCGCCGAGCGGTGAGCGCGCCACGCGACGGCCGGAGGACCTCGCCCGATGACTGAGACGCGGCCGAGACCCGCAGCCGATTACGTCGATGGCCGGTTTCTGGACATCCCGGGGGATGCCCTGGTTTCGCGGAACCCCGCAGCGCCGGATGAGGTGATCTGGTCCGGAATGCCGCGCGCGGATCATGTCGACATGGCGGTGGCGGCGGCGAACGTGGCGCTCGGTCCGTGGGCAGCGTTGACGCTGGATGAGCGCATCGGCGTCCTGCGCCGATGGCAGGCCGTCACCGCCGCCGGCGCCGAGCGCCTGGCCGGCCTGATCACCGATGAGATGGGCAAGACGCTCGGCGAGTCGCGCATCGAGGCCCGGGCCCTCGCGGAGAAGGTCAACGTCACGCTGGATGAAGTCAGTCTCGGGCGCGTGCGCGACTACGCCGTGAAGGTGAGCGACTCGCGGGACGGCCGTTGCCGCTTCAGGCCGTACGGCGTGATGGCGGTGATCGGGCCGTTCAATTTTCCGGCGCACCTGCCAAACGGCCAGTTCATTCCGGCGCTGCTCACGGGCAACACGGTGGTCTTCAAGCCGTCGGAGAAGACCCCCGGAGTGGGTCAGATGCTCGCGCAGATGTGGCACGACGTCGGCCTGCCGCCGGGCGTGTTCAACGTCGTGCAGGGCGGGGGCGATGTGGCGGCGTCGCTGGTGAGCGACGATGACATCGCCGGCGTCCTCTTCACCGGCTCCTGGCCGGTCGGGCGGAAGATCATGCAGGCCAATCTCGACCGGCCGGGTCGCATGATCGCCCTGGAGATGGGCGGCAACAACCCGGCCGTGGTGCTCGATGACGCCCCGCTGAAGCTCGCCGTGCTGGAGTGTGTGCGGGCCGCCTTCGCCACCACCGGCCAGCGCTGCACCTGCACGAGGCGCATTATCGTGCAGGAAGGCATCGCGGCGTCGTTCATGAGCGCCTTCTGCAAGGCGGCGACGACGATCCTGATCGGCCCCGGGCGGTCCGGGGACCCCGTTTTCATGGGGCCGATCGTCACCGATGCCGCGCGGCAGAATGTGCTGGAGCACCAGGCGCGATTGGTGGGGGCCGGCGGCCGCATCGTGGTGGAATCCACCGCGCCGGACTTCCCCGGCCACTTCATCACGCCAGGCGTGATCGAAGTCGATGGTTTCTCGCTCGACGATGACTGCGAGATCTTCGGCCCGCTCGTGCAGATCTGCTCCGTGGGGTCGATCGACGAGGCGATCGAACAGGCCAACGCGACGCGCTACGGACTGGCGGCGTCGGTGTTCACTGCCGATGAGCGACGCTTCGAGGCCTGCTTCCGGCATGTCAACGCCGGCTGCATCAACTGGAACAACGGCACCGCGGGGGCGTCGAGCAAGCTGCCATTTGGCGGGCGGGGCCGCAGCGGCAACAACCGGCCCGCGGCGGCGTTTGCCGCGGACTTCTGCGCGTATCCGGTGGCGAGCATGGAGGAGCGCGCGGCGGACCTGGCCGTTCCGGGCGGCGTCGAATGGAATGACCGCTGGATTCGCCCGTGACGGCCGCCCGCCTCGCCGACGGACGAATCGTACACTCGAAGCGCATGCCGCAGGTCTCGTTCATCATCCCCGCGTACGACGAGGAAGTCTGCCTGCCTCGAACGATTGCGTCGATTCAGGAGGCCGCCACTCTGGCCGGCGTCGATCACGAGATCATCGTCGTGGATGACGCATCGACGGACCGGACGGGCGAGGTCGCCCGCGCGCACGGTGCGTCCGTCCACCGGGTGGAGCTGCGGCAGATCGCGGCGGTACGCAACGCCGGAGCCCGGGTGGCCGGCGGCGAGATCCTGGTTTTCGTGGATGCCGACACCGCGCTGCCGGCGGAGACGCTCTCGGCCGCGCTGGCAACGCTGGCCGATGCCCGGATCGTCGGCGGCGGCAGCGGCGTGATGTTCGACGGCGACATGCCGCGCTACGCCCGCATTCTCCTGCCGGTTCTGACGGCGTTCATGCGGTGGAATCGACTGGCCGCGGGGTGCTTCATCTTCTGTCGGCGCCGGGCCTTCGAAGCGGTGGGGGGCTTCGACGAGGCCTTCTTCGCCAGCGAGGAAATCTGGCTCAGCCGGGCGCTCGGGCGACAGGGCCGCTTTGTGGTCCTGCGCGAGCGCGTAGTCACCTCGGGGCGGAAACTGAGGCAGTACTCGGGCTGGGAAATCCTGCGGTTGTGTCTGCGAATCACGATCCGAGGGCCCGGGGGCGCCAAGCGGCGCGAGGGCCTGGATCTGTGGTACCAGAGTCGACGCGAGGACCGGCTGCCGCCGGCCGGGTCGGAAACCGCCGGGGCCGGGCACCGCCGCGACACGACCGTGGCTCCCGTGCAGGCCGACGCGGAATGAGTCCGGGACATGACCGGGGCGAGACCAAGATTCGGCCCCGCTGCCGGGCCAGAATCGCGCGGGACGTGCAATCGTGACTCACCTGCGGCGTTCTGTGCTCGTGAGGTCAAGAGAAGGCAAAGTCGAGGGGTCCGCAGGGCGATAGAATCCCGGTCCCTCGGCCTGTTTGGGAGATTATCGGATGCGCTGCACGCTGAATCGAACCGGACTCGGGTGTCTGATCGCGCTGGCCGGCCTGGCGGCCGGCCTGGCGGGCTGCGATGACCAGGGAACGCCGACGGGCACGACCGCATCGGCCATCGACCCGGTGGACAGCGCCGCCGCCCCGGCCGGTGATACGGCCCCGAAGCCTGCTCCGCCGCCCAGCCAGTCGGCCGGCGACCCTGCCGCGGCATCGCCGGGCAACGGCGTGCCGCCCAAGCCGACCATGACTCTGGCGGGCGCCATCGAGCAGCGTGACCTGGAGCAGATCCGATCCATCCTGCATTGGGACGGCAAGATCAATACGCCGATGCAATTCGAATACGACACGCGCCTGTTCAACGGCACGGTGGTGGAGCGGACGTACCAGGGGACGGCCCTGCACCTGGCCGTGGCCCGCGAGTTCACCGAGGGCGCGGTCGCGCTGATGGAGGCCGGCGCCCTGACGACGACCGAGGCGCTGCCGTCGAGTCTCACGCCGCTGCACCTGGCGGTGGTGGGGCGGAACATGGACCTGATCCGGGCGCTGGTGGAGCACGGCGCGGGCGTGAACACGCCGAACAAGGACGGTGTCACGCCCGTGCACTATGCGGCGCAGTACGACTTCGACGATGTCCTGTCGTACTTCATCGATCAAGGCGGCGATGTAAACGCGATGACGCGCTACGGCGACACGCCGCTGATCAACTCGACCCGGAACGGTTCGACGGGCGCCACCACTGTGCTCGTGCAGCGCGGCGCCGACTTCAACACCGCGGACTCGAACGGCGACACGCCGCTGCACTGGGCGGTGCGCGTGGGCCGAATCCAGGCGGTTCAGGATCTCATCGCCGCGGGCGCCGACATTCACCGGCTTAACAATGAAGGCATGTCGCCGCTGTTCCGCGCCACCGAGAACAGCCGCCAGGACATCGTGCAGCTTCTGATTACGCTCGGGGCCGACGTCAACGTGCGCAACAACAAGCAGCGAACGGCTCTTCACACCGCGGTGCTCATGCACTCCGCCAGCACGGTCTATGTTCTGCTGGAGGGCGGCGCCGACCTGAACCTGCGAGACGCGCTCGGGCGGCAGCCGCTCCACAACGCCACCTCGATGGTGCTCACGGATATCGTGGAGATGCTGCTGGAGCACGGCGCGGACGTCAATTCGAAGACGCCCGACGGCATCACGCCGATCCACTTCGCCGTCCTCAACGGCGACATCACGCTGATTCAGACGCTGATCAAGGCCGGCGCCGATGTCAACTTCATCAACGGCACGGGCGTGCACGTGCTCCAGACGGCGATGGAATGGTCGCTGCCGGACGCGGCCCGAGTGCTCGTGGAGGCAGGCGGCGATCCATCGGTGGGATTCGGGGAAGAGCCCACAGTGCTTCACTGGGCGGTGCGTGACGGGTACGACGACGTCGTGCGGGCGATCGTGGCCCAGGACCGAAAGGACGTGCTCAACCTCCGCAATGCGCAGGGCTGGTCTCCGCTGTACCGGGCGGTGGAGTACGGTTACGACGACATCGCCGCGGCGCTCATTCAAGGCGGCGCGGATGTGAACCTGGCCGACGACAACGACACCGCGCCTCTGCACGTCGCCGCCCGCTACGATCGCTCCGCGGTGGCGGATATGCTCGTCGAAGCGGGCGCGGGGCTCAATGCCGTCAATCGCGACCAGAACACGCCCCTGCACCTGGCGGCGCTGAACGATCACCCCGCCGTGGTGCGGCGACTGCTCGACGCCGGCGCCGACATCAACGTCGTCAACGCCGAGGGGCTCACGCCCCTGGCCATCGCGATGCGCGACAAGCGCGGCCGGATCGTCGAACTCCTCGGGGGCACGCTGCCGTCGGAACCCTGACTTGATCGCCCACGTCGGCTTGCCTTTTCGCCCAAACCGTCGACGATGACGTCATGGCCGACGCCGGTCCCGCCCGCACAACGCTGCCGAACGCACGCCAGGTGCCGCGCTTCGCGGGCATCTCGACGTTCTGCCGTTTCCCCGCGATCGAGGCCGTGCCGCCCTCGCAACGCCCCGTGGACTGGGCCGTGTACGGCATCCCCTTTGACGGCGGCACGACCTATCGGCCCGGCGCGAGGTTCGGGCCGCGGGCGATCCGCGAGGCCTCGCAATACATCAAGCCGGTCCACCTGGAGCACGACATCGACCTCTCGCGCGTGCTGTCGATGGTGGATGCCGGCGACGCCCCGGTCAGGCCTTTCTCGTGCCGCCAGACCCTCGAGCTCGCGGCCGATTTCGCGGGCCGGATCGGCGACCCGAAGCACACCCGGCTCCTGGCCGTCGGCGGCGACCACTCCATCGCCTTCGCCAATCTCCAGGCGACCTGGTCGAGGCGCGGCGGGCCCTCCGCGTCCGCATCCGGGGGCGGCCTGGCCGTGCTTCACTTCGATGCGCATCTCGACACGACCGACCAGGTGTGGGATGAGAAGTGGACGCACGCCTCGCCGTTCATCCGCGCCATCGAGGAAGGCATCCTCGATCCGAAGCGCATGCTCAGCGTGGGAATCCGCGGTCCGCTGAACGACAGGGCCGATCTCGACTTCGGCCGGGAGCGCGGCATCGACATCGTCACGTATGAGCAGTGGCGAACCGGTGACGGCGAGGCCAGGATCGAGGCATTCCTCAAGCGGCTGGGCGATGACGAAACGTACCTGACGTTCGACATCGACTGCGTGGATCCGGCCTTCGCCCCCGGAACCGGGACGCCCTGCTGCGGCGGGTTCACATCGGCCGAGTCGATCGGGCTGCTGCGCCGTTGCGCCGGCCTCAACGTGGTCGGCGCCGATGTGGTGGAGGTCCTGCCGGACCGCGATCCGGCCGGCATCACTTCGCTCCTGGCGGCGCACCTGATCTTCGAGATCCTGGCCCTGGGGGCGCTGCACGCGGCAGGCCGCGGTCGCTGAAAGGGTCAGCGGTCGATTCCGAAGTAGAATGCGGTCCTGCCCGTCGGCCACGGAGTCTCGCCATGCACCGCCGGATGCCCATGCTTGCCGCCGTCGTTACCGTTTCGCTGCTTCAGGGGTGCGTCCTGTTCGACATGCACCGGGCTTCGGAGGATCGGCGTCTGACCGTCACTCACGTCGAGGGATCGGGCCTCCAGGTCACATCGCGCAACGGCAGCATCGAGGTGGTCGCCGACGACTCGGTCGACGAGGTCATCGTCGATGTTCACCTGACGTGCGGCGGCTCGTCTGCCGCCCAGGCGAAGGAGCGCCTTCAGGCCGCGATCGTGGTGATCGAGCGGGACACCAGCCGCATGCTCACCATTCGGCCGGAGTTCCCCGGCGGTCCGCAGAACAACGACGGGGCGAACATCACGGTGCGTCTGCCCGGGGCCGTCGGGGCGTCGCTCTCGACCAGCAACGGTCGGGTCACCACTCGGGGCCTCGCCGGGGCGTTGGTCGTGGACACCTCCAACGGCCGCGTGATCGTGGACGATCACGACGGCGAGGCCCGGATCCACACCTCCAACGGCCGCATCGAGGTGCGCGAGCTCAGCGGATCGCTCGACGCCCGGACATCCAACGGCAAGGTCCATGTGGCCCTGACTGACGATGCCCCCGGGCCGATTCACGTGCGCTCCAGCAACGGCAGCATCCTCGCGATCGTCGGCGCGGCATTCCTGGGGCGGATCGACTTCGACACCTCCAACGGGCGGGTCAAGGTCACCGGCAGCGAAGCGCGTCTCGTCCGCGAGCGCATCAGCGGCGGCGATGGATACGCCGTGGTGGGCGCCGCCGATGGCCCGCAATCGATGCTGGACACCTCAAACGGAAGCATCGAGCTTCACATTCTGAACTAGAGTGCATTCAATCACAGCGAAGCGTTGGGTGCCATGGGCAGGGTCGCTGCTTTGAGCGATTCTGCCCGTGCGATTGCGGCATCGGCGGCCAGATGTGGAGCCGCACCGGCATGCTCCGCCCCCGGAATCAAGACTCCGCATGCCCAGGGCACCCGCTCCGAACTGGGTGAGCGCGATTTAGTGTGGCCTCAGCCCTGCCTCAGGGCGAGGATGAGCTCGACCTTGCCGATCTGCTCATCCAGCGCCTGCGCGATCGTCACGGGATCGTGTCCGGCATCGGCCATTTCGTAGACGCTCAGCGTCACGGGATCGAGCCCGCGCGATGGGCCCGCCTGAGAACGGGCTCCGGCCGGCCGCGCTTCCGCACGGTGCGGCGCCGCGGGCGCGTCGGACGGCCGGGCGCCCGGCCGCGCGGCGGAATCCGTCGCCTCGGCGTCGCGGTCGGGCACGCGGCCGTTGCGCGCCGCCGAGGTCGCCAGTCGCGACAGTTCGGCGATGCGCTGCTCGGCCTGGACGATGAGCTGATCGAGCCGCTCGGCCCGCGCATCAATGATCGAGGCGTAGTGGCGGGCGATGTCGTGGAGCTGGGCTTCGATCGCGTTGCGATCGTCGATCAGCCGGTGCTTCGTCTTCGCCTCGGAGATGCGATCGCCGGCCGACGGACGCTGCGCATCCTTGCGGGCGATCCTGCTCCGGATGGAAATGGTCAGGATCACCCCGATGGCCACCACGCCCACGACCAGCAGCATCTGGGCGAGGATGTCGGGCATGGGCGGCCCGGTTTGACCAGCGAGCAGAAGGGGCACGTCGAGACTCCGCCTCGAATCCGGTTTCGGGGAGCGGCCTCCGCCTCCCCGTTCTTACATCGGCCGGAGGCCGCTACGATCTGCACATGGCTCATTCTCCGGCGCCATCGTCGTCGAGCGGGGACGGCGGCCTGAAGCGACAGGATGCGCTGCCCATTGCCGCGCGGCGGCATGCGCTCATCGCCCGCATCGAGCGCCGCCTGCGGCTTCGTTGCGGCCTCGACGGCCGGCAGGGCCGCGCTGAGAGACTTGTCGTCGGCGTCAGCGGCGGGGCGGACTCCACCGCGCTGCTGCTGGCGATCGCGGCCATCGGCTCGCATTCATCCGCCGCCACCGGGGGCGCGGGCATCGAGCCCGTGGCGGTGCACGTCCATCATCACCTCCGCGCCTCGGCCGACGGCGATGCGGCGTGGGTGGCCGAGCTGTGCGCGCGGCTCGGCATCGAGGCATGGACCGAGCACGTCCAGCCGCGCGACCTGCCGGGCAATGTGCCGGCCAACGCCCGGCGGTTGCGCTACGTGGCGCTGGCGGCCGCAGCGCGGCAGGCCGGGGCGCAATACGTCGCCGTGGCCCATCACGCCGACGACCAGCTTGAGACGATGATCATGGCCCTCGGGCGCGGCGCGGGCCTGGAGGGCCTGGCCGGCATGCCGTGGAGGCGAACGCTTGAGCCGGGGGTCTGGCTCGTGCGGCCGATGCTGGACTCGCGGCGAACCGAGTGCGAGGACCTCTGCCGCGCGGCCGGGCTCGAGTGGCGCGAGGATCCGGGAAACCTCGACCCGCGGTCGGCCCGGGCGCGGGTCCGGCACGAGGTGACGCCCGTGCTGGAGGCCCTGTGGCCGGATGCCGCGCGGCGAGCCGAGGGGCTGAGCGATGTTCTGGAGGCGGCGCGGCAGGCGCTGGAGCAGCGACTCGCGGAGCGCTTCGGCGCGGCGAATTTGCGGCATTGGGACCGGGCCGGGCTACGGACGCTTGAGCTGCCGCTCCTGACCGCGGGGCTGCGTCGGGCGGCGATGGATGAGGCGCCGGAGCTGGGCGATGAGATCGCCCAGCACCATCTCGTGCAGGCGGCGGAGGCGATCCTGGATGATGAGACCCGGCCGCGCGAGTTCGAATGGCCCGATGGGCTGCGGCTGCGGGTGACATCGAAGGTCGTGGAGCTGAAACGCGGGCCGTGATCCGTGCATCCAATGACAGGATGTGCCGAGGTGTCCTTGACCATGTTCTGGAGGCGGAGGCGAGTGACGATGACTGAGACCCAGGCAGCGGCGGCGAAGGCGCCGACGCCACTTCGCACGATCGTCCTCGTCGGCCACTGCGTGCCCGACGAATTCCTGCTGAAGAATGCCATCCGGCGGGCGGTGCCGGGGGCGATGGTCGAGCACGCGGGCGACCATGATGCTCTGAAGCCGCACCTGCATGCCGGATCGCTGCTGCTGGTCAATCGCGTCCTCGACGGCTGGTTCGATGCCGCGGACGGGATCGAGCTGATCAAGTCGCTGCCGCGCGGCGACGATGGGCCGGTGGCGATGCTGATCTCGAACTACCCGGAAGCCCAGGCGGCGGCGGTCGCGGCGGGGGCGCGGCAGGGGTTCGGCAAAAGCGCTGTCCACAAGCAGCAGACTGCCGCATTGCTCCGAGATGGCGCAGCGAGGTAAGTACCCGGGCAGCGATGGTCCGACGCTCCGGTACCATTTGGACAATGAGCGAACCCAGCGACAGCGTCGTCGACGACTTCATGTGTGCCGTCATGGATGGCCGCATCGATGCCGCGCGGGAGCATCTGCGGCGGGATGCGTCGCTGGCCAATACCCGCAATCCCAAGGCGTTCGGGGCGACGCCGCTGAATCATGCCGCAGCGCGGCGGAATCTGGAACTGATCGACCTGCTGCTCGAATACGGCGCCGATATCAACGCGAAGAGCGACTGGTGGGCGGGGCCGTTCGGCGTGCTTCACTCCATTCCGGGTGATGCGATCCACCTGAAGGATGACCTCGGCGACGAGACGATGGGCGGGCGAGTGTCGAAACACCTCATCGAGCGCGGGGCCATCGTGGATGTGCACGCCGCGGCGAACCTGGGCATGCTCGATCGCCTGCGCGAGCTGCTCGATGCCGACCCGTCGCTGATCGAAGCGCCGGGCGGCGACGGCAGGCGGCCGCTGCACTTCGCCCGCTCCGTGCCAATCGCGGCGTTTCTGCTGGAGCGGGGCGCGGAGCTGGAATCGCGCGACATCGACCACGAGAGCACGCCGGCGCAGTGGGCGGCGAGCGATCGGGGCGAGGTGGCGCGCTATCTTGTCGAGCGCGGGGCCGCGCCGGACCCGATCATGGCCGCGGCCATCGGCGACCTCGACCTGCTGAGGCGGACCATCGCGGAGGAGCCGGATGGCGCGCGCCTGCGCATCACCGATGAGCGGTTTCCCTGCGCGGGCGATCGGGCCGCCGGACACATCTACATGTTCACCTTCGGCCGCAACGCCACGCCACTGCACGCGGTGGCTTCGTGCAGGGGCACGGCGGAGGCGGCGCGATTCCTGATCGAGACCGGCGCGGATCCGCTGGCCCGCGGCGGCTACGACGACGGCACGCCCCTGCACATGGCGGCGTGGAACGACAACGCGGTCGTCATGGAGGTCTTGCTCGATTCCGGGGCCGACATTGAGGTGCGCTCCGGGCCGATGCACCACAACACGCCGCTTGGTTGGGCGATCGTCGGCGGGGCGGTCAATGTCGTCGAGCTGCTGCTTCGGCGCGGGGCCGCTGTCCACCGCTTCCACGTCGAGGATGCCGAGGCCGGCGTGGCCGGCGAGTTCACCAAGTGGTCCTGCGCGCCGCGGGCGAACTGGGAACGGATCGCCGAGATGGTGGCCCGGGCGGCCGGGGCGGCCGGGGCGCAGGCGATGCCGCAGCCGCCCCGATGATGCGTCAGCCGCTGCGAACTTCGGACACGACCGTCATGATAAACAGGATCGACCCCGCCCCCGCGAACAGGCCGCCCACGACGAAGAAGAGCGTGATCCCGGCCGCGTAGCCCGGCTCCAGCACGGCACTCGACGGGTCGGCCGGGTCGTAGTGCGCGGCGACGGTCGCGCCGACGGGATACCGCTCGATGATCGCGTAGGCGTGACCGATGTCGCTGGAGCGGTAGCTGCCGAACGACACCCGGCCCGAACGGTAGCTCACGCCATCGATCGTGTAGGTAAACACGATGTCGGCGCCGTAGGTCTCCACCGTCTCATCCTCGCTTACGGTGTCGTCCTCCACCACGAGCTCCGATGAGACGATGACGGCCTCGACGGTCGGCCAGCTCTCGGCGGCGCGGGCGAGGTTTAGCTGGCGCCTGCCGTACAGCAGCAATCCGGTCCCGACGAGCACGAAGAGCCCGAGAAAGCACAGCATAAGGGCGAGCACGCGCGGCGGCGTTCGTTCGCTCATGTCAGGCTCCTTCCCGATGCCGCGTGGCCGGGCGCACCGTGCTCAGGGCGCGTCCGACACGGGCTTCGCCACGGACCAGTGCACGGCGATGACGGCGCCGACGGCCAGGATCATGCCCGCCCACCACGGCAGGCCGAAACCGACGGGCAGCGTGCCCATCACCACCGCGATCGCGCCGATGACGAGCGCATAAGGCAACTGCGTGCGCACGTGGTCGATGTGATCGCAGCCGCTGGCCATGGAGGACAGCACCGTGGTGTCGGAGATGGGCGAGCAGTGGTCGCCCCACACCGCCCCGGCCAGGACGCAGGCGACGGTGGAGTACATGATGTGATGCCCGCCGGCCATGACATCCACAGCGCCCTCCGGAGAGCCGGCCTTGAGCACGGCATAGGCGAGGGGCACCACGAGGGGAATGAGAATGCCCATCGTCCCCCAGCTCGTGCCGGTGGCGAAGGCGACCGCCGCCGCGAGAATAAAGACCGCCGCCGGGACGATCGCCCCGGGAACCTTGTCCCCGAGAATCGAGACCAGGTAATCGGCGGTGTGGACCTGCTCGCAGACCGCCGAAAGACTCCAGGCGAGGATGAGAATCACCATCGCGAATCCCATGGCCCGCGCGCCCTTGTACCAGGCGTCGACGGACTCGCCGAGGGACATGATGCGCTGGCCGATGGTGAGGACCGCGGCCGTCAGCGCGGCGAGCAGGGATGCCCACATGAGGGCCTTGTAGGAGCTGGCGTTGCCGATGATGTCGCCGATCGTCTGAGCCGGCTTCTCGGCTGATTCCGAAAACCAAGAGCGGACATTGGCGCTCAGGGCGTCGAGCACCGATCCGTTCGTACCCGTGACGAACAGCCCGATGATGACGCCGGCGACGAGCACGATCACGGGCAGCGCGGCATTGATGGCGCGAGCGGGTTTTCCAGCGCCGGCCTGGGTTGACTCATCTCCCACCGCGCCGATCTTCGCCGTGTCGGCCCAGAGCTTGCCGGTGGCGCGAGCCCGCCGCTCGGCGGCGAGCATGGGACCGAAATCGCGACCGGAGAAGGCCACCACGAACACGAAGAGCATGGCCAGCCAGGGATAGAAGCTGTAGGCAATGGAATGGAGGAACACGGAATAGCCGGATTCGCCGTAGCCGTCGATGGATTTGACGGCGGTGTCGATCAGCCCCACTTCGAAGCCGATCCACGTGGTCACGAAGGCGATGCACGAGACGGGCGCGGCGGTGGAATCGACGATGTAGGCCAGCTTCTCGCGGCTGATCTTCAGGCGGTCGGTGATGTGCCGCATGGTGCCGCCCACGACGAGCGAGTTGGCGT
>Ga0299906_10002318_pt1 | contig 15866 bp, 8 predicted proteins | sample RVTome_14_FD_200259 | JGI IMG/M metagenome (GOLD analysis project Ga0299906, IMG submission 200259) | Soil microbial communities from uranium-contaminated site in the Upper Colorado River Basin, Wyoming, United States - RVT145D125 (version 2) ... | reverse complement strand
CGTCGCAAGGCAAGATTCGTTTCGCACTCCGCGGACAGACGACCGATCCATTGACGGACGAGACGTTGGTCAAATCGGACGAATCGGATTTGTACGGCGAAGGGCCGACGACCGAAGCACCGAATGCTCAATCGACGCCGGTTACCACCTGGAATCCGACGCCGGTGCAGAACCGGACCTGGACGGTCGAGGTGCTCAGCGGTCAGTCGAAGGTCAAGCGCTACGAATTTGCCGGCCCCACGTCGTCACGGCGGGTTTCCGGCGACGCGAATCGGCCGAGTGTCGGTACGCGGCATGATCCCCAAGCGGCGGCGCGAAATGCCGGAGCGCGAAACACGCTGGCGTCTCCGTTGCGGTCCGGCCGTCGCGGCGCGCGAATGACGGGAACCTCGCAGGGGACGCCGGCGGAAGAGCGTGAGCCCAAGTCGCTGTGGGGCAAAGTCTTTGACGTAAACGGGGACGCGAGTCCCGAGTCGGAATGGGTTGGTGACGAGGCCGATACGGACGGAACTTCCGTCACGCCCGTCCACGAACCGGAGTAGACAACTTCTTCAACAGAAACGATTCATGGAGGATCGGTGCAATGACACGTTCCACGGATGGGATTCACGATCGCGTTAGACAAACATCAGATCGTGTCCAGCCGGCGGCTGGCGGTGAACGACGCCATGGTGCGTTCGAGGTTCGGCCGGCCTATTGCTGGATTGCCGGTGTGGTCCTACCGGCATGGATCGCGATCGGTGCGGCACCCGCGCCGGCGCAGGAGCCGGCTGCGGGGGCCACGGCGCTCTCGGCGAGCTGGTCCGATATCGAGACGTCGGTCGAACAGATCGATCTGGTTCTTCAAAAGAGCCGGCGGGTCCAGTTCTCCAAGCCGATCCAACGTGCCTACGTCACTTCCGAGGAGCATGCCGCGGTCGAGGTCATCTCACCGGTCGAGCTGCTGCTTACCGGACTCCAGGCGGGAACCACCCAGTTGGTGATCTTTGCCGAGGACGAAGACCAGTTGGTGTTCGACCTGACCATCAAGATCGAACTGGAACGTCTGCGTCGTGCGATCGCGCAAGTGGCTCCCTATTCCAGCGTCACGGTCGAATCGATTCTCGGGACCATCGTGTTGACCGGGACCGTGCGCGACGCCGATGACGCCAAGCGTATCACCGACATCGCCAACCTGTTCAGTGACGCCGAAGTTCAGAACCACATGATCGTCGTCGGTGAGCAGCAGGTCCTGCTGCGGGTGACCATTGCCGAGATGAATCGCCAGGCCACCCGGCAATTGGGGGTCAACGGGTTCCTCGCCGGTGATGATTTCCAGGACATCTTCGCGCTGAGCAACATCGGCGGGATCAATCCGTCCAACATCGGTGCCGCGGCGGGGGTGAACGCGCAGAGTACGATTCCATTCCTGACCGGTGAAGGCGGCATTCCCATCGGCGACGCCACGACCTTCTCGCTGGGGTTTCCCCGCGTCCAGTTGCAGTTGTTCATCCAGGCCCTGCGCGACAACGGACTCGCACGTATCCTGGCCGAGCCCAATCTGGTCGCCATCAGCGGGCAGTCGGCGGAGTTCCTCGCCGGCGGCGAGTTTCCGATCCCGGTTCCCCAGGGCGGCGCGGGCGGCTCGACGAGCATCACCATCGATTATCGTGAGTTCGGTGCGCAACTTCGTTTTCAGCCCACCGTGATCGGCGACGACCGCATTCGTATGGTCGTCAATCCGATTGTCTCCGAGCTCGACTTCACCAACGCCGTCAATCTCACCGGTTTCGTGGTGCCCGGGCTGACCGAACGAAGCGTCGAGACCACGATCGAAGTCGGCAACGGTCAAACCATCCTCATCGCCGGTCTCTTGAGTGATCAGGTGCGCGCCAATGCGTCACGGATTCCCGGACTGGGTGATATGCCTGTTCTTGGGGCCTTGTTCCGCTCGGTTCGCTACCAGCGGAGCATCACGGAACTGGTGGTCATGGTTACGCCGGAGATCGTCGCTCCGCTGAACCCGGATCAGGTTCCCCAGGTTCCCGGCGCCGATATCGTCGGACCGAACGACTGGGAACTCTATGGTCTTGGTGTTCTCGAGGCCGGACAGGACCCGCTCGCGAGCGGCCTGTATCCGCCGAAACCGCCCCAGCCCCAGCAGGTCGCCCCGGTCGCACCGGCGCCGTCCGACGCTCCGCAGGGCGGACATGCCGGTCCGCAGGGCGCGGTGGACGCACCCACGGGTCAGAGCGCGCATGTGACGACCCTGAATTTGTTCGGACCATGGGGACCGTCCAACGGAGTCGAGGAAAAGGCCGGCGTTTCGGGCAGCGAGTAGCCCGGAACCCCGCGCGCACCATGAAACATCAAAAGAGCTGTCCGGTGCCCTCACGGGTGCCGGACACTTTTTTGCCGGTGTTGCCGTACCGTGATGACCAACGGTAATCCCTGATGCGGTCGATTTTGCCGATCGATTGCAGGGGCGTGGGAGGGAATGAGGTGCATCCATGACGACACCGAGTAACGCTCCGATAATCATGCACGGCGGGTGTGCGTCAGAAATGGTTCCGAACTTATTTAACACACACCGAAATCAGGCCCGTCGGAAACCGATGATGGTATTAGCCGTGATCCCGCCGAAAGGGTGGCGACAGATTTGCGCCGGTCGCGTGCCGGTCTGACGAGGCGCCCAAGGTTAGGTGAACACGGGCGGGGGTCAGTCGAGAAGGCGATCCGGTCGGGTTCGTTTCGGCGAGCCGAGGGTTGGGGCAGTCATGCAGCAGTTGGTCCGCACAATCGTGTTTAACACCGACGAGGAGTGCAAGACGCCATTGCGCCAGCATCTCCTCGCCATCGAGGGCGTCAAGGTGGTGGCCGAGATCGATGAGCCGGGCATGCTGCCGGCGACCATCGACCGTATTCCCGCCGACTTGCTGGTGGCTCACCTCGATCCCAATCCCAAACTGCTTTTGCCGATGGCGGCGGAAGTGGCGACGCAACATCCCGAAGTGGCGGTATTCGCGATCTCGGCCCAGGCTGACGGCGACCTGATTCTGGTCGCGCTGCGGGCGGGGTTGCGCGAGTTCCTGGTCAAGCCCGTCGATCCCGAACAACTGTCCGCGGCGGTCGACAAAGTTCGCACCCATATGCCCGAGTCCCAACGTACCGGGCAGCTAGTTTGCTTGTTCGGCGGTGCGGGCGGCGTGGGGGCGACGACCTTGTCCGCGAATCTGGCCGTGGAACTGAACCAGTTGGTCACCGGCAAGGTGGCGGTGGTGGACCTGGACTTTCGTCACGGGCAGCTCGCGACCTGTTTCGATTTGCAGCCTACGTACACCATCGCCGACCTGTGTGACACGGCCGAGCAGCTCGAGCCGCAGATGATCGGCCGGGCGATGTTCGAGCACGAGTCGGGGGTACACGTGCTGGCCCGTCCGAATCAGATGCTCCAAGCCGAGCAGATCACGGCCGCGCATTGCGTCAGCGTGTTGTCGTCGCTGCAGGAAATGTACGAGTACGTCGTGGTCGACGGACCCAGCCGATTCGATCCCTGCGCACAACCGGTGCTGGACCTGGCCGACCTGTCGCTGCTCGTGTTGCAGCTCCTGGTCACGGACGTCCGGAACACGCACCGGATCCTCGAGGACCTGAGCGCTCGGGGCTACAACATGGATCGGGTCAAGGTGGTCTGTAACCGCGACGCGCGCGACACCGGCCGGCTCGAGCCCGAGCATGTGTCCGCGACCCTGAATCGAGATTTCTTCGCCGTCATCCCGAATGACTGGGCGGCGGTGAGTGGTGCCCTCAACATCGGGGTGCCGCTGATTACGGAAAGTCCCCGCAGTCGGGCCCGGCTGGCAATCAAGGAACTCGCGGAAAAGATCGTCGGGGGTGACGCGGTCACCGACGGCGAGTCGAAGTCCGCGTCCAAGGGCGGTGTGCTGAGCAAGCTGTTCAGTTAACGGGCATCGGAGGAAAGGAGCAAGCTGAATGTTTGCCAAGAAGACAGCGCCCCCGGCGTCTACGGAGACGGAAGCCAAGCCCACCGGCGGCAAGACATTCAAGCCGCCGACCGCGCAGCCCAAGTCCGGTCCCTCTCCCGATAAACGAGTCTCCAACGACCGGATGCATCAGTTCAATGAATTGAAGATGCGCATTCATCGGAAGTTGGTCGAGCGGATCGACGTCTCCCGCATGGGCGATGATTCGGACGATCTACGCGGGCAGGTGCGCGAAGTGGTCGTGGACCTGTGCGAGCAGGAAGAGGCGTTGATGAACTACGCCGAGCGCAAGCGCCTCGTCTCGGAGATCCTGGACGAGACGTTCGGGCTGGGTCCGCTCGAGTTTCTGCTTGCCGATTCGTCGATCTCGGACATTCTCATCAACGGCCCCAAGAAGATCTACATCGAGCGCGGCGGTCGGCTGGAACTGACGGACGTCCAGTTCCGTGACGACAGCCACCTGATGCACGTGATCGACAAGATCGTCAGTGCCGTCGGGCGTCGTTGCGACGAGACCAGCCCGATGGTGGACGCCCGACTCGCCGACGGCAGCCGGGTCAACGCCATCATCAATCCGCTGGCGATCGACGGGGCGTCGGTTTCGATTCGGCGTTTCGGCGCCGATCCACTGACCTGGGACGACTATCTGCGGTTCGGGTCGTGCACGAAGGATATCGTCAAGTTTCTCCAGGCCTGCGTGCATGCTCGGCTGAACATCATCATCGTCGGCGGTACCGGGTCCGGTAAGACGACGCTGTTGAACAACATGTCGATGTTCATCCCGGATGACGAGCGAATCGTGACCATTGAAGACGCGGCCGAGTTGCAGTTGCGCCAGCCGCACATCGTCCGGCTGGAGACGCGACCGGCCAACATCGAGGGCAAGGGACGCGTCTCGATTCGCGAGCTGTTGATCAACAGTCTGCGTATGCGCCCGGACCGTGTGGTCGTCGGTGAGTGTCGTGGGGCGGAAACCCTCGACATGCTCCAGGCGATGAATACCGGTCACGACGGCTCGCTGACGACGGTTCACGCGAACAGCACCCGGGACACCATCCAGCGTCTCGAAACCATGGTGATGATGGCCGGTTTCGAGTTGCCGCTGCGAGCGATTCGGACCCAGATCGCCTCGGCGGTACACCTGATCGTCAGTGCCCAACGCCTGACCGGTGGTCCGAGAAAGATCGTGACCGTCACCGAAGTACAGGGCATGGAGGGCGACGTCATCACGATGCAGGATATCTTCATGTTCGAGCAGGTGGGCGTCAACGGTCAAGGTCGAGCCTATGGTCGATTCGTGGCCACGGGTGTACGTCCGAGTTTCATCGATCGGCTCGCCGCCCACGGGGCGCCACTCGACCCGGTCATGTTCGAGCGGCGCGAAATGCCCGTCGATGAAACATGTACGACTTGATCGCGGCGGTCGCGATCAACCAGCGCGAGGGTCTCATCGTCGGACGGAGACGGCGGACGAGGACCGGTAAAGAGACTTTGAGCTGAAAGTGGAATCTATGGTAGCGCTATTCGGCATCTCGTCGGAAAACCTGATGGTCGCGGTGCTGCCCGTGATCGGGTCGATGCTGCTCGCCTTCGGTATTTTTCAGGTCGTGTTCGATCTGCGCAAATCAAAGCGCCGGCGGTTGATGGATCGCCTGGCGGATACGGGCGGAAAGAAGGACAAACGGGCCGATAAAAACAAACAGTCGGTTCTGCGGAAACGCATCGCCGAGGAGCAGGGTACCGAGGGGCTCGACAAGATCGTCGCCAGCCTGAGTGTGGTGCCGAAGTTCCAGCGGATGCTCGATCAGGCCAACATCGACTGGTCGGCGTCTCGCGCTCTGGTGAACCTGATCGGGCTGTCGATTCTTCTCGGCGCCGGTGCGTTCGCGCTCAAAATGAAAACGACGACGTGCGTCGGTATCGGTGTGGGAGTCTTTGGCGTGCCGATGCTGGTGCTCTGGTTCATGCGCAAGCGTCGGATGAAGAAACTGGTCGAGCAATTGCCGGATGTCTTCGAGCTGCTCGGTCAGGCGCTTCGCGCGGGTCACTCGCTGGCGAGCGGGATTCATCTGGTGAACGAGCAGCTTCCCGACCCGGCGGGAACCGAGTTCGGCCGGGTGTTCTACGAGCAGAATCTCGGGATCAAGGTCGAAGAGGCCCTGACCAACATGGCCAACCGCGTCGATCAGCTCGACGTGCGCTTTTTCGTGACCGCCGTACTCATTCAGCGACAGACCGGGGGTGACCTGGCCGAGATCCTCGACAAGATCTCCGCCGTCATTCGCGATCGTATCAAACTGTTCGGGACCGTCCGCGGCCTGACCGCCGAGGGACGGCTGTCCGGCTGGGTCCTGGTGGGCTTGCCCGTGCTCGTTTTCTTCATCGAGCTGAGCATCAATCCGTCGTACGCGGAGGTGCTGCTCTACGATCCGCAGGGCAAGCTCTTGCTGTATATCGCGATCGGTATGTGTCTCATGGGGTTGGCGATGATTCGCAAGATCGTCAACATCAAGGTCTGACGGAAACGAGAACAAGCGGCCGCGACGAGGCGGTCTGAGCTGCTCACGCGGACGCGTGAATCGTAATGGAGGGTTGTGGACGTGGAACCCATCTACTTGTTGGTCATGGTACTGGTCAGTGTCGCACTGATCGCGTACGGATTCCTTCCTTCCAAGGGTGAGGAGAAGGAAACCTTGCTGCGGCGTATCGCCGGGCGCAAGGCGACCCCCGACCAGAAAGACGTACCGAGCAAAAAAGCCCAGACTTCCTCGGCCCGCAAGCTGATGGAGAAGGTGGCGCCCTACGCCGTCAGGCCCGTCATGCCCAAGAACGACGAGGAGATGTCGACGCTGCGCGTCAAGCTCGCCAATGCCGGGTTTCGGCGTGAATCGACCCCGACGATCTTTCTCGCGAGCAAGATGGTGATCGCGGTCGGACTCGGGGTGACGACCGTGCTGTTCGCGTGGTCGTCGGGCCATCCTCCGATGAACGTGTTCGGCCTGACCGCGTCGATGGCCGGGCTCGGGTTCATGCTGCCCAACATCTGGCTCGCCCTGGCCCGCAAGCAGCGGGCCGAGCTGATCCGTCACGGGTTGCCGGACTCCCTGGATCTGATGGTGGTTTCGGTCGAGGCGGGCCTGGCCCTCGATGCCGCCATTCAGCGCGTGGGCGACGAGATGCGGCTGACCCATCCGGAACTCTCGGAGGAGATGACCATCACCACCCTCGAGACCCAAATGGGCATTCCCCGTGCCGAAGCGATGGAGAATCTCGCCATGCGGACCGGGGTCGCGGAGATGAAGTCGTTGGTGGCCATCGTCACGCAGGCGGAACGTTTCGGAACGAGTATTGCCAAAGCGCTGCGCAACCAAGCCGCGATGCTGCGGGTCAAACGCCAGCAGGCGGCGGAAGAGCGCGCTCAGAAAACCACGGTTAAACTCATGCTGCCGCTGATCCTGTTCATCTTTCCCTCGATCTTCGTGGTGCTGGTCGGCCCGGCGGCGTTGAAGCTGATCCGAACCCTCGGGAATACGCCCGGACTGTAGGGCGGTCCGAAAGGCTGTTATGCGAGTAGCCCGCCCGACGGCGATCGACCTGCTTTTTAGCACTGGGAACGCCGTCGGAACGGGCGTCGTCCACGCCGAATCCCGCCTTGAAATTGACCTCAGGAAAAAAGAACGCATCTCGACCTGATGTCCGATAGATACGGGCGTCTTCCACGGCGCGTCGTGTCGACGTCAAATGGATTCGGTTTCGGAAATCGAATCTCGATAGGAAGTCGCTTCCGGTTCGTGCTGCCGCGCGGCAGATCGACCGAATCGAACTCAAACGGAGTCAAACCATGAGAAGCATGTGGTGTGGTCCATTCGTTTCCGTGATTGTTGCCGGCCTGGTCGGCTGCGAAGCCAACGGTTTGCGACGTCTCAACTCGCCGCCGCAGGGCGCCGAACCCGCGTCGAGTGAAACGATGCCCGAGCTCGTCACGAAGAGCGCGTTTGTCTACATGGGCGACAACGCGATGCTCTCGGACATGACGATCTCCGACATCCACTTCGTGCCGCATACGACCGAGCTGAACGGGCTCGGCGCCAAGCGTCTCGAACGCTACGCGACGTTGCTCGAGCATTACGGCGGTATGTTGCATTACGACACCAAGATCGAGGATGAGGACGTGACCGACAAACGCCTCGCGCATATCCGCGAGTTTCTGGCCACCGCCGGCCTGGGCGCCGACGACATCACGGTCGAACGCGGTATATCCGGCGGCACGGGTTTGCCCGCCGCGGAAGCGATTCTGATCGTCAAACGGACGCGGACGCCGGATCCCAGCGCCGGACCGGGCAGCAAGCCGGGCGGCGGATCAAACGGCAAACTGGGAGAAGTCGGCGGCGGCACAGGCGGCGGGAGCCGCCGATAGGGAACCGAGGTGGTCAGAACCTTGCCTTGGGCAAGATGCGTTTGAAACCGGAGCCCGCTTCGGCGGGACATGCAAGTTCGGAACATAAAGGGGTTATCGATGAACGCATGGATGCGTAAGCACGGCAAGGACGACGGAGCATGGTCGCGCAACACGTCGACCCGGCGTCGCGCCGTCACGAGCCGGGAGCCGGCGGTGGGCATCGCCGCGATGCTCGCCGTGGTGGTGAGCGTCACCGGATGCTCGAATCATTCATCAGATTGGTCGAAAGGCGCCGGCTACGCCTATCAGGGCGTGCCCAACGCCGACGACGTGCCCATGGAACCGGAACCGAAGCTCCTGCCGGTTACGCACTTCCGCAGCGGGCAGGTTCATGAGATGCGCGGAGCGCCGGAGCTGGCTCTCGAGCAGTATCGCAAGGCCATCGCGCTGAACCATCGGTTCGTCGCCGCCTACAACCGCGCGGGGGTCGTGCTCGATCGTTTGGGACGCTTCGACGAAGCCAACGAAGTGTTTCTCGAGGCTATCGCTCTCGAGCCGGAAGAGGCGTACCTGCGCAACAACCTGGCGTTCAGTTACATGCTGCAGCATCAGTGGCTCGACGCCGAAAGCGAGCTGCGAACCGCCTTGAACCTCTCGCCGCGTTTCACGCGGGCACGGGTCAACCTCGGTGTGACGCTCGGCCGGCTCGGGCGTTTCGACGAGTCGCTGGCTCAGTTCAAGGAAGTGCTGCCCCTGGCCAATGCCTACTACAACCTGGGCCTGCTCTATAAGGCGCAGGACCTGCAGGCCGAGGCGCTGGCCGCGTTCGAGCAGGCGTTGTCCATCGAGCCGACTCTTACCGTCGCCCAAACTCAGATCAACGCGGTGACGGCCACGCAACAGGCCGCAGACGACCTGATTCGCGAGGAAGCGGAGGGCCGTGCGGCAGAAGAGGCTCGTGCGGCCGCCGAAGCCGAGGCCGCGGCACCACCCGCTCCGGACGTCACCGTCACCGATGCGGAACCGGCCGACGAGATCGAGATGAGCGCCATGGCGTTGGATCAAGACGAGTCAATAGCCGGGCAGGATGACGCGCTGGCGTCCGAAAATGCGTCACCCATGTCGGTGAGCGACGAAGCGGTCGGCCCGGGTCCGGACGTCATGCATCTGCCGTTGACCTTGCCCGAGGTGATCGAGCCCGCCGAGCCGGAAGCGACGGCAACCGAAGTCGAACCGATATCGCCGTTGTCGGCGACCACCGACGCTCCGGTCCGTGACGTTGAGGATCAGAACTTCGTCGAAATCGATGAGGCGATGCAGGACGAGGAACCGGCGTCGCGCGATGCGGATGACGCGGGTACCGGTGTTGCGGTGGCGGATCCCATTGGGTCGGACACCGAGGACGTGCCGGCCGCTACGGTGATTCATCAGACCGAGATCGCTGCAATCACGGACCCGGTTGCCGAGCCGATCGCCGACGTGGATTCCGTGACGCATGCAGCCGAGTCGGTCACACCGCGTGAGCCGCTGTTCACGCTCGAGCCGATGATCGAGCCGGCCACCGACCGATTGGTCGACGCGATTCTGGAGATCGAAAACGGACTCGCCGATGCCGCGGAGGAGACGCGCCAATCGATGGGATCGATCCAAGAAGCGGTCGAAGCCCAGCGAAAAGAAGTCGCCGAACAGGCGGCGCAGCGCCGGCAGGATGCCGAGATCGTTGCGGATCGTGCGGGGTCGTTGCTGGTGGTCGCCCTCGCCCGCGGTGAGGCACGGGATCAGCTTCGTGCCGAGATCGACGAAAACCGACGCCTCGGGCATCTGGCCTGGCTGGCCTTGTTCGACACGGTTCTGCGCCACCCGGTTCCGATTCCCGTGCCGGAAGTGGACGCATCGCTGGTCGCCGAGCCCGCCGTTGATGAGGCGATGCCTCGGGATGGTCTCGTCGGGGACGCAACGATTGATGCGGAAGCAGTTGAAGACGGACTCATCGAAGTGGAGCCCAAGCCGGAGACCGCGGTAGCCAACGAGCCGGTTGACGTCGTGTCCGAACCGGAAACGCCGAACACCGACGAACCGGAATCAGACGCGGTATCGACCGACAAAGAATACTAACCGGCCGAATGGCGTACCGGAAAGAACCCGCTCGCCGGCGCTTGCGGTTCGGATCTTCTGCGGATTCGTGCCGCGAGCGTCGGCGCAGGGTTTCCGTCTTGTTCGTCAAGCCAATTCCGCTTTTGTCGCCGAACCGACCCGTCGTGCCGCCTCGTCCAGCAAGGCTCGCAGAACATTCGCGTCGACTTCTTCGATGCGCCGCGCCTGAAACTTGATCATATCGACATCATCGTGCCGGTCGTCAATGATCGGTTGGTCGCCGAGCCGTTCGATCTGTGTGGGCGTGAACGCGCCGGTCGGGACGAGCAGCTCGATCCGCAGCGCCTCGCCGTGATTGGTCACAATCCGGCCCATGCTCTTCGGGTTGCCGCGGACCTGTAACTTCACGGTGAGCTTGTTGTGCCAGTCCGGCTCGAGATCGGGCCGGAGCTTTTGCATGCGCCCGATCAACTCGACCAGCAGCAGCGGGCTCCATCGTTTCGGCTTGTTCGGGGCGATGGGTTGCTGCGATAGGTGCCATTTCTTTCCGTCGATTTTCCACGGCTCAGCCTGCTCGGGCGCCTGTACACGCTCTGCCGACATGGATAAATATGCGGCGACGGCGCGGCGAATGAAACGTTTGAAGGCCGGTGTGTTGATCTCGGCCAGGTCGTGGATGTGCAGGCGCACGTCGTCGCGGTCGCGCTGTCCGTGTCGGATGCGCACCCGCGGCTCCGCGCCGTATATCGGCAGGTCGTTGCGCTCGTCGAGCGTGCGCAGCGCGAGTTGCCGGTTCAGCGTCTCGGCGTCGAACGTGCCGGCCGGTACGCGCAGGGTCACGTCGAGCATCCATTGTCCGCCGGTCAACGCGTGAAAGAACCAGAACGTGCCGGACTTCGGGGCCGCGATCTCGACCCGGGCGGGATGATTCCAATCGGTGTCCGCGAACGAACCGGCGGCTTCAATCCGCTCGACGAGCCATTCCAATGCCGCCGGCTCCCATTCGATCGTTCGTCCCTGGCGATCGGTGCGCTCGCCGGTGTGCCACGCGCGTCCGTCTCGTTCCCACGGCATCCGCACGCCGGTTTCAATTGCGGCGTCCTCGACATCCGGTTGAGAAAGTCCGGTCGCGTCATGCGTGACGCGCGGCCCGTAGGGACCCGCACGCAAAACATCGGCGAGCACGGTTCCGGTATGCGACTTCTTACTCCTGGCCACCTGCTCCGGCGTGCCGACCACGACGATTTCGCCGCCCGCTTCGCCCGCTTCGGGACCGAGATCGATGATCCAGTCGGCGGACTTGATCACGTCGAGATTGTGCTCGATGCAGATCACCGTGTTCCGCTGGTCGACGAGCCGGTTCAGGACCGCCAGCAGCTTCTTCAAGTCGTCGAAGTGCAGGCCGGTGGTCGGCTCGTCGAGCAGGTACAGCGTTTTGCCCGTCGACGGTCGGCCCAACTCGGCCGCGAGTTTGACGCGTTGTGATTCACCACCCGAAAGCGTCGGGGCGGACTGGCCGAGCTGTACGTAACCCAGCCCCACGTCGGCGAGCGTTTGCAGCATCCGGCGGACTTTCGGCACGTTGGCGAAATGGATCAACGCATCATCGACCGACAGGTTCAGCACGTCGGCGATGGACCGGCCGCGAAATCGTACCTCGAGCGTCTCGGGGTTGTAACGATGCCCGTCGCATTCTTCGCAGGTGACCCACACGTCGGGCAAAAAATGCATCTCGATGCACTGTTGCCCCTGGCCCTCGCAGGCTTCGCACCGACCGCCGGAGCGGTTGAACGAGAAGCGGTTGGCGTTGTAGCCGCGGACGCGACTGTCGGGCAGCCGTGCGAACAAATCACGCACCAGATCGAACAGGCCGGTGTAGGTGGCCGGGTTGCTCGCGGGAGAGTTGCCGATCGGTGAGGCGTCGACGTTGATCACCTTGTCGATGTGATCGAGCCCGGTGATCTCGTCGTGATTCCCCGGCGTGACGCGGGCGCGGTGGATGCGCTGGGCCAGGGCCGGGTGGAGAATCTCGTTGACCAGCGAGCTCTTGCCGCTGCCCGATACGCCGGTGACGACGGTGAGACGTCCGAGCGGAAATTCGACATCGAGGTTCTTGAGATTGTGCTGCCGCGCGCCGCGCACGGTCAGCCACATGGTATCATCGTCTACCGGGCGTCGTTTTGCGGGGATGACGATCGCGTCGCTGCCGGCCAGATAAGCCCCGGTGAGCGATCCTTGGCGGCGACGCAACTGGCGCGGCGTGCCGCGGGCGACGACGCGCCCGCCGTGCGTGCCCGCGCCGGGGCCGAAGTCGAGCACCTGATCGGCATGGTCGATCACGTCACGATCGTGCTCGACCATGAGCAGCGTGTTGCCCAGGTCGCGCAACTTGGTCAACGCGGCGATGAGCCTGCGGTTGTCGCGCGGGTGCAGGCCGATGGTCGGCTCGTCCAGCACGTAGAGCACGCCGGTCAAGCCGCTGCCGATCTGCGACGCCAGCCGGATGCGCTGCGATTCACCGCCCGAAAGCGTCGGGGTGCCGCGTGCGAGGGTGAGGTATTCCAGCCCCACGTCGAGCAGAAACCGCAACCGGGCGCGAATCTCGTGCACGACCTCGCCGGCGATGTGTTTGTCACGACGGTCCAGGCGCAGCTTGTCGAAGAACCGCATCGCCTGGTCGAGGGGCATGCGACCGACTTCGTCGAGGGTTCGGTCATCGAGCCGGACCGCGGCCGAGTCGGGACGCAGCCGCGAGCCGCCGCACGCCTCGCACGGAACTTCGGTGACTAGGTGTTCCAACGCGTCACGAAGTTTCCGGTTGGCCCGGGTGGCTTCATCGAGGGCGGGGAAGAAACCTTTCCATTGGAATCGCAGCCCGTCGCCGACCGCGGGCGCGTCGTACCAGGTGTCGCCCGTGCCGTGGAGCAGGCTTCGTTGCTGTTTCGACGAGAGACGATTCCAGGGTGTTTCCAAATCGAAACGCAGCGCGTCGGCGAGCACGGTCATGGCGTTAAAGAGCATGCTCTTCGGCCTGACGCGCGGCCAGCCGTCAATCGCGCCGTCGACAATCGACATATCGGGTCGATGCACCACCGCCGAAGTCGACGTGCCTTGCTGCGTGCCCAGCCCTTCGCAGATCGGACACCATCCGAGCCGGCTGTTCGACGAGAAGTGGTGGGGCGTGAGTTCTTCGTAGCTCGTACCGCATTGATCGCAGGCGTAATGCTGCGAGAAACGTAGGCCGGATTCTTTCGAGCCGACGCACTGCACCGACATCACGCCGTCGCCGAGAGTCAGGGCCTGCTCGACCGAGTCGGCGATGCGCGAGCGCTGATTGGCCCGAATCACGATGCGGTCGACGACCAACTCGACGGTGTGTCGCTTGCGATGGTCGATCGGGATCTCGTCGTCGAGCGCGAGCACCTCTCCGTCGACGCATACGCGCGCGAAACCGTTGGCCCGCTGTCGGGCGAACAGTTCGGCATAGGTCTCGTTGCCGGTGCGTTCAACCGGGGCGAGGAGCAGGGCGCGTTGGCCGTGGCCGATTTCGAGAATCTTGTCGACGATTTGCTCGGCGGACTGGGTGCCGATCGGCACGTCGCAGCGCGGACAGTAGGGCTGTCCCAGACGCGCCCAGAGCACCCGCATGTAGTCGTGAATTTCGGTCACCGTGCCGACGGTCGATCGCGGCGATTTCGATGCGGCCTTCTGTTCGATGGCGATCGCCGGCGAGAGACCGTAGACGTGATCGACGCGCGGCTTGGCGACCTGGCCGAGGAACTGTCGCGCGTAGGCCGACAAGGATTCGACGTAGCGACGCTGCCCCTCGGCATAGACGGTATCGAGGGCGAACGAGCTCTTGCCGCTGCCGCTGACCCCGCTGCACACCGTCATGCAATCGCGCGGGACGGCGACGGTGATGTCCTTGAGGTTGTGCTGCCTCGCGCCGACAACGGTGATTTCTTCGAGACGCCCGTTTTGCGCGGGTGCGCGTCGGCTTTTGGGGCGAGCACGCTTCGGATTGCCCTCGAGCACCGGCAAGAGCGCCTGGCCGGTATAGGATTCTTTGTTGGCCGCGATTTGTTCGGGCGTCCCGGTCGCCACCGCGTAACCGCCCGCGTCGCCGCCCTCCGGGCCGAGGTCGATGACCCAGTCGGCGGTCTTGACCACTTCGAGATTGTGCTCGACGACGACGACCGTGTTGCCCGCCTCGACGAATCCGTGGAGCACGGTCAGCAGCTTGGCGACGTCGTCGAAGTGCAGGCCGGTGGTGGGCTCGTCGAGCAGGTAGAGCGTTCGGCCCGTGGCGCGCTTGACCAGTTCGCGGGCGAGCTTGATCCGCTGCGCCTCGCCGCCCGACAGCGTGGTCGACGATTGGCCAAGCTTGATGTAGTCGAGCCCGACGCGGTGCAGCGTGGCAAGCATGCGTTCGATCTTGGGCACGTTGGCGAAATGTTCGAGGGCCTGCTGCACGTCCATCGCCAGCACGTCGGCGATCGAGCGGTGTTTGTAGAGGATTTGCAGGGTTTCGCGGCTGAAGCGCTTGCCGCCGCAGACCGGGCAATCGACCCACACGTCGGCGAGGAAGTCCATTTCGATGCGGTTCGCGCCGTGTCCCTCGCAGGCCTCGCACCGCCCGCCCCCGGCCGGGCCGGTGTGGACGTTGAACGAGAACCGCCCGGGCTTGTAGCCGCGAACCTTGGCGTCAGGCAGTCGGCAGTAGAGCTTGCGGATTTCGTCGAACACTTTGATGTAGGTGGCCGGGTTGCTCCGCGGCGTCCGGCCGATCGGAGACTGGTCGATGTCGATGATCTTGTCGAGATGCTCGATGCCGACCACGTCGTCATGCGCGCCGGGATCGGTCTCCTCGACGCCGTTGAGTTCGCCGGCCAATCGCTCGCGCAGAATGTCGTTGACCAGCGAGCTCTTCCCGCTGCCGGAAACCCCGGTCACACAAACAAACCGCCCCAGCGGAACGTGCACGTCAATGTTCTTGAGATTGTTGTGCCGCGCCCCCAGCACCGACAGCCAGCGCACCTCACCTCCGTTCGAGGGGGGGCTGATCCTTGCCCGCGGAGTCTTTCGCTGTGTTGACTGCCTCTTAGCCGTCCTCACCGTCAGTTATTCCATGTTTAGCGTACAATCGTCCGTCGATTCGCGTGGTTTCGGCGTACGGAAATGAGCCTTCAAATCCCAGCCTCATCGCGAAGCTGTGTCAGATCGTGCTTGATCTGCAGGTGTTCTGCCTGATCCCAGAGGTAATTCCAGTCCATTCGCGTGCCTTGTACTTTGGCCACCCCAAGCGCGTCACGCCATTGCTTTTCCGATCGGCTCTCCCTCCGCCATAGTAACTTCATCAGGATGATGTCCTCCGGCGTCACGGCGAAAAA
>Ga0299906_10002317_pt1 | contig 15870 bp, 9 predicted proteins | sample RVTome_14_FD_200259 | JGI IMG/M metagenome (GOLD analysis project Ga0299906, IMG submission 200259) | Soil microbial communities from uranium-contaminated site in the Upper Colorado River Basin, Wyoming, United States - RVT145D125 (version 2) ... | reverse complement strand
AAATCAATTGCATTTCGCATTTCTTGATCAAGTGCGGGAAGAAGACACCTATACTCCCTTTAAAATGGATGCGTTTCAGGAAAATGCACTTAAAGCGGTTAAGAAAGGAAATTCATTGGTGGTGCAAGGACCGCCAGGTACAGGAAAGTCTCAGCTAATCTGCAATTTAATTTCCGATTTTATTGCCCGGGGAAAAACCGTTCTTGTCGTAAGCCAAAAAAGAGCAGCACTGGATGTCGTATTCGATCGGATGAAGTCCGAGGGTTTGGCCGACTTCCTGGGATTGGTGCACGATTTCAAAAATGATCGTAAAAAATTATATGAGAAAATAGCTTTACATATTGAACGTATTGAGGAATATGAGTCCAGAAACAATTCATTAGATATAGTACATCTGGAGAGAACATTTCAGCAGGCAAGCCGGAGGATAGATCAGATTTCGGAAGAACTGGAGGAGTTTAAGTTTGCACTATTTGATACCACTGAATGTGGCATTTCTGTTAAGGAATTATACCTCACCTCAGACAAAACGCAGCCCGGCCTCAATCTGAAGTTTGAGTATAGAAATTTCAAGTTTGACGACCTGTCTAATTTCGAACTTGAATTTCAGAGCTACGTAGAGTTAAAGCAAAAGTTCGCGAGCAATCATCCCTGGAACAATCGTAAGTCTTTTGCAGGATATGGTCTCTCGGAATTGAAAAGGATGGAAGAAATCCTGGTTGAAATCCAGGAAAGAGCGATAGAAATAAATGCTGAAATGAACACCATGATAACCCATTTATTCTCTTATGATGAACTAATTAGCCTTGAAGAAAAAAAAGAAGATTTAAGAATCATGCGAAGTGATTTAAGTAACAAGGAAATTTTCAATCATTTTCTATTCGCTGTAGAGTTTTCTGATTCTGACTCTGAGCTTTTATGGGTTTCCAATATGGAACGAATAATGATGGAATTTTTTGTCAGGGAGGGAGTAGAAAAGTCACTGGCTGCTAATAAGTTGGGTGAATTCCAGGAGGTTCTTCAAAAAAGACTTGAAGCCAGAAAGAATCCTGTCAAATATCTAAGATGGCTGATGTTCAGCAAAGACAAATATTATTTGAAAAGAGTAATGGTTGCCAATGAATTAAGACCAACTTCAAAAGAACTTAAAAAACTGGTTAAGAAAATCGACAATCGGTTAAACCTTGAACACAATCTCACAAAGCTAAAGGAAAAGAAATGGATACAAGAAATTCCGGTCAGCATTACTAAAGTGGATTTTCAAACCTGGTTTGAAGAGTTAAAACAAGGACTAAGATTAAAAAAACAATTTACCTCAGTCCGGCTATTGCAGGATTACTTTTCCCCAATCAAGGAGACTCAGGAAGAATTTCTGCAAAAGATAAGCCGGTTAATTGAATTACTTGAAAAAGTATTTGTATGGAAAACTTCCTGGGAAACTTACCTGTCTATCAGGCAAATACAAAATATTTATTCCGGTGAGTTAGATATTAAGGCAACTATAAAAACGCTTCATAAAGATTTTGATAATCTCTGTGAACTGGATAATCTGATTCAGAAGTTGAGCAATGATGAAATAAATGTAATTGAAAAAGCGCTTGAAAAAAGAAATGAGTTAGGTGGTAGTTATGACCCCTGGCCGCTTTTTAGCAATAGTCTCAGACTTGCCTGGATTGATCACATAGAATCAAAATATCCAATCTTGCGATCGGTGTCTTCAATAAAATTCGGAAAACTTGAGAAAGAACTACAGTCCAAAGTGAAAGAGAAAATAAAAGTGAGCAATGAAATTTTATTGGTGCGGGTTAGGGAGAAAACATATCAAAATGTTCTGTTTAACCGGCTGAAAAACAGGATTTCTTACCGGGATCTCCATCATCAGGCAACTAAGAAGAAGCGGATCTGGCCGTTAAGAAAGTTAATAGATAATTATGCCGAAGATCTTTTCAACCTGATACCATGCTGGCTGGCTTCTCCGGAATCGGTTTCTGCAATATTTCCCATGATGCCATTTTTTGATCTTGTCGTTTTTGATGAAGCTTCGCAAACGTTTACCGAACAAAGCATCCCTGCCATGTACCGGGGTCGTCAGATTGTAATTGCCGGCGACAATATGCAATTGCGGCCAAATGATCTTTATAAGATACGGTGGGATGATGAATCTGAAGATCCATCTGTCGAAGTGGATTCGCTTCTTGAATTGGCGAGCCAATATTTAATGAGCATCATGCTGCAGGGTCATTACAGGAGTAAATCGCTTGACCTGATAGATTTCAGCAACCGCAATTTTTATAAAGGAAAGCTAAACTTGTTGCCGGATAAGAATGTGATTGAACGAGGCGAGCCTTCTATTAAATACATAAAGGTAGAAGGAATCTGGGAAGACAATAGAAACGATCTGGAAGCAAGAGAAGTTGCCAGGCTTGTATTTGATATAATGAAAAGAAATTCAGACAAAGAAATCGGAATAGTTACATTTAACGCGCGCCAGCAAATGCATATCATGGATGTGCTGGATGAAGAATCAATAGTTCGAAAAATACTCCTTCCTCAAAAACTGTTCATAAAGAATATAGAAAACGTTCAGGGAGATGAGCGGGATATCATAATTTTTTCCACAGGATATGGACCAAACCCCAATGGAAAAATTATTTTACAATTTGGAAGTCTTAATGTAGAAGGTGGTGAAAATAGACTGAATGTGGCAATCACAAGAGCAAGAGAAAAGATTTATGTGGTATCCAGCCTTTTTCCACAACAGTTGAAAACTGGGGATTCAAAGAATCCAGGGCCGAAGTTATTAAAGGAATATCTTGAATATTCGTTGGAGGTAAGTGAAGGAAAATTTCAAACCCGCCCTCATGAGCCGGCCTTTAAGCCGGAATGGTACCTTAAAGAAAAATTGAAACCCATAGTGTTGTCATTAAACTCAGATTTGAAAGTGACCCAGGAACTGCCCTTTGCTGATTTAACCATTAAGAAAAATAATAATTACCTGGGTTTGATACTTACCGATGATGACCTCTACAACGATAGCCTCTCCATCAAACAAATGCATGTTTACAAACCCTTTACTCTTTCTTCAAAACATTGGAAAGCTAAAGGTATCTTCAGCAGAGAATTTTGGAATAGCCAGGCTGAAGTGGAAGACTCCATCAGAATTTTTGTTCACCAGGCTAAGGATTAGCCAGCCTTTTTGATTTTGATTCCAGCCTAATAATCGCTATTTTATAAAAATGCAAAATTCTATATCTCAAAATTAAGATTTTAGTGTTTCCCGATGGAGAAAATTACTTAATTAAACCAAACCAATCTTTTAACCTGTTAACTTTGAAAGCTAAATTTTAATACGAATGGAACTGACAAAGAAAAAGAGCGAAGAACTAATGGCTCGTCGAAAAAAGGTAGTAGCCGATGGAGTTGGCATCTTTGTGAATTCAACGGTGGCCAAAGCATATAACGGAACCATTGTAGATACCAATGGAGAGGAATTGATTGACTTTGGCGGGGGAATTGGCGTATTGAATGCGGGTCATTGTCCACCTCCGGTTGTAAAGGCAATCCAAAAACAGGCGGAACAATTAATCCACAGCTGTTTTCATGTCTCTACTTATGAACCTTATCTTGAATTGTGCGAAAAATTAGCGCAACTCTTCCCGCATGGACCACAAACGAAGGTAATGCTTACCAATACTGGAGCGGAATCTGTAGAAAATGCGATTAAGATTGCGCGTCAGGCCACGGGCAGATCCGCAATCATTGCTTATACCGAAGCTTTTCACGGGAGATCAATGATGGCCATGAGTCTCACTTCAAAAATTGATTATAAAAAGGGTTGCGGACCATTTGCCCCTGAGGTTTACCGGATTCCATTTCCCAACTATTATCATCTTGGAAATGGAATGGGTGAAGATGAATTTTCGAATCAGGAGCTGGCCAGGTTGCAGGATGCCTTTAAGAGCATGGTTGATCCAAAAAATGTCGCGGCAATAATAATAGAACTTGCACAAGGGGAGGGCGGATTTAATTTCGCGCCGAAGAATTACGTTAAGGGGTTAAGAAAAATTTGTGATGAATTGGGGATTGTTTTGATTATCGATGAAGTGCAGTCAGGATTTTGCAGAACCGGAAAATGGGCCGCGTATCTTCATTATGATATTACCCCCGACATTTCCACCTGGGCAAAATCAATGGGTTCCGGAATGCCTATAGGTGCAGTGGTAGGTAAAAGAGAAGTGATGGATGGTGCCGCTCCCGGAACAATCGGTGGTACCTACCTGGGCAACCCGGTAAGTTGTGCTGCCGCGATCGCCACTATTAGTTATATGGAAGAAATTGATTTGAATAGCAAAGCTTTGCAGGTGGCAAAACTGGTTTCAGAAAGTATGCACCGGATGAAAAAAAGCTGCAATCTCATTGGTGACGTTCGCGGATTGGGCGCCATGCAGGCAATGGAATTTGTAAAAGACGATGATCCGAATAAGCCAGACCCGGAGACAGTTTCAAAATTCATGAACGCTTGCCTGGAGAGAGGTCTGCTGATTTTGAATGCAGGAATTTATAAAAATGTAATCCGCATACTGAGTCCGCTAACGATGCCAGAGAATCAATTAAAGAAAGGCCTGGCTATTATGGAAGAGGAGTTGGAAAAACTTTGTAAATAAATTCAGGATGAAACCATTTTCTATTGCAGGAGTGCAAATGAACGTATCTGCCAGTCATTCTAATGTACCGGCCATGAAACATCAGATTGATGTAATGATGGCGGTATATCCATGGGTGCAAATGGTAGTATTTAGTGAACTATGCCCCTTTGGACCATTAACGTATAATGCCCTGGAATTTCCAAATTCCATTGAAGGTGAATTCCGGGAAATAGCTAAGAAATACGGTATCTGGCTCATCCCAGGTTCTATGTTTCAGAAAAAAGATAATTTAATTTTCAATACAGCATCAGTAATTAATCCCGAAGGAGAAGTAATTGGCAGGTACAGCAAAATGTTTCCATTTTATCCTTATGAAGCCGGTGTAACCGGTGGCAATGAATTTGTTATTTTTGATGTACCTGAGGTAGGGAGATTTGGTGTTAGTATTTGTTATGACATGTGGTTTCCGGAAACCAGCAGAACACTTGCGGTTCAGGGAGTTGAAGTAATTTTGCATCCTACGCTCACTGCAACTATCGACCGGGACATCGAACTTTCGATTGCGCAAGCCACAGCAGCTACCAATCAATGTTTCATATTTGATATTAACGGTCTTGGAGATGGAGGAACCGGAAGAAGTATAATTTGTGGTCCGGATGGCAGAGTAATGCATCAGGCGAGTACCGGCCCTGAACTTATCCCCATTGAAATTGATATTGAACGCGTTCAGCGAAGCAGGGAATTGGGTGTACTCAGACTTGGGCAGCCGTTGAAAAGTTTCCGTGACAGGAGGGTGAATTTCAATATTTATGAAAAAAATAAAAAGCATCCTTACCTGGATTCACTTGGGCACCTGATAAAGCCAACCAGGCTAAAATTATTGAACAATGTTTTACAAACTCCTGTAAATCCCGATGAAGTAACTGATTTTACCGACCTTGATGAAAATAATAAAAATAAATAATTATGAAGTCACCTGCTAAAGACAGTAAACCAAAAAAGAAACGTAAGGAAAAGTTGAATGACTACGTGGCCTGGTTTGAAATTCCGGCATACGAAATTAACCGTGCTGTTGAATTCTATAATCATGTCTACGATCTTAGCCTTCAAATCCAGGATATGGCAGGATATAATATGGCAATCTTTCCAACTAATGACGGGATTGGAGGTGCAATCGTAATGGGTGAGGGAGCAATCCCCAGCGACAAAGGCTCACTGGTCTATCTCAATGGCGGGAAAGATCTGGATGTTTACCTGAACCGCGTTCCGGAAGCAGGGGGAAGAATTATTTTAAAGAAAACTTTAATTAGCAAAGAACATGGCTACTTTGCTTTATTTATAGATTCAGAAGGCAACAAAATGGCTTTCCACTCAAAAAAATAATTATGACTGTAGTCAAGAAACTTCTGGCCAACCAATATTTTAATGTGACACAATTTCGCATTGATCTTTGGAATGAACTCAAGTATGCTGCCAACAAACTCAAAACAACAAAGAAAGATAAGGCAAATGAAATGAATTCAATTGAATCTCTTTTCAGGTCATTATCGGCGCTGGAGAAATACTGGGCTTTTCCGGGAATGGAAAATTTTGCTTCACTCAAACAAATGTTTAAAAGAAAAGAGTACACTGCTTTTTTTAATGAAATTTCTGAGATTGTCAGAATGCTCAGTAGTGAAGCATACCGGAGCCAGCCAGGCATGCCGGAGCCTAAACAAAAATCAAAGCGGATAAAAAAGGAAGAAGAAGCAAATTCAATAACCCGAAATTATTTTGAAACTCTTTTTGTAGATAACCTTTCTTCCAAAGAAGAAAAAAATATAAAAGATAAACTCTCAAAGCTTCGCAGTAGCGATGATCCCTTTATATATGAAACCCTTGTTGCCAACACTTTTCAGGATGCTTTAATCGCACTGTTATTTAATTATAACATTCAGGTTTGTGTAATCCGGTATGGTATCCCATTCAAATCAAGCAATGATATTTCGGATATAAAAACCTTTATTTCTTCAATCACAAAATTGAATTTCAAAAATAAAAGTGAAAACGAATTGGGGTTATTACTTTGCGATTGGATAAAAAATTTGCGGCCCGAGTTAGATGTTTATTATGTAACCGATACTGCCGTTGGAGATATAGATGATGAAGCTTTGAAAAACTTCCGGCGGATTTTTTATAGAAAGGAAGATTTGCAGGAAATACATCTTAGTATTAACCGGGGGATAAAGGAAAGATTTGAAACGCCATTCTTCACAGCTTTGAAGGAGTACAGCCAAAAACCTACCGGCGTTTTTCATGCAATGCCTATTTCAAGGGGCAACTCTGTGTTTAAATCTCTTTGGATAAATGATTTTGGTGAATTCTACGGGAGAAATCTTTTTCTGGCCGAGACTTCCGCCACCACCGGCGGGCTGGACTCTTTGCTGAAACCCACCGGTCCGCTTAAGAAAGCTCAGCAGCTGGCAGCAAAAGCTTTCGGTGCCCAGCAAACTTTCTTTGTTACTAACGGAACATCGACAGGGAATAAAATCGTGGTGCAGGCTTTGATAGAGCCGGGCGACCTGGTGCTGATAGATAGGGACTGCCATAAATCTCATCATTACGGACTTGTTTTAGCCGGTGCTTATCCGGTTTACCTGGATTCCTATCCCATAGAAGAATACTCAATGTACGGTGCGGTTCCTATCAAAGCTCTCAAAGCAAAGTTAATGCGCCTCAAAAAGGCGGGCCGGCTTGACAAGGTGAAAATGTGTCTCCTGACAAATTGCACCTTCGATGGCCTGGTGTACAATGTGGAAAGAGTTATGGAAGAAGTGCTCGCCATAAAACCCGACATGATCTTTCTTTGGGATGAGGCCTGGTTTGCTTTTGCATCATTTACCCCAACCTATAAGCAGCGTACTGCGATGTATGTGGCAGATAAATTATATAAGAAATATTCTTCTGAAAAATATAAACGTGATTACGCGACTTACAAAGAGGGAAATGGCAGTACTGAGAAACCCATGCCGGATCCTCGCCGGGTTAAAGTGAGAGTTTATGCTACGCAAAGTACCCACAAAACCCTTTCCTCCTTAAGGCAAGGTTCAATGATTCATATTTATGATGAAGAATTTAAACGAAAGACTGAAGAGTCGTTCATCGAATCATATATGACGCACACCTCTACTTCACCAAACTATCAAATACTGGCTTCCCTGGATTCAGGACGAAGGCAAGTACAGTTTGAAGGTTACGAAATGGTAGAGAAAAGTATTGAAATGGCCATGATTCTGCGGTACAAAATTAATGAACATCCAAAGCTGAGAAAGTATTTTGATGTGCTTACGGTAAAAGATTTTATTCCTGCGGAATTTAGAGAGTCAGGCATTGAAGAATATTATCACACAGAAACTGGATGGACACGAATGGAGGAAGCCTGGGAAACAGATGAGTTTGTGCTGGATCCAACTAAAATTAATTTGTTCATAGGGAGAACAGGAGTTGACGGTGATACTTTCAAGAATAAATATTTGATGGATCAATTCGGTATTCAAATCAATAAGACTTCCCGCAATTCAGTCTTGTTTATGACTAACATTGGAACGACGCGAAGCTCGGTAGCTTATCTGATTGGCGCTTTATTAAAGATTGCGGAACAACTTGATGAGAAATTCAAATCATTGAATAATGATGAAGCTTTGATTGAGGAGAATAAGATTTACTCTTTGACAAAAGATGTACCGCCACTTCCTCACTTCAGTCATTTTCATGCCTCTTTCCAGGCTGTTCCCGGAGTTCCGGGAGGTAACATCAGGGAAGCATTTTTCCAGGCATACAATGAAAAGAAATGCATGTACATAAAACTTGAAGATTGCCAGAAAGCCCTGGATGGGGGAAGAGAAATCGTCTCCGCGTCTTTCGTTATTCCTTACCCGCCTGGGTTTCCTATCCTGGTGCCCGGTCAGGTATTAAGTCCGGATATTTTGGAATTCCTGATGAAACTGGATGTGAAAGAAATCCATGGATACCGGGCTGATCTTGGCTTACGAATCTTTACCTCCTCGGCACTTAATCGCCATGAAACGCCCACCGCAATGATGGGCGCTGTTCTGAAAGAATCGAAGGCCGATAAATCCAAAAAAATGATTCAGCGAAGCTCAAAATCTACGAAGGGAATAACGAAACAATGAGGATTGCCGCTAACATGTAATAATTGATAAAAATTCTATGGCAAAAAAATCTACGCAACCAAAAAAAACAATCAGAAAATCTGTAAAATCGAAAGGCAAAAAATCAGTTAAAAGACCATCTCCAAAAAAACCAAAGAAAATCACTGGCAAAACTCCCGGGAAATCCAGGCAAAGAAAATTGAAAGTAACCGGCACAACCCGAAAGGTAGCAGCCGCAACTAAATCAAAATCAAAAACTCAGGGAAAAAAATCTACAGGATTGTCTCCCAAACCTTTGAATGGAATTTCCGATATCCGCAGATTCTTTTTCAGAAATGAAACACCTGTTTATTTTATTTCAGCTACAAATTTTAACCTGTTAGGTGCCGACGAATGGATCAAGGGGTTTAAGTTCATTACTTACATTGAATGTTTCGATGGCCTTCATCCTAACGTGTTTAGTCCGAAGCAACAAATTGAACATGATGAATTTGAAAGTATTGAAGATATCAACAACTATTTACTTGAGCATAAAGAAGTAATAGATTATCTGGAATCCAGGAAGAATTCAAAAAAGACCGGTAAAGTGCTCTTCTTAATGTTTGACTCCAAGACTGAGAAACTTGCAAAGAAACTTGGATTGGAGATATGCTTTCCTTCAGCTAAAATGAGGAGCTTTATGGATAATAAAGTAAACACAAACCGGATCGCCGAGAAAGCGGGCGTGCCACCTGTTCCCTATGTGCTGGCTAAAGTTACCAGCTACGTTAAACTTCAACAAGTTTCAAAAAAACTAGGCGGGGATTTGGTAGTACAATTACCATATGGTGATTCAGGTCACACTACTTTCTTTATTTCAAATGAAGATGATTGGGATAAGTACGCTGATGAAATTATAAGCGAGAAGGAAGTAAAAATCATGAAGCGTATTAATTGCCGTGGAGCGGCTATTGAGGCGTGTGTAACCAGGTATGGAACAATCGTTGCTCCGTTAATGACAGAGTTGGTTGGTTTCAAAGAATTAACTCCGTACCGGGGAGGCTGGTGCGGGAATGAAATATTCGCAGAAGCCTTTACGCCTGCCATTAGGAGAAAAGCCAGGCAATACACGCGGAAATTTGGAGACCAATTGATGAAGGAGGGTTACAAAGGATATTTTGAACTGGATTTCTTAATCGAAGAAAGTACTGATAATATTTATTTGGGTGAACTGAATCCGAGAGTTACGGGGGCAAGCTCCATTACGAATCACGCAGTTTTTGCACTGGCTGATGCCCCATTGTTTGTTTTCCACTTACTGGAATGGATGAATTATCCTTATAAATTGAATCCTAAAACTATTACAAACAGGTGGTTTAAACCTGAAAACATAGATACCTGGAGCCAACTGGTAATCAAGCATACCGAAGATTCGGTAGAAATTATAACTGACGCTCCCCGTTCCGGAATCTGGCGGATGATGCAAGATGGAAGTATAAAATTTGACAGGATGGATACACACCGGCGGGCTGTGGAAAAATCAACCGAGGCTTTCTTCCTGCGAATTTCCCGGAAAGGTGATTATTTATACGAAGGTGCCGACATGGGTATCCTGGTAATGCGAGGCAGATTAATGACTAATGAGTTTAAATTAACTGGGCGCGCAATTAACTGGATAGATGCCATTCGAAATCTATATAAGAGCGAAGCTCCGCATGACTATTTCAAGACAAGGGAAAAAGTGGGTATAGCTGGATTTAAAATGATGTAATGCACCTGTGCGTAAATTTTGTTCATGAAGAAAAACCCGGCCCTAAATGGCTGGAAATTTTTGATCGCACCTGGCCTTATTATCAGAAGTGGTTCTTATCTGATAACAACAAAGAACGCCCGGGATACCTGACCTGTGTCGAAAATTTTCAGAAATTTTTGCCCGAGCTTTACCCGGTTTATAATGAAATTGTGGAAACCGCGGGTGGAGGAGATCTTGCCGCAAGATACCTGAGCATGTTTAATCCCCCTGCCTACATGTCAGGTTGTACGCAGTTGGCCTGGAAAAAAGAAAATGTGGCTCTGATCAGAAATTACGATTACGATTCAAAATTCTTTGAGGGTACCATGCTCTATTCAAATTGGCTAAAGCCTGTAATTGCCATGGTCGATTGCAATTGGGGAGTGTTGGATGGTATAAACAAAGACGGTCTTTCCATTTCATTAACTTTTGGAGGCCGCAATATTACCGGATTTGGATTTGGGATTCCGGTCGTGCTAAGATACCTGCTTGAAACTTGCAGCACAGTGGGAGCGTGCATGATCAAGCTGCAAAAAATTCCCATTCATATGTCTTATAATCTGACTATCGTTGATGCGTCGGGAGATTTTGCGACCGTATTTCTCAGCCCCGACCGGCCAATAACAACATCCTATTCCCGGGTAACTGCCAATCATCAGTCTGAAGTGGAGTGGATGGACTATGCAATCCTTACTTCAACCAGGGAAAGGGAAAACTTTTTGAATAATGTGCTTAATGATCCTGCAATCACTGAAGAACAAGTAGTGCAAAAATTCTTCCAGAAACCACTCTACCAGCTTAAGCATGACAAGGGATTGGTGACTTTATACACCGCCCTGTACCATCCGCAAACCCGCGATTTGCAAATCATGTGGCCGGATAAATCAGTATTTCAATCCTTTGATTATTTTACAGAGAGAAAAGTGTACGTCACGCTGGGGAGACCGGTTTCGGGAAAACTTACTCTTTAATTTTCAGGCTGAAAAAATTCCACCCGTGCTCCAACCGACATAATATCGTTTAGGGTATCTTTACGCATCATTTGCGCGAAATGTAAACTATAACCTCCTGATGCAGGGAACTTATAATTTTCAAAAACTTTGAACTGATGATCGAAAATATCTCCAACTCCGCTTGAACCGAAAGGTTCGCCTGTTTGTGAATGAAACAGCTGAAAGTTCAGAAGCTGATCTTCAAACGCTTTATTCAAAGAGTCCTTCAACTGGCATTGAATATAAATATTTTGAAAAGGATATGAAGCAGTAATTCTCAGGTTCATATAAAGACTATATGTAGAAGTGTGGTCTGGTATGTGGAATGAAAAAGATTTAAGTGAATCTTTATGCCAGTATTTTTGGGAGAAATTTTCATTGGTTTCAAAAACCCTTTTAGAATCGCATGATATTAATACGCCTGCTAATAGGAAGATGATAAAAAAATTATGAATTCTTATCATTAGGTCTCTGCCTGTTATTAGGGTTCCGATTCTTGCGTTTTTTGTTCTTCCGTTTTTTGGGCCCGCCTTTATCTGCAAATTTTTTATCCAGACGTTCCAAATCACGGCTAATCGCTCTGACTTTTTCTTCACGGGCAAAGTCGGTATCTTCAAGCAGTGTAGCGGGTTTCTTGCCTTGTTTATTCAGGCTTTGAATTTCCACAACGCGGGATACATCCACAGGGTGCCAGGTGTTTTCGCTCTCATATCCAAACCACATAAGCTTTCTAAAGATGTCTGTCTTTTGCAAAACCGCATTTCCTTTTTCTGTCACAAGGGGCTCTTCAACTTCAGGAATATCTTTCAGAGCATCTATATACGTTTCCAGCTCATAGTTTAGGCAGCACTTAAGTCGTCCGCATTGACCGGAAAGTTTAGTGGGGTTCAGGGAAAGCTTTTGGTAACGGGCAGCACTTATTGTGACACTTTTAAAATCGCTCAACCAGGTTGAGCAGCACAATTCCCGGCCACAACTTCCAACACCGCCGATTCTGCCTGCTTCCTGCCGTAAACTTATTTGACGCATCTCCACCCTGATCTTGAATTCGGTGGCAAGCATCTTAATAAGTTCCCGAAAATCAACCCGGTCTTCAGCTGAATAAAAGAAAGTGGCTTTGGAATTGTCACCCTGGAATTCTACATCAGTCAGTTTCATTTCGAGCCCCAGGTCTTTTATGATTTGACGAGTCCGGTATAAAGTATTTGACTCCCGATTCTGCACTGTTGCAAGTTTTTCTAAATCCTTCGTAGTTGCAAGGCGGTAAATTTTTCTCACTTGATCGTCGTTGGTGATACCTTTCTTTTGCATTTGCAGCCTTACCAACTCACCCTGCAAAGAGATATAGCCAACATGATGGCCATTGGGTACATCCACTACAACCGGATCGCCTGTTATAATATCCAGACTTTCCGCATTGCGAAAAAATTCCTTTCTTCCTGACTTAAACCGCACTTCAACCACATCGAACTTCTGTGAAGCAGGGATTTCCATATCTGTTAACCAATCAAACACGTTCATCTTGTTGCAGCCACCGGTAAGACAGCCGCCGTTATTACGACAACCTGCAACTACACCACCGGATTTACATGTACTGCATCCCATATTTTATCTATTTCTTTCAGACAAGGAGTAAAATTAAGGTAAATAGAGCTAATAGTAAAGTCAGGACATTGCAAGGATGTCCTGGCCAATATCATTCCTGTGATATTCGCCTTCCCACCTGATCATGGACACTCCCTGGTAAGACCGCGATAATGCTGTCTGCATGCTTTCGCCCATTCCGGTGATTGCCAGAATCCTTCCCCCATTGGTTACTATCTGACCATCTTTTTTTTCGGTTCCGGCATGAAAGGTGAGCCAATTGGATTCCAGATCAAGGCCTTCTATTGACTTTCCTTTGTTATATGGGCCGGGGTATCCTTCAGCCACCATTACCACTGTGGTGGCAGCCCGTTTATCAAAATTTACCTGGAAATCATTCAGCGTGTGCCGGCTGGTTGCCTGAAATAGTTCAGCCAGGTCACAATTTAATCTGGGTATTACCACCTGGCTTTCAGGATCACCCATCCTTACATTATATTCAATTACATACGGATTACCATTTACAATCATCAATCCGATAAAGATGAATCCAATATATGGGATTCCATCAGACTTCAATCCTTTAATAGTAGGTATAACTACTCGCTTTTCGATTTTTTCCATCAAAATTTCATCTGCAAATGGAACAGGACTTACTGCTCCCATGCCGCCTGTGTTCGGTCCGGTGTCATTCTCGCCAATTCGCTTGTAATCTTTTGCTTCAGGAAGAATTTTATAAGATTCGCCATCGGTCAAAACAAAAACCGATAGTTCAACCCCGTCAAGGTATTCTTCGAGTAAAACTTTTGTGCTGGCTTCCCCGAACATTTTATTCTGAATCATATCCTTAAAAATGCTCCGCGCTTCTTCAAAGGATTCAGTAATGATAACCCCCTTGCCTGCGGCAAGCCCATCCGCTTTTAATACATAGGGAGCCTTAAGTGTTTTCAGGTGAACAATTCCTTCTTCAATATTTTCCTTATGAAATGTCATGGCTTTGCCGGTCGGAATGCCATGCCTTACCATAAATTCCTTGGAGAAATCTTTACTGCCTTCCAGCCGGGCGCCGGATTTACCCGGACCTATAATCATCAAACCTTTTAATTCTGAATCATTTTCCAAAAAATCTCTTATGCCATTAACCAGCGGAGCTTCAGGCCCAACTACAACCAGGTTAACATTATTTTTCTTAATGAAGGTTGCAACACTTGCAAAGTCATCCGGATTTAAGGGAATATTTTTGCCAACTCCCTCTGTGCCTGCATTTCCCGGAGCTATAAAAAGTTGTTCACATAAATTACTTTGGGATAATTTCCAGGAAAGTGCGTGTTCCCGTCCTCCAGATCCGATTACAAGAATATTCATCATAAATCAATTATGATCAAAAATATAAAAATGTGTGAGAGCAGGGAATTAATTTGCGTATTCTGACAAAAACTTAATCCGCATCAATCTAATTTCTTCCTCTGAATAATCCTGATTGGCGTCATCGTCCATAGCAACCTGAAGATCGTCGGTTTCAGCGTTGAGGAAATATTCCATCAAATCTTCCTGCCGTTCCGGGTCAAGAACCTGGTTGATATAATAATCCAGATTAAGCTTGGTGCCGCTATAGATAATGTTCTCAATTTCCTTTAACACTTCTTCGGGTGTGGTGTTTTTGGTTTCTGAAATCTCATCTAAATCAATCTTCCGGTCTATGGCCTGAATAATATAAATTTTTAACTTTGATTTATTTATCGCTGATTTTACCACTACATCATTAGCGGTAGTAATGTCATTTTCCTTCACATACTTTTGGATTGCTTCCATGAAAACATCACCAAACTTATTGACTTTACCCATACCAACGCCATTTATCCTTGCCAACTCTTCCTTCGAGGTAGGATAAATTGTAGCCATTTCATCAAGGGAAGGATCCTGGAAAATAACATAAGGTGGAAAGCCTTTTTCTTTAGCTACTTTCTTTCTTAGTGCCTTCAGAATTTCAAATAATTCCTCATCGCATGCGGAAGCCATGGGAGCCTGGTCCGGTTCTTCTTCTTCTCCAAGGTCGCTGTATTCATGATCCTTGGTAAGTTTGAGAGAGACTGGGTTCTCCAGAAAATCTCTCCCTTTATCAGACAGCTTAAGCACTCCGACATTGTCGATATCTTTCAAAATAAGTTCATGAAGCAAGGTCTGACGAACCACAGACTTCCAAAATTCTGCTGAATGTTCATCGCCTTTTCCAAAAATATCCAGATCATCATGGTTGTAGCTCTTCACATATTGAGACTCTACACCACGGATAACATCCACTAAATGATCGATTCCAAATCTTTCCTTTGTTTGCCGTACCGCATCAAGCGCTGTCCAAACAAATTCTTCGCCGTCAAATTCTTCCTTGGGATGAAGACAGTTATCGCAGGCGTCGCAGTTTCCATCAAAACTTTCTCCAAAATAATGGAGAAGTTGCTTTCTTCGACAAATGGAGGATTCCGCGTAAGAGACCATCTCCAAAAGGAGAATTGCGGCGTTCTCACGCTCCTGCACGGACTTGTCCTTATTGAATTTCTCCAGTTTGCTGATATCGCCGGGGCTGTAAAACATAACACATTTTCCTTCCAGTCCATCTCTGCCCGCTCGTCCCGTTTCCTGGTAATAGCCTTCAACAGATTTGGGAACATTATAGTGAATCACGAATCGCACATCCGGCTTATCAATCCCCATTCCGAAAGCAATTG
>Ga0299906_10002316_pt1 | contig 15871 bp, 10 predicted proteins | sample RVTome_14_FD_200259 | JGI IMG/M metagenome (GOLD analysis project Ga0299906, IMG submission 200259) | Soil microbial communities from uranium-contaminated site in the Upper Colorado River Basin, Wyoming, United States - RVT145D125 (version 2) ... | reverse complement strand
GTGCAGGCCGCGCATCTCGGCGGCGAAGGCGAGGAACGCGCCCACCGTCATCTCCGGGTACGACGGCGCCGACTCGGGCAGGTAGCCGATGCGGCGCTTGGCCTCGATCGGCCGCTCGGCGACGTCGAACCCGCACACCACGGCGCGCCCCGCGGAGGGTGGCAGGTAGCCGGCGATCATCCGCATCGTCGTCGACTTCCCGGCCCCGTTGGGTCCGAGGAACCCGAGCACTTCGCCGCGCTCGACCTGAAACGAGATGTGGTTGACCGCCGTCTTCGTGCCGAACGCCTTGGTCAGATTCTCGACCAAGATCATGTCGCTCCTCCTTGTTCTGATTCCGACCGCCCCGCAATTTTGGGGCGCCCCGGCCGGATTTCAAGCCCGCCGGGCACCGGGCCTAGACCGTCGCCTGGCCCGCGAAGTTCCCGGGCGCACCCGCGTTTCGAGGTCATTGGACTACCCTCGCGCGTCCCGCGCTCGGGGTTCGCCCTTGGGGCGGCCCGGCGGGCTCGTTGGACTACCCTCGCGCGTCCCGCGCTCGGGGTTCGCCCTTGGGGCGGCCCGGCGGGCTCACGCCGGCGCGGTGGCGGCCGCGCGGCTCGCCGCCGTCGCCGTGGCGTCGACGGTCCCGTCCGGGTTCAGCACGACTCCGAACCGCGCTGCCGCCTGGTCGCGGGTGTAGTAACCCTTGGCGACGTCGCGCGCCACCAGATCGGCCGCGCGGCGGAACGGACTGCCGAACCCGCCGCCCCCCGGCGTGGACACCTCGATCGCGTCGCCCGCGGCGATCCGGATGTCCTGGTCCTTGGAGAGATGGGGCGGAACGTAGGCGCTCCCGCCGCGAAAGATCCGGATCCGGTTGACGCCGCCGTCCTCGCCGCCCCGCGCACCCTGCGGGCCGAAGCGGCCGTGATCCATCACCATGGAGGCGCGCGCCTCGCCGCGGCGGAGGCGAATCCGGTAGTTGACGCCGAACCCGCCGCGGTGCTCGCCCGCGCCGCCGGAGCCTTCGTGCAGCGAATACTCCTCGAACAGTACCGGATAGTACTGCTCCATCACCTCGATCGGCGTCGTTTTCGAGATCCCGATCGTGGAGCAGCCGTTCGAGATCCCATCGCCGTGGACCGAGCCGCCGTAACCCCCGCCGGAGATCACGTACATCACGTACGAGCGCCGCTTCGCCGGGTCGTGCCCGCCCACCGAGAGATTCCCGGAGGTTCCGGCCGGGGCGGCGAACACCCGCTCGGGGATGGCCTTCACGAGCGCGCTGAAGACCGCTTCCGCGATCCGCTGGCTGACCTCCGCGGCGCAGCCGGACACCGGGCGCGGATACCTCGCATACAGGAAGGTTCCCTCCGGCTCGATTACGCGCAGCGGCTCGAACATCCCGGCGTTGATCGGCACGTCGGGGAACACGTGCTTGATCGCGAGGTAGATCGACGACTTGGTGGTGGCGATGACGCTGTTCATGGGCCCCCGGCACGGCGGCGACGAGCCCGACAGGTCGAACGTCAGCGTCTCGCCCTGCTTGACGATCCGCAGCGCGATCCGCAACGGCTCGTCGACGACGCCGTCGGAGTCGACGAACGCCTCGCCGTCGTAGGCGCCGTCGGGGATGGTCGCGATCTTGGCCCGCATCTGCTGCCGCGCGCGCGCGCGCAGCTCGATCACCGCGCGGTCCACCACCTCCGCCCCATAGCGGTCGAGGAGCGCCGTGAGCCGCCGCTCGCCGATGGCGAGCGCCGCGCTCTGCGCCTTGATGTCGCCGATGCGCTGGTCGGCGATCCGGATGTTCGACAGGATGATCGACAGGATCTCCCGGTCGAGCTGCCCGGCCTTGAACAGCTTCACCGGCGGCAACCGCAGCCCCTCCTGCTCGACCTCCGTGGCGTTGGCCGAGAACCCGCCCGGCACGACGCCGCCGACGTCCGGCCAGTGGCCGGTGTTCGCGAGCCAGCACCAGGGCGCGCCGCGGTAGAAGAACGGCTTGACGAACTTGACGTCCATCAGGTGCGTCCCGCCGAGGTACGGGTCGTTCACGATGAAGACGTCGCCGTCCAGGAGCGGGATCTTCTCCGAGTTGACGTGCGCGATGACGGCCTGGGTCGAGAACTGCATCGTGCCGACGAACACCGGCAGGCCGAGCTCGCCCTGCGCGACGAGCTCACCGGTGTCGCGGTGGTAGATCCCGTCGGAGCGGTCGAGCGCCTCGGAGATCACCGGGCTGAACGCCGCGCGCACGAACGCGAGGTCCATCTCGTTGCAGACCTGCTGCAGACCGTTCTGGATGACCGCGAGCGTGACCGGGTCGAGCGCGGTCACTTCTCGGGGTAGCGCGCGTACGTCTTGAGGATCCATTCGCAGTCTTGGGTGAGCTCGTCGATCCGGCGCGACCACGGCGTAGCGATCGCGTCCCGCCAGCCCGGCGACTCGGGAACCCCCTCGTCGGCGAGATCGTAGAGCGCAATATAGCGCGGAGTCCCCGCGCGGGCGCGAAAGCGGCGCGCCGCGAGCACCCCCTCGACCCGGCGGAGCAGCGGCACGTGCTCCTCGTCGTACCAGCGGTTGAACTCGGCCTCGTGCCGGGCCGGGACGTCGCCGCACGCGAGGAAGAGCGCCGGCGCGCCGGCGGGCGGCAGGGCGTCCCCGGGATTGATCTGCTCGCACGCCCAGCGCCGGAACACGACCGCGCGGCCGAGGGAGCGCTTGCTCCAGGGCGTGAAGCCGTCGCCGACGTGGCGCAGGTACTCCGGCGTGTCGAGCACCTCGGGCCGCTCGAGCTCGTAGGTCGCGAGGTAGCGCCCGACGCGCCGTTCGGGCGCGATCGCGAGGTCGCAGCGTCCGCCTGCCGTCCAGCGCTGCGCCGCGACGAAGCCGGGAATCGCCAGCCGCTCGGCGAGGTGCTCGTCGTCGTACCAGGCGTTGAACTCCTCCTCGTGCTCCGGCAGCACCTCGGTCATCGTGAGCAACAGCCCGTGCATGGCTCACACCGTCACGATCAGGTTGCCGAGGCGGTCGCGCTCGACGAGGCACCCCGGCTCGACGACCGTCGTCGAATCGAGCTGCTCGATCACCGCCGGGCCCTCGAAGACCGCGGTCGCCGGCAGCCACTCCCGGCGGTAGACCGGCGTCTCGAGCCAGCCCCGCTCGAACCAGACCTGGCGCCGCTCGACCTCGGCGTCGCCGAGCCTCGCCCGCGGCTCGCCGCGCGCGAACGCCTCGAGCGAGACCGGCCGCCGCCGCCCGATCGCGGCGGTGTGCAGGTTGACGAGCATCGGCCGGATCTCTGCGAGCTCGACCTGGAAGCGCTGCCAGTACGCCTCCGCAAACAGGCGGTGGAGGTCGTCGCGGGAGACCTCGCCGCCGGGCAGCGCGACGCTCAGGATGTGGCTCTGCCCTTCGAACTGCATGTCGGCACGGTGAACGAAGGTGATCTGTTCCACGTTGACCCGCTCGCGGGCGATAGTCGCCCGACCCTCGGCGATCTGCTCGTCGAGGATCCGCCGCACCAGCGCGTCGGCGACCTCGGCGAGCGGCTTGTTCACGGTCCGCAGGAAGTCGTGGCGCACGTCGGCGACCGCGCACCCGAGCGCGTTCGTGAGACCCGGGCGGGCCGGGATCAGCACCTTCGGGATCGCGAGCTCGCGCGCGAGCGCGACCGCGTGCAGGGGCCCGGCGCCGCCGAACGCGAACAGCGCGAAATCGCGCGGGTCGTGGCCACGCGCGAGGCTCACCATGCGCACCGCGCCGGCCATCCGGTCGTTGGCGATCCGCACGATCGCCGCGGCCGCGGCGTCGGCGGAGAGGCGCAGCGGCTTGCCGATCTGCGTCTCGAGCAGCCCGCGGAGCCGCTCCATGGGCACCGGCCGATCGACGGCGAGCAGCTTCCGCGGATTGAGCCGGCCGAGCGCGAGGTTGGCATCGGTGATCGTCACCCGCTCGCCACCCCGGCCGTAGCAGATCGGGCCGGGCGCGGCGCCGGCGCTCTCGGGCCCGACGCGGAGGAGCCCGGCGTCGTCGAGGGACGCGATCGAGCCGCCGCCGGCGCCGATCGTATGGACGTCGACCATCGGGACGTGGATCGGCATCGCGTACTCGAGCTCGAGCTCGGTCGAGACCTGCGGCAGGCCGTGCTGGATGAGCGCCACGTCGGTCGAAGTTCCGCCCATGTCGTAAGTCACGACGTTCGGGTAGCCCGACCCCATGGCCGTGTACGCCGCCGCGATCACGCCCGATGCGGGGCCCGACATCACGGTGTTGACCGCCGCCTCGGTCACGATGCCGGCGGCGATCGTCCCGCCGTTCCCCTGCATGACCAGCAGCTCGTTGGCGAACCCGCGCGCCGCGAGCTCGCGCCCGAGGCGATCGAGATAGCGGTGGAGGACCGGCTGGATCGCCGCATTCACCGCGGCGGTGACGCCCCGCTCGTACTCGCGATACTCGGAAAGCAACGCATGCCCGGTGGTCACGTAGCGATTGGGCCACACGCGACGCACGATCTCCGCGGCGCGACGCTCGTGGTCCGGGTTGACGTAGCTGTGCAGGAAGTGGATGACGACCGACTCCGCGCCGAGCTCGAGCAGACGCCGCGCCGCCCGTTCGACCTCGGCGTCGTCGAGGCTGCGAACCACCTCCCCAGCGGCGTCGACGCGCTCCTCGACCTCGAGCCGCAGCTCGCGCTCGACCAGCGGCCGGAACGCGCCCGTCAGGCCGTACGGCTTCGGGCGCGTCCGGCGGCCCAGCTCGAGCACGTCGCGGAAGCCGCGCGTGGTGATCAGCCCGACGCTTGCGACCTTCCGCTCGAGAAGCGCGTTGGTCGTCGTGGTCGTGCCGTGGACGATCGTCGCGATCTCGCCGAGCGCCACCCCGGCGTCCGCGAGCGCCGCCAGCACCCCGAACGCCTGGTTCTCGGGCGTCGTCGGCACTTTGGCGAGACGGACCTCGCCGGTCGCCTCGTCCACGAGGACGAGGTCGGTGAAGGTGCCGCCGACGTCGACGCCCGCGATCTTGGTCACGGCAAGAGAACCTCAACGCGAAGGCGCAAAGAACGCAAAGGGACGCCAAGCGAGACTTGTACGAGCGGGGCCGCTTTAACGTTCTCGATCCTTTGCGTCTTTGCGCCTTTGCGTTGGATCATTGTCGTCAGACCGCGAGATACTGGGCGCGAACGCCCGCGTTCGCCGCCAGCTCGGCCATCGTGCCCGCGAACCGCATCTGCCCCTTCTCGATGATGTACGCACGGTCCGACACCTCGGTGGCGAAGCGCAGATTCTGCTCCGAGAGCAGGACCGAGAGGCCTTCCCGCTTCAGCGCGCGGATCGTGCGCGCCATCTGGTCGATGATGACCGGCGCGAGGCCTTCGGACGGCTCGTCGAGCAGCACGCACGACGGGTTGCCCATGAGCGTCCGCGCGATCGTGAGCATCTGCTGCTCGCCGCCGGACGTCCGGCCCCCGGCGCGATCCGGCATCGCGGCCAGATTGGGAAAGAGTCCGAACACCTTCTCCGCCGTCCACGCCGGCGCGTTCGGCCGCGGCGGCTGGCGCCCGACCTCGAGGTTCTCCAGCACCGTCAGCTCGGTGAAGATGCGCCGGTCCTCGGGCACGTAGCCGAGCCCGGCCTGGGCGATCTCGTAGGGCTCGCGCCCGTCGATCCGCCGCCCGTCGAACTCGATCTCCCCGCTCGCCGGCCGCACCAGCCCGATGATGCTCTTCAGCGTGGTCGACTTTCCGGCGCCGTTGCGGCCGAGCAGCACCACCACCTCGCCGGTCGCGACCTCGAGCGCGACGTCGGTGAGGATGTGCGCCCGGCCATAGTAGGCGTTGAGGCCGCGGACCGACAACACTATTGGATGCTCCGCGAGCCGAGATAGACCTGCTGGACCTCGGCGTTGGCGCGCACCGCGGCCGGCGGCCCGGCGGCGATGAGCGCGCCGCGATCGAGCACGATGATCCGGTCGGCGTGGGCGAACACCACGTCCATGTCGTGCTCGGTGAAGAGGACCGCGATGCGCCGCTCCCGGACGATCTCGGCGGCGAGCGCCATCAGCGCGATCCGCTCCTTCGGCGCCATGCCCGCGGTGGGCTCGTCCATGAGCAGCAGCTTCGGCGCGTTCGCGAGCGCGACCGCGAGCTCCACCCGCTTCAGGTCGCCGTACGCCAGCACCGAGCAGGCGCGCTCCGCCTGCTCCCGCATCCCGACGCGCTCGAGCAGGTGGTCCGCGGCGTCGCGGTGGAGGCCCGCCGCCGGCCGCCACCAGCCGCCGAGCCGGCGGTGGTGCGAGGCGAGCGCCACCTGCACGTTCTCGCGCACGGTCATCGACCCGAAGGTGGCGGTGATCTGGAACGTCCGCCCCACGCCCAGCCGCCACACGCCGCGCGGCGGCAGGCCCACGATCTCGCGCCCCTCGAGGCGGACGCTGCCCGCGTCCGGCGCGAGCTGCCCGTTCAGCATGTTGAAGCAGGTCGTCTTCCCGGCGCCGTTCGGGCCGATCATGGCGAGCAGCTCCCCCGCGGCGACCCGGAAGCTCACGTCGCGAACCGCCTCGACGCCGCCGAAGGACTTCGCCAGGCGCGCGACCTCGAGGATAGCGGTCATTGGACTACCCTCGCGCGAAGAGCGCTCAGGTGTTCGCCCTTGGGGCGGCCCGGCGGGCTCATTGGACTACCTTGTCGCTTCGCGACAAGGATTCGCGCTTGGGGCGGCCCGGCGCGCTCATGGGGCGTTCGCCCTGGGGTCGAGCCACGCGCGCAGGCCGCCGACGATCCCCTGGGGGAACGCGAGCACGATGACGAGGATCGTGATCCCGAGGATCGCCCGCCAGTAGTCGGTGTTCCGGGCGATCGTGTCCTGCAGCCAGGTGAACGCCGCCGCGCCGACTACCGGCCCGCTCAGCGTCTGCACGCCGCCGAGCAGCACCATGACGAGCGCGTCGATCGAGCGCGACACCGCCATCGTCGAGTCGGGCGAGATGCTGCCTTTCGAGAACGCGAACAGCCCGCCGGCGAGGCCGGCGAAGCCGCCGGCGACGATGAACGCGGTCCACTGCACCCGCCGGACGTCGATGCCGATCGCGTCCGCCCGGAGCGGCGAGTCGCGCGCGGCGCGCAGCGCGTACCCGAACGGCGCGAACAGGATGCGCCGCATCGCCCAGATCGCGCCCGCGCAAAGGACGAAGGTGAGCAGGTAGAACGCCGCCCGGGACGCGAGCCACGGCGCCGGCCACACCCCGACGATGCCGTTCGAGCCGCCGGTGAAGGTGTCCCACTGGAACACGATCGACCAGGCGATCTGCGCGAACGCGAGCGTCAGCATCGCGAGGTACACGCCCGACAGCCGCACGCAGAACCAACCGAACACGGCGGCGCCGAGCGCGGCCGCGAACGGCGCCGCGGGCAGCGCCGCTTCCATCGGCAGGCCCGCCTTCCTCAGCAGCAGCGCGGCCCCGTACGCGCCGAGGCCGAAGTAGGCGGCATGGCCGAACGACACCATGCCACCCGGGCCCATCATGAAGTGCAGGCTCGCTGCGAACAGGGCGAAGACGAAGATGTCGATCGCGAGCACCAGGGCGTAGCCGCCCGTCGCGAGTGGCAGCGCCGCGAGCAACGCGAGACCGACGACCGCCGCAGCGCGCATGGCCCGGCCGGCCGGGCGGAGCGGAGGCTCGACGTGCGCCGCCGCGGCGCGCTGCAGCGCCCACGGCCTGCCGAGAAGCCCCTGCGGCCGCAGCACCAGGACGATTGCCATCACGATGAATTCGGCCACCAGCGTGAGCTTCGAGAACGAGAGCTCGATCCCGAACGCATCGACCGTGCCGATCGCGATGCAGGCCGCCTTGATCTCGCCGATGAGGAGCGCGGCGAGGAACGCCCCCGGGATGCTGCCCATGCCGCCGACCACGACCACCACGAACGCGTCGGAGATCGCGGTGAGATCGAGGAACAGCTGCGCCGGTTCGCGCGGGACCTGCAGCGCGCCGCCCAGGCCGGCGAGGAGCGCACCGAGCGCGAACACGCCGGTGAACAGCCACTTCTGGTTGACGCCGAGGGCGCCGACCATCTCGCGGTCCTCGGTCGCGGCGCGGATCAGCGTCCCCCAGCGCGTCCGGTTGAGGACGAGCCAGAGGCCGCCGAGGACGATCGGACCGATCGCGATGAGGAAGAGGTCGTACTCGGGAAACGGCAGGCCGAGGATCGTGACCGCGCCGCTCAGCCCGGGCACCCGCGGGCCGAGGAGGTCCTCGGGACCCCAGACCCACAGGGCGAGATCCTTGATGACCAGCGTCAGCGCGAACGTCGCGAGCAGCTGGAAGAGCTCCGGTGCCTGGTACACCCGGCGGAGAATCGCGATCTCGACGACCGCGCCCACGAGCCCGACCGCCAGCGCCGCCAGGATCACGCCGGCGAAGAAGCCCGGCGCGCCGCCGCCGAGCCCGGTGACGAAGCTGTACGCGACGTAGATTCCCAGCATGTACAGCGAACCGTGGGCGAAGTTCACGATCCGCGTCACGCCGAAGATCAGCGACAGCCCGACGGCGATGAGGAACAGCGTCGAGGCGCTGGCCAGCCCGTTCAGGAACTGGATAACTATCGAATTCACGGCCTGAAGCCGTGCGGGGGCGCGTACGCGCCCCCGGTAGATCCGTGCGTCAGCACACCATCATTCGGGGCGGAGCTTCCTGATCTCGGCGTCGGACGGCAGGAACTTCGCCCCGTCGGCGTATCTCCAGGAGGTCATCACCCCCTTGCCGTCCTTGAGCCCGATGCGCCCGACGTAGGCGCCCATGGTGGACTGGTGATCGAGCGGGCGATAGGTGATCTTGCCGAACGGCGTGTCGACCTCGAGTCCCTTCATCGCCGCCACCAGCTTCTCGCTGTCCAGGCTCCCCGCCTTCTTCATCGCCGCCGCCGCGGTCATGATCGTCACGTAGCCGACGACCGACCCGAGCCGCGGATAGTCGTTCCACCGCTTCTGATAGGCGGTGAGGAACTTCGTGTGCGCGGGCGCGTCGATGGCGTTCCAGGGGTAGCCCGTGACGTACCAGCCGTTCGGGGTCTCGCCCTTGAGCGGGTCGAGGTACTCCGGCTCGCCGGCCAGCAGGTTGAGCACCGCGCGGTCCTTGAACAGGCCGCGGGTGTTGCCCTCGCGGACGAAGCGCGTCAGGTCGGCGCCGAACAGCGACGAGAAGATCCCGTCGGGCTTCGAGTCGGCGAGCGCCTGCACCACCGCGCCGGCGTCGATCTTGCCGAGCGGGACCGCCTGCTCGGACACGAACTCGACGTCGGGCTGGGCCTTCTTCAGCAGCTCCTTGAACGCCTTGGTCGCCGCCTGGCCGTACTCATAGTTGGGATACACGATCGCCCAGCGCTTCTTCCTCAGCTTGGCCGCCTCGGGCACGAGCATCGCCGTCTGCATGTAGGTCGACGGCCGCAGCCGGAACGTGTACCGGTTGCCGTTGTCCCAGACGATCTTGTCGGTGAGCGGCTCGGCGGCGATGAACAGCACCTTCTTCTGCTTCGCGAAGTCGGCCACCGCGAGCCCGATGTGCGAGAAGAACGTGCCCATCAGGAAGTGCACGTTCTCGCGCGCGAGGAGCTCCTCGGCGAGCCGCACCGCGTCGCCGGGGTTGCCGTTGTCGTCGCGTGCCACGACCTCGAGCTTGCGGCCGAAGACGCCGCCGGCGGCGTTCACCTCCTCGACCGCGAGCTCCCAGCCCTTGCGATACGGCTCGAGGAACGCCGGCAGCGCCTTGTAGCTGTTGATCTCGCCCAGCTTGATCGCCCCCTGGGCCGCGGCCGGCGGTGCGGATGCGATCGCGAGCGCCGCCGCGGCGGCGAGGGTCAGCAGGTGCGTGCGTGCAGTCATCATCGCTCTCCCCAGAAAAGGACGGCCATGGACGGACTAGTTTACCTACGTTCCAGCGCGGCCACGCCGCCGACCACGCGGCGGCGCGACCCGAGCGCCAGCACGGCGCCCCAGACGAGCGCGGCGTCGACCAGCGCCTGGGCGTGCGCGGCGCCGCGCGCGAGCGCCCGCTCCACCGCATCCTCCGGCAGCGGCCCCACCCCCACCGTGACCAGACGGTCACCGAGATCGGTGTGGTCGTCGAGCTCGCAGGCCGGCCGGCGCTGGATCGCAGGACTGTCGACATCCACTGCGTTGGCGATCATCGTCGCGGCGGCGTCGGCCGCGGCGCCGTCGGCCGCGAGCACCGTTACGCTGTCCGCGATCCCCAGGCTCCAGCTGCGGCCGCGCCAGCCGCTCGTGGCCACGCCGCGTACCGGCATCGCCCCGGTCACCTCGAACCGCCCGTCGAGCGGGACGCGATGCCCGTGCCGCGCGACGTCCCCGGCGACCACGCCGACGCGAAACGCCTCGCCCGGGCGCAGATGGAGCGCGATGTCGCCGCCGTTGTTCACGTACGCTCTCGACACGCCCGCCGCGCCGTCCGTCATCGCAGCGAGGACCTCGTCCGCGACCGCCCCGGCGACGGCCGCCATGGGCGTGATGAAGCGGCTGCGGTGCGGCCAGCACGCCGCGAGCATCCGCCGGGCGACGGTGCCGCGGACGCCCGTTGCCCGCTCGACCGGCTGACGCAGCAGCGCGAGGTCCGCCACCAGCTCCTGGAGCACGGTTTCGAAGCGGCGCCAGCCGCGCTCGCGCGCCGCTGCCGACGCTGCCTCGGCACCGTCCGCCGCGACGATGAGATCGATGGGGCCGTGCTGGAAGTGCCAGCGCCGGGCGTCGAGCGGCACGCGAGCGGGACCGCCAGCCCCCCCGCTCGGCTTCACCTCGCGCGCGGGTATCAGCGCTCGATCGGCCAGGGATTCGAAGCGTCCCATCCTGCAACCCGATACCGCTCGCCGCGGAGCACGTCCGCCAGCGGCCGCACGCGGTCCATGTGGCCGCCGAGCCGCGCGTAGTCCGCGAGGCGCATCGTGAACTCGATCGGGGCGACGATCGCCGGCGTCGGCACCCACCCGAACGCGCGGTCCGGCATGCGGGTCACGTCGACCATCACCATGATCCCGCCGCCGGGCCAGACGTAGGCGGGTGCGCCGCCGCAGGTCACGCGAACCAGCAGGTCCTTGATCGAGCGCGTGAGCGCGACCGGGTTCTCGGTGACGCCCGCCCGCAGGCTGCCGCCCGCGCCGCCGAGAAAGAGGACGGTGCACAGCGCCGGCTCGCAGTTCTCGCCGATGCGCTCGACGACTTTCTTCACCTCCGGCGGGATCGCCGCGGGCACCATCCGGAGGTTCCGGTCGAGGACGAAGTAGCCGTAGTCCTCGCCGGTCGTCGAGACCATCAGGATGCGCTCGCCGGGCCAGGCCTCCCTGGCGTCGATCGACTTGACGATCTGCAGCGGATCGGTGATGTCCGTCCCGCCCCAGCCCAGCCCGGGATTCGCGACCTGGAAGTAGCGCCCCGGCGTGGACTTGCGCCCCATCACCTTGACGCCGCCGGGACGCATGTCGAGGAAGCGGCCAGCCTGGTGCTCGGTCAGCACGCCGGTGATGTGATCGTCGACGACGATCACCTCGTCGACGTGCCCCAGCCACTGCCGGGCGAAGATGCCGATCGTCGCCGACCCGCACCCGACCCGCATCCGGTTCTCCGCGACGCCGTTGATGACCGGGGCACGGTCGGCCTGGACGACGAGCTGCGCGCCGCCTTCCACATCGAGCGTCACCGGCTCGCGGTTCCCGAGCGCCAGCATCGCGTCGCAGGTGACGCGACCTTCCTTCTTGCTCCCGCCCGTCAGGTGCTGCACGCCCCCGAGCGAGAGCATCTGCGACCCGTACTCCATCGTGGTCACGTGGCCCACCACTTCGCCCTGGGCGCGCACCGGCGCGCATTCCGGGCCGAGGTAGCGATCGGTGTCGATCTTCACCTTGAAGCTGCAGTAGCTGAAGATCCCTTCGGTGACGACGGTCACCATGTCCACGCCTTCCGGCTGCGACGACACGATGAACGGCGCCGGTTTGTAGTCCGGATAGGTGGTGCCCGAGCCCACGCCGGTCACGAACACCGGCGCGTCCGCGAGCATGTTTCCGTCCCACCCCTCCTCCGACTGGAACGGCACCACCGTGCCGCGCTCGTCGATCGCCCTGGACATCAGGAGCAGCGGATCGACGCGCGTGAGGACGCCGCTGACGTTGGCGTAGCGGTCGCAGGCCCCGGCGCGGCCGTCGCTGATCTGGCAGAGCACCGGGCAGGCGTTGCAGATGATCTTGCCCGCGGCGGGTCGCTCGAGCGTGCCCTCGCCCGAGGTCTCGTCGACGCGATCGGATTTGGTGCTCATCTCAGAATGCTTTGATGTGCAGCCCGCCGTCGACGTGAAACGCGTCGCCGGTGTTGAACGGCAGCGACCGCTGCGCGAGCGCCGCCACCGTCCGGCCGACGTCCTCCGGCTCGCCCCAGCGCCGGATCGGCGTCAGACCTTCGGCGATCAGCTTGTCGTAGCGGTCCTTCGCCGCCGCGGTCATGTCGGTGCGGATCACCCCCGGGCGGACTTCGTAGCACGCGACGTCGGCTTCGGCGAGCCGCAGCGCAAAGAGCTGGCTCAGCATCGCCAGGCCGGTCTTGGCGAAGCAGTACTCGGCGCGGTTCAGGCTGACGAGCCGGGCGTTCGCCGACGAGATCGTCACGATCGACCGCGGCGGATCGCCGGTCGAGCGGCGCTCGGCAAGCATCCGCTTCGCGACTGCCTGGGTCAGGAAGAAGGTGCCGCGCAGGTTCACTGCCAGGATCTCGTCGAAGCTCTCGGGCGTGACGTCCAGCAGGTCGCCGCGCACCTTGACCTGGATCCCGGCGTTGTTCACCAGGCAGTCGACGGTGCCGAACGCACTGAAGGCCGCCGCGACGAGCTTGGCATGCGCCGGAAGGTCCGCGATCGAGCCCTGGACGAACGCCGCCCGGCGGCCCTTCGCGCCGATCGCCGCGAGCGTCTCGCGGGTGGCGGCGTCATCGAGGAGGTCGTTCACGACGACGTCGAAGCCGGCGTCGGCGAGGGCATGCGCGATCCCGCGGCCGATGCCACGGCGCGCCCCGGTCACGAATGCGATCGGCGCGCGCGCAGCCATCAGCCGAACGCCTTCAGCAGCGCCGCCCGCAGCCGATCCGGCGTCGCCGGCGCGTGCCGGATCCGCACCCCGGTCGCGTGTCCGATGGCATTGAAGATCGCCGGGGCGGTCGCGACGAGCGCCGGCTCGCCCACGCCCTTCGCGCCATGGGGTCCGAGCGGTTCCGGGTCCTCGACCAGGATCACCTCGATCGGCGGCACGTCGCCGAACGTCGGGATGAGGTAGTCGTGCAGGTTCTCGGTGCGGCCGGCGTGATACTCCTCCATGAGCGCGAACCCGATCCCCTGCGCGATGCCGCCGTGGATCTGTCCTTCGACCTGGGTGGGGTTGATCGCGCGCCCGACGTCGTGGGCGGCGGTGATCCGGAGGAGCTTCACCGTGCCGAGCTCGAGATCCACCTCGAGTTCGGCGAGCTGCGCCGCGAAGGCGTAGGTCGCGTAGGGGACGCCCTGCCCGTCCTGATCGAGCGGCACGGTCGGCGGGTTGAAGGCGCCCTCGGCGGCGAGAACGTCGCCGTTCCGGTCCAGCGGCAGCTCGGTCAGGTCGACCCGCTTCTCGCCCTCGATGTCTTCCGCGATCAGCACTCCTCTCTCCAGCCGCAGCCGCGTGTCGGGCCGAACCTCGGCGAGCGCGATCATCCGCTCCCGGAGCCGCTCACCCGCGATCCGGGCCGCATTGCCGGACACGAAGGCCTGGCGCGACGCGGAGGTCTTCCCCGCGTCCGGCGTGAGGTCGGTGTCCCCCATCACGGCGTCGATCGCGCCCATTGGCAGCCCGAGCGCATCGGCGAGCACCTGGGCGAGGATCGTGTTCGACCCCTGCCCGATGTCCACGGCGCCGTTGTAGAACATGATGCGCCCCGCGGGCCTGAGGCCCACCCGCATCGTCGACGGATTGGCGATCACGGTGTTGCCGATCCCGTACCACATGCACGCGACGCCAACGCCGCGGCGGATCCCCTTCAGCCGGCCCGCCGCGCCGGCGCGGCGGTTGAACGCCTCGGCCGAGGACAGCGCCTCCCGCCAACGCGGGCGCAGGACGTCCAGGCACTGCGCCAGGCCGGCGCTCGCCTTCAGCGTCTGGCCCGTCGCCGTCGGGTGGCCCGCGCGCAGCGCGTTGCGATAACGGAGCTCGAGCCGGTCGATCCCGGCCCGGTCGGCAAGCTCGTCGAGCAGCGCCTCGTGGACGATCGTCGACTGCGGCACGCCGAAGCCCCGGAACGCCCCGGCGACGGGCGCGTTCGTATAGATCGCGCGCGTGAGCGCGCGCACGTTCGGCACCCGATAGGGTCCCGACGCGTGAATCGGCACGCGGTTCGCGACCGTGTTTCCCCACGAGGCGTACGCCCCGGTATTGAAGTCGCCGGCGAAGTCGGCGGCGACCAGGTTGCCGTCGCGATCGCAGGCGAACCGCGCGCGCATCCGCGCCGGGTGGCGCTTGGTGGTCGAGACCATCGACTCGGGCCGCGTGTAGACGCCGTGGACCGGCCGGTTGAGCTTCCACGCCGCGACGGCGAGGAGCGGCTGGATCGCGATGTCCAGCTTCCCGCCGAACCCTCCGCCGACGGCCGCGGGGATGATGTGCACCTGGGTGTCCTTGATCCCCAGGATGCGCGCGACCTCCTCCCGATCCATGTACGGGGTCTGCGTGGCGGCGAAGATCCGCAGCCGGTCGCCGACCCGCTCGGCGTAGCCCGCTTCCGGCTCGACGTACGCGTGCTCGACGAGGCTCGTCGTGAACTCGCCCTCGGCGACGAACGCTGCGCCGTCGACCGCCGCGTCGACGTCGCCCTTCACAACCCGGCCGCGGATCAGGACGTTGTCCGGATTCGACGCGTGGATCGGATCGGCGGAGTTGGCGAGCGCGTCGTCGATCTCGGTCTGCGGCGTCTCGGGCAGCCACTGGATCGGCAGCTCGTCCTCGCGGATGCGGAGCACCGCGCGCCGCTCGCCGACCAGGCAGACCACCGCCTCGCCGCGGAAGCGGACCCGGCCCTCCGCGAGCACCGGCTGATCCTTGACGTCGGGGAAGATGCCGAAGCTGTTGCGCGGCACGTCGCGGGCCGTGATCACGTCCACGAGGCCGGGGTGCCGCCCCCGGACGGGCCCGAAGTCGCCGAGCGTGAAGCGCGCCTTCGGGTGCGGTGAGCGGATCGTCCGGAGCCACAACGCACCGGCCGGCGTGCGATCGGCGCCGAAGACCTCGCTGCCCGTGACCTTCGCGACCCCGTCGGTCTTCGGGGCGCGGAAGCCGACCGCGCCGCCCGCCGGCGCTTCCGGTAACGGGATCTCGCCCTCGGTCGCGGCGAGTACCGCTTCGACGATCTTGCGATAGCCGGTGCAGCGGCAGAGGACGCCGCCCAGCGCGTCGAGCACCTCCGGTTCGGTCGGCCGGGCATTGCGGGCGAGGAGATCGCTCGCGGCGATCAGCATGCCGGGCGTGCAGATCCCGCATTGCGCCGCCCCGTGGGCGAGAAACGCGCGCTGCAAGCGGTCGAGCCCGCCGTTCCGCGCCAGGCCCTCGACGGTCGTGATCACCCGCCCTTCGGCCTGCGCCGCGGCCGTCAGGCAGGCGCACACCTGGCGCCCGTCGAGCAGCACGGTGCACGCGCCGCAGTCGCCGGCGTCGCAACCGATCTTCGTCCCGCCGAGCCCCAGCTCGTCGCGCAGCACCTCGGCGAGGCGGGTCGCCGGGTCGACGGTCACCCGGCAGGTCCCGCCGTTGACGCTGAAGCCGATCTGCGCCAGCGGCGCGACGTCGGCACCGCCGGCGGGCTTATTCATTCGCGAG
>Ga0299906_10002314_pt1 | contig 15877 bp, 14 predicted proteins | sample RVTome_14_FD_200259 | JGI IMG/M metagenome (GOLD analysis project Ga0299906, IMG submission 200259) | Soil microbial communities from uranium-contaminated site in the Upper Colorado River Basin, Wyoming, United States - RVT145D125 (version 2) ... | reverse complement strand
CCCTGGGAATCACCGCCTACGTCGTTCACGATGAAATCACCCTGCGACAGGAGGAGTTGCTGAACCATGGCCTGGCCGTCGCTTCCGTGGCTGCGGAAAACAGCGAATACGGCATCTACACCGAGAATCAGGACTCCCTGGAACAGATTCTCGACGGCCTGTTTTCCGACGATAAGGTTCTCTACGCTGCCGTCCTCGACCGCGATGCTGCGACACTGCAAGCCCGCTTCAGGCTGCCGGCTCTGCCGCTTCCCGAGGTTGCACCGCTGGCGAAACCGGGCCTCCGAGGCGAGACCCGCTGGCAGAAGGTTGCCGACCGCAGCGGCCGCCAGTACCTGGAACTGCTGACGCCGGTCTACAGCCTGCCCGCCAAGGGAACGACGGAGATCTTTCCGGAGCAGAACGGGCGGGGCGGAATCATCGGCTATCTCCGGGTGGGGCTGGACCAGGAAAGTCTGCGTCTGCAGCTGTACCGATTCATCCTTTCGACCGGCCTGTTCACCCTGCTGCTGATCGGGGTCGGCAGTATCCTCAGCCTGCTTGCGACACGAAAGATCACCGCTCCTCTGCGCCGACTGGCCGGGGTCGCCAATGACATCTCCCAAGGCAATCTGGACCACCGGATCGAGGTCGGCAGCCATGACGAAATCGCCGATCTCGGCACGGCTTTCAACCAGATGCTGGAACGGCTTCGCGAGTACCGCTGCCGCGTCGAACGGCAGCAGCAGGATCTGGAGGAAGAAGTCCGGCAGCGAACCTGCGAGTTGCAGGAAGCGATGGACAAGGCCATGGAAATGGCCGGGCGGGCGGAAGAGGCCAGCCGGGCCAAATCCCGCTTTCTGGCCAACATGAGTCACGAGATCCGCACGCCGTTGAACGGGGTGCTGGGCATGACCGCGCTGCTCGGCGGCACGGAACTTACGTCAGCACAGCGTCACTACGTCGAAACCGTGCGCCGTAGCGGCGAAGCCCTCCTCGATCTGCTCAGCGACATTCTCGACTTTTCCAGGATCGAAGCGGGGAAACTGCAGCTGGAAAAACACGAATTCGATCTGCGCCAGCCCCTGAAGGAGGTGACGGAGCTCTTCGCCGGCCACGCCGGCCAAAAGGGGCTGAAGCTGTCTTGCGATATCGCACCGACCGTCCCCGTGGCGCTCAGCGGTGACCCCGGCCGGCTGCGCCAGATCCTCGTCAACCTGGTCAGCAACGCGGTCAAGTTCACCGAAGCCGGAGAAGTGACGATCCGGGTGACCACTGCGGTGCAGGGACCGGATGAAAGTCTGCTCCGGTTCGCCGTGAAGGATACCGGCATCGGCATTCCCTGCGAATTTCGTGACCAGATCTTCGAATCCTTCGCCCAGGTGGACGGCTCGCACAGCCGTCGCTTCGGCGGCACCGGCCTGGGGCTGGCTATCGCCAGACAGCTGGTCGAGCTGATGGGCGGCGAGATCGGGGTCGACAGCCAACCGGGAAAAGGCTCCACCTTCTGGTTCACCGCTCGTCTGGAAAAGCAGCCGACCTCCCTGGCGCAAAATCCGGAGCCCGCCTTGTCCCGGCCGGCTTCGTGGAATGCGGGGGCCACAGGGGAGCGGGATCAGGCAAAAGATGGGAGCTCTCCTCTACCCCCCTCATCGCCGGGACTTCGCGGTTACGTTCTGCTGGCCGAAGACAATCCCGTCAACCAGGAGTTGGTCAAAACCATGCTGGAGTGCTTCGGCTGTCGGGTCGACACGGTGGCCAACGGACGGGAGGCGGTGGACGCTTGCCAGCGCGCCGCCTACGATCTGGTCTTCATGGACTGCCAGATGCCGCTGATGGACGGCTTCGAGGCTGTCCGGTTCATCCGGGAGCGGGAAAAAACCGCGGCAGCGCACCAACGCACGCCAATCGTCGCCCTCACCGCCCATGCTTTTCCAAGCGACCGGCAACGCTGCCTGGATGCGGGCATGGACGACTATCTCAGCAAGCCGTTCCGGCAGGAGCATCTGCGGGAGGTCACGGAACGCTGGCTGGGCCGCAAACAGGGTTCGGCCCCCGGAGCTGACGCTGCAGGCGGTGCGGGGAGTCCGCTTCCGGCGGCCCTCCCCGCCGCAGCCGCAGCCGGCCGGCAGCCGGAGCAGACCGGTCCCATCGACGACAGGGCACTGGAATTGATCCGTGCCTTGGAACGCGAAGGCGCTGCGGACCTTCTGGCGAAAGTGATCGACATCTATTTGCGCGAGACACCGGCACTTCTGCAGGCATTGCGCGAGGCGGCCAGACGGGGCGATGTCGTCGGTCTGCGGCGTGCCGCCCACAGCCTGAAGTCGGGCAGCGCCAACCTGGGCGCTGGCTGTCTGGCAGAGCTCTGCCGGGAAATGGAGGCCGCAGCCCTCTCCGGAGACCTTGCCCGGGGGCCGCAGCAGGTGGCCGCAATCGAGACCGAATACGGGAAAGTCTGGCCGGCCCTGGCGGCACAGATTAAGGAGGGGAGATAAATCGATGCCGAGCTCGGGTGAAAGGCCGTTGGTCCTGATCGTGGATGACGATCCGGCCATGCGCCTGCTGATGCGCGAAGCCCTGCAGCAGGCGGGATTTGCCGTGGAGGAGGCCGAAGACGGCATGGCGGCGCTCGACGCTGTCAACCTGCGGCAACCGGATGCCGTGTTGCTCGATGTGCTCATGCCGGGCATGGACGGCTTCGCCGCCCTGGCTGAACTGCGCAAACGGCCGGAGAGCAGGGGCCTGCCCGTGTCGATGGTGACCGGCCTCGACGATACGGACTCGATCCGCCGCGCCTTTGCCGCCGGCGCTACCGACTTCATCACCAAGCCGATCAACTGGACCACCCTCGGTTACCACGTCGACTACCTGTTGCGTGCCAGCCGGGCTTTTGTTGAACTGCAGGAAAGCCGGGCCTATTTCAACGCCATTCTGGAAGACATTCCCTTTTTCGTCTGCCGCTGGACCCCGGATGGGACGATCAGCTTCGTCAATGAAGCCTGTTGCCGCTATTTCGGCAAGTCGGCCGAGGAACTGGTGGGTCGAAGTTTCATGCCCCTCATTCCGGAAGAGGACCGGGAAAAGACGCGGAAGCATATCGCCTCGATCGGCCCCGCGCGTCCTGTGGCTACTATAGAACACCGCGGCATCCGGGCCGACGGGGAGATCCGCTGGCTGCGGTGGACAAACCGCGCGCTTTTTGACGAGGACGGAAACATAACAGGATTTCAATCCGTCGGCGAGGATATCACCGAACAGAAAGCCGCAGAGGAAAAACTCCTGCTGGCCAGGAATGTTTTCGAGAGCAGCGATGAGATGATCACCGTAACCGACCTTGCGGCCAACATCATCGACGTAAACCCGGCGTTCTGTCGGTTGACCGGCTATGCGCGGGAGGAGGTCCTCGGCAGGAACATGCGGGTTTTGCAGCTTGAATGCCATGACCAGCCGTTTTATGAACACCATGGCCAGGCACTTCTGTCGGCCGGAGCCTGGCAGGGGGAGATCCGGGGGCGCAGGAAGAACGGCGAGCCCTTTACCACCCTGATGACAGTCAATGCGGTCAGAAACGAGCGGGGGGAGCAGACCCATTTCGTCACCCTTTCCACCGACATCACCCAGTTGAAAAAGGTCGAGGAGCAGCTTCGCCACCTGGCCCTTTTCGATCCCCTGACCGGCCTGGCCAATCGCGAATTGCTGCATGACCGGCTGCAGCAGACGCTCTACGAAGCAGAAAGGGACCGCACACAGGCCGCTCTCCTCATGCTCGACCTGGACAATTTCAAGGACATCAACGACACCCTGGGGCACCCCAGCGGGGACCGGATCCTGGCCCAGGTGGGGGAACGGCTCAGGGAGCGCATGCGTCACAGTGACACCGTCGCCCGCATGGGCGGAGACGAGTTCGTCATCGTGCTGCGCAACGTCACCGACTCGGAAAACGTGGTCCTGGTGGCCAAGGGGATCGTGGATAGCCTGTCGAGGCCATTTCTTCTCGAAGACAGAAGGGTCTTCCTCACGGTCAGCATCGGCATAGCCCTCTATCCATTGGATGGCCGGGACACGGACGAACTGATCCGCAAGGCCGATACGGCCATGTACCACGCCAAGGGCCAGGGGAAGAACCGTTACCAGTTTTTCACGGCGGAGATGAATCGCCGGGCGCAGGAGCGGATGGCCCTGCAAACCGACCTGCGCCGGGCCCTGGAGCGGAACGAATTCGTCGTTCATTACCAGCCGAAGATCCGCATCGGCACCGGCGAAGTGACCGGCGTGGAAGCGCTGCTACGCTGGCAGAAGCCGGAAGACGGGCTGGTGCCGCCGGCATCCTTCATCCCCCTGGCGGAGGAGACCGGCCTGATCGTGCCGATCGGCGAGAAGGTGCTGCGACTCGCCTGCACCCAGGCGAAGGCCTGGCAAGCGCAGGGGCTCCCCCTTCTCCCGGTGGCGGTCAATCTGTCGGCCATCCAGCTCAGAGAAGAGGGTCTGGCCGGGACGGTGCAAGGCATCCTGACGGAGACGGGCCTTGATCCTGCCGCCCTGGAGTTGGAGATCACCGAAAGCGCCATCATGCAGGAGAGCGAAAAGGCCATTGCCATGCTGCAGGCGATGCGGGAGATGGGGATCCGGATCACGATGGATGATTTCGGCACCGGCTATTCCTCCCTGAGCTATCTGAAACGCTTTCCAATCAGCAGCCTGAAAATCGACCGCTCGTTCGTCGCCGAGGTCCTGAGCAATGCCGACGACGCCGAGATCAGCCGGGCCATCATCGCCATGGCCCACGGGATGAAGCTGAAAGTCGTCGCCGAGGGAGTGGAAACCGCTGAACAACTCGAATTTCTGCGTCGGGAAGGGTGTGACGAGGCCCAGGGGTATTACCTCGCCCGGCCGATGCCGGCGGAAGAATTCTCCCGGTGGTTCCAGACCCGAGGCGCTGGCGACCGGGTCTGAGAGATGCAGCGCGGACGCGGCTGAAAAGGCCGGCATTAAACCTGAAAACAGCAGTCATTGCCTGCCAACCGTTTTTTTCTCAGGCCGGTGGAGTGAGGCAACTGGCCCACAGTGATTCAGGAAAAATATATTTGCAACTAGTTGTTTGTACGATCAGATTCCGGGCGTGTTACCGGACCCTCTCTGTTGGAATCCCCTCTGCTCAACGGCAATTGCATCGCTGAATTATCAGGGCGAATGATTACATAACCAAGCTAGACAGACTTGTCTATCAGTGCTAAACTGTAACCATGAAAATGAAAATCAACAACATGTCTCCACGCGAACGCATCCTGGCCACGGCTGCCGACCTGTTTTTCCACCAGGGATACCGGGCGACGGGCATCAACGAGGTCATTTCCAGATCAGGGGTGGCCAAAGCCACCTTCTACCACCACTTCCCGACCAAGGAGGATTTGTGCCTGGCCTATCTGCAGAATCGCAATACGTCGGAATACCAGGCCATCACCGCCTTCGTCCAGGACAAAAAGACCCCCAGGGAGCGATTCCTGGCCGTCATGGAATCGGTGGGGCCGTGGCTCGAGGCCAATGAACTGCGTGGGTGCGCCTTTCTGAATATGGTGGCCGAAGTTCCGGACCCCCGGAACCTGCTCAGAAAAGAAGGGCTGATGCATTATGAGAGTCTGCGCCGCCTGATCAGGGATCTGGCGCAGGAACTGATCGAATCGGACCGGGAGCGCTACGGCCAACTGGATGCCGACAGGCTGCGGGACGACTACATGGTCACTCTCGGGGGGGCGATTGCCATGGCCGAAATCTATCACGACCTCTGGCCGGTCAGCCATGGAGTGGAAATGGTCAAACGGCTGATCGGGTAACAGGGAGGCAACTGTTTCTGGCCCTGGAACGGACAGACATGTTTTCTCGACCGAAAGGAGTGCAGAAAATGGAAACCACCTCAAAAAAAACCAGCATCGTCAATGGAGTCAATGTCACTCAACTGTTAGAGACCATCGAATTGATCAAAGGCAACCCGGAGATTTCGAAATTCAAGTTTCGCGCAACCAACAAATGGGACGCTGGAACGCACAACCGGGGAACGGTCAAAGATTTTTACGGGGCTTTACAGCAGGATGATACACGGGATGCCCTGGTCTTCGAAATCGATGAACCGCCGGTATTGCTCGGCAACAACCATGGAGCCAATCCGGTGGAATATCTTCTGGTTGGCCTCTCCGGTTGTCTGACAACGTCGATGATCGCCCATGCCGCTGCCCGGGGCATCAAGATCAGGTCGGTCGAATCCCGCTATGAAGGGGATCTCGATTTGCAGGGCTTCCTGGGCCTCTCCGAGAGCATTCCCGTCGGCTACCAGGAAATCCGGGTGACCTTCAAGATCGATGCGGACATCTCGGAACAGGAAAAAGAGGAATTGATCCAGATGGCCCAGAAATACTCACCGGTGTTCAACACGGTCGCCAAGCCGGTACCGGTACGGGTGAGTCTCGACAAAGGGTGAAGGAAAGAAAAATCATCGAGCCGCTGGCGTGGGTGTCTTTTCTGCTTTTCTTCCTCAGAAAAGCTCCTCCCGGTAGTCCGGAACCTCCCCGTACCAGTCCGGATACTGCCGGGCCGTGACGATCGCCGCGTCGACTTCGGCGAGCAGCCGCTGGCGGTCCTTCGGGTAGCTGCCGGCCAGTTGCAGAAAGTTGGAGACGTGGTTGGAGCGCAGGATGGTTTTGTGCGGAGAGAGGTGCCGCAGCAGCTCCGCGGCCTCCTCGAGGATGCCGCCGCGGGAAAGCGGCGTGATGCTGCGCAGGAAATCGTCGTTGTGCCGGTGAAAGAGGGTGAGCAGCGAGAAGTACTCCGGCGACAATTCGCTCACCCAGGCGGCGGTCGACCGGGCGTGCTCGAGGCTGCGTTCCCGGCCGGCCAGGCCGAGAATGGCGGTGACCGAAAGCTTCAGCCCCGCTGCTTGCGCTTGCCGGCAGAGGGTAAGCATCGTGGCGGCGGCATACCCCTTGCGCACCGCCTGCAGGGTCGCGTCGTCGCCGCTCTCCAGGCCGAAATAGAGGATGCGCAGCTTCTTCTCCCGCAGCCGGGCAAGTTCCTCCACCGATTTCGTCGTCAGACTTTTCGGCGAGGCGTAGGCGCCGACCCGGGTAAGGCCGGGGAAATGCGTCGCCAGGGCGTCGAGAATCATCTCCAGCCCCTGCTTCGGGTAGACCAGGGCATCGCCGTCGGCCAGAAAGATCCGCTGGATGTGAGGACGATGATGGAGCGGAACAGTAGAGATTTCGGTTAGTATCTCGGACACGGGGCGTAGGCGGAAGGCCTTGCTCTTGTACATGCCACAGAAGGTGCAATGATTCTGCGAGCAGCCGACCGTGATCTGGAAGATCAGGCTGTTCGCCTCGCTCGGCGGCCGGAAGAGCGGCTCATCGTAATCGAAGTAGTAGAACACGGCTATTGTCCTTCGCTGCTCATGGGGATGATTTGCACCTTCGCCGTCCCCTTGCCGAAGAAGCCGAGCCGCTCCGCCGCCGCCCGTGAGAGGTCGATGAAGGGAAAGCTGCGCTTGCGGCAGCGGTCGTTGACGGTGACCGTGACCTCCCGGCCGTTGGCCAGGTTCACTATCTTCACCTGCGTGCCGAAGGGGAGAGACTGGTGGGCGGCGGTGAGCTTGTTCGGGTCGTAAGGGACGCCCGAGGTGGTACGGCGGCCGTTGAAACGCTTGGCGTAGTAGGTGGCGACCCCCTTCATCCCCTCGCTATGCGGCGACAGGACGGGCATGGCGGCGGGCGGGGTCACGACTGGTGCTTCCAGGGAGGGAGCAGGGCGAATTTCCTGCACCGGCGACGAAACCACGCAGCCGGCACCGAGCAGCGGCAAAACGAGAGCGGCCACCAGCGGCCGGACCATAGGGTAGAATCGCTCCATGACCATCTCTCCTACCTCCTCTCCATCAGCCGGTCGATGCCGAAAGCCAGCGCCAGCCCGGCGACGAAGCCGCCGATGTGGGCACCGTGCGCCACCCCCGTAGCGGTCCCGCTGTTGACGAGGAAGGGGATGAGGTTGTCCAGCAGCAGGTAGAGGCCGAGCACCAGCCGTGCCGGAAGGAGGAAGGTGTTCATGATGAAGGGGAAGAGGAAAATGAAGACCTTGACCTGGTTGCGGGGGAACCAGAGGTAGTAGAATCCAAGGACTCCCGAAATCGCCCCGGAGGCCCCTACCATGGGTACATCGGATCCCGGCACGAAAATGGCGAAGAAGAGGGTCGCGGCCACTCCGCTGCCGATGTAGGCCAGCAGATAGCCGAAGCGACCAAGACGATTCTCGACATTGTCGCCGTAAATCCAGAGGAAGAGCATGTTCCCCACCAGGTGCAGCCAGCCGCCATGCAGAAACATGGCGGTGAACAGGGTGGTGAGGGAGGGGTCGGACGGGCGGTAGCCGTAGCGGAAGATGAACAGGTCGTAAGCGGAAAGCTGCTGCAGAATCGCCTGCGCCGGGATGCTTCCCCGGGCGCCTACGGCCCGCAGGTACTCGAACAGCAGCGGGTCGTTCAGGTCCGGCCGGGTGAAGGTGAGCGGCAGCGAAATCAGCAGGAAGACGCCGACGTTGACGCCGATCAGCAGATAGTTGACGTAGGGGACCCCGCGCGGGTTCGGGGTGTCGCCGATGGGGAGGAACATGGAACATCCTTTGTGGACAAGATAGTGGCGAACCGGCTGTTCATGTTAACACAGTCTGCCGACGCTGGCACCCCTTGCCTTTTGCCGGGCAAGCCGTTATTCTCGCCGCACGGGAGGAACATCACTTGAACCTGCTCTATATTCTCGACCTCGTCGGCACCGCCGCCTTTGCCGCCTCGGGAGCTTGGGCCGGCATCCGGCGCGACATGGACCTTTTCGGCGTGCTGGTGCTCGGCCTCGTCACCGCCACCGGCGGCGGCACCCTGCGGGACATGCTGCTGGGCGACTCGCCACCCTTTTGTCTCCAGGACGAAACCTATCTCTATATCGCCGCAGCCGTCTCCCTGCTAGTATTCTTTCTGCACCGCCGGTTGAAATTCCTGCAGCATCCGCTTCTCTATTTCGACGCCGTCGGGCTGGGCACCTTCGTCGTGATCGGCACCGGCAAGGCCCTCACCTTCCACCTCGGCTTCCTCGGCTCCGTCCTGATGGGCGTGATGACCGCCACCGCCGGCGGTGTGGTGCGCGATGTCCTCTCCAACCAGGTCCCGCTGATCCTGCGCAAGGAGATCTACGCCTCGGCCTGCCTGGCCGGCGCCGTCCTGCTGGTGCTGCTGCAGCGCACCCCCATGCCGCCGCCACTGGCCGCCCTGACCGCCGCCCTGACGGTAATCACCGTCCGGCTGCTCGCCATCCGTTATAATTGGTCCCTGCCCAAAGCAGCGGGCTGAACGTATTCCGGAGAAAGCAGAGGGCCATGAGAATCAGGTCTTACTTCTGAATTCTGCCTTCTGATTTCTGAATTCTGCCTTTTAAAGGAGGTCCCATCCCATGCACTCCGTCCGTTTACTCGGCACACCGAAGACCTTCCGGGTGGGCAAGATCGTCTGCCTGGGCCGCAACTACTACGAGCACATCCGGGAGCTCGGCAACGAAGTCCCGGATCAGCCGGTCATCTTCATCAAGCCCGCCACCAGCATCATCGGCGACGGCGAAACGGTGGTCATCCCCCCCTATTCCAGCGACTGCCACCACGAGGTCGAACTGGCGGTGCTGATCGGCAAATGGGGAAAAAACATCGCCGAAGCCGAGGCGATGGAGCATGTGGCCGGCTACGGAGTGGCAATCGACCTCACACTGCGCGACGTACAGAACGAGCTGAAAAAGAAGGGGCTCCCCTGGGAGATCGCCAAGGGGTTCGATACCGCCTGCCCCCTCTCCGATTTCGTGCCCGCAACTGAGATCGCCGATCCGCATAACCTTCGCCTCAGCCTGCAGGTGAACGGGACGCTTCGCCAGGATTCCTCCACCGCCCTGATGATGCGTCGCATCGAAACAACCATCCATCACATGTCGACCATCTTCACCCTGGAGGAGGGGGACATCATCCTCACCGGCACCCCGGCCGGAGTCGGTCCGGTTGTCGCCGGCGACCGCATGACGGCGGAAATCGAGGCGGTCGGCCGCCTGGAGGTTACCGTCCGATGAGCCGGCCACTTGTTCTGATCGGTCCCGGACGGCTCGGAATGACCGTGGCTAGCCTGCTGGCGGAGGCCGGGCACGAGATCCGCGCCATCATCGGTCGCGACGGGAGCCGGGCGGCAGCGGCGGCCCGTTTCGTCGGCTGCCCGGGCATCGGCACCACCGATCTCGCCCGGGTGCGGGAGGGGGAACTGGTCCTGATCGCCCTGCCCGACGACCAGATCGGTGAGATGGCCGCCCGGCTGCGCCGCCAGGGGCATCTGGCGGCGGGAACGGTGCTGGTCCATTTCAGCGGCATCCACCCTGCCGCTATTCTCCTGGGTGAGGAGGGGCCGCTCCTCCATGCGCTCGCCATTCACCCCCTGCAGAGCTTTGCCGATGCCGTCATGGGCGTGCGCCAGCTTCCCGGCAGCCCCTGTTCGGTGGAAGGAGAGGAGGAGTTGCTGCCGTTGGCGGAAGCTCTGGTCACCGACCTCGGCGGCACACCCTTCCGTCTCGCGGCCGAGCACAAGGCGCTCTACCACGCCGCCGCCTGCGTCGCCTCCAACTACATGGTCACGCTGATCGATACCGCCAGCGAAATCATGGCCGCCTGTGGCTTCGGACGCGACGACGCCTTCCGCTTGCTCAGACCGCTGCTGCGCGGGACCGGCAACAACCTCTCCGTCCTCGGCCCGGAGCAGGCCCTCACCGGCCCCATCGCCCGCGGCGATCAGCGCACCGTGCGCAAGCATCTGCAGGCCCTGGCCGAACTGCCGCCGGATATCCGCGAAATCTACCGGGTTCTGGGACAGAGGACGGTGGCGCTGGCGAAAAGAAGGGGGACGCTGGAGCACGAGGCAGGGGAGAAAATCCTCAAAATTTTGGAAGAAAGGCACTAGGCACGAGGCAGCGCCTTTCACCTTTTGCCTTCAGCCCTTAGCCTCCCGCCTAAGCTTGTTCGTCAGGTGGTGGGCAAGACGCGTCGGCTCGGGCATCCGGTAGCGCCGGGCACAGGCCAGGGCCAGCTCTGTGGCGGCGGCGATATCGGTCATGTGGCCGGGCGAAACAAAGAGGGGTTTGACCCGGTCCCGGGTAGTCAGAACGGTACCGATGCGCTCCCCGTCAAGGGTCAGCGGCACCTGGTCGCCACGGCGGGCTCCGGGGGGCGGATGTTCCCCGCAGAGACGGCTCTTGGCGCACCCCACGGTCGGCAGGTCGAGCCAGAGGCCCAGGTGGCTGGCGATCCCCAGGCGGCGCGGGTGGGCGATGCCCTGGCCATCGACCAGAACGGCATCGGGGACGGTGCGCAGGCTTCGGAATGCCTCGAGAACGACAGGCAGTTCGCGGAAAGAGAGAAGTCCGGGGATATAGGGAAAGGTGACCCGGCTGGCGGCAAAGGCTTCTTCCACCGACTCGAGTTCGGGAAAGGAGAGAACCACCACGGCGGCAAAGAAGAGGTCGCCGTGTTTTTCGTAGGAGACATCCACCCCGGCGACGGTTCGCAGCGGCCGGGGCAGACAGTCGGCCAGCAGCACGCGCCCGGCCAGCTCCCGCTGCAGGGCGATGGCCTCCCGGAAGTTCATCGACCAGTCGTGCAGGCATGGAACGTCCATCACTCCTCCCGGCGGACCCCTCACGGTCCCGGGCGCGGCCGCGGATGCCGACGGAAACGGCTATTTTCCAGCCTTCTTCTCGCCTCGTCCCTTTTCATGGACAACTTCTGCGGCTCTGGGATTACCAGTCGCCTTGGCCAGCTTGAGTCGGCTTTTCAGCCGCTTCTCCCGCCGTTGCCGCCTGCGTTTAATCTCCCGCCGCCGTTCACTGATTGCCATGCTCAGCCTCCTTGTGGATTGCACAGGGAAATAGTTTATCGGAAGTTGGCCGGGAGGCAAGGGGGGGAGTTGTCGGGCGACGGCCAGTGACCCGCATTACCTGCTGGCCCGCTTGCGAGGCGTGGTCGGCTTTTTTTCGGCCCGGACCCGTGCCGACTTCCTCGCCAGTTCCAGCAGGGAGCGAAGCGCTTCGTTGACAGCCTCGGAGGTTGGGAAGGCCTCCGCCACATCCGGGCTGAGCAGAACCAGATTGCTCCCCTTCTGATATGAGCGCAAATACTTGCCTCGAACCCCCGTGCCGAGATCCCCACTCCTGTATTCCTCACGCAAATCATTGACTTCAGAGACTTTATTCTTGCTCATATATTTTCCTTTCGCCACGGGTGGCCTTACGCGCGCTGATGATCCGGATTTTCGATGCTCTGTCGGTATGTGCAACCACCAACAGATGCCCCGCTTCCGACAGGCCAAACGTGACCAGCCTGTGCTCCTCCTCGGAATGGTCCGGATCGTTGAACGTTAACGCCAGCGGATCACCAAAGATTGTGGCAGCCTCCTCGAAGGCTACTCCGTGCTTCTTCCGGTTCGACTCCGCCCTGTTCGGGTCCCACTCGAACCGCATCCTGTCCCTCCTGACAAATCAATTTAACAGTTAAATCGTGATGAAGACAGGTCAGACCGATGACGCCCCTTAGTTCCCGTGGGGGATTCGCTACTCGCCCCCGATCCACCACCCCAGTTGGAAGGCCGGCGCGAAGTCCTCCCTGATGTTGATCGAGGGCTTCTTCGCCTCGACGAAGAACATTCGCACATCGCCGACGCGGAAGGAGTAGTCGGGGGCCTTGGTGGCGCCGCCAACCTTGACCGCGTCCTCGTGGATGACTTCCTTGTAGGCCTCTGCCCACCCCTGGCTGTTGTTCACGTCCCAGCCGAGGGCCTCAAAGAACGGGTCAAGAAACTCCCGCCTAAGCTGCGTCTCGTTGTACTTGCCATTCTTGTAGGACTCAAGATTGCGGTCGAAGCGGTCGATCAGTTCGAGAATCTCTTTGGGTGCGGGCATTCGAACTCCCCCTCTGAATGCAAATAAAGCATCTATTGGAATATCAAAATGTGCCCCGTTTTGCTATGAAAAACCGCCAAAAGAAAAGCCCCCGGGGGAAGCCGGGGGCTTGGCGTTGCTTGTGTTACCTAGAACCTGGGCGCAGCATGCTGCGCCCCTACTTCTCCAGCAGCGCCGCATGCGCCGCGGCCAACCGAGCGATGGGGACCCGGAATGGAGAGCAGGAGACGTAGTCGAGGCCGATCTTGTGGCAGAAGATGACGCTGGAGGGCTCGCCGCCGTGCTCGCCGCAGATGCCGAGCTTGATTTTCGGCCGGGTCGCCCTTCCCTTCTCGCACCCCATCTGCACCAGTAGGCCGACGCCCGCCTGGTCGAGGGCGACGAAGGGGTCGTTGGGGAAGATTTCCCGCTCGACGTAGAAGGGGAGGAACTTTCCGGCGTCATCGCGGGAGAGGCCGTAGGTGGTCTGGGTCAGGTCGTTGGTGCCGAAGGAGAAGAACTCGGCCTCGGCGGCGATCTTGTCGGCGGTCAGGGCGGCCCGCGGCAGCTCGATCATAGTGCCGATCAGGTATTCCACCTTGACCCCATAGCGGCCGATCACCTCGTCGGCGACGCGCACCGCATTGGCCCGCAGGATCGCCAGTTCCTTCACTTCGCCGACCAGCGGAATCATGATCTCGGGGACGATGTCGTACCCCTCTTCCTTGACCAGTTCGCAGGCGGCTTCCATGATCGCCTGCACCTGCATGTCGTAGATCTCGGGGAAGGTGATGCCGAGGCGGCAGCCGCGATGACCCAGCATCGGGTTGAACTCGTGCAGAAACTCGGCCTTGTGCTTCAGGGTGGCTGCCGGCACCTTCATCACCGCCGCCAGCTCATCGATATCCTTGTCGGTGTGGGGCAGAAACTCGTGCAGGGGCGGGTCGAGCAGGCGGATGGTGACCGGCAGTCCCTTCATTTCGCGGAAGATGCCGAGGAAGTCTCCCTTCTGCATCGGCAGGATCTTGGAGAGGGCGCGTTTGCGGCCCTCGAGGTCGGCGGCGAGAATCATCTCGCGCACCGCCATGATCCGCTCCCCTTCGAAGAACATGTGTTCGGTGCGGCAGAGGCCGATCCCCTCGGCGCCGAACTTGCGCGCCACGGCCGAGTCGTGCGGGGTATCGGCGTTGGTGCGTACGCGCAGCCGGCGGAACTTGTCGACCCACTCCATGAGCGTGCCGAAATCGCCGGTGAGTGCCGGCTGGACGGTGGGCACCGCCCCCTGCATCACCTCGCCGGTAGCGCCGTCGAGGGTGATGATGTCCCCCTTCTTGATCACCACGCCACCACGGGCGACAAACTGTTGAGTCTTGTAGTCGACCTTGATATCGCCGCAGCCGGCGACGCAGCACTTGCCCATGCCGCGGGCGACGACAGCGGCGTGCGAGGTCATGCCTCCGCGGGCGGTGAGAATCCCTTGGGCGGCGTGCATGCCGTGGATGTCCTCGGGGCTGGTCTCGACGCGCACCAGGATCACCTTGAGACCGATCTTGGCGGCCTCCTCGGCTTCATCGGCGGAGAAGACCACCTCGCCGTGGACGGCGCCCGGGGAGGCCGGCAGACCCTTGGCGATCACGTCCTTGGCCGCCTTGGGATCGAGGGAGGGGTGCAGCAGCTGGTCGAGCTGCTCGGGTTGGACCCGCAGCACCGCCTCTTTCTCCGAGATCAGGCCCTCCCGGACCATGTCAACGGCCACCTTCACCGCCGCTTGGGCGGTGCGCTTGCCGTTACGGGTCTGCAGCATGTAAAGCTTGCCCTTCTCGATAGTGAACTCGATGTCCTGCATGTCCCGGTAATGCTTTTCCAGGGTCTGCTGGATCTTCATCAGCTGGGCGTAGCTCTCGGACAACACTTCCTCCATCGAGGGGAGGGAGCCGTCGCCGCCGGCCTTGTTGATCGGTTGCGGGGTGCGGATGCCGGCCACCACGTCCTCGCCCTGGGCGTTGACCAGGAACTCGCCGAAGAAGACGTTCTCGCCGGTCGAGGGGTTGCGGGTGAAGGCGACGCCGGTGGCGCAGTCGTCACCCATGTTGCCGAAGACCATCGACTGGACGTTGACCGCGGTCCCCCAGTCGGCGGGGATGTTGTTGAGCTTGCGGTAGGTGATGGCGCGGGGGTTCATCCAGGAACCGAAGACGGCACCGATCGCTCCCCAGAGCTGCTCCTGGGGATCCTGCGGGAAATCCCGGCCGAGCCCTTCCTTGACCTTGTTCTTGAACTGGCCGACCAGCTGTTTGAGGTCGTCGGCGGAGAGCTCGGTGTCGTTCTTCACGCCGCGCTGCTCCTTCATCTGCTCGAGGAGGTGCTCGAGAACGTCGCCATCGAGGTTGAGCACGACGTTGGAGTACATCTGGATGAAGCGCCGGTAGGAGTCGTAGGCGAAGCGAGGATCACCACTCTGCTCGATCACCCCCTGGACCGTCTGATCGTTGAGACCGAGATTGAGAACGGTGTCCATCATCCCAGGCATCGAGGCCCGGGCGCCGGAGCGCACCGAGACGAGCAGGGGGTTCTTCGGGTCGCCGAACCTCTTCCCCATCATCTGCTCGATCTTCTTCAGGTTCTCATCCACCTGCCCCTTGAGTTCGGCGGGGTACTGGCGTTTGTTCTTGTAGAATTCGATGCAGACTTCGGTGGTGATGGTGAAACCCGGTGGCACCGGCAGGCCGATGGCGGTCATCTCCGCCAGGTTGGCCCCCTTGCCGCCGAGCAGGTTCTTCATCTCCCCTTTGCCTTCGGCTTTCCCGTCGCCGAAGAAATAAACGTACTTCGCTGCCATCGACTTCTCCTCTTGCGGTTTGACCAGTTTCACCTGTTCGGTCGCCATCAACGATATACCTCCTCCAAAAAAA
>Ga0299906_10002311_pt1 | contig 15899 bp, 13 predicted proteins | sample RVTome_14_FD_200259 | JGI IMG/M metagenome (GOLD analysis project Ga0299906, IMG submission 200259) | Soil microbial communities from uranium-contaminated site in the Upper Colorado River Basin, Wyoming, United States - RVT145D125 (version 2) ... | reverse complement strand
CGCGGGTTCGTAATAGACCGGCCGGTGCACCACGACCGGCGGTGCGTAATAGACCGGCGGTGCGTACGACCCACACCCATACCCACCATAGGCGTAGCCGTGCGCCCGGGCATCCGTGGCCGTCAGACCCAAAGCCAGCGCAGCCGGAACGACCAAAGCAAATGCAGACGTCCGAATCAACATCCTGTGCCTCCCTTCAATTCCCTCGCCGGGCGGCGGTGTACCCGCACGAGGTCCGAAAGGTAGACCGCCGTGATCAAAAAAGGTTGGCAACCCCCGATCGATTTTCGGGCGTCGACACGCATCCGAGCCGCGAGCGCAAGCGAGCGGGTTCTCAACGCTCCAGCACGCGAAATGTCGCTACTTCAACGCGTCGGCCAGCCGATCGAGCCCCTTGTCGATCTGTTCGGTGCTGGTGGCGAAGCTCAGCCGCACGTTCTCGTCGCTGCCGAAGGCGATGCCCGGCACGAGCGCGACGTGGGCCTCTTCGAGCATCTTGGTGGCGAACTCGACCGACCCGCTGACGCCCAGCCTGGCGTAGGTGCCCGCGACGTTGGGGAACGCATAGAACGCCCCGGTAGGCTGGAGACAGCGCACGCCGGGCAGCGCGTTGAGCCGGGCGTGCATGTGTTCGGCCCGACGTTTGAACTCGGCCCGCATCTCGGCCACGCAGCCCTGATCGCCGTTCAAGGCCGCCGCCGCCGCGTGCTGGATGAACGTCGCCGTCCCTGAGGTCTCCTGTGACTGGAGCTTGGTGATCCCCTTGATGATCGGCTGCGGACCGGCCGCATAGCCGCACCGCCAGCCCGTGGCTGCGTAGGTCTTCGAGATCGCGTTGAACGTGACCGTCTTGTCGTACATCGCCTCGTGCACGTTCGCGAAGCTGACGAACGGCTCGTCGGTGTAAATCAGCCGGTCGTACATCTCGTCGGAGAAGACGACGATGTCGCGATCCGCGAGCACTTCGGCCAGCGCCCGTTGCTCGGCCGCCGAGTAGGTGAACCCACCGGGGTTCGACGGGCTGTTGAGCACCAGAATCTTGGTCCGGTCGGTCAGGGCGGCGGACAGTTCGTCGGCGGTAAGCTTGAAATCCCGGCTCTCGTCCGGACGCACCTCGACCACCTTCCCCCCGCACAGCTTCACCTGCTCGGGATAGCTCACCCAGTACGGCACGGGAATGATGACCTCGTCGCCGGGGTTCAGCAGCGCCTCGAAGGCCAGATACAGCCCGTGCTTGCCGCCGACGGTCACCACCACCTGGTCCGGCGTGTAGTCGAGATCGTTGTCGCGTTTGAACTTGCCGCAAATGGCTTCGCGTAAGGGATTGACGCCCGCCACCGGTGTGGCATAGCGCGTGTGCCCGGCATCGAGGGCGTCTTTGCACGCCTGCCGAATGTGGGCCGGCGTGTCGAAGTCCGGCTCGCCCGCGCCGAAGCTCACCACGTCGACGCCGTCCGCCTTGAGTTGCTTCGCCCGCCCGCTGACCGCCAGCGTGGCCGATTCCTGGAGCGCTTGAACGCGCTGCGAAAGTTCCATGATGCGTTATCCCTTCGCGTGCCTACTGTCCCACGATCTCGATCAGCTCGACGTCGAAAATCAGCGTCGCCTTGGGCGGAATCGATCGCTGCCCCCGCGGCCCGTACGCCAGCTCGAAGGGAATGATCAGCTTGCGCTTTCCACCGACCTTCATCGACCCGACGCCCTCGGTCCAGCCGCGGATGACGCCGTTGAGCGGGAACGTCGCCGGCTGGCCGCGATCCACCGAGCTGTCGAACTTCTTGCCGTTCACCAGCCAGCCGGTGTAGTGCACCGTGACCTTGCTGGTCGGATCGGGCGATCCGCCGGTGCCGACCTTCAGGTCGTAGTATTGCAAACCGGACTCGGTCGTGACCATCTCGCCGCTCACCGCGGCGCCGGGCAACAGGGTGCCGGGCAAATCGACCGTCGAGAGCACCTTGCCGGTGGCCGGGTCGATTTCGATCAGTTTGTGCGACCCGGATGCGACGACCTCGACGGAGATGGTCAACGTGCCGTCGACCAACTTGAACTGCGCACCGGCCGCCTTGCCGCCGCCGCTTTTCTCCGCCGCCGCAATGGCCGCGACCAGTCCGGTCTTGCTGCCCCCGACCACGTCGGCGAACTCGGCCGTACCCCGCGGGTCCACCTGAAGTGACGTGTAGTCGACCTGAGCCAGCGCGGTGGCCAGACAACCGAGAACGACAACGACCGCCAGGCCGCGCGCGGGATTGCGAAGATGCATCATGACTCTCCTGACTGCGGTGATGAAACCCCCGGGCGGTGCCGACCCGACACGCCAACCCGGTCCGTAGCGGTGGGCAGGATAGCACGAGTACCGTTCGCCCACAACCCACGCGTGAGCCGGTCGCCGAACCGACGCACATACACTACAATCCGCATAAGCTAGACGTTGAGCGGCGCCCGAATGAGAGCGCGCACCACGCAACGAGTACCGATTCGACGCCCGCGAAAGGCGTACCCGAACCATGACCCGGAATCCGTCGTCGAAGCCATCGCGCACACAATCCTGTTCGTGTTCACCCTGTTTGTGGGCATCATCGGCCTTCTGTTCATCGCCGACGGCCTCTGGTCGCGACGGCGTGGCCACACGCCATACTGCCGACACTGCAACTACAACCTCACCAGCCTTGATAGCGACCGCTGCCCCGAGTGCGGCATGGCGACCGCAACCGAACTCAGTGTGAATCACGACAAAGCGCGCACGGCCCCGGCGGGGCCGGCGATTGTAGCCGGGGGCGAAGCAAAGCGCAGCCCCCGGTTGGAAGGACGATAAATATCATCCCCTCCCCCTCCTTCTTGCCCGAGGGCAAGAAGGAGGGGGAGGGGATGACATGCTCACCAGCACCAGGGGTTCCGCTACGCTCCACCCCTGGCTACATTCTGTAGCCCCTTCGGGGCATTAGCTTGGCAGTGCGGGCTCAGAACCCGTTACCGACTGCCTGTCCGCAGTCAAACTAGCCCGACAACAATCTTCTCGTCGTTACGAGATCCTGTTGGCCAGTCAGTGCAGACACAGATGATGAACTGAACGGCCATCTACGCTACGCTACGCTACGCTACGCTAACCGAACGATGAACGATCAACCGCTTGATTACGCCAACGTGAACGCCGCCGCGGAACCCGTATCGGTGCGCAAGCCGATGCGGGTGTGGCCGGCGATCGCCATATGCGTGTTGGCCGTCCTGGTGCTCGTCGGGTTCTGGGTCTGGCCGGATGTGCTTCGCCAGAATCGGATTCTGCTGAGCCAGTTGGCGTGCATCATCGTCGCCGCGCTGCTGATCGTCTGGCTGCTGTTCGTGTCGCGACTTCCCGGCCGGACGCGGCTCATGGCGTTCGGGGGCTTGATCGTGATCGCCGCGGCGGTCGGCGGGTCGATCCGGCGCATCGAGTACAGCGGGGACATGTGGCTGGTGCCGGTCTGGCGGTGGTCGCCCGAGGCGGACCTGGCCGGCGCGATCACCTCGGCCGAAAGCGCCGCCAAGACCGCCGACGACGGCGTGGACTTCACGCGTATTACCGATGACGACTATCCTCGCTTTCTCGGGCCCCGCGGCGACGGGATCATTCCGGGCGTCTCGCTGGCGCCCGACTTTTCGGCCCATCCGCCGGAGTTGCTCTGGCGTCAGCCGATCGGGCGGGGCTGGTCGTCGTTCGCGGTGGCGAACGGGTTCGCGGTTACGCAGGAGCAGCGAGACGACAAGGAACTCGTCGTCTGCTACGAGGTCGCCACCGGCCGGGTGCGCTGGGTGCATACCGACGATGCGTCGTTTGACAAGCCGCCCAGCGGCGCCGGCCCCCGCGCCACACCGACGCTCGCCGACAGCCGGGTCTACACCTTCGGCGTCACCGGCATTCTGAACTGCCTCGAAGATGCCACCGGCGAACCCGTCTGGTCGGTCAACGTCGTAGAAGACGGCGGGAAGATGAGCGCCTGGGGCAAGAGCTCCTCGCCGCTGCTGGTCGACAACCTGGTCGTGGTCAGCGCCGGTGGAACCGACGGCAACTCGCTGGTCGCCTACGACCGCTACACCGGCGAGCGCGTCTGGCGGGGCGGCGACCGGCGCAGCGGTTACGCCTCGGCGCTGGTCGCGACGTTGGCCGGCGTGCGTCAGATCGTGATCCTCAACGCCAACGGCGTCACCGGCCACGACCCTACCGACGGGCACGTTCTGTGGGATCACCCGTGGGGCCAGAGCATCAACGTGTCGCAGCCCGTCCCGATCGGCGACGATCAGCTATTCGTCTCGACCGGCTACGGCGAGGGCTGTGCCCTGCTGCGGCTCGCGACCGACGACGACGGCAAGTTCACGGTGACCGAAACCTGGCGGAACCGCAACATCAAGGCCAAGTTCACCAACGTCGTGCGCCGGGGCGACGATCTCTACGGCCTGGACGACGGCATCCTCGTCTGTCTCGATGTGGGCACCGGCAAGCGGAAGTGGAAGCGGGGTCGGTACGGGCACGGGCAGGCGCTGCTGTTCGACAACGTGCTGCTGATCCAGGCCGAGTCCGGCGACGTGGTGCTGGTCGACGCGACACCCGAGGGCCACCACGAGTTGTCTCGTTTCCCCGCCCTCGACGCCAAGACCTGGAACCACCCCGCGTATTGGCAGGGTCACCTCCTCGTCCGCAACGACCAGGAGGCGGCCTGCTACCGACTACCGATCAACACCGCCGAATAGGCCGATGTCCAAATCCGAGCCGCGAGCGCCGGCGAGCGGGTTCTCAAAACGCATACCGTGTTCATGTCAATGACCCGGCATGACGCCATGGCCGTCGGTGCACATGGAAAACACGTCACCACCCCTTGGCGACGAGCGCATCGACCGTTAGAATGCCCGCCGAACGTCGCACCCGTAGCTCAATTGGATAGAGCGTCGGTTTACGGAGCCGAAGGTTCCAGGTTCGAGTCCTGGCGGGTGCAGTAATCTCCACGACGACTGACGTGCACGGGACACACCTCACGACAACCATTGGGATTCACTGAGCCGTATGATCCGACGAGCCCTGATCAGCGTGTATGACAAGACCGGCGTGGTGGAACTCGCCCGCGGCCTGATCGAGGCGGGCGTCGAGTTGCTCTCGACCGGCGGCACCGCGTCGATGCTCCGCGAGGCCGGGCTGGAGGTGACGCTCGTCGAGACCGTCACCGGCGCGGCCGAGATGATGAACGGCCGGGTCAAAACGCTGCACCCCGCCGTGCATGCCGGCATTCTCGCCGACCGCGACAACCCCGAGCACATGCGCGAACTCGACGAAGCCGGCATCCAGCCGATCGACATGGTGGTGGTCAACCTCTACCCCTTCGAGGCCACCGTCAGTCGTCCGGACTGCTCGCTGGCCGAGGCGGTCGAGATGATCGACATCGGCGGTCCCTGCATGTTGCGGGCGGCGGCGAAGAATCACCGCCACGTGATCGTCGTCCCCGATCCGCGTCGTTACGACCAGATCCTCAGCGCGGTCCGTACGTCGGGTACGGTCAACAACGCGTTGCGTACTCGGTTGGCGGTCGAAACCTTCAAGCGAACCAGCGCCTACGACACCACGGTCGCCGAGCACCTGGCGAGGCTGACCGGCGACGAGCCGGCGACGTTTCCGCCCGAAGCGCTGGCCGTGCGCATGTCCGCGCCGGCCGCTTTGCGGTGCGGAGAGAACCCGCATCAAAAGGCGGCGCTGTACCGCACCGTCAACGGCGCCGATTGCACGAACCGGTGGACGATCCGCACGAACGGTGACCGAATGTCGTTCAACAACCACGTCGACGCCGACGCCGCGTACGCGCTGACGCGCGAGTTATCGCTCGCCGGCGCCGCGAAAGGCGACCCGGCCGCTTGGAGCGCCGCCGACGAATTGCAACGGCAACTCGCCAACGACGCCGACGCTGCGGGCCGGTTGCCGCCCTACGCCGCCGCGTTCATCAAGCACACCAACCCGTGCGGGGCGGCCATGGCCAACGACCCGATCGAAGCGTATCGCAAGGCGTACCTCGGCGATCCGACGGCGGCGATGGGCGGCGTGTTGGCGATGAACTATCCGGTGACCGCCGAGGTCGCCGAAGCGGTGATGGACTCGCTGAGTCGGTGGGGGCATGACGCGGGGGCCGGTGCGTTTTTCGTCGAGGTTTGGGTCGCGCCCACGTTCGCGGACGACGCGGTCGAGGTGATTCAGAGCCGGAAGAAATGGGGCGGTAACGTACGGTTGGTCGATGCCGCCGGCTTGGCCGACCCGGACGCCGCTACGGGCGTCGAATTCAAACGCATCACCGGCGGAGTGCTTGCGCAATCGCCGGACACGGTGGGACTGAACGAGGATGCGTGGCAAGTCGCATCGTCTCGCGCCCCGACCGACGCCGAACTCGACGACCTGCGCGTCGCGTGGCTGGTGTGCAAGCACACCAAGAGCAACGCGATCACCCTGGCGCGCGACGGGATGATTCTGGGCACCGGGGCCGGGCAGATGTCGCGCGTCACCGCCTGCCGCACCGCCGTCGAACTGGCGGGGCGACACCTGACCGCAACCGACGCCGGATCGACGCCCGTGGCCGCTTCCGACGCGTTCTTCCCGTTCGCGGACGGACCGGCCCTGCTCGTCGACGCGGGGGTGACCGCGATCATCCAGCCCGGCGGCAGCAAACGTGACGACGAGACGATCGCGCTGTGCGATGAGTACGGCTTGAGTCTGGTGCTCACGGGAACACGACACTTTCGCCACTAGGACGCCTGCGCATGAAGCTGTACACCCGCACCGGCGACGACGGCGAGACCTCGCTGCACGACGGTACGCGCGTGGGTAAGGACGACCCGACCGTGGCCGCCTACGGCACGGTCGACGAGCTGAACGCCGCGATCGGTCTGGTGATCACCGGCTGCGAGAACGCGCAGATGCGTGAACGATTGGCGCAAGTGCAAAACGACCTGTTCGACGCCGGCGCGGACCTGGCCACGCCGCTGGCGAGCAAGCGACGCGATGCGGTGCCGACGATCACCGACGACGCAGTGAGCCGGCTCGAAGGCTGGATCGACGACGCGTCGGCCTCGACCGCGCCGCTCAGGACGTTCGTGCTCCCGGGCGGCACCGAGACCAGCGCCCGGCTGCACGTGGCCCGAACCCTTTGCCGCCGCGCCGAACGCGAGGTCGTCACCCTCGTGCGCGAGCAAGCGGCCAGCGCGACGGTCCTGATCTACTTGAATCGTTTAAGCGACCTGCTGTTCGCCTGGGCGCGGCAGGTCAACGCCGAGGCGAATGTCGCCGACGTAGCCTGGAATCCGAAGCAACCGTCCGACAAACGAGCGGACTGACTGACTGACTGATACATCAGCAAGAGGAGCGAAAGTTCAATGGCCATCATCAGCGCATTCGCCGACGAGATCGACGACGATCCGACAATCCAGATGGACACCATGGAGTCGGTGAACGTCCGACACATCGAGCTGCGCGGCGCCTGGGGCGTGAACGTCATGAAGTTCTCGGCCGAGCAGCGCAGCGAGCTCAAGAAGATGTTCACCGATCGCGGTTTCGGCGTCGCCTGCATCGGCTCGCCGATCGGCAAGGTCAAGATGGACGACGACTACGACAAACACTTCGACGACTTCAAACACGCGGTGGATCTGGCCGACGAGTTCGACTGCCGGTACGTGCGCATCTTCTCGTACTACCCGCCCGATGGGGACGACATCGCCAATCACCGCGACGAGATCATTCGCCGACTGAAGCAGAAGGCCGAATTCCTCGCCGACCGCAGCGTCACCTTGGTCCTCGAGAACGAAGGGGACATTTACGGTGAAACGCCCGAGCGCTGCCTCGATCTGCTCGAAGCCCTCGACGACGAGCCCAAGATCACCGGCGCGTTCGATCCCGCCAACTTCGTCTACGCGAACTGCCTGCCCGTCTATGACCGGTGCTGGAAGCCGCTGCGGAAGTACAGTGGGTACATCCACGTCAAGGACAAACAAGCGAACGTCGACGGCCCGTGCTGCCCCGCCGGCGAAGGCGACGGTGCGTTTCCCGCGATCCTCAAGGACCTCGCCGCGGCCGGCTACGACGGATTCATGGCCCTCGAACCCCATCTCGCCGCCGGCGGCCAGTTCGGAGGCAAGACCGGTCCCGATCGCTTCCCGATCGCCGCCCGTGCCCTCCAGACCCTATGCGACCAAGCCGGCCTGGCGTATCAATAACACAAGCGAACCACACGAAAGCGAAAGCACACCGGGTGCCAGCACCGGTCATAGACGGGCCCGGATTGACGGGACGGCTTCAGTGGCAAGCCACGCAAGTGCCCCTGCTGATGTCAGAATGGGAATTCGACTCACCGGTGTTGCCTCGTGTAAACGCGGACGTTGTCCAAACGCAACACGGACGTAAGTCGGCCTGGAACGTGCCTTTGCCGGGCGGGTCACGGCCCTCGATCGATGTTTTGTTGCAATTCGGCAACATGAGACCCGTGGTCGCGGCGACCGGCAGCCTGTCATGGTTCCGTAGCGCGGCTGCAACTGCTTTATCCATAGAGACTTGAATCAAACGTACAAATTCGGCATTACTTGCGGCATTCTGGCACTGGGCTTGCTTCATAGCCGATAGGGGTAGGGAGGTGGTCCACACCGAGGGACCTCAAGGATGACACGAATTGCCGGCCTTGTCCACGATCGGCAACAGGTACCCCGGATGCCCGCCGACGAACGCCGACAACATCGACGCCTCGATATTCGCCTACCTTTGGAATGCCGCCGAGTCGACGACGCCCAGGGCAATGCGCTACGCACCGTGACCCTCAACGTCAGCACCGGCGGTGTCCGCTTCGAGACCGACGCCGAAGAACTCGAGCCCGGCACCCTCCTGCATCTGGAACTCACCGTCCCTCCGGGCGACGGGCACTGGCCCTGGCAGGGACGCGTCAGCGCGGTCGGCGAAGTGGTGCGCATCGCCCCTACCCGAGCCAACGGTCTACAAGATCCGGTCAGCCGGCGCGTTACCGTGGCCGCCCGGTTCCGTGATCCTCTCAAGTTGTCATTCTAAAATCCCGGATCGTTCAAGACCCGGCAGGCGTGGTCGCGTCGTTACCGGCCGTTGCGGATGCGCTGCCGCTCATTCTGTTGAAGCGCTTCAACGCGGCGAGATGGTTGCGTTGGGCTTCGAGCTGTTGCGCGACCAGTTGACCGGGTTCGGTTCCCGGCGCGAGCCTTGACGCCGCCGCCTCGTACACCCGCGCCAACCGCGCTTTGTCGGCGATGATCCGAGGCAACAGGAAGTCCAACGCGAGGTAATGCACGTCGGCCGACGTGATGTCACCGAGCACCGGGGTCAGCGCGCCGCCGGCCGAGGCGATGCAGGCTCCCAACTCGGCCTGGTGCGCTCGCTCCTCGGCGATCAGCCGACGCACCAACGCGATCTCGTCGGCCTCGGCCCAGGAGATGAACGGCGTCGCCTCGCTCAGCCGGGGCAGTAAACTGGCCGCCTGAGCCTGCAACAGCTCGTTGAGAATCTCGACAGTTACGTCTCGGTCGTTCATGGTGTACGGGCTACTCAGTGTACGGCTACTCAGTAGGATCGGCCGCCGAAACCGCCGCCACCGGAACAGTGGGCTCGGGCGGTGCTGTGTCGAGCTCGATTTCCGCTGACACGGCATCGGTTGACTCCAGGAATAGATCCGTCGCATAGTTGTTGGACCGTCTTTGCAGCAGCGGGGCGCCGAACGTCCCGGTCACCACCAGCACCGCCGCACAAACGTTGACGATCGCCAGACCGCCGACCGGCACCGACATCGCCGGCTGATCGTCGTCGTTCAGAAACATCTCCCGCACGATCCGCAGATAGTAGAACAAACTCAGCAGCGTGTTGAGCACGGCGACGATGACCAGGCTGTAGAGCAGCGGCTTGGTCGAGACCAGGTTCGAGCCGGCCTCGAACAACGCGCCGAGCAGCCAGAATTTGACCATGAACCCGCCCAACGGCGGCATCCCCACCAGCGAAAACAGACAGATCGCCATCGGCACCGCCAGCCAGGGCGCCCGCCGCCACAGACCGCGGTACGCGTCGAGAGTCTCTTTGCCCGTCGCCTGGTAGACCATCGCGACCGTGCCGAACGCGCCGATGTTCATGAAGAGATAGACCAACGCATAGGCGACCACGGCGGAGATTGCCGCGTGCGCGGACGGTCGAGTCGGGTCCAATGGGTCCGGCTTCAGCACCATGAGCACCGCGCCGGCCATCAGCATGTACCCGGCATGGGCGATCGACGAGTAGGCCAACAGACGCTTGACGTTGTTCTGCTGGTAGGCGACCAGGTTCGCGTAGGTACAGGTGAGGGCGGCGACGATGCCGATGCCCCACGCGAGCCAGCCGAGCGTCTGCTCGACGGTCATTTGGTCGACGCCGGCCGTATTCGCCAGCGTGAAGACCACCCGCAGCAGCAGACACAGCCCCGCCGCCTTGCTGGACACCGACAGCCAAGTGGTCACTTCGATCTTGGCGCCCTCGAACACGTCGGGGCACCAGAAGTGGAACGGCACGGCCGAGATCTTGAAGGCCACACCGACGAAAAACGCCAGCAGACCCACCGCCGGCACCAGTCCGGTGCCGACCTCCGAAGAGAACATCCCCGTCGCGATCTCCGTGACGTTCATCGTGCCGTAGAAACCGTAGAGCAGCGAGACGCCGTAGACCATGATCGCCGCGGTGACCGCCCCGAAGATGACGTACTTGAGCGACGCCTCGGCCCCGACGCGGCTGCGCTTGTCGAATCCGGCAATCGCATAGGACGGCAGCGAGGCCAGCTCGATGGCGATCACGATCATGAGCAGGTTGAGCGTCGAGACCATCAGCACCATGCCCAACGCACTGCTCAAGAGCAGCACGAAGAACTCCGGTGCGTCTTTCTCGCGTTCGGCCGACCCCAGCATCCACAGGGCTGTGACCAGAACCAGAAAGAGCATCAGGAACAGCTTGAAGAAAAGCGACAGTGGGTCGATCACGAACATGGGCATCGGCGAGCCGTCGGCATCCAGCGGTGTCAGGCCCGCATCGGTGCCGGCGACACTCAACCTGGATACGAGGATCGTCGTCAGCACCGTGCCGGCCAACGTGATGAACGCGGAATGATAGCTGTTGCGCCGGGCGATCAGCGGCCAGACCAGCACCGCCACGATGGTCGCGACCAGGGCGAGTTCGGGCGCGAGCCAGCTCAGCTCGGCCCCCGACGGGAGCCACAGACCTGAAGCAGCCAACGGCGAATCGTTTTGGGCCAGGAGTCGAATCATATTGCTCTATTGCGTAGCCTTAAAAACCCGCCGCGCTGGCGATCGACGCCGCTGGATCTTTCAGGAGCGTCACCAAATGCCCCAGCGTCGGGTTCATGTAATCGAACAGCATCTGCTTGGGCAGGATGCCGAGCAGGAGGCACAAGACGGCCAGCGGCGCGAGAATCAGGATCTCGCGTCTGTCGGCTTGGGGCATCTCGGCCAGGTCGTCGCGGGCCTTGCCCAGGAACACGCGTTGTATGGTCCACAGAATGTAGCCGGCGGTCAGCACCACGCCGAACGCCGCCAGCACCGCCGCGGTCATGGCCCAATCGAACTTGTCCGCCGCCTCGAAAGCGCCCAGCAGCACCCAGGCCTCGCCGATGAATCCGCACAGCCCGGGCAGCCCGAGCGAGGCGAAGAACCCGAGCGTGGCCAGCGAGCCGTAGACCGGCATGGTCAGCCAGAGCCCGCCGAACCCGAGCTTGCCCGCCTTGTCGCCGAAGACGGCCGGGTCATCGGGATACTGGATCCAACGATGGTGGGCACGGTCGTAAATCACGCCGACCAGGAAGAAGCACATGGGGCTGGAGACGCCGTGGGCGATGACCTGGAACATCGCACCCTGGAAACCGGTGTCGTTCATGACCGCGATGCCGAGCATCACGTAGCCCATGTGGCTGATCGAGCTGTAGGCGACGAGCTTCTTGAAATCCTTCTGGGCCATTGCACACAACGCGCCGTAGAGAATGCTGATCACGCCGATCGCGGCGATGAGCCAGGCGAACTGAGCCGCGGCACCAGGCAGGATCGGGTAGGCGATCCGCAGGAAGCCGTAGGCGCCCATCTTCAGCAGCACGCCGGCCAGGATCATGCTGATCGGCGTCGGAGCTTCGACGTGGGCGTCGGGCAACCAGGTGTGGAACGGGAACGACGGCACCTTCACCGCGAACCCGATGGCCAGGAAGATGAACATCACCGAAGCGAACGGGTACCCGAGGAACGTGCCGTTCTTGAAGGCGTTTTGAATGTTCTCATCAGTCGCCAACTTGATCAGATCGAAGGTACCTTTGCCGTCCAACGACGCCCCGGCACTGTAGAAGTAAAAACCCAGCAGCGCGACGAGCATCAACACCGAGCCGAACAGGGTGTAGATGAAAAACTTGATCGCGGCATAAGGTCCACCGCGCCCGGCCTCGCTGGGGGGTGAGCCCCACACGCCGATGAGGAAGTACATCGGCAGGAGCATCACTTCCCAGAAGATGTAGAACAGGAAGAAATCGAGGGCGACGAACACGCCGAGCATCCCCGTTTCGAGCAGCAGGAAGAGCGAGAAATAGCCTTTGATGCTCTTGTTCACCTTCCAGGTCTCGAAGTTCATGCTCGCCAGGCACGCGAGCAAGGACACGAACGTGGTCAGCAGCACGAGCGGAAAGCTCAGCCCGTCGACCCCGATCGAGTAGTTGATGGTGAAGTTTTCACCGACGATCCAGGGGACAATCACGGATTGCTTGTACCCATCAACGTCTTGGTAGTTGACGCCGAATGCATCGGCGTCGAGAAATTCCGGGACCAGGAACAGCGACACAATGAACGCCGCCACCGTCGCGGCAAGCGAGATCTTTTTGGCGAGTTCCTTCGGCGCCGCCAATACGGCGATGGCACCGATCGTGGGTAGAAAAACGAGCAGGCTCAACATGACAGTTTATCCAACCGTTCTCTTTACGATTCCGTCGTCTGACTCGCGCGTCTAACGCGCCACCAACTCGACCGACGCGGTCGACGACTCACCGACCAGAATCAAGACCAAAACAATCGCCACCGCCGCCGCCCCGGCGGCGAGGATCACGTACGTACGAATGTTCCCCGACTGCGGCCGGCGCATCATCCCCGCGGTGTCCCAGGCCATCCCGCCCAGGTCGTTGACCAATCCGTCGACGCCGAGCACGAGCAGGAACACCACGAACGCGATCCACACGCCCGCCTGGAAATCGCCCGGCCAAAAGCCCGACCAGACCAGGTATGCTGCCAGCACCAACACGACGGCCATGAACCAATCGCGGGCCCGCGTCGACGGCGGCGCGTTGACCATACCCCGCGCGTCCATCCGGTTCCCGGACACGTCGGCCACCACCCGCGTCACCCAGCCGGCGAGGTTGACCACCCCGTCGATCACGTACTTGTCGATCCACCAACTGATCACGGCCACAACCCGGCTCGTGCCGTAGACGAACACGGTGTTGTACACCTCGTCGAAGTAGAACTTGTGCCACAACACCTTGTGCACCGGGGCGAGCCTGGCCTTGAGCCCTTCGGCCTTGGCCAACCCGTTCTTGTAAATTGCGTAGGCGATGCCGAACCCGACCACAAACGCGAAACCGACGTAGAAAATCATGGCCGTGTGGGCACCGTGATCGATCAACGCGCCTTGCGCGTGGTCGGCGTCATGGGCGTGCCCGTCGAACGCTTGCGATAGAACCACGGTCGGTGCCGAGTCGGCCACCATGGGCCGGAACAACCAATAACTTGCGAACACGGTTCCCACCGCCAGCGCCACCAGCGGCGCGTACATGAGCTTGCTTTCATGAGCGTGTTCGTAGACATGGTCGTCCCTGGGCTTGCCCATGAACGTCATCCACCAACAGCGCATCATGTAGAACGGTGTGACGTATGCGATGAATACCGGAAACAGGAACAGCCAATACGGCAGCTTTTCGGCGACCGGTCCGGCCGATTGACCGGCGGCTCCGTGCCCTGCCGACGCATCAGCTTTGGTTGCATGGCCGTGTCCAGTGTCCGCGGCGGCGAGCGCCATCTCGACCCCGTCACCGTAGCCCGCGGCATGGTGCTCGGCTTCCCCACCGTTGACGCGATGCCACGCCACGGCCAGGATCTCGTCCTTGCTGAAATAGCCGCCGATGCCCAACCCGATCCCGGGTATACCGGTACCGGCAATGGCCAACACCCCCACGAGGAACGTCCAGCAGGTCCAGGGCATCTTGTGGCGCAAGCCGCCCATCTTGGTCATGTCCTGCTCGTGATGGCAGCCTTCGATCACTTGGCCCGAGCCGAGGAACATGAGGGCCTTGAAGAATGCGTGGGTGAGCAGGTGGAACAGGGCGCCGATCCACGCCCCGACACCCAGCCCGAAGATCATGTAGCCGAGTTGCGACAGCGTCGAGTAGGCGAGCACGCGCTTGATGTCGGTCTGCACGATTGCGATCAGGGCGGCCATGGTGAGCGTAACGCAGCCGATGGTGGCGATGAACATCGACGCCCCCGGCGTAAGCAGCGCGAAGATCCGGGCGACCAGGTAGACGCCGGCCGCGACCATGGTGGCGGCGTGGATCAACGCACTGACCGGCGTGGGACCCTCCATCGCGTCGGGCAACCACACTTGCAACGGCACCTGAGCGCTCTTGCCGATCGCCCCGCAGAACAGGCAGATGCCCATCCACGTCGCGAGCATCACGCCCAACGGGCCGGGCTGGAACAGTTGATCGGCCCGGTGCGTTTCTCGCGGGTGGAACGTGTTCATATCCCCGCCGTGGCTGACGAACTGGCCGGCGGATTCGGCGAACGTTTCGGCCGAGCCGGCCAGCGACACGTCACCCAAGAAGTACAGCACCATCATCAGCCCGACGAGGAACCCGAAATCACCGACGCGGTTGACGATGAACGCCTTCATCGACGCGTTGGTGGCCGACTGCTTGTGGAAGTAGAACCCGATCAGGAAGTAGGAGCAGACCCCGACCAGCTCCCAGAAGATGAACAGGAACAGCAGGCTCGGCGCGACCACCAACCCGAGCATCGAGAACGCGAACAGCGAGAGATACGTGAAGAAGCGGTGGTACTTGCACTGCCCGTCGACCTCGTCGCTGTGGCCGGCCATGTAGCCGAGCGAGAAGACGAAGATGCAGGTGGCGATCAGCGTGACCATGAAGAACATGATCACGGTCAGCGAGTCGAGGTTGACCCCGAAGTTGACCGGCATCGTGCCGAGATAGGCCCACGGCTCGAGGAAGTTGACCACTCCCGGCTGCGGGTTGTTCCGCCACATCAGCAGGACGATCGCCGAGCAGACGAAGCTGATGCCGATGCCCGCTACGGCGACGTAACCGGCACGCGGCTTGCCCAGCCGGGCGCCGAAGAACGCCAGCACCACGAACGCGACCAGCGGAACGAACACGCCGACCAGCAGTAGTAGGGCCATCGTATGGGCCATCGGTCGACGCTACCCCTTCAACTCGTTGGCCAGATCCACGTCGATGGTGGAGCGGAGGTTGTAGAAGTTCATGAAGATCGCGATGGCCACCGCGGCTTCGGCGGCGGCGAGCACGATGACGAACATGGCGGTGATCTGCCCCGAGAGTTGCGCGGTCAGGCTGCTCGGCCCGTAGACGCTGAACGCGACCAGGTTCAGGTTCGCGGCGTTGAGCAGCAGCTCGACGCCGATCAGGATGCCGACGGCGTTCCGCTTGGTGATCATGACGAAGATCCCCATGCAGAAGATGAACGCGGCCAACACCAGGTAGTGATTCAAACCGATCATGGTTGCGCTTCTGTTACTCTTTCCCGTTTACTCTTTTTCAGGCCGGGCCAGAAAAGCGGCACCGATCATCACCGCC
>Ga0299906_10002310_pt1 | contig 15904 bp, 11 predicted proteins | sample RVTome_14_FD_200259 | JGI IMG/M metagenome (GOLD analysis project Ga0299906, IMG submission 200259) | Soil microbial communities from uranium-contaminated site in the Upper Colorado River Basin, Wyoming, United States - RVT145D125 (version 2) ... | reverse complement strand
CTCGCTCCCGGTGCGGCCGGGCGACGTCATCATCATCCCCGAGGCCGGCAAGGTCTTTCTGCAGGGCTGGGTGATCCGTCCCGGGCAGTACGACATCTCGCGCGACCTCACCATGCTCTCGGTCATCGCCGCCGCGGGCGGGCCGTCCTTTCCCGCCGACATGAGCGCGGCGCGCCTGATCCGCGCGACCGAGGAGGGCGACAAGCGGCTCTTCGACGTCGACCTGCAGGCCGTGGCGCGCGGCGAGCGGCCGGACGTCTACCTGCAGAACGGCGACGTGATCGAAGTCGGCGCCACGGGCCCGCGGCTCGTCGCCTACGGGCTGTACTACTTCTTTGCCAGCGTCTTCCGCGTCGGCGCGGCGGTCACGGTGCTGTGAGGACGGACATGCGGGAGCGGCGGGAATTGCGCGGCAGCGGATCGGGGCGCCTGGCCATCGGGACGACGGCCGTGCCGGTGGAGGGTCCCGACGAGCGCATCGACCTCGGGTACCACGTCACGGTGGTGCGGCGGCACGCGCCGGCGATCGGGGCGTGCGTGCTGTTGGCGGCGCTGCTCGGCGCCGTCTCCTCGCTCTGGCAGCCCAGCGTGTACACGGCCCGGGCGACGTTGCTGCTCGAGCCGCGCCATCCACACGTGCTCAACATGCAGGCGGTCGAGCCCGAAGAGGTGCACGACGAGCTGCGCTACATCCGCACGCAGTACCAGATGCTGAAGAGTCGCACCCTGGCCGAGACGGTCATCCGGGACGCGGGCTTTCGGCACGAGGCGGCCCTCGGCGGCCGGCCCGCGGAAGCCGACACCGACTGGAGTCGGATCGATCCTGCCCTGGTAGCGCGCTACCTGGACGGGCTCGACGTCGAGGCGGTCCCGGGCACGCGCCTCATGCACGTGACCTTCACCTCCCCGAACCCCGACCTGGCACGGCGCGTCGCGACCGCCCACGCCCGCGGCTACGTCGAGCACGGCGTCCGCCAGCGCACGGAATCCAACGAAGCCGGCCTCTCGTTCCTGCGTGCCCGCTTGGCCGAGCTGAAGCGGCGGCTGGAGGATTCCGAGGCGGCGCTGAACGGCTACCGCTGGGAGACCGGGATCATCGACCTGGCGGGTCGCGAGAACGTCGTCGTCGAGCAGCTCGACGACCTGATCTGGCAGCACTCGAAGGCGCAGGCGGAGCGGCTGGCGCGGGCGGCGGACGTGTACGCTCTCGAGACCCACGGCGTCGACGTCATCCCGGAGGTCATCGAGAACGGCGTCGTGCACGAGCTGAACGTGCACCTGGCGCTCGCCGAGAGCGAGCACGCCCGCGTCGCGTCGCGCTTCAAGCCAACCTACCCGCGGGTCGCCGAGCTGGCGAGCAAGGTCGCGTCGCTCAAGCGCCGCATCGCCGTCGAGACGGCACGGGTGGCCGGGTCGATCCGCACCGCCCACGACGCCGCCCGCCAGCGCGAAGAGAGCGTGGGGGCGCGCCTCGAAGAGCTCAAGCAGCAGGCACTCACCTTGAAGGACGAGAGCGTCCAGTACGCCATCTTGCAGCGCGAGGTGGAGACGAACCGGCAGCTCTACGAGAGCCTGCTGCAGCGCATGAAGGAGGTCGCGGTGGCGTCCGAGCTGCGCGCCTCCAACGTCGCCGTCGTCGACGAGGCGACCCGACCGTCCGTCGCCTCGGGACCGCGTCGACTGCGCACGCTGCTGGTCGCCGGCGCGCTCGGGCTGCTGGCGGGTCTCGGCTTCGTGCTGGGGCGCGAGTGGCTCGACCACAGCGTCAAGCGCGTCGACGAGGTGGAGCGTCATACCGGCGTGCGCTCGCTGGGCGTGGTGCCGGCCATGGCCGAGGTCGGGCGTCTGCCGGCGGAGCCCGGCGGCTGGGCGTCGCCGGCCCGCTGGCTGCGGCGCACCGTGCCGGCGCTGCCGGTCGCCGCCGTGGCGCTGCCCGAGCGCCCACACCAGGTCGTGACCGACGCCTATGGCACCGTGCGTACCTCGCTGATGCTCTCGCGTTCGGACGGTCCGCCGCACACCGTGCTGGTCGCGAGCGCCCTGGCCGGTGACGGCAAGACCACCACCACCCTCAACCTGGCGGCGGCCTTTGCCCGCCTACCGGCCAACGTCGTGGTGGTCGACGGCGATCTGCGCCGGCCGTCCTGTCATCGCGTCCTGGGCATCTCCGGCCGGCCGGGACTGAGCGACGTGCTCATGGGCAAGGCCGCGCTCGACGCCGTGCTCGCGCCGTTGCCCTCGCACGGCCTCACGCTGTTGCCGGCGGGCGAGACGCCACCCAATCCGACCGAGCTGCTCGGGGGCGAGGAGATGGGAACGGTGCTCGCGGCCCTCGCCGAGCGCTTCGACTTCGTGTTCATCGACTCGCCGGCGCTGCTCGGCATGGCCGACGCCACCGTGGTCTCCACGCTGGTCGACGGCGTCGTCCTCGTGGCGCGCGGCCATCACACGACCCGACGCGCACTGCTCGCCGGGCTCGACCGCCTGCGCTTCGCGCAGGCACCCGTCACGGGCCTGGTGCTCAACGGCTTCGACGAGGCCACGCCGGGGCAGCCGGCGGAGTATCCGACCATCGACGTCGTGCTCGCGGCGACGAGCGCCGGGCGCGGAAGCCGGGCGGCCTGAGGCGGCGATGGGAATCCCGACGCAGATGGGTCTGGTGGTGGTGCTCGCCGCGATCTTCGCGAGCCTGTTGGCGCCCCTGTCGCGGCGCCTCGGCTTCGCCTCGGGGGCGGTCGACCGCCCCGGCGGCCGGCGCCAGCATACCGGGAGCGTCCCGCGCCTCGGCGGGACGGCCGTCGGGGGCGCGCTCGCCCTGGCGCTGGCGACGTCCACGACCATGGGGTGGGTGCCGCCCGACACCTTCGTGGCCTGGGACGTGCTCTGGCCGCTGGTCGGTCTCGGGGCGTTGTTGGTCGTGTCGATCGGTGCCGCCGACGATCTGCGCGCCCTCGGCCCCGGGCCCAAGATACTGGTGGAGATCGTCGCGGCGTCGATGGTGGTGGCCTCCGGCGCCGTCATCGCCGAGGTGACCAACCCGCTCACCGGCTACTCCCATCCGCTCGGGATCTGGGCCGGCCTGATCACCATGCTCTGGGTGCTCGCGGTCACGAACGCCTTCAACCTGATCGACGGGCTCGACGGCCTGGCGGCGGGGGTGGGGCTCATCGTCGCGACCACCCTGGCGCTGCTCTCGCTCAGTGCCGGGCGTCCCGACGTCGCCATTCTCGCGGCGACCCTGGCCGGGGCGTTGGGCGGCTTCCTGTTCTTCAACTTCAATCCCGCCACGATCTTCCTCGGCGACTCGGGCAGCCTGCTGCTCGGGTATCTGCTCTCGGTGCTGGCCATCGAGTCGGCGCACAAGAGCACGACCGCCGTCTTCATCCTGACGCCGATCCTGGCGCTCGGCGTGCCGCTCATGGAGACGGTGCTGACCGTCGTGCGCCGCTTCCTCGGCTCGCTGCGGCGCGGCGCCAGGCAGGGCCTGCGGCACGCGCTGGTGGCCGGGTCGGCGTCGGTGCTGCGGCCCGATCGCGATCACATCCATCACCGGCTGCTCGCCATCGGGCTCTCGCACCGGAGCGCCGTCCTGGTGCTGTACGCGACCTGCGTGCTGCTCAACCTCGGCGCGGTCCTGACGATTCGCGGCGCGGCCAGCGACACGGCGCTCATCTCGTTCATGATCGCGGCCGCCATGTTCTTCGGGGTTCGCAAGCTGGGCTACCGCAGCCGTCTGCGGCCGACCCGGGAGGTCGGCCGGCCGCATGCGCTGCTCGCCTTCGCCGACGCGTTCGCGCTGGCGCTGGCGTACGCCGCTGCGGTGCTGCTGTGCGAGGGGCTGCCGGCGCCCACCGAGCTGACCGCGCTCGTCGGGCCGGCCGTCGCCGTCTCGGCCGCCGAGATGACGCTGCTGCTCGTGTGCGGGCTGTACCGGCACGACGCGGCCCCCGCTCGCCGAGCCGACGCGGCGCTCCTCGGGACGCTGCTGCTGGCGATCGGGATCGTGGCCGTCGTCCTGCGCGCGGCGGCCGGGGTGGGGCCGAGCAGCCTCGAGGTCGCCGCGCTGCACTTCGTCCTCGCGGCGCTCCTGCTGGCGGGCATCCGCCAGGTGACGGCGGTACGCCGTCGCCTCATGCGTGGCGGCCGGGAGGGCACCGGGCAGGTGGCTCTGCCGGTCGGCTCCGTCCGCACGCGTCTCTCGGAGGTCGGCGGCCGGAGCCGGGCCGCATGAGCACGACGCGGCTCCGGGTACTACAGGTCGGCAAGTTCTTCGCCCCCGAGCGCGGCGGGATCGAGACCTACCTGAAGAGCCTCTGCGACCACCTCGCCGGCGACGTCGACGTGGAGGTCGTGGTCGCCAACACGGCGCCTCGCAGCCGCTGCGATCGGGTCGACGGCATCCCGGTGATGCGCACGCTCTCGCTGGGCCGCCTGAGCTCCGCGCCGGTCCTGCCGCTCCTGCCGCGCGTCCTGGCGGCAGCCCGGGCCGACGTCGTGCATTTGCACGCGCCGAACCCCATGGCCGAGCTGGCCTATCTCACCTCGCCGCTGGCGGCGCGCTCGAAGCTGGTGGTGACCTGGCATGCCGATCCGCGCGGCGACGCGGTGCTGGCGCCGCTCTACCGGCCGCTCGCCCGGCGCCTGCTGGCGCGGGCCGACGCGATCTGCGTCGCCACGCCGCGCCACGTGACGGGCTCGCGCTTCCTGCGTGGCCATGCCGACGCCTGTCACGTCTGCACCTTCGGAGTGGCCGTGCCGACGCGCCCGGTCGCGGCGGACGCCGTCGCGGCAGTGCGCGCCACCGCGGCGGGCCGCCCGCTGCTGCTGGGGGTCGGCCGGCTGGTCTACTACAAGGGCTTCGACGTCCTGATCGAGGCCGTGCGCGACCTGGACGCCGTCCTGTTGCTGGTCGGCGAGGGGCCGGAGCGCGCGCGGCTCGAAGCGCTCGTCCGCACCGCCGGCGCGCAGGAGCGCGTGCGCCTGCTCGGCGAGCTGCCCGATCTCGAGGCGCACTTCGCGGCCTGCGACGTCTTCGTGCTGCCGTCCACGCACCCGAGCGAGGCGTTCGGCATCGTGCAGCTCGAAGCCATGGCGCACGGCAAGCCGGTGGTGAGCACGCGGCTCGGCACGGGCGTCGAGTGGGTGAATCGTGACGGCGAGAGCGGGCTGGTCGTGCGGCCGGGCGACCCCGCCGCCCTGCGCGCGGCGCTGGTGCGGCTCCTCGGCGACCCGGCGCTGGCGGCCCGTCTGGGCGCGGCCGGCCGCGCGCGCGTGGTGCGCGAGTTCACGCCCGAGCGGGCCGCGGCCGAGGTGCTGGCCGTGTACCGGCGAGTGACGGCCGCGGACGGCGCGCGCCGCCCGGTCGCCGCGCCCGCCGTCGTGGCGCCGGGAGGGCTCGCCCATGTGGGCTAAGCTCGTGCGCAACGCCGGCAGCAACGTCGCCGGGACGCTGGTCGCCCTGGGCGTCGGCTTCGTCACCATGCCCCTGGTCGTGCATCACCTGGGGGCCGCGGCCTTCGGCGTGTGGGTGCTCGCCACCGGCCTGGTCGGACACCTCGGGCTGCTCGACGCGGGACTGGCGCCGACACTGGTGAAGAAGTCGGCCGAGCTCCTGGCGCGCGACGACGAGGCGGGGGGGGCGGCGCTCTCCGAGACCGTGAGCACCATCTACGCCCTCTACGCCGTGCTGGGTGGCATCGGCCTCCTGATCGTCGCCGGCGTCGCGGCGGGGGCGGGGTCGCTCTTCCAGGTGCACGACGCGGACCGGGCCACGCTGCAGCTCGTACTCCTACTGGTGGGCCTGCAGGCGGCTCTCGGCTTCCCGATGTCGATCTGGAACGGCCTGCTGAGCGGGCTCGAGGCGTTTCACGTCCTCAACGCCATCGGGGTCGTCACCCACGTGACGCGCGGCGTGCTCACGGTCCTGCTGGTGCGCAGCGGGTACGGCCTGCTGGCGCTCGTCGTACTCGGGTTCGTGCTCGCCGTCGGGGGCTGGACCGCCAGTCGCTGGCTGGTGCGTCGCCGCTTGCCGGCGCTACGGGTCGGCTTCCGACATGCGCGCCGCGCGTGTCTCGGCGACGTCGGCCGCTTCAGCGGCGCCATGGTCGTGTGGGCGATGGCCGGGGCGGCCCTGCACCAGCTCGATCGCGTGCTGATCGGCGTCATGCTCCCCATCCAGGCGCTCACCACCTGGGAGGTGGGCGCCCGGCTCACCACGTACTCGCGCAACGTGCTGCACAGTTGGCTCGGCGTGGTGATGCCCGCGACGTCGCGCCTCGCGGCGCAGGGCGATCGGCGGCGGCTGCGCGGCCTCTTCCTGCGCGGCACGCGCTACCTGCTCACCTGCTACGTGCTGGTGGCCGTCGGACTGGTGGCGTTCGGGTGGCCGTTCATCCGACTGTGGATGGGGCCGGAGTACGCGAGCAGCTTCACCATCCTGTGCGTACTGCTCGCCGGCAGCTTGTTCCAGAGCCAGAACGTCGTCGCCCACGTGATGCTGCCCGGCATGGGCGAGCTACGCACCTTCACCCGCTTCATGGCGGTCTATCCGCTCGTGACCGTGACGTGCAGCGTGGCCGGCATCCGTTGGGGCGGGCTGCTCGGGCTGGCCCTCGGGCTCGCGACCTCGATGCTGCTCATGGAGTCGGTCTTCGTCGGCATCGCGCTGCGCCGCTTCGAGGTCTCGCCCGGCCGCTTCCTGCGGCGCTGCCATGCGCCGCTGGCCAGGATGCTCGTGGTGGTCTGCGCCTGGGCGACGGCCACGCGCCTGCTGGTGCCCATCGACGGCTGGACGAGCTTCCTCGCCAGCGTGGTGCCCACCGCACTGGTGATGCTGGCGTCGGCCTGGAGCCTGGCGTTGACGGCCGGCGAGCGGCGGCTCGTCGCCGCGCGAGCGCAGGCGCGGCTGCCCGCCCTGCGCGCCCGCGCGCCGGTCTCCGGGGAGGCGCCATGCTCGTGACGGGAACCGGCGCGGCGCTGCACGCGCGCCCGCTCGTCTACGACGCGCCGCCCGATGCGGTGGCACTCAGCGCCGAGAAGCGCCTGGTGCTGGCCCGCGTCGGGGCCGCCGGGCGGGTGCTCGAGATCGGGGCGCACACGGGCACCTTCTCGGCCGCGTTGCGGGCGAGCGGCTGCGCGGTGACTGCGGTCGAGGCCGATCCGCGCGCCGCGGCACTGGCGGCCCCGCGCGCCGAGCGGCTGCTCGTCGGCAGCATCGAGGACGCGGCCGTGCAGGCCCGGCTGGGCGGACCGTACGACGTCGTCCTCTGCATGCACGTGCTCGAGCACTTGGTCGATCCCTGGGCCGTGCTCCGCGCCCTGCGTGGGCGCGTCGGAGCCGGCGGGCGCCTGCTGGCGCTGCTGCCGAACGTGGGTTGCTGGCGGGTGCGCAAGGCGCTCTTCCTGCAGGGCCGGTTCGAGTACGAGGAGACCGGCATCCTCGACCGCACGCACCTGCGCTTCTTCACGCTCGCCTCGGCGCGCCAGCTCGTGCGCTCGAGCGGCTGGAGCGAGGTGACGCTGACGCCGGTCGACGTCTGCGTTCCCCTGGCGCGCCGGCTCGGCCGGCTGCCGATCGCGGGCCGACTCGCCGGCCGCTGGGAGCGGCTGCTGGCGAGCCGCTTGCCGAATCTCTGCACCGAGATCGTGCTGATCGAGGCGCGGGCGCAGGGGAGGGCGTAGCGTGGCGCGCGTCCTCTGTACGCTCGACGAGCCGTGCTGGCAGGCCGACGGGCGCATGGCCGGCCTGCAAGTGCGGGTGCACGAGCTGGCGGGCGCGCTGCGGCGTGCGGGGCACGAGGTGCTCGTGGCCGCCGAGCCGACGCCCGCGGTGGCGGCGCTGCGGCCGGACTACGAGATCGTCCCGCTGGCGTCGCTGCCGTCGCTGCCGCCGGTGGACGTATGGGTCACCCATCCGCGCCTGGTGGCGCGCTGGGCCGACACGCTCGCGGGGGCGGCGCTGGTCGTGGACGGCTACGAGTCGCCGTTCGGCAGCTTCCTGGCGCACGCGGCGGCGCTGCTGCCCCGCCACGGCGTACGCGTCGCCCACGCCTACCGGCGCACCGTGGCCGACATGCTCTCCGCGATCGTGCGGGCCGACCGCGTCCTCTGCGCGACGGAGAGCCAGCGCATCTCGTACCTCACCCTGCTCGCGGCGCTTGGGCGCATCGGTCCCGCCGATCCCAGCCCCGAGATGGTGCTGACGGTGTGCTCGGGCGCGGCCCCGGCGCCGCCCGCGCCGCTGGTGCCCGCGCGACCCGCGGTGCTCTGGGCGGGCGGCTGCTATCCGTGGTTCGACGTCGACACGCTGCTGCGCACGCTGCCGGCGGTGGTGGAGCGTGTGCCGGACGCCGAGCTGCTCTTCGTCGGCCTCGGCGGCGTGGACGGCGCGGACGTGGCGGCGAGTCCGCTGCCGAATGCCCGCCGCGTGCACGACGCGGTCCAGGCCGCGCCCGCGTTGCGGGCCCGGGCGCGCTTCCTGCCCTGGTGCGCCTACCCGGCGCGCGCGGGGCTCTACCAGGAGGCGGCGGTCGCCGTCTGCACGTACGGCGCGCATCTCGAGACCACGCTGGCGATGCGCACGCGCGTCATCGACCTGGCCTGGGGCGGCGTGCCGCAGGTCGTCTCGGCCGGCGATCCGCTGAGCGCGTTGCTCACCGAGTCGGGCGCCGCGCGCGCGGTGCCGGCGGGCGACGTGCCGGCGCTGGCGGGCGCGTTGGTGGAGATCCTGACCGATCCCGCCCGGCGCGCCGCCATGGCCGCCGCCGCGCATGCGCTGGCCTGCGGGCCGCTCGCCTGGGATCGGCAGGTGCGTCCGCTGGCCGAGTACTGCACGGCCAGCGCGCGGGGGGCGAGGCGGCGCCGGCCGCTGGCGATGCCGGCGGCGCCGGTGCGCGTGAACGACGGCTGGGGCCGCGCCCTCGTCGAGGCCGTGCAGGGCATGGCGGCGCGCGTCGGGCGCCTGGGCGCGCGCGTCGTGCGCCGCGGCCGGGCGCTCGCGCGCCGGGAGGCCGCGGCATGAGCGGGACACGCCTGCGGGTCGGCGTGAACGGCCGCGTGCTCGCCACGCCGGTGATGCGCGGCCTGACGCGCTACGCCGGCAATCTGCTGCGCGCGCTCTCGCGGCGCGACGACGTCGAGTTGATCGTCTTCACGCGCGAGGAGCCCTGGCCGGAGCACGTGGCCGGCGTGCGGGCGCGCCTGGTGCGTTTCGACGCGCCCCGCGAGGCGCTCTGGGACGACTGGGCGTTGCCGCGTCGCATCCGCGCCGAGGGCGTCGACGTCTTCCACGCGCTGGCGGATCGCGGCCTGCCGCTCGTGAAGCCGTGTCCGATGGTGGTGACGCTGCACAACTCCTACGAGCGCACCCACTGGCGCGGACTCTATCGAGGGACGAAGCGCCGGCTCTGGTACTGGAAGCACGAGTTGGTCAACGCGCGCCGCGCCGACGCGGTCGTCACCGTCTCCGACACGACCCGCGACGAGCTGATCGCGGCCGGCGTCTGCCGGCCGGAGCGCATGACCCGCGTGTATCTCGCCCCGGGGCCCGAGTTCGGACCGCAACCGGCGGCCGACGACGCGGCCGTCCGTACCTCGCTGGGGCTGGCGCGTCCCTACGTGCTCTTCGTGGGCGGCTACGACGCGCACAAGAACGTCGACGCGTTGGTGCGGGCCTTCGACCGGGCGGTGCTGCCCGGCTACGACCTCGTGCTGGCGGCGCACCAGGGACCGGAGTTCGGCACGGCGTGGGCCCGCTGGCGAGCCCTCGCCTGCGGCGAACGCCTGCACGCCATCGAGCCCGCGCCGAGCGCTCTGCCGGCGCTCTACCGCGGGGCGACGCTGCTCGCGCACCCGTCGCGCTGGGAGTCCTTCGGCCTGCAACTGGTCGAGGCGATGGCGAGCGGCTGCCCGGTGCTGGCGGCGGACCGCACCGCGGTGCCGGAGATCGTCGGCGCCGCGGGGCTGCTCTGCGATCCCGAGGACCCGGTGGCGCTGGCCGGCGCCCTGGCGCGCCTGGCCGGTGACCCGGCCCTGCAGGCCGCGTTGCGCGAGCGCGGCCTGGCGCGTGCACGCACCTTCGACTGGAACACGGTCGCCGACGAGACGGTGGCGGTCTACCGGCGGGCCCTCGCGGCATGAGCCTGCGCGTCATCATGGTCTGCCCGGCGGCGCCGCGGCCGTTCGGCGACACGGCCGCCCGCTGGTTCCACCTGCTGCTGCGCCAACTCCTGACGGCGGGGCACGAGGTACGCTGCCTCACGGTGACGGACGAGCCGCCGGCGGCCGTCCGCGAAGCCGAGCAGATGCTGCGGGACGCGCCCGGTGCCGAGCGACTCGGCTGGCGCGCCTTTCCGTTGTCGTCGCCGACCGGCTCGGTCCGCCGCCGGCTGCGCAGCCTGCGGCGGCCCTTCGCCGAGGTGCTGTGGGCTCCGGGCTTTCGCGCCGCCCTGCAGGAGGAGCTGGCGGCGGGCTACGACGTCCTGCACCTCGAGCAGCTCTGGTCGGCGTGGGCGGGTCGCGGCGTCCCGCGCAGCCTCGTGAACGTGCACCACCTCGAGGTGATCGACCTCGAGGGCAGCAGGCCCGCCGACTGGCAGGAGCGCAAGGCCCGGTGGCAGATGCATCGCGCCACGCGCCGGCTGCTCGCCGGTGCGCCCGCCCTGCGGCTGTTCACCCCGCGGCTCCTGGATCGCGTCCGCACCGTGAACGCCACGGCCCGCTGCTGGGTGGTGCCCTTCGCGCTCGACCTCGATCTCTATCCGCCGCAGGCGCCCGTGGAGGCGCCGGTCGTGGGGCTGCTCGGCTCGATGCACTGGCCCCCGTCGCGCTCCGCGGCCGAGCGCCTGCTGACCCGCATCTGGCCACGGGTGCGGGCCGTGCGACCCGACGCCGCGCTGCTTGTCGCCGGGTGGAACGCGCGCCGGGTGCTGGCGCGATACGAGGGGTTGCCCGGCGTCACCATCGAGCAGGACCTGGCCAGCCCCCGGGACTTCTTCGCGCGCACCGCGGTGCTCGCCTACACGCCCGGCCGCGGCAGCGGCATGAAGGTGAAGGTCATGGAGGCCATGGCCTACGGCGTGCCGGTGGTGACCACGGCCGAAGGCGTCGAGGGCATGACCGTCGAGGACGGCGTGCACTGCCGGGTCGCGGACGACGACGCCACGCTGGCGGCGCACGTCTGCGCGTTGCTCGACGACGGGGCCGCCCGGCGGCGCCTGCGGGAGGCGGCGCGGACGTACGTCGCCGAACGGCACACGGCCGCGCCGGTGATGGCGCAGATGCTCGACGTCTACGGGGAGGTGGCGCGATGCGGATGAGAATCGACGTGCCGCGGCGGATGATGGTGGTCGGTGGGGCCGGCTTCGTGGGGCATCACCTGGTCGGCCGTCTGGTGCGCGACGGACACGAGGTGGTGGTGGTCGACGACTTCTCGCGCGGCTCGCGCGCGCACCTGGCGGGACTCGACTCGGCCCGGCTGCGCATCGTCGAGGCGGACGTGACGGAGCCGGACGTCCTGGGGCCCGTCTTGGAGCAGGCGTGTCCCGAGGTCATCTTCCATCTCGCCGCCATCCACTTCATTCCCTACTGCGCCGCCCATCCGAGCGAGACGCTGCGGGTGAACGTGCTCGGGACGCAGCACCTGCTCGACGCGCTCGCCGTCGTGCCGACGGCGCGGGTCGTGATCGCCTCGACGGCCGACGTGTACGCGCCGGCGGCCACCCCGCACGTCGAGGACGACCCGGTCACCGCGGCGAACGTCTACGGCGTCTCCAAGCTCACCTGCGAGCACCTGCTGGCGTTGGCCCGCCGGCGCCATCCGCAGGCCAGGTTCCTGGCCGCGCGCCTCTTCAACGTCTTCGGCCGCGGTGAGACCAATCCGCACGTGCTGCCGGACATCCTGGCGTGGATGCGCCGCGGCGAGCCGCTGCGACTCGGCAACCTGGAACCCCGGCGCGACTACGTGCACGGCAGCGACGTCGCCGACGCCTTCGTGCGGCTGGCGGGCTACGACGGGTCCCACACGGTTTTCAACGTCGGCACCGGCATCGGCACCTCGGTGGGGGAGCTGGTGGCGACGCTGGCCGCGGTCTGCGGCCGGCGGCTCGAGATCCGGCAGGACCCGGCGAAGGTGCGGCCCGTGGAGCGCCCGCACCTGGTGGCCGACGCGACGCGCCTCCGCGAGGTGCTCGGCTGGCAGCCGCGCGTCGACCTGCGCGCCGGTCTGCGGGACCTGCTGGATGCCGAGCCGGCCGCGGCGCGCCTGGAGGCGGTGGGGTGAAGCGCGTCCTCGTCGTCGTGCCCAACCTGCCGTATCCGCTCGTCAGCGGCGGGCACCTGCGCGACTGGCAGATTCTCAACCTGCTGGCCCGGGCTGGGATCCGTCCGACACTGCTCTGGTTCGGGGCGGGGGAGGGAGGCGGGCTGCGCGGTGACGACCCGGTGAGCGCGCTCTGTGCCGAGGTGATCCACGGCGGCGCCCGCGTCGAGCGTCCCGACGCCGGCTGGGGCGCCGCCGCGCGCCGCAAGCTCGGCTACGTCGCCGGCCGCGGCCCCGGACATCCCTTCGCCTATCAGTACGACGCCATGGCCGCGGGTGAGGTGATCACGGACACCGCCCGGCGCCTCGGCGCCGACACGGTCGTGCTGCGCGGCTTCTGGTGCCGGCATGCCGCGGCGCTGCGTGCGACGGGCGCTCGCGTGGTGGCCAACTACCCCGACGCGAGCGTCCGCCTGGCGCGCGAGATGGTGCGCAGCGTGCGCAATCCGCTGCGCAAGCTCGGCCCCGTCTGCAACCTGGTGGGCGTGCGCCGGCACGAGCGGCGCCATCTCGGCGCCTGCGACGAGGTGTGGGTGCCGACGCCGGACGAGCAGGCCGAGGTCGCGGCCTTCGGGGCCCATCCGCGTGTGCTCTCAATGCCGAACCTGCTCGACGTCCGCGCCCATCCCAATCTCGCCGGCGCACCCGGCGCGGACGATACGCTGCTCCTGGTCGCGAACTTCGACTACGCGCCGAACCACAACGCGGCGCGCGTGCTCCTCGAACGCCTCCTGCCGGCCATCCGGCGCCGTCGTCCGGCGGCGCGCCTGCTGCTGGTCGGGCGCGGCCTGGACCCGCGCCTGATGGCGTTGGCGCAGCGCATCCCGGGGGTCGAGGCGCCGGGCTTCGTCGCCGATCTCGAGGTCTGGTACCGGCGTGCCGGGGTGGTGCTGCTGCCGGTGCGCGAGGGCGCCGGCATGCTCTTCAAGACGATCGAGGCGCTCGCCTACGGCAAGGCGATTCTCGGCGTGCCCGAGGCCTTCCGCGGCCTCGCGGTCGCGGCGCCGGCCCCGGTGGTGGTGGCGTCGTCCTGGGCGCGGCTGGCTGCCGAGGCGGCGAACCTGATGGGCGACACCGAGGCGCGCCGGCGGCTGGGAGCGCGGGCCCGGCGCTTCGCCGAGACGCATCTCTCCTGGGAGACGGGCATGCGGTGTCTCGAGCGCTCGTTGTTGCTGGCCGGCTGAGGACGCGGATGCAGGTGAACGATCACACGGGACTGGCGTGCAGCGGGTGGACGTGGGCCCTGGCCGCGCTCCTCGTGGTGCTGTGGCTCGTGCTGCCGCCGCTGGCGCTGCGCCGGCGCGGCGGGTGGCGCGCCATGCCCCAGTCGTTCCTCGGCTTCTTCTGGCTGGGGTTCGGGGTCGACTTCGTGGTGCGCTTCCTGCTGCTCACCTGGGACTCGGTCGAGTTCGGCAACGACACCTTCCGTCTCGCCGACGTCTCCACGCGCAGCCTGGACCGCGCCATGGTCCTCGCCATCGCGTACTGGGCCGCGGCCGTGCTCGGCTTCGCCTGCTGGCAGCGCGGCCGGCGGGCCGGGCCGCTGGCCGTTCTGCCGGCGGTCGGCGGCTCCTCGCCGCGCCGACGACTCGGGATCCTGCTCGGTTGCACGGCCTGCATGGTGGCGACGTCGGCCGACCTGGGCCTGCCGCTGATGTTGCTCACCCCGTTCAGCATCGTCGGCCGGCTCTGGGTCGTGCCGGCGACCTTCGTGTGGGCGGAGTGGTTCGCGAGTGCGCGGCCGACGCGCGCGGACGCGCGCCGGCGCTGGCTCGTCCTGCTCCCGGCGCTGCTGCACTTCGCGCTCAGCCCCTTTCGCGAGAACCTCGCACCGCTGGCCCTGGTGCCGTTGCTCGCGCTGCTGTGCGTGCGCGGCTACGTACCGCGCCGCGCCGTCGCCGCGGCGGTGGTCGCGGTGATCCTGTTCCTGGCGGCGGGTTCGGCCACACAGCGCTATCGCGACGTGCGTTGGGGGGGCGAGGATCTCGACGAGGCCGCCCTGAGCGCGGAGCAGGAGCTGCCGGACCCGGACTGGCTGGTCACGGTGCGCCGCTTCCACGGCTTCGACTCGCTGCTCCTGACGGTCGACCTCGTCCCCTCCGCCTACGCGCACCGGGAGCAGAACGTGCTGCTCGACGGCGTGCTGCGGGGCGTCGTGCCGCGCGCGCTGCTGCCCGAGAAGCGCGGCAGCAATCGAGGCGTCGAGTTTGCGCAGACCATCTGGGCGCACGACAGCGGCCTGGAGAGCAGCGCCGCGATCGCGCCGTCGATGCCGGGAGACCTCTACTACGACGGTGGGGCGTGGCTGGTCGTCGTCGGGGCGCTGGTCTGGGGGCTGGTCCTCGGCGGCGTCGAGCGCTGGGCCGGCGCGCTGCCGGCGGGCGCGCGCGCCACCGTGCTGGTGCTGTTCTCGATGCAGATCGTGCCCAGCGTCGAGCGCGACTTCGCGCACTGCCTGGCGACGTTCCTGCAGAGCCTGGTCGTCCTGTTCGTGGTGGGCGTCGCGCTGCGCACCCTGGCGCGGGCGCGGGTGCCGCGCTGGGAGGCCCCCCGGGCGCACGGGGCGCGCGCATGAAGCTCGCCATCCTCCTCAATCGCGACCGCCCCCGGCTGCGCACACTCGGCAAGGCGGTGCTCACCGTCGGTTGGGAGTGGAGCCGCGGGCGCCCGGCGACCGCCACGCCCGTCCTGCCGGAGTTCGACGGCCTGCCGCGGCTGCTCGACGCCGACCCGCTGGTGCTGGGCACCGGCGAGGCGCTCGACGTGACGCGCCTGGCCGGCGCGGACGCGCTGCTCTGGGAATGGGGCTGGACGCCCGACGCGGCGCGCCGCGTGCTGGAGATCCGTGCCCGGGTGGACCTGCCGCTGCTGATGTTTCCCGGTCCCCTCGACCGCTTCTGGCGCGAGCTCGACGCCCGCGACCTGCCCGTACACTTCGAGGCCCTGCGCGCCACCGACGCCATCGGCGTGATGCTGGCGGACACCGCGTCCTTCTATGCCGGGCTCGCGCCCGGGGCGCATGTCTGCCACCTGCCCGTGCCCGTCGACACCGAGCGGTTCGCCCGGCTGGCGGTCCCGCCCGCCGAGCGCGACCCCGATCTCGTGCTGCTCACCGCGCCGTCGCGGGTGTGCGGCGGCGCCACGCAGATGCCGATCACGACCTATCTCACCTTCGCCCGGCTGGCCGCCCGGCGGCCGGCGTTGCGCGGCGTGTGCTTCTGCTACGACGACGAGGAGCGCGCGCAGGTGCAGGCGCTGCTGCGCGAGCTCGGGCTGGCGAGCCGCGTGGACGTGCGCCGCTACGTGCGCCCGCTGCCGCGCTTCCTCGAGCAGGTGCGGCGCTGCGCCCTGGCGCTCACGCTGCCGCACGCCCTCGTCCAGGGACGGCTGGCGCTCATGCTGGCGTGCCTGGAGGTGCCGATGGTGACGAGCGACGGGATCGAGACGCATCGCCGGCTCTACCCGCGCACCAGCGTCCCGTGCTTCGACGTCGAGGCGGCGACTCGTCGCTGCGAGGAGCTGCTCGACGAGCCGGCCGTCGCCGCCGAGGTGGCCCGCGGCGCGCGCGCCGCGGTCGAGTACTACGGG
>Ga0299906_10002308_pt1 | contig 15916 bp, 18 predicted proteins | sample RVTome_14_FD_200259 | JGI IMG/M metagenome (GOLD analysis project Ga0299906, IMG submission 200259) | Soil microbial communities from uranium-contaminated site in the Upper Colorado River Basin, Wyoming, United States - RVT145D125 (version 2) ... | reverse complement strand
CTCGGGCAGGCGCCGCCGCCGCCCGATGAGGGCGAGGAACCACCGAGCGGCGATGGAACCGTCCGCGAGCGAGTGGCTGCCCTGATCCAGGAGGCCCTCGATCACTTCGAGGCGGCCCAGCAGGCCCTGACGGAGGGGGACCTCGCGACGTACCAGAGCGAGGTCGAAGCGGCCGAGGAGGCGATCGCGCGTGCGGCCGCACTCTCCGGCCGCTCGGGCGGCGGGGCGCCACCCACGACGGTCCCGACCCCGACGGTCACGGTGAGCGCGACGCCGTCCCCGACCGGCTGACCGGGGATGGTTGCGACGCAGGCCCATCGGTAAGGCGGCGGGCAAGCCGCGCTGGGCGAGCGGCACTGGCAGGCACGGTGCCCCGGCCCATCCGCATGGTTGCCCGAGCGGCCAAGGGAGGGAGCGTGGAGTCCGCAAGCCCGGTGCACGGGCTCCACGCTGCCCGAGACGCGGACAACGATTGCCGCAGCGAAGGCACGGTTGCTAGCATCGTGGTGCGGGGTGGAGCAGTCCGGTAGCTCGCTGGGCTCATAACCCAGAGGTCACGGGTTCAAATCCCGTCCCCGCGACGACGTTCTGCAGGTCAGGACAACCGCGCGTCAGGACGCGGCGTCGAGGACCTCGCGTAGCTTCTGGGCGAACGCGTCGGGCTCTCCGGCCCAGCCGTATTCGCCACCCAAGAACCCGCCGTGGTGGCTGGGGAAGATGACCGGCGTCGTTCCGAGACGCTCCGCCACGGCCGTGGCGCCCCGATTGGCCATCTCGCCCATCGATCCGGCGCCCTGGGCCAGAACGATGCGGGTCGAGGCCGCGCGCAGGGCGTCGAAGTCGAACTCGTAGGTAGTGCCGGAGATGATGTTCTGCCCCATGAGCGGGTCGTCCCGGGAGCCGTCGTCTTCGGTCGGCAGCCCGAACGCGGCGGGGTCGGGATCGGGCCGCTCGACATAGTCGGGCGGGATCGGGCCGCGCTCGCTGGTGAGCGCCATGAACTTGGCCATCCCCGGCCCGACACCGCTTCGCAGGTAGGTCTCGTGGATGTCCCGAGCCGCCGCCTGGACCGCCTCTCGGTCGGGCAGCACGGCAGCGGCCGGGGGCTCGTGAGCGATCAGCGTCCGAACCTGCTCGGGATGCCGCTCCACCAGCGCAAGCGCGTTCGTCGCGCCGCCGCTGCTGGCGAAGATGTCCACGGCCCCCGCGTCCAGAGCCGCGATGAGCCGGTGCAGATCGTCGGCGTGCTCCTCGACCTTGGTCTCCGTGGCGCCGTCGGTGCGGCGGCTGCGTTCGGAGCCGCGGGGGTCGTAGGTGACGACCGTCCGGTCGGCGAAATGCCCCGAGAGGGTGCCGAATCCGGCGGCGCCCATGGGCGAGCCGATCATCAGCAGGACGGGCTGGGTGGTGGCGTCTCTGCGCCGGACGTCGTAGGTCAACACCGCGCCGGGAACCTGCAGGGTATGCGTGGTCGGCTCGGTCATGACGTCCTCCTCGGGCCGGATCTCGGCTCCTCGCGTGGTCGGGACGATCTCGCCCCTCCGCCATCAGGCGAAGAGCGCATCGAGCCAGTCAGCCCAGGCGCGTTCGGTCTCGGCCTGGTCGAGGCCAGGGGCGAACAGGTGGTGGCCGACGCCGGTCGGGCCGCCGAACACGCTGATGTGCATGAACCGGTAGATCCCGTCGTCGGTTCGGACACCGAGGAAGTCGCGAGAGACCCAGTCCACCACGCCGCGCAGCTCCGGCAGCCCCGCGGGCGTCAGGTGCACCTCGTCGTTCAGCGAAACGGGGCCGGGAAGACCAAGGCCGCGGTGATACGTCTGCCACGCCTGGTCCCGATCCGGCACCACCGGCCCGAAGACGTTCACCGGCGTCGCCGTCCGGCCGCGGAAGTACGTGAGGTACACGCGCAGCTTGTCGAAGTACATCGGGTCGCCCTCGGACAAGCCCTCGTACTCCGCCTCCCAGTTCTCGCCGAGGAAGCCGCTGTGGACCCAGCGGACCACCGTGCTGCCCTTGCCCCGGCCCTCGACGAGGTACTCGAACGCGTGGAACGCGCCGTCGGGCCCCTCCGGCGTGCGGCTGGCGAAGCGCGTCGGCGGCTCCCAGGCCGTGATCACCGCCTCCTCGTCTGTCTCGCCTCGCAGCGTCATGCGGGTCGCCCCGCCCTCCCGAGGCTCGATCTCGTTTCGACCCATGAACCAGGCGTCCACCCCGGGGCCGGTCGCGATCGCCTCCCAGACCTCCTCCGGGGTCGCGTCGACTTCGATCTCGTGCTCGAGCTCGAACGGCTTGGCCATCGAAGACTCCTTTCAGCGTTCGGGCCGGTCCTGCTCCGGTTTCAGGATCGGGTGCACGGCCACGATCACCCGGTGGTCGCGCCCGCCCTTCGCGTTCTCGTCGTGGTATCTGCCGATCAACCTCGTGACATCAGCCGCGAGCTCGTGCGCGAACGCGGCGCGGTCGGCCGCCGACGCGAAGCGGATCTCGCCGTCCATCCCGAAGGTCGCCAGCCGTCTGCGAGCCTTCGCGGCGCCGGCGAGGAGTTGGCCGACCTCGCGGACGAGCCGGGCAGCCAGCGCGATCAGCCAGCGCGCGGAGAGCCGGTCGGCCGACCTCGCAGGGTCCGGTTGCAACGCGGCGAGCGCGGCGGGGGAGATCACGTAGGACAAGGCTGTGGCCTGGACGATCCTTTCGACCATGTTGCCCTTCCGCCGCTCCTCGATCAGCTCGACGAGCCCGTGTTCTTCCAGGGTTCGGAGGTGATAGTTGACCTTCTGGCGGGCAAGGCCCATGCGCGCGGCCACCGTGGTTGCGGAGGCGGGCTCGACGAGCTCGGTGAGGAGCCGGGTCCGGATCGGGTCCAGGGACGCCTCGGCCGCAGCCGGGTCCTCGATCACCGCCACATCGATCACGGGCGCAGCCTCTCACCGACAACTTTTTTTGTCAAGCGGGCGGCCTCAGGAGGCCTCTCCGTCGCCCAGGATCGTTCCCGAGCCTCGGCTCGTCACTTGAACGGGGCGATCATGTCGACCCCCTGGCTGTCATCCCGTGACATGGAAGTCCAGTGGAGGGGGAAGGCGTGACAAGGTACTCAAGCGAGAAACGGGACGCATAGGCACATCCGTGTCCGACGTGACCGAGTTCCACATCGACGTCCCCGACGCGGAGCTCGACGACCTCCGCGCCCGGCTCCGGAACACCCGATGGCCCGAGCCCGAGACGGTGGAGGATCGGTCGCAGGGAGTCCCGCTCACCTACCTGCAGGACCTCAGCCGGTATTGGGCCGAGTCATACGACTGGCGAACCACCGAGAGGCGGCTGAACGCCCTTCCTCAGTTTCGCACCGAGATCGACGGCCTCGGCTTCCACTTCCTGCACGTCCGCTCGCCCGATCCCCACGCCCTGCCGCTCATCCTCACCCACGGGTGGCCCGGCTCGATCGTCGAGTTCCTGAAGGTCATCGGGCCGCTCACCGACCCGAGGGCGCACGGCGGCGACGCCTCGGACGCGTTCCACGTGGTGTGCCCGTCGCTCCCGGGGTTCGGGTTCAGCGACAAGCCGACCCGCACCGGATGGGGCATCGAGCGGACCGCCGCCGCGTGGGCCGAGCTCATGGCTCGGCTCGGGTACGAGCGCTACGGCGCCCAGGGGAGTGACTGGGGTACGAGCGTCAGCACGCTGCTCGGCCAGCGCGATCGCGAGCACGTTGTCGGCATCCACCTCATGCCGCCGCTCGCGCCGCCGGACCCCGCGACGTTCGACGACCTCACGGAGCGAGAACGGGCCGCGCTGGACGACCTCGAGCGGACCGCCGAGTGGGAGTCGGGCTACTCGATGGAGCACGCCACGAAGCCCCAGACGATCGGGTACGCGCTCGTCGACTCCCCGGTGGCCCTCGCCGCGTGGATCCTCGAGAAGTTCTGGTCCTGGACCGACCACGACGGCGACCTCGAGCGCGTCCTGTCGCGCGAAGAGCTCATCGACAACCTCATGCTCTACTGCCTCCCGCGCACCGGCGCCTCGTCCGCCCGCCTGTACTGGGAGAGCATCTGGCAGGTGAACGAGTGGATCTCGGGCCCCGTGACCGACACGATCGACGTCCCCACCGGCTGCTCGATCTTCCCGAGGGAGCTCCAGCGTCCGTCCCGGCGATGGGCCGAGAAGCGCTTCACCGACATCCGCCACTGGAACGAGCCGGAGCGCGGCGGGCACTTCGCCGCGTTCGAGCAGCCGGAGCTCTTCGTCGAGGAGGTCCGGGCGTTCTTCCGGCTGGTGCGTTGGCGGTCATAGGCGAGGGTCATCGCACAAGTCCTGATGGGTGCACGGATCGAGACACCGCCTCTGCAGCGACGTTGAGTAGCACCAACCAGCTTTGCAGCCTGTCTCGACGGAGACTCTCGGGGCGACCTAGGATGGGTGATGCACGCAGCGGGCGTCGCAAAAGGGACGGTCCTGGCGCATCGATGGCGTCTCGGCTCCTCCGAGATCAGCGACGTGGTTTTCGCTCCCGGCAGTCGCCTCACGTGGCACTTCCATCCGCACACCTGCCTCGCCGTCGTGATCGGAGGCTCGGTCCGGAAGAGGTTCCCACGTCTCGAGGAAGATGCGACCGATGGGACAGTGATCGAGATGCCGGCGGAGGAGCGGCATGAGGATCTGTTCGGCAGGGACGGCGCGCGGATCGTTGTCCTCGAGTCGGACGATGGGCCTGGGACGCTCCGTTGCTTCCGTGACTGGAGGGCCACGGTGCTCGCGCACCGTGTGAGTCGCGAGCTCGCGCGACCAGACGCGTTCACATCGCTCGCGCTCGAAGGCCTCGCGCTCGAGATCGAGGTCGCGGTCGCACGGGAGCGCGCCGGCAGACACCATGAGCCGCGCCTCGACGCCGTGCGAGAGATGCTGCTCGAGGATCTGTCGTCTCCGCCGTCGCTCTCGAGTATCGCGCGCGAGATCGGTCTTCACCCGTCGCATCTCGCCCGATTGTTCCGCGCCCACTACGGGGAGAGCATCGGTGAGCATGGCCGCCGACTGCGGCTCGAGTGGGTCGCGTATCTGCTCGAACGCTCGGACGAAGAGCTCGCGTCGATAGCCACGCGCTCGGGGTTCTCGGATCAGAGCCACCTGACGCGAGAGTTCAAGCGCCATTACGGCGTCACACCCGGCCGTTATCGGGTCGCGCACCATTGATCCAACGGGTGGTCCATGCGTTCAAGACCGGCAGCTCGCGGTTGCCCTAGCGTCCGTGCTCCAAGCAGTTGTCAAGGAGGACGAATGCGGCGACGTCTGGTCACGACGATGGTCCTTCTCCTGGCGATGACGGGCGTTCCGACCGCGAACGCCACCGGCGTCGGCCCTTCGGCGAGCGGAAGCAGCCGCCTCACCGTCCACGACGTGTTCGGCCTGGACACGCTCCTGCTCCAGGAGTTCGGGTTCAGCGCCAAGGTCCTGAGCGACGGGAGTGCCCAGGGTTGGTTCGACTACCGCCACGTCGAGGACGGGACGCCATTCTCCGCCGGAGGCCCGGTCACCTGCCTTACCGTGATCGGCGACGATGCCTGGATAGGCGGCACGATCGTGAAGTCGAACGAGCCGTCGCTGATCGGCCTCGGCGGGTGGTGGCACGTCACCGACAATGGCGAAGGCGCCGGCTCCTCGCCCGACATCACGACGTTCCTCGGTGCGGGGTCGCTTGAGGACACCGCTGCGTTCTGCGCTGATCACCCGCCGTTCCGCTTCCCGTTCCCGATCGACGCAGGCAACATCCAGGTTCGCGGATGAGTCGATCTGGTTGCGTTCCATCGGTCGGGCTTCGGCTCCTGCAGGGCTCCGTGGTGACCGAGGTCCTCAGGCGTCTGGCCGGGTGATGAGCCAGGGGATCACGGCGTAGACGAGCGGCGTGACGAATAGCGGCCAGACCGAGTCCACGGCGTCGGCGAGCGCGACCATGGCGAACCCGATCAGGAAGAGCACGACGATCGCCGCCAGCCGCCTGCGTTCGCTCACGACGGCATCCTACGGTCCGCGCGCCTCGCCCGCCCCTGCGCGATCGGGGTAGGATCCGGGCGCCGACAGCGATCCGCCCGTGCGGCGTGAGGAGGTCTCACCGGTGGCGCAGGACCAGATCACGACCAAGCTCGCCAACGTCCCGATCTTCTCCGCCTGCTCGCGTCGCGAGCTTTCGCTGATCGCGAAGGCGGCCAAGGACGTCAACCACAAGTCAGGGACCGTGATCGCCAGGGAGGGGCAGCGCGGCGTCGGTCTGTTCCTGATCATGGACGGTGAGTGCGCCGTCACGGTCGGTGGCAAGGCGAAGGCCGTGCTCGGTCCCGGCGACTTTTTCGGGGAGATCGCGCTGCTCGACGGCGGGCCGCGCACGGCGAGCGTGACCGCGATGTCCGACGTCCGCCTGTCGGGCATCACGGAGTGGGTCTTCCGCGGCCTGTTGATGGAGCACCCGTCGATCGCGCTCAAGACGCTCGAGGCGGTCGCGGGACGCCTTCGCTCGGTGGCGAAGGAGCCCGTCTAACCGAGGCACGTGGCGCGTCTGGTCCGTGCCGACGGGTGCGCGCTGTACTACGAGGTCGCCGGCGATCCGCGTCGCCCGCCGATCGTGCTGCTCGAGGGGCTCGGGGGGGACATCCCCGGCTGGCGCCGCAACATCCCGCACCTGGCGGCCGAGCTGTTCGTCGTGGCGTTCGACCATCGCGGGAACGGACGATCGGACGCGCCGGACGAACCGATGACGATGCGCATCTTCGTGGACGACACGCTGGCGCTCCTCGACGAGCTGCGCCTCGAGCGCGCGCACGTGTACGGCCAGTCGTTCGGCGGGATGGTGGCGCAGGAGCTCGTGCTCGCGGCGCCCCAGCGCGTGCGGTCCTTGATCCTCGCGTGCACGCACGCCGGCGGTGCCCGCGTCGCGCCGGTGCGCCGCACGGTGCCGAAGGACAAGCCGTGGCTCTCCCTGTACTCCGAGCGCTTCGCCCGGGAGCACCCCGAGCACGTCGCCGAGGATCTGCGCGTCGGATCGCGGAACCCGCAGCGGCCGTACGCTGGGCGCCGGCAGTACGAGGCGATGCAGGGGTTCGACGCATACGAGCGGCTGCCCCACATCGCGGTCCCGACCCTCGTGATGCACGGGACGGAGGACGCCGTGATCGACGTGGAGAACGCGCGCATCCTGGCGGAACGGATCCCGAACTCGGAGCTTGTGCTGCTCGAGGGGGCGGGACACCTCTACCACTCCGAGCAGCCCGACCGGGTCGATGGGGTCGTCCTCGACTTCGTCCGCGCGCATCGCGATGTCTGACGTGCCGGACGAGGTCCGGCGACTCGCGGCCGACCGGGAGCAGGCCCGACGGACACGTGACTTCGCGACCGCGGACCGGCTTCGCGAACGGATCGCGGAGCTCGGGTACAGGATGATCGACGGCCCCGAGGGCTCCAGTCTGGAACCCACCGGTCCGCCGGGGGCGGCGCGCCGCCTCCGCCCCGAGGAGGTCGCGTCCGTGCTAGACGAGCCGGCGACCTACGACGTGAGCATCCACTGGGTCGTCGAGGGCTGGCCCGAGGACGTCGTGCGGGCGATCCGCGCGTTCCGAGCCCACGCAGGCGACCGGCGGATCCAGTTCATCGTCGCGGACGCGGCCGGGGCGCCCCCGGACGCCTTCGGGAACGACGTCGAGGTCGTCCGGCTCGTCGACGGAACCGGGTGGGCCGCCGCGCGTAACGCGGGGCTCAAACGCTCGCTCGGCCCGGTCGTGCTGGTCGCCGACGCATCGATCGAACCGAGGGACGACTCGCTCGCACCGCTCGAGGCGGCGCTCGCGGACCCGTCGGTCGGTGTGTGCGGACCGTTCGGGATCGTGACGTCCGACCTGCGCGAGTTCGAGCCGTCCGACGGCCCGGACGTCGATGCGATCGAGGGCTACCTGATGGCGTTCCGGCGCGACGTGCTTGCCGATTGCGGACTGTTCGACGAGCGGTTCCGCTGGTACCGCAGCGCCGACATCGAGCTGTCCTTCCGCGTGAAGGAGCGGGGGCTCCGCGCGGTGGTGGTACCGGTTCCGGTCGACAGGCACGAGCACCGCATGTGGGCCAACACGCCGCCCGACGAGCGCGCGCGGCTGTCCAAGCGCAACTACAACCGGTTCCTCGAACGCTTCCGCGGCCGGTTCGACCTGACGGTGGCGGGCGGTCCAGGGTCCGGTTAGCCGACGGAGCCGGCGGGGGGCGGTGGAACAACGCCCTGTTCCGGCGCCGCGATGATGCCGGGACCGGACGGCGTACGCGCCGTGTCGCGGCTTCCGTTCTCGGACGCCTGCCGTTCGCGCGCCTGCTCGACGGTGGGGATCTCCTTCGAGCCTTCGACGTACCCCGTCAGCTCGGCGCCGTCGATCACCTCGGTCACCATCAGGAGGTCCGACAGGCGATCCAACAGGTCGCGCTTGGACTCGAGCGTCTTGCGCGCGCGGTCATGTGCCTCGTCGACGAGCAGCTTCACCTCGTCGTCGACGGCCGAGGCGAGCTCGGGTGAGAGCTCCGGGCCCTGTCCGGGGAACAGGTAGCCTCCCCCGCCGCGGAAGCCGTCCTGCCCGAAGGACAGCGGGCCGATCCGGTCGCTCATCCCGTACTCCGTCACCATCGCGCGCGCGATCTCCGTCGCGCGTTGGAGGTCGTTCTGGGCGCCGGTTGAGATCTGGTCGAACGCGATCTCCTCGGCGGTGCGCCCGCCGAGCAGGATCGCCAGGCGGTCCTTGAGCTCCGGCTCGGTCAGCAAGTACCGGTCCTCGAGCGGACGCTGCATCGTCATGCCCAGGGCGGCGGCGCCGCGGGGGATGATCGACACCCGGTGGACCGGGTCCGCCGTCGGCATGTCGAGGGCGACGAGGGCGTGGCCCATCTCGTGCTTGGCGACGATCTCGCGCTCCTTCTCGGACATCACGCGGCTCTTGCGCTCCAGACCGGCGGTGACGCGGTCGATGGCCTCCTCGAGCTCGTCCATCGTCACCGAGTTCTTCTCGGCGCGGGCGGCGAGCAGCGCCGCCTCGTTCACGATGTTCGCGAGGTCCGCCCCGGTGAACCCGGGCGTCCGACTGGCGAGCACGCGGAGGTCGACGTTCGGATCCATCGCGACGCCTCGCGCGTGCACGCGGAGGATCGCCTCGCGCCCCCGAAGGTCCGGCCGGTCGACGACCACCTGACGGTCGAACCGTCCCGGTCGCGTGAGCGCCGGGTCCAGCACGTCGGGCCGGTTCGTCGCGGCCATGATGATGACGCCCTTCGACGAGTCGAACCCGTCCATCTCGACCAGGAGCTGGTTCAGCGTCTGCTCACGCTCGTCGTGCGAGCCGAACCCGGCCCCGAGCGCGCCGCCCCGTCCCTTGCCGATCGTGTCGATCTCGTCGATGAACACCAGCGCGGGCGCCTTCTCCTTCGCCTGCTGGAACAGCTCTCGCACGCGCGCCGCGCCCAGACCGACGAACATCTCGACGAACTCCGAGCCCGACATGAAGAAGAAGGGGACGTTCGCCTCACCTGCGACGGCCCGCGCGAGCAGGGTCTTGCCACATCCGGGAGGTCCGAGGAGCAGCACGCCCTTCGGGATCCGCCCGCCGAGCCGCTGGTACTTCTTGGGCGTCTTCAGGAAGTCGACGATCTCGCGCAGCTCCTCGACCGCTTCGTCGAGGCCGGCGACGTCGCCGAACGTCGTCTTCATCTCCTTGCGGTCGTAGATCTTCACGCGGTTGCGGCCCAGGTTCAACGCCGCGGAGGTCTGCGCGCCGCTCATCCGGCGGATCAGGAAGAACCACAACAGCCCGAACAGCAGCAGCGGTGCCACCCAGCCGAGCAGGAAGCTCGACAGCACTCCCGCCGGGGCACCGGTGTACTCGACGTCGTTGGCCTCCAGCGTCTCCTGGAGCGTGGTGGTCCCCATGAGGATCGGGGGGATGTCCGAGGTGAAGCGGACATCGCGTCCGCCCTCCTTGAACGTGCCGCTGACCGATGTCTCCGAGATCCCGACCGGGCCGGAGATCTGGCCCGCCTCGACGCGATCGAGGAAGACCGAGTAATCGATCTCGGTCGGCCGCGGGGAGGCGAGGTACTGGAACAGGATCAGGACCACCAGGAACCCGAGCATCCAGACCCACGGCGACGCTCGCAGCCGTCGTGGCTCGCCGGAGCCGGGCCCGAGGTCGAAACCACCCCAGCGTCCGCGGCGTTCGTTGTTGCCGTTCGCCATCGGTCCATCTTCGCACCCGGCCGCGGGAACGACACCGGGACCGCCGAGAGCCCAGGCCAGAGGACCAGGCTATGGAGGGGGGGTCGGCCGGACGACGTTCGGGGATACTGTGACGAACGATGTCACGGAGCCAGGCGACGGCCGAAGAGGAGGCCTTGCGCGAGCGGTTCGAGCGCGACGTCCTCCCGCTCCTGCCGAACCTGTACGCGGCGGCGTTGCGGCTGACCAGGAACCCCTCGGATGCCGAGGACCTGGTGCAGGAGACGTACCTGCGCGCCTACCGCGGGTTCGGCGGGTTCCAGGAGGGGACGAACCTGCGAGCCTGGATGTACCGGATCCTCACCAACACGTTCATCAACTCCTACCGGAAGAAGCAGCGCGAGCCCGTCACGATCTCGGACGACGACGTCGAGGACTGGTACCTGTACGACCGGCTCGGGGGATCGACCGAGGCATCGGCCGAGACCTCGGTCCTGGAGCGGATCCCCGACGAGGACGTTCAGCGTGCCCTGGAAGCGCTGCCGGAGCAGTTCCGGATGGCCGTCTGGCTGGCTGACGTAGAGGGGTTCTCGTACAAGGAGATCGCCGAGATCCTCGACGTGCCGATCGGCACCGTGATGTCGCGGCTGCATCGGGGAAGGAAGTCGCTCCAGAAGGCGTTGTGGGAGACGGTACGGGAGCGTGGCCTTGTCAGAGATTGAGTGTCGGGAAGTGATGCGGCGGATCGAGCTCTTCCTCGATGGGGAGCTCGGTGATGATCTGCGGGTGGAGATCGAGGAGCATCTCATCCTCTGCGGGCCGTGCACGGATCACTCCGACTTCCACCGGAGCCTGAAGGCCCTCATCCGATCCAAGTGCGGGTGCGACGAGGTCCCGGCTCACCTGCTGGAGCGCATCTCCCGGGCGATCCACTCGCAGACGCCGCCCGCCTGAGTGACGTACTGACGTGGACGAGCTCGGCGCGACGATCCTCGGCATCTGGGCGCATCCGGACGACGAGGCGTACCTGTCGGCCGGGCTGATGGCACGCGCGGTCCGTGCGGGCTCGCGCGTCGTCTGCGTGACGGCGACCCGCGGTGAGGGCGGGTCGATGGACGAGGAGGTGTGGCCCCCTGAGGAGATGGGGGAGGTCCGCACCGACGAGCTCGAGCGTTCGCTCGCCGTCCTCGGCGTCGACGAACACGTGTGGCTCGATCTCCCCGACATCGACATGGAGACCGGCCTCCCCGAGGAGGGCTACGACCGCGTCGTGCAGATCGTCCACGACGTCCGCCCCGACACGATCCTGACGTTCGGACCCGATGGGATGACCGATCACGAGGCCCACAAGTCGGTCTCGTCGTGGGCGACGCGGGCGCTCCGCGAGGCCGGGGGTGCGGGGTCGCGCGTGCTGCACGCGACCGTGACGCAGGACTGGGCGCAGGAGTTCCTGCCGGTCTGGGAGCCGTTCGACGTGTTCCGCCCGGGGACCCCGTGGATCACGCCGCGTGAGGAGCTCGTGATCGACTACCGCCTGCCGCGTGAGATCAACGAGCTGAAGGTCCGTGCGATCCTCGAGCACGTCAGCCAGGTTCAGGCGATCTTCGAGGCGGTCGGCGAGGAGATCTGGTGGCGGCAGATGTCGCGCGAGATGTTCCGGCTCGGCGAGACGAAGCCGTGATCGAACGGCCCGAACCGCACCCGGACCTCGACTGGTCCACCGACCGGGCGGCGGCGTTCGGCCGGCGTGCGGTCGAGCTGTGGGAGGAGCTCCTGCGGCGCCTCCCGGACCTGCCGGTGACGCACGGCCGGCCGGCGGGCGAGGTCCGCGATGCGGTCGGGATCCCGGTGCCCGAGGAGCCGATGCCCGACGACGAGCTGTTCGCCCACCTCGCGGATCTGCTGTTCGAGCGCTCGATGTACCCGGGGCACCCGCGGTTCCTCGCGTACGTGAGCGGCGCGGGGACGGTGCCCGGCGCGCCGGCCGACCTGCTCGCCGCGGCCGTGAACATGAACCTCGGCGGCTGGGGGCTGTCGCCGGGCGGCACCGAGATCGAGCTGCACCTCACGCGGTTCTTCGCCGAGCGGTTCGGGTTCCCCGCGACGGCCGGGGGACTGATCGTCTCTGGCGGCGCCATGGCGAACTTCGTCGGGCTCAAGACCGCGCGCGACCACGTCGCGGGCTGGGACGTCCGGACGCGCGGCGTCTCGGCCGGAGCGCCGCTCACGATGTACATGTCCTCGGAGACCCACGTCGTGAGCTCGCGCGCCGCGGACATGCTCGGCCTGGGGACGGACGCCGTCCGGGTCGTCGACGTCGACGATGGCTTCCGGATCCGGCTCGATCGCCTCCGCGACCAGGTCCGCAGCGACGAAGAGGCGGGCTTCCGGCCGTTCGCGGTCGTCGCGTCGGCCGGCACCGTCGCGACCGGCGCGATCGACCCGCTCGACGAGGTCGCGGACCTGTGCGCCGAGGAGGGGCTGTGGCTCCACGTCGACGGCGCCTACGGCGGGCCGGCGGCGTTCGCCGACGACCTGCGACCGGCGTTCGCCGGGATCGAGCGTGCCGACTCGATCGCGTTCGACCCGCACAAATGGCTGTACACGCCGCACTCGGGCGGATGCGTGATCGTTCGGGACCTTCAACATCTGGCGGACTCATTCGCGGTCCACGCGACGTACGTCCGCCAGGACAAGGAGCGGACCGGTCGCGGGCTCGACCTGGGGATGCTCGGACCGCAGTTCTCGCGCGGGTTCTGGGCGCTCAAGATCTGGGTCTCGATCCTCGCGCATGGGTGGCGGGCCTACCGCGAACGCATCTCGCACGACGCGGCGCTCGCACGCTACCTCGGCGAGCGCGTCGCCGAGCATCACGAGTTCGAGCTCGCGTGCCCCGTAGGTCTATCGATCTGCTGCTTCCGATTCGTCCCGGACGATCTCGACGACGTTCCGGCGCGCGAGGAGTACCTGAACGCGCTGAACGAGCGTCTGATGACCGATGCGCAACAGGATGGACGGGTCTTCTTCTCCAACGCGGTCATCGGAGGCAGGTACGTTCTGCGCGTGTGCATCGTCAACTTCCGGACCGAGGCGGACGATCTTGACGCGGTCCTCGAGGTCACCGTTGAGCTGGGACACAAGCTCGACGCCGAGCTCCGGCCCGCACACGTCGCCGCTCACGGGCGGTCGTCATGAGGATCGCGCTGCTCGGGTCGGGCGAGTTCGAGCCATGGTCCGTGGTCGTCGACCGGTGGGCGGTGGACGGTTCGGGCGACGGGCGCGTCGTGATCGTTCCCACGGCATCCGCGCCCGAGGGGGACGACGCCTTCGCCGGGTGGGCGTCGAAGGCCCTGGAGCACTACGGGCGTCTCGGGATCGACGCCGAGGTTCTCCCTTTGAAGACGCGGGAGCAGGCGCACGACATGTCCATCGCCGGGCTGATCCGCGACGCATCGGCCGTGTACTTCTCCGGAGGGAACCCGTACTACCTGGCGCAGACGATCGAGGGCACGCGGTTCTGGCACGTCCTGCTCGAGGAGCTGGACCGCGGCGTCGCCTACGTCGGGTGCAGCGCCGGGGTCGCGTGCCTGACCGAGATGACCTACGACACCTCCGTGGACGACATCCTGTCGGACGAGGCGTACAAGCCGGGGCTCGGGTTCGTCCACCGGACGTTGTTCGCGCCGCACTGGGATCACGTCGAGGAGTGGTTCCCGGGTGCGCACGCGTACCTGGCGGAGCGGACGCCGCCGGGGGAGACGCTGATCGGTCTGGATGAGGACACCGCGATGGTGGGTGACGGCGCCGGCTGGAAGGTCCTGGGACACGCCGGGGTCCACGTGTACCACGACGGCTCGTGGGATCATCACACCGCCGGATCGGGTTTCGACCTCGCGCTCGACCTAGCGCGATAGCATCGCCCGCGATGCCGCCGAAGCGAACCGCGATGCTTGACCGCACCGCACCGGCCGAGGAGCGTGCGCCCGAGATCGTCCGGCTGCTCTCGAAGGCCTATCCGGACGCGCGTGTGGCGCTCCGGTTCTCGAACCCGTTCGAGATGCTGGTCGCGACGATCCTGTCGGCGCAGACCACGGATGAGGGCGTCAACCGCGTGACGGAGTCGCTGTTCCAGAAGTACCGCACGCCGCAGGACTACCTGAAGGTGCCGGGATCCGAGCTGGCCGCGGATATCAAGCCGACGGGGTTCTTCAATCAGAAGGCACGTTCGCTGCGCGGCGCGGCGCAACGGATCGTCGAGGTCTACGACGGCCGCGTTCCCGACACGATGCAGGACCTGATCACGCTGCCGGGCGTGGCACGCAAGACGGCGAACATCGTCCTCGGCAACGCGTACGGGAAGGTCGAGGGGATCGCCGTGGACACGCACGTCCGTCGCGTGTCGCAGCGCCTCGGATTCACGACGCATGACGACCCCGACAAGATCGAGCAGGACCTGATGCGGTTGATCCCGCGCAAGCGGTGGTTCGACTTCACGTACGTGCTGATCGACCACGGTCGCGCGATCTGCGTCGCGCGCATGCCCAAGTGCGAGATCTGCCCCGTGAACCACCTGTGCCCCGCGAGCCGCGTGTGACGGGGTCCAACCGGTTCGACGACGCGGCGTTCCCGATCGTCGTGGCCCATCGCGGCGCGTCGAGCACCCATCCCGAGAACACCCTCGAGGCCTTCGAGGCGGCGGTCGCGCTCGGCGCGCAGGTGGTCGAGCTCGACGTCCGGCTGTCGTCCGACGGCGTCCCCGTCGTGATGCACGATCCGGACGTCTCGCGGACGACCGAGGGGGTCGGCCTCGTGCACGAGATGCGCGCGGAGGAGCTGACGGCGCTGCGCGCACGGGGCGGGAGCGCACGTGCGCAGGTGCCCACGCTGCGTCAGGCGCTGTCGCTGCTCTCGGGGCGATCGGGCGTCGCGATCGAGATCAAGAACCTGCCGGGCGACCCCGCCTACGACCCCGACCACGAGTCGATCGCGGAGGCCGCGCTCGACGAGGTCTCGGCCTGTTCCTTCGAGGGACCGGTCCTCGTGGTCTCGTTCAACCCGCGAAGCATCGCGTTCGCGCGTGCGGCCGCGTCCGAGATCGTGACGGGCCTGCTGATCACGGACGCCGTCGCCCCCGACGATGGCCTCGCGCACGTGGTCGAGCACGGACACGACCTGCTCCTGCCGGGATCGCGCGGGCTGGTCGCGACCGGAGCGAGGTTCGTAGAGCGAGCACACGGCGCGCGCGTGCGGGTCGGGACATGGACGGTCGACGATGCCGACCGGTTCGCGATGCTCCTCGGCTGGGGCGTCGACGCGGTGGCGACCAACGACCCCGCGATGGGGCTCGCGGCGCTCGCTCGTCACCGGGACGGTGACTGATGTTCCGACGCAGGCGGCTGCCCGAGCACCTCGTCGAGTCGTTCGAGGCCTTCCAGGGCGTCGTCGCACGGATCGAACGCGGCAAGTCGGCCCTCACCGAGGCGGTCCCGACGACCCGGCTGCCGGGGCGACCGATCGGCGAGGTCCTGCTGGAGTTCGAGGACGAGCTGCGCGAGGCGCTGCGTGAGATGCCGTCGTGGAGGGCCGATGGGCTCGAGGACGTGTGGAACCGGTGTGTGGACGCGCTCGAGGCCGCGCTCTCGCTCGCGGATCGTCTCCGGATCGAAGGGCCGACGCCGGCGGGGTTCGAGT
>Ga0299906_10002307_pt1 | contig 15921 bp, 13 predicted proteins | sample RVTome_14_FD_200259 | JGI IMG/M metagenome (GOLD analysis project Ga0299906, IMG submission 200259) | Soil microbial communities from uranium-contaminated site in the Upper Colorado River Basin, Wyoming, United States - RVT145D125 (version 2) ... | reverse complement strand
GCTCCTACAAGAATGAGCAAGATGAGGCATCCTGCCTCACTTGCATCTCGCCCTCAAAAAGCGTGGTTTTTGAGGGCTCGCGGGCTTTGCCCGTTGGCACATCCCTGTGCCAAGTTACTTGGCGGCGTTACCGAGAGATTGTAGGAGCGGCGCCCTCGCCGCGACCGTCGTGGCGCAAGAGGAACGTGAAGGAGCAACGTGTGGCGGTAAGTGTTAACAGCATGCAAAGTCTGAATCTGGATCAATTGATCGATCGGCAGCAGCCCGGGTACTCGCTCGACCAGGCTTTTTACCGAGAACCTGAAATCTATCATCGCGAGATCGACCGAATTTTGCTCCGAAGCTGGCTGTACGCCGGGCACGTCAGCGAGGTTCCGAAGACGGGTGATTACATGCTGCTGGAAGCCGCCGGAGAGTCGGTGATCGTCATCCGGGCCGCCGACGATGAGTTCTACGCCCTGGTCAACGTCTGCCGTCACCGGGGCTCGCGCATCTGCTCCGAAAAAACCGGCAACGAAAAACGCCTGACCTGCCGCTACCACGGCTGGACCTACGGACTCGACGGTGTGTTGCGCGCCGCCGCGCATATGCCCGAGACCTTCGACAAGTCGGGCATCGCGCTCAAGCGCCTCCACCTTCGGGTGCTCCAGGGCATGATCTTCGTCAACTTCGCCGACCAGCCGGGAAATTTCGACCTGATCGACGAAGAATTGGGCCCCTGCATAGCCCCCTACGGGCTCGACAAGGCCAAGGTGGTGCATCGCCAGAGTTATCCCTTCAAAGCCAACTGGAAGCTGGCGGTGGAAAACTACAAGGAGTGCTACCACTGCGCACCAGCCCATCCCGAATACTCGCGCGCCCACGCGCTGGCCATGCCGGTTGCAATGTACGAGGAGGAATACAAGGCCCTGATCACGCGCGGCGCGGCTTGCGGGCTGAGCGACAGCTTGTTCAACCACTCCTACGAGAACTCAGTCGAATTCGGCACCGATCGCGCCTTCGAGCGATATCCTCTGCTGCGCGGGTACGTCACCGGCAGCCAGGACGGCAAGCCGGTTGCGCCGCTTCTCGGTACCATCACGGATTGGGATCAGGGGGCGTCCGATTTCAAGGTGGGGCCGCTGCTATACGCTCTGGCTTATAGCGACCACGTAGTGCTCTACCGTTTCCTGCCAACCTCGATTGACGAATCCGATTGCGACATCAGCTGGCTGGTTCGCGCCGACGCCGAGGAGGGCAAGGATTATGACCTCGAGCGTTTGACGTGGCTGTGGGACGTCACCACCCGGGCCGACAAGGGCATCATCGAGCGCAACCATCAGGGCGTGATGTCGCGATTTTACGAGCCGGGCCCGTTGTCCACCATGGAGGCTGCCACCAACAGCTGGAACCGCTGGTTGTTGGGTGCTCTCAAAGCTCCGGGTTGAGGGCTGACTCATCAGGTCTTAGCGCAGATCTTTCAAGCGGTAGTAAATCATGCCGAGGGCCACGATCTGGTTGCCGGACCACTGGCTGCCGGGGATGCGGATCTGCGGCATCTTGGCGAACAGGTCGAAGGCCTCCATCGTCCCGGCTATGGCGTCGGAGAGAATTTCGCCCATGATGTGTGAAACGTTGACACCGTGGCCGGAGTACCCCTGCGCGTAGAAAACGTTCTTGCCAATGCGGCCGACCAACGGCACGCGGGTGATAACGATTCCGATATTGCCACCCCATTGGTACTCCACCCGGTAGTCCTTCAACTGCGGGTAGACCTTTTCCATCCGCGGCCGGATCGAGTTCTCGATGCTTGCAGGCACCTTGCCGGAGTAATTGCAGCGCCCGCCGTACAACATTCGCCCGTCGGCTGACAGGCGGAAATAATCAACGATGTCGTTGAGGGTGCAGACGGCAAGGTCCCTGGGATTGATTTCCTGCCGCAATGAGGCGGGCAGCGGTTCGGTGGCGATGATGAAGCTGCCCGCAGGAAAGGTCAGTCCCGACAGCCGTCGGCCCTCGAGGTGGTGATAGGCATTGCCCGCCAGCACGATGTTGTCGGCCTCCATCTGACCGTGTTCGGTAATGGCCAGCGGCCGCGCCTTGTGTTCGATGCGGGTGACCGGTGACTGTTCGTAAATACGCACGCCGAGCCCGCTGGCCGCGCGCGCCTCGCCCAGGCACAGGTTAAGCGGATGCAGGTGGCCGTTCTCCATGGTCAGGAAACTGCCAATGTAGGCCGAAGTGCCCACCAGTGCGCGAGTTTCCTCGCGATCGAAGATCCGGTATTCGCCCCTGTAGCCGCGTTGCTGATACTCCTCGACGTCTTCTTCGAGGGCTTTCATGTGCCTTGGCTTGATCGCGACCTCCAGGTAACCGTCCTTGAGGTCGCAGTCGATGCCGTAGCGCGCCACCCGTTCCCGGATGATGCGATTGCCGCGCCAGCGCAGGTCCCAGACCATGTCGGCGACCTGTGGTCCGTACCGGCGGACCAGCTTGTGTTCGCCGCTGATGCCGCAGATCAGCTGCCCGCCATTGCGACCCGAGGCCCCCCAGCCGACACGGTTGGCTTCCAGCACCGCCACCTTATAGCCGCGTTCGGCCAGCGTCAGGGCGGTTGAAATCCCTGTGAACCCGCCGCCCACCACGCAGATGTCGGCGCGTTCCGAGCCCCGCAATTCGGGGTAAATAGTGTGGTCGTTCGTGGTCGCCGAGTAATACGAAGTCGTATGTTCTTGTTTTGTAGGTGTTTTCAACATTTCCTGACCTTGGTCGCGGCGAGGGCGCCGCTCCTACAAGCTCTCGTTAACGCCGCCAAGTAAATTGGCACAGGGATGTGCCAACGCCCGAAGGGCGCGAGACTTTGAAAACCGCGCTTTTCAAAGGCGAGATGCAAGTGGGCCAGGATGGCCCATCTTGCTCATTCTTGTAGGAGCGGCGCCCTCGCCGCGACCACCGCGGCTGAAGATGTTCCTATATGTGTCCTTTTGCAATTTTATCGATTTGTTTTCCCAGCCACAGCCAGCCAACCACGACCAGGGTCAGGTTGGCAACACTGCTCGCCACGAACAGGCCCTCGATACCGAGCAGGGCCCGGCCGATCAGCGCCAGGGGCAGGAACAGCACCAGCACCCTGAGGCCCGAAATCACCACGCCCGGGAGGGGGTGGCCCATGCCGTTGAATGCCGCGTTGATCGACATCACGAGCCCATAGGCGCCGTAGCTCAGCGAAACGATCCAAAAGTAGTGCACGGTGACTTCACGTATCGCCGGAGAGTCACTGTATAGCGCGGCAATCGGCTTCGCCAGCAGGTCGAGGGCGATCGCCAGCAGCAGGCCGGAGCCGAAACAGAAGAGAGTCAGCATCCTGCGGGCCTCTCGCAGCCGATTGAACTGGCCGGCGCCCGAGTTCTGCCCGAAGAAAGGGCTCGTGACCGCCGAAAGGGCGTAAAACGGGATGAGGACGAGGGGCTCGATACGCATGGCGATGCCGAAGCCGGCGACGGCGTCGACTCCAAAGGCGGCGATCATCGCCACCACGATCCCGCTGGACACAGGGATGATGGCGTTGGTGATCATCGCCGGAATGCCAATGGTGAGCACGTGCTTCCAGGACTTCACGATGGTCGCCATCGAGGCAAAGGGCGTTGCGAAGATCTGCAGTCGGCCGACCAAGTGGCTGAGCGCAAGGACCAGGATGGTGCCCGTGCTGATCAGTGTGGCGAGGGCCGCGCCCTCAATTTCGAGCCGCGGAAATCCGAGCAGGCCGAAGATCAGCAGTGGGTCGAGGATCAGGTTGAGCACGGCCGCAGCAATGATGAACTTGCTTTCCAGCAGCGTATTGCCGCGGGCCCGCACGGCCGCAAGGCTGATCCACAGCACCGCGTCGACCGGTGCCACCCAGTACCAAATCGACATGTACTCGTGGATGAGCGGCATGACGGCCGGCGTGGCCCCGAGGAGTGCGAAGACGGCTTGAATGTTGAGCAGGCCGACGATCGCGAGAAGCACGAAGACGCCGCCACCCAGCATCGCGGTGTCGGTTACCAGGCGTTTCGCACCTTCCTCGTCCTTGCGTCCCATCGCGCGGGACACGCAGGAGGCCACCCCCGCCTCGAAGCCGATGCCGATGCCGTAGACCAGCCAGATGACGGGGAAGGTGAAGCTGACTGCCGCCAGCGGTTCGTCCCCGAGCATCGAAATGAAGAACAGATCGACCGCCTCGAAGGAAAAGATCGCCAGCAAGCCGAAGCCGAAGGGAACCGCCTGGCGCCGCAGATGGGCGGCGACCGGGCCCGTAGTCAGATCATGTTTGGTCGTGGTCTTTGCCTGGGCGCTCATGGCTTGTTGTTGCAGGCAGGCGGGATGAATTTCGAGTTAGGATAGTGGAATTGAACCGCCGCAGGAAGCACCGGTGAGTACCGATCCAATCATCAACCGCCCGCGGGCGCCGAGTACCAGCAAGTGGCAGCAAAGCGACCATCGCCACCACATGCACCCTTTCACCGACCACCGGGAACTCGGCGAAAAAGGCAGCCGCATCATTACCCGGGCTGAGGGCGTTTACATTTGGGATTCGGAGGGGCACAAGATCCTCGATGGCATGGCGGGCCTGTGGTGCGTCAACCTGGGTTACGGCCGTCAGGAGCTGATCGATGCGGCTACCCGCCAGCTCAGGGAACTGCCGTACTACAACAATTTTTTCCAGTGTACCCACCCGCCCGCGATCGAGCTGGCCGAGATCCTCGGTGAGGTCAGCCCGCCGCAGTTCAACCACAGCTTCTTCACGGGTTCGGGCTCGGAGGCCAACGACACCCAGGTGCGGCTGATTCGGCGCTACTGGGACCTCGCCGACCAGCCCTCGAAAATGACCATTATCGCGCGCAAGAATGCCTACCATGGCAGCACCCTGGGCGGCGCCAGCCTGGGTGGCATGAGCCCCATGCACAAGCAGCTGCGGATGCTGGTTCCGGGCATCGAGCACATCGAGCAGCCTTATTACTTTGAGCTGGGCGACGGCCTCTCGGAGGAGGCGTTCGGCCTGCGCCAGGCTCGACTGCTGGAGGAGAAAATTCTCGAGCTGGGCGCCGAAAGCGTCGGCGCCTTCATCGCCGAGCCGGTGCAGGGCGCCGGCGGCGTCATCATCCCGCCACAGAGTTACTGGCCGGAGATTCAGCGCATCTGCAGGGAATACGACATCCTGCTGGTGGCCGACGAGGTGATCACCGGGTTCGGCCGCCTGGGTGAGTGGTTCGCAAGCACCTACTACGAGATCGAACCCGACCTCATCACCTTCGCCAAGGGCGTGACCTCGGGCTATCTGCCGCTGGGCGGCTGCCTGGTTTCAGGGCGCGTGGCCGATCTTGTCATCGCCGAGGGCGGTGAATTCGCGCACGGTTTCACATATTCGGGGCACCCGGCGGCCTGCGCCGTGGCGGTTGCCAACATCCGCGTCCTCCGCGAGGAGGGCATCGTCGACCGCGTGCGCGAGGAAACCGCGCCCTATTTCCACCAACAATGGGCGCGCCTGGCGGATCATCCCCTCATCGGCGAGGCGCGCAGCATCGGGCTGATGGCCGCCATCGAGATCGTCGCCGACACGCAATCCCGTGAACGCTTTGCCAAGGACAACAAAGCCGGCATGGTCTGCCGCGAGGCCTGCGTCGACGCCGGTCTCGTCATGCGGGCGGTCGGCGACACCATGATCGTCTCCCCGCCCCTCATCATCGGCAAGGCGCAGATCGATGAGCTGGTTGACAAGGCCTGGCAGGCGCTCGACGCCACGGCCGTGGCTTTGGAGGCAGCAAGTGCCGCGTAGCCACGACTGGGACAACGCATTCACGGCGAAAAGCGATCGCGGCGCGGTCGAGCACTCGCCCAGCTACGCCGGCGCGCAGAGCTTCCTTCGGCGCCGCTTCAGTCGCGACCTCGAGGGCGTCGACGTGGCCGTGGTGGGAGTGCCCTTTGATACCGCCACCAGCAACCGCCCGGGCGCGCGCTTCGGCCCGCGCGGCATGCGCGCCGCCAGCAGTGTCATGAGCTGGACGCGGCCCTGGCCCTGGGACATCGACCCGCTGGAAGCGTTGGCGATCGTCGATTACGGCGACTGCCAGTTCGACTACGGCGTGCCGGAAACTGTGCCGGACTTCATCGAAAAGTACATCCTCGATATCCTTAAGCGAGGCGTCTCCACCCTGGTGCTCGGCGGCGATCATTTCGCCAGTTACCCGGTGCTGAGGGCCTATGCGCGCCACTTTGGGCCCCTGTCGCTGGTGCACTTCGACGCCCATTCGGACACGTGGGCCGACGAGGGCGCGCGGGTCGACCACGGCACGATGTTCTGGCACGCGGCGAAAAAAGGCATCGTCGATCCCACGCGCTCGGTACAGATCGGCCTTCGAACCACCAATGACGACACGCTGGGTTTCAGGGTGCTCGATGCACGCGCGGTGCACGAGCAGGGCCCGCAGGCGATTGCCCGGCAAGTGCTCGAGACGGTCGGCGACCACAAGGTCTATCTCAGCTTCGACATCGATTGCCTCGACCCGTCCATCGCGCCGGGCACCGGCACGCCGGTGTGCGGCGGGCTGACCAGCTACCAGGCGCTGGAGATCATCCGCGGGCTGAGGGGGATCAACCTGGTCGGAATGGACCTCATGGAGGTCGCCCCGGCGTATGACGTGGGCGATATCACCTCGCTGGCCGGCGCCTCGCTCGCCTTCGAGTTCTTGTGCCTGTTCGCCGCCAATCCCCACCGGAGTTCCTGATGTCAACGCGGCCGCTGGTCGGTGTGGTTTCGGATCGCAGGATGCAGGGCGAGCATCCCTTCCACATGGTCGGCGAAAAGTACTTCCGCGCCCTGATCCACGGCGCCGGGGCCTACCCGGTGGCCCTGCCGTCGATGCACGACGACGTCCACGCCTCCTCGGTCATCGAGAAGCTGGACGGCCTGTTCCTGCCCGGCAGCCCATCGGATGTCGAGCCGCATCGTTATCAGGCCGAGCCGGCGGACCCGAATGCCTGGCACGACCGGCACCGCGATGCGGCCGTCTTTGACCTCATCCCCAAGGTGGTCGAGGCCGGCATGCCACTGTTCGCGGTTTGCCGCGGGCTGCAGGAGGTCAACGTCGCCTTTGGCGGCACCCTGCACCAGAAGATCCGGGAAGTCGCGGGCCTGCAGGATCACCGCGAGGATCCCCATGCATTACTGGACGAGCAGTACGCCCCGGCGCACCCGGTGGTGTTCACCTCGGGCGGCCTCTTGCACCACATCACCAACCGCACTACGGCGGAAGTGAACTCGCTGCACCGCCAGGGCATCGAGCGCCTGGCCGACGGCCTGGAGGTGGAAGCCGTGGCCGAGGACGGGCTGATTGAGGCCTTCACAGTGAGCGGCGCCCCGGGCTTCACCCTCGCCGTGCAGTGGCATCCGGAATGGAAGGCCAAGGAAAACCCGTTGTCGATGGCGATCTTCGGCGCCTTCGGCGACGCTATGCGCGCCTACCAGTCTCGCAAATAACTCGTCGGAACCGCGCCTCGCCACGACGATCGCGGCGAGGCGCCGCTCCTACAGGCTCTTTGCAGCGTTGCAAGCACTTTGCAGGAGCCGCGCCTCGCAACGAGGCGCCGCTCCTACAGGACTTTACTCCGCGCCAGTTCTGTCGCATCCTGATAGCTCAGTCTGCAGGTGTCCCCAGGTCCGGAATCGCGTTCGGGCGGGGGATGAAACGGGAAGACGGTGCGCCTTCACCTCGAATGGCAAAGCCGTCGCTGCCCCCGCAACGGTAGACGAAGGCAAGGATCCACGCAGCCACTGTGCGTTTTTAAGCATGGGAAGGCGATCCTTCATCGGCGACGCCCGTCGCCCTTCGTGAGCCCGGAGACCGGCCCGCAGGTTTTTCTCCACTTCAACCGCGTTCGGGTGAGAACGCCGGGAGGAAGCCATGCACAACGCACGTCGCCGCGCTCACCACGCCACTTTTGAAATCGTTTTTTCGATAATCCTGTGTAGTTCGGCAGTCAATGCCAGCGCCGAAGATAGCCCCGAACTCGAACACGTCCTGGTGACCACCGCCGGCCTGCAGCCCGTCGCTGCCGAGGATGTCGCCGGATCGCTCACCGTCATCACGGGCGAGGAGATCGAGCGCCGGCAGGTCAAATACCTGTCCGAGCTTCTGCGAGGCGTGCCGGGTTTCGCGGTCAGCCAGGCGGGCGGGCCTGGCGGGCTCACCCAGGTGCGCGTCCGCGGCGCCGAGGCCAACCACCTGCTGGTGCTGATCGACGGCATCCGCGCCAACGATCCAGCCTCGGGCGATGAATTCCAGTTCCAATACGCGCTGACTTCCGACATCGAGCGCATCGAGATCATCCGCGGCCCGCGGAGCGCGACCTGGGGCACCGACGCCCTGGCAGGCGTGATCAACATCATCCGCCGCAAGGACATCGTTGCCGGAGGCGGCTACTTCAGCAGCGAAGCCGAGGGTGGGTCCTTCGGCAGCCTCACCGCCGCCGCGGAGGGCGGCTTGCAGCGCGGAGCGGTGCGGCTGAGCGGAGGAGTTTCCTACCTGGAAAGCGACGGAACCAACATCTCCCGCGGACCTGGCGAGGATGATGGCACCGAGAACACCACCGCCGATGCCAGGCTCGAAATCGAAGCCAGCGACGCTCTGCGGCTGACCTTCACCGGTCAACACGTCGATGCCCATGCCGACTTCGACGGCACCTCCTTCGTCACCGGTCTGCCGACGGACGGCGATCAGTTCACAGAGGCCGATCAAAGCTACCTTTCCGGCACTGCGATGCTGAAGCCGGTGGGCAGCCGCTGGGATGGCACCGCCTCCGTCAACTGGTTCTCCAGCGACAACCAGAATTACGCCTTCGGCGCCTGGGACGGTTCAACCGGGGCGGACACCCTCGATCTGCGTCTGCGCGCCAGCCTCGGACTCAGGGCCGACGATCCGCTCGATCACCGCCTGACGTTCGCGATGGACCACCGCGACGTCGATTTCTCGCAACGCGGCATCGCTTCCGACTTCGGAGATCCCAACCAGGACCAGTCCTACAGCGTGGCCGGTTACGCAGCCGAGTACCTCGGCCGCCCGACCGAAGGCCTGACCTGGACGCTGAGCGCCCGCCGCGACGACTTCAGTGATTTCGACGATGCCACCACCTGGCAGCTCGCCGCCGCCAGGCGTTTCGAGCAGGGATGGCGCCTGAGAGGCTCGCTGGGCACCGGGTCCAAGGCGCCGACATTCATCGAGCGCTTCGGTTTTTTCCCCGACCTGTTCCTGGGCAACCCCGACCTCGAGCCGGAATCGTCCCGCGGATGGGAACTCGGTGCCGACGTGGCGATCGGCGCGTCCGGGTTCACTCTCGGCGCGACCTGGTTCGACCAGGAACTGGAAGACGAGATCGACGGTTTCGTGTTCGACCCCGACACGTTCTTGTTCACGGCCGTCAACCGGCCGGGCGAGAGCGAGCGCAAGGGCATCGAGCTGGTTTTGAGCGGGGCGCTCGGGTCGGGGCTCGGCCTCGAGGCTTCCTACACCTTCACGGACGCGACCGATTTCACCACCGGCGGCGAATCGGGCCCGGAAATTCGCAGGCCCGAGCACATGGCCAGCCTGGTCCTTAACCAGCCCTTTGCGGACGGGCGCGGCAATGTGAATCTCAACGTCAGTTATAACGGCACCCAGCTCGACAACTACTTCCCACCGCCCGAATTCTCCCGGGTTCAGGCGGAATTGGATGATTTCACGTTGGTCGACCTGGCGGCGTCCTGGGCGCTCACGCCATCGCTGGAACTGACCGCGCGAATCAGCAACCTGCTCGATGAGGACTACGAAGAGATCATCGGTTTCGCGCGGCCTGGCCGTGCGGTTTTCATGGGGCTCAGGGGGCACCTCACCCGTTAGGGAGGCGCGAAGCCGCGCCTGCCGATAAGCGCCGTCACGGAACACGCCGGCGGCGTTTATTCACCATGTTCCGGGAGATTCCGTCGGTGGCGGTCGTCCATCGCCATCGAGCACGGCAAGTACTCGCCCTCGCTGGAGGTTGCCTTTCGCATCGCCGAAGTCTTCGGGGTGGGATTGCAGGACGTGTTCCAGTATAAGTAGGGCTGTTAGCTCATGTGAACCAGCCCGGAGTTGAGTTTGCGCCGCACCTACACCAATCATCGCAACCGCCCTCCCAAGCCCACCATCGGGCTTGCGCTCGGTAGTGGGGCGGCGCGCGGCTGGGCGCATATCGGGGTTTTTCGGGCACTCGCCGAGATGGGCATCCAGCCCGACATCATCGCGGCGTCCTCGGTGGGCGCCATCGTGGGCGGTGCCTATGCTTCCGGCAACCTGGACGCCTTCGAGGAGTGGGTCTCGGACCTGGGGCGTGTCGACATCATCCGACTGCTGGACGCCAAAATGACCGGAGGCGGCTTTCTCCAGGGCGCCAGCCTGATGGACGCCATCGAAAAACGTATCGGCGACCCGAACATCGAGGACCTCGCGGTGCCCTTCGCTTGTGTGGCGACCGAGCTCGGCACCGGCCGCGAAATGTGGCTGGAAGAAGGCTCCTTGCTCGACGCCTGCCGGGCGTCGATTGCCCTGCCCGGACTTTTTGCGCCTTATCGCCAGAGCGAGGACAGCCTGCTGGTCGACGGCGGGCTCGTCAACCCGGTGCCGATATCGCTGGCCCGCGCCATGGGCGCCGACTTCGTGATCGCGGTCAACCTCAACGGCGACCTCGTCGGCCATCACTTTTGGCATTTCGCGCAGGAAAGTAGCGAGGATCCGGAAGCCAGCGACCAGGAACTGGCGGAGATCGAGGACAAGGATTCGGTCATCGCCAAATGGGCGGGCAAGATGAAAGCCGGGCTCGGCGTGCGGCTCGACGCCTACATATCCTCCCTGCGCAAGGATCAAACCCCGGACCCCGGCCTGTTCGACGTGATCGTGGGCTCCATCGACATCATGCAGGACCGCCTCACCCGCTCGCGCATGGCGGGCGAGCCGCCCGACGTGCACATCAAGCCGCGTCTGAGCCACATCGGGCTGATGGACTTCGCGCGCGCCAAGGAGTGTATCGAGGAGGGCCGCGCGGCTACCCGGCGCCAAGGCGAAGAGTTGAACGGCCTGTCGAAGCTGATCAGCAGCGCGGAGCGCAAGCAGCTTCAGTTACAAGGCGAATCCTGACAGCCCGGACCGTCCCACGCGGGTGGAATTGAGGCCGGCCAGCGCATATATTTTAGCTATGAAGCCTAAAAACTGGCTATTCAGCGTTTGTTGGGGGTTCCTCGCGATCACGGCCTGCGCGCCGGCCCTGGCGATCGAGGTCTATCAGTGGACGGACGACAACGGCGTGGTCCATTTCAGCCAGTGGGCGCCCGATGACGGGGTCAAGGGGGTCGAGACCGTCAGCGTCGAAGGGGGCGTCCAGCAGGACAACGGCATTGGCATCAGCGAGGCGGACGACCCTCAGGGCTACCAGGCCCATCGTGAAGAAATGGAATTGCTGTGGGCCGAGATCGAGGCGCGCCGCGAGGCCGAGCGGGAGCGCCAGGCGCGAGCCCCATCGACCGAGATCGTCTACGTGCCATCCGAGCCCCGCTACGAGTACCCCTATTTCGGTCCCGGCTTCGGCTTGCTGCCGCCGTTCAGGCCGGATCGTCCGCCGCATCGTCCGAAGCCCGAACAACCACTCCCGTCGGTGCCGTTCAAGAGGCCCTGATTTGTGACGGACTGGCCGTTCGAGCCGCTGGCTTTCCAGGAGAAATCCCCCGATGAAATGAAAGCCGCGGCGGCGCGCTTCTACGAGGAGATGCGCCGCCGCCGCACCGTTCGGGACTTCTCCGACCGCCCGGTGAGCCGGGAGATTATCGAGCAGGCCTTGATGGCCGCCGGCTCAGCGCCCAGCGGCGCCAACATGCAGCCCTGGCATTTCGTCGCGGTGGGCGATGCCGACCTCAAGCGCAAGATCCGCCAAGCCGCCGAGCACGAGGAAAGGGAGTTTTACGAGCACCGGGCTTCGAAAGAATGGCTCGAGGCGCTCGAGCCGCTCGGCACTGACGAGAACAAACCGTTCCTCGAAGCCGCGCCGTGGCTGATCGCCGTGTTCCTGAAGAAATTCACCTTCAACGACGAAGGCAAACGCTTCAAGAATTATTACACCGCGGAATCGGTGGGGATCGCCTGCGGCTTCCTCCTGACCGCCCTGCACACGGCCGGCCTCGCCTCGTTGACCCACACGCCCAGCCCGATGAAATTCCTCAACAAGCTGCTCGACCGGCCGAAAAGCGAACGGCCTTACATGCTCATCGTGACCGGTTTTCCAGCCGCCGAGGCGAAAGTTCCGGTGATCGGCAAACAATCCCTGGAACATATCGCCACGTTTTTCACGGAACCTGAGTAGGAGCGGCGCCTCGCCGCGACCGACTTGCGGGTGGTCGACATCGAGGTGCACCCGCTTGGGGCACTGCAGTGATGAGATGATGCGGGACTTGGAGAGGCGCGATGGGCGATCGTGTACGATGCCTGTAGGAGATTCTCAGGCCGCAACGAAAGTCAGCCATGACGGAAGAAACCAAGGGCAATCTGACAACGCGGGTGTTGGCGATGCCGGCCGACACCAACCCATCGGGCGACATCTTTGGCGGCTGGGTATTGTCGCAGATGGACAACGCTGCCAGCATCTGCGCCGGCCAGCGCGCCCAGCGCCGGGTGGTGACCGTGGCGCTCGACAGCATGAGCTTCATCCGCCCGGTCAGGGTTGGCGATATTCTTGGGGTCTACACGATGGTCGAAAAGGTGGGCACGACTTCGGTGACCATCCATGCGGAGGCCTGGGTGCGCCGCGAGCGCATCGGCAACCGCGAAAAGGTCACCGAAGGAAAGTTCACCTTCGTCGCGATGGACGAAAATGGCCAGCCGGCGCCGTTGCCGCCGGAGGGGGACCTGCCGGATTACGTCAAATCGAAACTCACTAGCGGTGGCCAAAGCTGACCGCCGTGGGCGCTTGATCACTCCATAGGCTGACCGAGCGCGTCAAACGCCGTGATCTCCGCCCTGGCCGGCGGCGTGGCGGGGTATTCCGGCGCGTGCAGGCACCAGATGACGCCGTCGTGCAGGCGGCCCTCGGTGTCCTCGATGTGATCGCGCAGAGTTTCCCTTAGTGTGAATCCAAGCCGTTCGGGAATCCTCCCGCTGGCCCGGTTGGCGGCGGCGTGGTGAATCTCTACCCGCTGGGCGTCATAGAATTCGAACGCCACCTTCACCAGGGCGGCGCTCGCCTCGGTCGCATAACCGCGGCCTTCGAAACCCAGATGGGTGAGGTAGCCGATTTCCAGGGCGTCAGGGCCGACCCGGCGCAGCAGCATGTTCTCACCTACCAGCTGCCCGTCTTTCGTAAACACTCCGAAGCGGAAGTTCTCGCCCCGGTCGAAGGCGGCGCGGTGGCCGCACAGCCAATCCTCGGTGCCTTGCAGTGAGCGCGGCTCATCTTTCATGAATGGGATGAACGGGCGAAGGTGTCGATCGGACTTGTCCAATGCGGCGCGCAGCGCCGGCGCGTCCTCCGGCGACCAACAGCGCAGGACGAGGCGCGGGGTTTCCACCCGGTAGGCAACTTGGAAATCGGGCTTGCCGTGCGAGGTGGTCTCCTCGGCAACCGGAAAGGCCAGTTGTGGCTCGCGGTCGACTTCTAAAATTGTTCTTGGCAAGGCGTGTCTTCAGCTCATTGTGGCTGCAGATCTTAGCGCAAAATAGTCGCGGCGGGGGCACCTACGCGAATGAGCAAGATGGGCCATCCTGGCCCACTTGCATCTCGCCTTTGAAAAGCGCGGTTTTCAAAGGCTCGCGGGCTTCGCCCGTTGGCACATCCATGTGCCAATCGTCGCGGCGAGGGCGCCGCGATGCTTGTTACCGGTCCGGCAGTGCAACCTCGAACCGAACGGCGTCGAGCTGGGCGGGCGACTTTCCAAGGCGCTGCAACAACTGCGCCCACCTGGGATCAGTCCACAGATTGCCCAGGCGGGGATTGACGTGGATCTCGGCGACTTCGAAGCTTCCGGAGGCTGCGGCCTTCCCGATCCACGCGAAAGCCTCGTCATTCATCCCCCGCATGGCGAAAACTTCAGCGATGCTGAGCGGCATTTCACCCGATTCGATCACTTCCGCCAGTGCGGCGTCGGCTTGATCTTGCCGGCCCAGAGCCGGGTAAATCATGGCCTTTCCGAGCAACTGGCGTTGAAGATCCGGTTCGCGGCCGATCTCCTCGAGGGCGCTTTTGGGATCTCCGGAGCCGAGGAGGGCGAGTGCCAGGAAATAGTGCCCGTCGCCCAGTTCCGGGCTCAGGCGCAATGCGGTCTGCAAGGCCGCCACCGATTCTTCCCATTGGTGCGCGGCGGCCAGGAACTGGCCACGGTTGTACCAGGCCACCGGATGAAGGGGATCCTTCTCCAGTACAAAACTGCTGAGTTTCTCGGCGTCTTCGAGACGCCCGAGGAGAAACAGCAGGGTTTCGGTGTCGGCCAGCAGGGACGGGTCATCCGGCGCCAATTTCAAACCGCGTTCAAAACTGCTGGCGGCTGCCTGCAGATCACCGTTGTAGTACATCTCGATCCACCCGAGTTGCGCGTACAGGCGTCCCACCTCTGGGTTTCGTTCGAGTCCCTTCAGCGTCAGTTCCCTGGCCAGGCGGTAGCCTTCGTCGAAGTCACGGCCGTCGGTATGCACCTGGTTTATGTACACCGTGATCAGGTCATCCAATGCCGGTACGTAGTCCGGGTCCGCTGCCACCACCCGCTCCAGCAGTTCCTGGGACTGGGCCAAACTGTCGGCTGAGTTCTGCCGCCTCAGGTGCCTTCCCTGCAGGAACAAGGTGTAAAGCTCGGGGTCTGTTTCAGCCAAGGCTGGTGCCTCGCCCAACAGCGTGATCTTGAGTTGATCGACGACCTTGGCTGCGATCTCGTCCTGGATGGCGAAGATGTCGTCGAGGGTCCGGTCGTAGGTTTCGGACCACAGGTGGGTGTCCGAGCGTGCCTCGATCAACTGTGCGGTGATGCGCACTCGGTCGCCGGCCTTGCGCACCGAGCCTTCGAGCACGTGCGCTACGTTGAGCCGCCTGGCAATTTCGGGAATCTCCAGGTTCTGGCCTTTGAAAGAAAACGCCGAGGATCGCGAGATCACCCTCAGTTCCGAGATCTTCGCCAGCAGATTGAGCAGTTCCTCGGCGATGCCGTCGGACAGGTATTCCTGGTCTTTGTCGGGAGACATGTCCTCGAAGGCCAATACGGCAATCGACTGATCCCCATAGGATTCGACCAGCGCTTCGCTGCGGCCTTGGAGACGGGCCTGCTCGACCTCCACGGCTTTCTGCTCCTCCAATGCAGTATCCCGCTGCGGGTCGAGGACGAACTTGTCGAAAGCGAAATACCCCAAGGCCAGAGCCAGTACCACGACGATGATGCGGTCCAGTTTCTTGCCGGTGGCAGGGGTGATGGATTGCGCAAGATCGGCTTCGTGTGTGCGCTTCAAGCCCTCTGCCGTCAGCTCGAAGGCCCAGGAAAGTACCAGCGCGGGGATAAATCCGATGGCGAGTACGATGACCACGATGCGCGCCGGGGTTTCGTCGTAGCCGAATAGCGGAAAAAGCGTTTCGGCGACCTGGATGATCAGCCAGGCGACCACGATGTAGGCAGCGGCCACCCGGAACACATTGCGCCGCTTCAATTCATTAAGGAATGACAACACCCAATCTCGCGCCGACCGCTGCTGAAAGGGATCTTAGCGCAAAAGAGTCGCGGCGAGGCGCCGCTCCTACGTGAATGAGCAAGATGGGCCATCCTGGCCCACTTGCATCTCGCCTTTGAAAAGCGCGGTTTTCAAAGGCTCGCGGGCTTCGCCCGTTGGCACATCCATGTGCCAATCGTCGCGGCGCAAGCCGCGCTCCAAAAAC
>Ga0299906_10002306_pt1 | contig 15923 bp, 16 predicted proteins | sample RVTome_14_FD_200259 | JGI IMG/M metagenome (GOLD analysis project Ga0299906, IMG submission 200259) | Soil microbial communities from uranium-contaminated site in the Upper Colorado River Basin, Wyoming, United States - RVT145D125 (version 2) ... | reverse complement strand
GCGAGCTGGGTTCAGAACGTCGTGAGACAGTTCGGTCCCTATCTGCGGTGGGCGTTGGAGATTTGAGAGGATCTGTCCTTAGTACGAGAGGACCGGGATGGACGAACCTCTGGTGTTCCGGTTGTCATGCCAATGGCATTGCCGGGTAGCCAAGTTCGGACGGGATAAACGCTGAAGGCATCTAAGCGTGAAACCCACCTCGAGATGAGATCTCCCCGGGGGCTCGACCCCCCTAAAGGGCCGTGGTAGACCACCACGTTGATAGGCAGGATGTGTAAGCGCCGCAAGGCGTTGAGCTAACCTGTACTAATTGCCCGTGAGGCTTGACCATATAACACCCAAGACACCGGGCGGATGGTTAAGCGCGAATGCAACACCGCGCCTTATCTTCTACTTCTTGAATTCTTGTCGTCGCGCGAGCGATGGCATAAATGGTTTGCCTGGCGGCTATAGCGAGTGGGAACCACCCGATCCCATTCCGAACTCGGAAGTGAAAACGCTCAGCGCCGATGATAGCTTGGGGCTTCCCCACGTGAAAGTAGGACACTGCCAGGCTTTATTTGCGAGCCCCCGGTGAGTAACCGGGGGCTCTTTGTTTTCCCGTCCCGCCAGCCGAAGTTCGATGGTGCCGGGGGCCGTAACCGCCCATCCGCGCAGTCTTTGTTTTTTTGCAGGAGTCGGTTGATCAACAAGAAGTTATGCCCCAATTACTCTTCCGAGCGTGAACAAAAAGCGTTGCATTGGTCGGAGTAAGGGTGCTAACTCCTTCTGTTGTCTCGGTTGCGCGGTTTGCGGCAGACCCGTTGAATTGGCGGGGGAATCCGCTAAGGTTAAGTGTATTCCCCGCGCGGCTTCCAACAATAAGCTTTCCGATAATCGCCTAGATGAAAGTGTCCGCAGCCGATGTTCCTTCGAGTGGCGTAGCGCCAGGCACCGAGTCGGGCGCGGCGACCCGTCGGTTGCGACTTCTCAGTTACAACATCCAAACCGGTATTGCCAGCAGCCGCTTTCATCATTATTTGACGCATAGTTGGAAGCACGTCCTGCCGTTTCCGGAGCGCATGGACACGCTCGATCGTATCGCCGCGTTGGCGCGCGATTTCGACATCGTCGGTGTCCAAGAGTCCGATGCCGGCAGCTTGCGCAGCGGCTTTATCAATCAGACCGAATATTTGGCTGAGCGCGCGCGCTTTCCGCTTTGGTTCGACCAGACCAACCGCAATCTCGGTCATTTCGCGCAACACAGCCTCGGATTGCTCTGTCGCTTTCGTCCCTCGGAAATCTTCGAGGTACGCCTGCCGGGCATGATCCCCGGACGCGGTGCGCTATGCGTGCGCTTCGGCACCGGCGACGACTCGTTGTTTCTGATCATCGCCCATCTGGCTCTGAGCGCCCGCGCACGCGCGCGTCAATTCGAAAGTCTCGTGGATGTGATCGTCGACAATCGCCACGTCATTTTGATGGGCGATCTGAACTGCCGCTCGGAAAGCGCCGAGATTCAACGATTGTTGCGCCGTACCGATCTCAGTGAACCGATCCACGGACTCTATACGTTCCCGAGCTGGCGCCCGCGCCGCAATATCGATCACATCCTCGTTTCCGCGTCGATCCAGGTGGATAGCGTGCGCGTGCTCAACTACACCATCTCGGATCATCTGCCCATTGCGATGGACATTACGCTACCGACCGAGGCCGCGCTGTTAAGGGCATCGGGCACCATCGAACCGCTCGCCGCCGCCGGCTTCTAGTATTACCCGCGCGTCGGTCGCATGGATGCACGTTGCCAGCTCCGGACGGAGCGAAAAGACCACCCGTCGTGATCGCGTTACTGCAGCGTGTAAGCGTTGCATCCGTGCAGGTAGCGGGTAAACGCATTGCCACGATCGGCAACGGCCTCGTGGTCTTTGTTGGCGTTGAGCGCGGCGACAACGAATCGACAGCCGCGCGCCTGTCTGAACGAATACTCGGTTACCGCGTCTTCATCGATGCCGCCGGTAAAATGAATCGCAGCGTTCGAGACGTGGGCGGGGCACTGCTGCTGGTGCCGCAGTGCACGCTGGCGGCCGACACCACCAAAGGCACGCGCGCGAGTTTCACCGCGGCCGCCGCGCCCCCGGACGGGCGACGATTGTTCGATGCGCTGATTACCCATGTTCGCAACTCCGGCCTGCAAGTTTCGACCGGCGTTTTCGGCGCCGACATGTCAGTGGCGCTTACCAACGAAGGACCGGTTACGTTTTGGATCGACGCATGAGCGATCGACGCGAAATTCAAGATCGAACGCTTCCCGTCGCGCTTTTGGTCGGGGTATTGCTTTTCGGTTCTGGTTGCAGCGGCGTGTCCGAACAGGTCAAGTTGCGGCTGAGCCGCGCGACAAATTCCGACGCCGGCCTCGATCCCGCCACCGTCGCCGCCGGGTTGCGCGAAGCTTTGGAACAAGGCGCCACCCGCGCGGTACAGCAGCTTGGCCGAGACAACGGATTTTGGCTGCATCCGACCTTGCGCATACCCGTGCCGGAGAATCTACGAAAACTGGACGCTGCCTTGCGGCGGCTCGGGCAACGCAAGCTCGCCGACGATTTCACGCACTCACTCAATCGCGCCGCCGAACAAGCAACGCCGGCGGCTCGCGCGATTTTTGTCGACGCTATCCGGCGAATGACGGTGAACGACGCGATCGCGATATTGCGCGGTCCACCGGATGCGGCCACGCAGTACTTCCGCCGCACCACCGAGGCATCGCTCGCGGCGAGCTTCATGCCCATCGTGGCGCGTTCGACCCAAGCCGTCGGTGTCACCGCGCTCTACAAACGCGTCGGGCAGCGGGCCGAATCCTTGGGCGTGAGCGACGCGGCGCGATTCGACATCGATGCCTACGTCACGCGCAAGACGCTCGATGCGCTGTTCGTGCTGGTGGCGGACGAGGAACGGCGAATCCGTGAAGATCCGCTGGCGCGGACCTCGGAACTGCTGCGTAAAGTCTTTCGCTAAAACCAGCGTCACGCCCGCTCGACAGGGAACGCGGGGGGTCTGAGCGACGGACATCACACCCGCCGCGAACATGACGAGTCGGTTGAATCCAAGCGCAACTCCGGTACATGCCGGCAGGCCTCGCGCCAGCGCGGCAATCAGCCGCCCGTCGATGGTTAGTTCGGATTTAGAGTCCCTTGTGTTTGCTGATGGGAATCCCCCGTTCCGCTTCGAAAGCCCGCATTAACTCGGCCGTATCGTCCGCATGCACAAGAATGTACTCACCGCTAAACGGTTCGCCAAGCTCCGCGGTCGTTCTCAGTTCGCGTAGTGAAGCATCCCATAGCACTCCGAGAACGCGATAGTTCAGGTCGTTCAGTTTCGACCAGAGTTCTTCTGCCGCGCGACGTCGGGTTTTCGTTGCGTCGACAAAGTGCGTTAAGATTTCACAATATATGATTGGGCGATGTGTTCGGATGGTGTGTCTCAGGCCGTCGATGACTTCGCCTTCCGCGCCTTCGGCGTCTATTTTGACAATGCCAACGCCGTCTTCAGTAACCAGTTGGGGCACGAGATCGTCACCGCGATAGAAAAGCGTGTCCACGGAGAAACTAACGTCCTGTCCGGCCTTGATGTCTTCCAGAATCGAGGCACCGCCGTCATCGCGAGAACTGGCAAGCAGCTTTCCGATTTTGTTCTCCACGCTCAGGGCCACCGGCAGTATCTGGGTATTGGCAAATCGGTTTGCGCGAATCAGTTCCTGAACGTAGTAGTTGCAGAAGGGATTTGGTTCGAATCCGATATAAGCTCTCCGTGGATCGAGTGCCCGAAGCTTCACCAAATACAGCCCAACGTTGACGCCAACATCGAGCACGGCGCCTTTTTTCATGGTCAAAAATCGCTTCAGGCATCTCGACATCCAAAATTCATCGGGAACGATCAGTTGGCGCCCCGTACCATGTATCACAGGTACCTTTAGCGGCAGTCCGAAGTAGTTCGTGCGGGTGGACCTCAGTCCAATCCTGGACAAGCTGCGACACACTTCGCGCTGAACTTTTCTGAGCGGGTTAACCTGATCGTGTGCCATTGGGCGGCTTGCTCATTTGAATTGTCGAAGCGCTATGGTAATCGATATTTCGATTCGGGCTCGTCGCCGCTCCGTCACGACTTCACAACTCGGGGACGAAAGGGAAATTGACATACGGCCCCGGTCGCCGCGAACAACGGGTGGCGCGCGCCGCTAACCTTGTTCACGCCCGGTCGTGGGGAAACGTCATTACCTGACCCACGGACGTGGCGCCGACCGCGAACATGACGAGCCGGTCGAATCCCAGCGCAACGCCGCTGCATGCCGGCAAGCCGTTCGCCAGCGCGGCAATCAGCCGCTCGTCGATGGGAATCGTCGGCAGGCCCTGTCGTTCACGCGCTATGCGGTCACGCTCGAATCGATCTCGCTGTTCCCGTTGGTCGGCGAGTTCCTGAAAGCCGTTTGCCAGTTCGACACCATCGAGATAAAGCTCAAAACGCTCGGCGACCGGCGGCTCCTCAGTTCGTACTCGCGCCGCCGCAGCCGCCGAGGCGGGGTAGTCGTAGACGAACGTGAGACGCTCATTGCCGAGTTGGGGCTCGACCAAACGCGTTAGCAGCAAATCGCGCCAGCCATCGCGATCTTCGGGCGAAAGACCGGAGACTGCTATGTCGCGGGACCGGGCGATATCTATCAGTTCCTGGGTCGTCGCACCGTGCGGTTCCACACCGCATGCGCGCATGAACGCTTCGCGGTAGGTCAGCTTTTGGATCGGTGCCAGCGTTCGCTGCCCCTGTAGCGCTTTCGTTACCAACTCGGCAACTTCATCCATTAGCTCGTGATAGCCCAAGCCGACGCGATACCACTCGAGCATCGTGAACTCGGGATTGTGCAGCCGACCCATTTCGCCGTCGCGAAACACTTTGCAGATTTGATAGATCGAGCCGCTGCCGGCGGCAAGGAGGCGTTTCATCGGAAACTCCGGCGATGTATGCAAGTAACGCGGCACCGCGGCGCGACCGGGAAGAGCGGATTGTGCCGTGAAGCTGTGGAGATGCGGATCGGTCGCGCCGGCGGCGGACAGCGCCGGCGTTTCGACCTCAAGCACATCGCGCTCCAGGAAGAACCGGCGTATGCGCGCGAGCATTTGCGCGCGCAGTTTGAGTACGTCGAGGGACGCGGTCGGACGCCAGTCGGAATTAGTAGCAAGTGTCAAGTTGCAAGTTCCAAGTAGTAAGTTAAAGAAACATTTTATTCCTTGCTACTTGCTACTTGTAACTTGCTACTGTTTCAGGCCCTCGAGACGTACTCGCCGGTGCGCGTGTTCACTTTGACGCGTTCGCCTTGCTGCACGAACAGCGGTACGCGCACGGTTGCGCCGGTTTCGAGTTTGGCCGGTTTGCCGCCGCCGCCGCTGGTGTCGCCGCGCACACCCGGATCGGTTTCAACGATGGTGAGCACCACCGTATGCGGCGGTTCGATCGAAATCGGCGAACCGTTCCACAACGTCACCAGACACACGTCCTGTTCCTTCAGCCACTGGGCTGCGTCGCCGACCGTCGGTTTATCCGCTTGGACCTGCTCGAAACTCTCCGGCTGCATGAAATGCCAGAACTCGCCGTCGCTGTAGAGATACTGCATTTCGACATCCACGACGTCGGCGGCCTCGATCGTGTCTCCGGACTTGAAGGTCCGCTCGATCACGCGCCCGGTCTTGAGATTGCGGATCTTGACGCGATTGAACGCCTGTCCCTTGCCCGGTTTAACGAATTCGTTTTCGACAATGCTCGCGGGATCGCCATCGAGCATGACTTTGAGTCCGGACTTAAATTCGTTCGTGCTGTACGTCGCCATGAAACACCTTAATCGTAAGAAAACCTATAAAATGAGGGGCGCTATGATACCGACCGAAATGAAGAATCTCACGTACTCTGTTCTCACCCAGGGCGCAACAGAACCGGTTGCGCCCGTTCAGCGGCTCGGACGCACGTTAAGTGCATCCGAGACCCCTCCGCCTCACCCCCTTGAGGGAGAGGGCAAAGGGAGAGAGGGAGCAGCGTCTGCGGCGGTGCGGGACGCCGTGCCAACGGTGCGCTGGCAACAAGAACTGGCGCACGCGCTGACCGACCCCGCGGAATTGATTCACCTGCTGCGGCTCGACCCGGCATTGATCGGGCCGGCGCGTGCGGCCGCGCGCCGGTTCGCGCTGCGTGTACCGCGCGGCTACGTTGCGCGCATGCGCGTCGGCGATCCCAGCGACCCGCTGTTGCGCCAAGTGCTGCCGCTCGCGGTGGAAGACGCCGTCGTCGATGGATTCGGATGCGATCCGGTCGGCGATCTAGCAGCCATGACGCGTCCAGGCGTACTGCAAAAGTATCAAGGCCGCGTGCTTTTGACCGCGACCGGCGCTTGTGCCATCCATTGTCGCTACTGTTTTCGCCGGCACTATCCCTACGCCGACGCCAACCCGGCGGTCGACGGGTGGACTCGCGCGCTTGAATATATCGGCGCGGATTCGTCGCTGCATGAAATCATTTTGAGCGGCGGCGACCCCCTGACCTTGTCGGACGTAAAGCTCGCGAACCTGATAGACGCGGTGGCGGCGATTGCGCATGTTCGCCGCCTGCGTTTGCACACGCGGCTGCCGATCGTCTTACCCGAGCGCGCCACCGACGGACTGTGTGCAGTGCTCGCGCGAACCCGCTTGGCATGCGTCGTCGTCGTGCACGCGAACCACGCGAACGAAATTGATCTCTCGGTGGTCGAAGCGCTGGCGCGGCTGCGCGAAGCCGGTGCGACGCTGCTCAATCAATCGGTACTGCTACGCGGCGTCAACGACGATTCCGACGCGCTGTGCGCGCTAAGTGAAGCGCTATTCGCCGCGGGCGTGTTGCCGTACTACCTCCACCTCATGGACCGCGTCGCCGGTGCCGCGCATTTCGAGGTGGACGAAGCGACCGCGAGAAACACTTGGGAATCCGTGACCCGACGGTTGCCCGGTTATCTGGTTCCGAGACTCGTTCGGGAAGAGCCCGGCGCAGCGGCGAAGACCATCGTGCGCTGATCGATCCGGCGTCGGTATCAAACGTCGGTGGATTGAGGCCGCATTCGTGCCTGCGAACCCCGTCACCGAACCGCACCAAAGTGCCATTTGTAAGTATTTACAATCCGCCATAATCCACTCGGCGGTTCGATGAGTCTTTTTTAAGTCTATTCAATCACCACGAATTTTCGGGAGGTTTCCAATGAAGTGGTTCCACGCTGCAGCTCTTTCGCTATTCCTCGCCGTGAGTGCGGTCGCCCAAGCGGCGCCGGTTGATATAAATACCGCCGACGCGAAAGCATTGGCAAGTGCGATGACCGGTGTCGGTCAGAAGCGCGCGCAAATGATCGTCGACTACCGAACAAAGAATGGCCCCTTCAAATCGGTGGATGACCTCACCAGGGTCAAAGGTGTCGGGCAGGCCACGGTCGATAAGAATCGCGCCAATCTGGCTGTCGGTAAGTCGACTTCGAAATAGACCCGTGTTGTATAGATCGCCGCGAGGATGCATACGCCATCCTCGCGGCATATTTCCTCGGCGCCAAGAAGCATGAAAACAGTGACGCCGGAACGCTGCTCGAGAAAAACGTCTCATGTAGGCCCGTTATTTCTCCATGTCCTCTCGACGCCAAACGGTGATTTTTCTCCATATTTCTCCAAACAAAGAAGGGTATTTTGGCCGCGGGTGGGTAATTTTGTCCCGATTACCGCACGCCTGCTGAATTTCCCCCCGGGCGCGGCGGGCGGCCCGTGCGGGGGTCATTAGGCGATGACCATAGTCAAGTGGCATTTTTGAGAATAGTATTTAGCCACGTCGCACCTGCGGCCCATACAAGAAAATAAGTTTGCCAACGTGGCTACACCGAAAACGACTCGTTTCTAGGAGGTGTCATTCATGAGCAGTGAAAAGCCAGAAAAGCAAAATACCACTTCCCCCAAAACATCCAAGGTTTCACGTCGTAAATTCTTAGCCGGTGCGACCGCAGCCGCCGGCGGAGCGGCAATCGGTTTTCCGATGATCGCCAAGTCCCAGTCGCCGATCGTCATCAAGATGCAGGGTGCCTGGAGCGCCACCGACATCTTCAACGAGTTCGCGCAGGAGTTCGTGACGCGCGTAAACGCGATGGCGGGCGGCCGACTGCGCATCGATTACCTCGTGGGCGGCGCGGTGGTGAAGCCGTTCGAGGTGACGGACGCGGTGAGCAAGGGCGTGCTCGACGCCGGCCACACGGTTCCGGTCTACTGGTACGGCAAGTCGAAAGTGGCGTCGCTGTTCGGGTCGGGCCCGATCAACGGCTGTGACGCGCACCAGACACTCGCCTGGATCTACCGCGGCGGCGGGCTCGCGCTGTATAACGAACTGCTGAACAAGATCGGCCTCGACTACGTCGGCTTCTTCGCGTTGCCGATGCCCACGCAGCCGCTCGGTTGGTTCAAAAAGCCGATCACGGATGCGAAGCAGTTAAAGGGCTTGAAATACCGGACCGTGGGTCTCGCCGCGGACCTGTTCCAAGAGATGGGCGCGAAAGTGACGCAGCTGCCGGGCGGCGAAATCGTCCCCGCGCTCGAGCGCGGCGTGATCGACGCGTTCGAGTTCAACAACCCGACCTCGGACATGCGCTTCGGCGCCCAGGATGTGATCAAGAACTACGAGATGGGCAGCTTCCACCAAGCGATGGAGTTTTTCGAAATTGCTATCAACAAGAAAAAGTGGGACGCGATGCCCAAGGACCTGCAGGCGATCTGGCAGTACGGCGTTGAGGCGACGAACTCGGCCAACTACTGGACCGCGATGGACAATTACTCGCGCGACCTGCAAGTGCTGAAGGACAAGCACAAGGTGAAGGTCATCCGCACGCCGAGGTCGGTCTTCCAGGCACAACTCAATGCCTGGGACGTGCTCACTAAGAGGCTCTCGGACGCGGATCCGTTCTTCAAGAAGGTGGTGGACTCGCAGCGCGCGTGGGCCAAGCGCGTCGTGTTCTACCATTTCCTCAACGAAGCGGAATACAAGATGGGCTACGAGCACGTGTTCAAGACCAAGCTCGCCTGACGAGCAGACGCAGTCAACGACAGTAACACTCGGGGCGGCGCGGGCATGCGGCCGCCCCATTTTCTTGTACCCGATGGGGGCGGCGCATGATTAACCGGCTGATATACGGCGTCGACCAGCTGAACAGAATGGTCGGCCACGCGTTCGCGTGGTGCATCTTGATCCTCACATTCGGCACTTCATACGAGGTGTTCGTGCGCTACGCGCTCAGCAACCCGACGAGTTGGGCGTTCGACATGAGCTACCTCTTGTACGGCGCCCTGTTCTTCATGTCCGGCGCCTATACCCTGTCGCGCAACGGCCACGTGCGCGGGGACTTCCTCTACCGCACGTGGCGCCCGCGCACGCAGGGGATTGTCGAGCTGACGCTCTATGTCCTGTTCTTCTTCCCCGGCGTCCTGGCCCTCGTCTACGCCGGGTGGAGCTACGGCCTCGAGGCACTCAGGCTCCGCGAGGCGAGCGTCTGGAGTCCGGTCGGCGTGCCGGTGTGGCAGATGAAGATACTGATTCCGTTCGGCGCCGGCCTGCTCACGCTGCAGGGCTTTGCCGAGGTGCTGCGCTGCATTCAATGCATCCGCGACAACGGCTGGCCGCAGCGGCTGCACGACGTCGAGGAACTGGAATCGGCGATCCGGCACGAGCAGGAAGCGCTCGCGAAGCGGCAGTCAATGCAAGCGGGGCCGACATGAGCGATCCGGTCGTCGCCCTGGTGATGCTGGGGCTGTTCATCTTCCTCATCCTGCTCGGTTTCCCCATTGCGTTCACGTTGATGGGCATGGGCGTCGGGTTCGGTTTCTACGCGTATTATCAGCCGGGCCAGGAGTTCTTCGACAACCGGGTGTTCTACCTGCTGACGCAGAATACCTGGAGCATCATGAGCAACGACGTGCTGGTCGCGGTGCCGCTGTTTTTGTTTATGGGCTACGTGATCGAGCGCTCCAACATCCTCGACCGGTTGTTTTACAGCCTGCAAGTGGCGCTGCGCCACATCCCGGGCTCGATGGCGGTGGCGGCGCTGGCAACGTGCGCGATGTTCGCCACCGCCACCGGCATCGTGGGCGCGGTGGTGACACTGATGGGACTGCTGGCGCTGCCGGCGATGCTCAAGGCGGGCTACGACCAACGGCTGTCGTGCGGTGTCATCTGCGCCGGCGGCACGCTCGGCATCCTAATTCCGCCCTCGATCATGTTGATCGTGTATGCGGCCGCGTCCTCGGTCTCGGTGGTGCGGCTGTACGCCGCCGCAATGCTCCCGGGTCTCTTGCTCTCGGGGCTTTACATCGGCTACGTGATTACGCGCGTGGTCCTGAATCCAAAATTGGCGCCGGCGCTCCCGAAGGCGGAGAGCGACATACCGTGGAGCAAGGCGGGCCTGCTGCTCCTGCAGGCCTTCGTTCCGCTCGCCGTACTGATCTTCTGTGTGCTCGGTTCGATCCTGTTCGGCCTGGCGACGCCGACCGAGGCCGCCGCGGTCGGCGCGCTGGGAGCCCTGATCCTTGCCGCCGCCTACCGCGCGCTCACCTGGGGCCGCTTGCAGGAGGCGGTCTACCTTACGGCGCGCACCTCGGCGATGGTGTGTTTCCTGTTCGTGGGTTCGTGGCTGTTTGCCTCGGTGTTCTCGTATCTCGGCGGCGAGGGCATCATCAAGGCGTTCGTGCTCGGACTCGACCTCAACCCGGTGCTGTTCCTGATCATCTCGCAGATCATCATCTTCCTGCTCGGCTGGCCGCTGGAATGGACCGAGATAATCATCATCTTCGTGCCGATTTTCCTGCCGCTGCTGCCGCATTTCCAGGTCGACCCGATCTTCTTCGGCATCCTGGTGGCGCTCAATCTGCAGACCTCGTTCCTGACGCCGCCGATGGCGATGTCGGCGTACTATCTGAAAGGCATCGCACCGGCCTTCGTGGAGCTGTGGACCATCTTCAAGGGCTGCTTCCCGTTCCTCGCCCTGGTGTTCGTCACCATGTTCCTGGTGTACGTGTTCCCGCAGCTGATGTTCTGGCTGCCGGATCTCATCTACGGCAATTGAGCGCCGCATGGATGCTCTCCGACTCAATTGGCTCACCGCGAGCGAGTCGGCGCGCTCGGTCCGCGACGGCGCGATTAGCGCCGAGCAGTTGGTCGAGGCGTGTCTGGCGCGCGTGCGCGAGGTGGAGGAAAGGGTTCAGGCCTGGCAATTCCTCGACTCCGAATACGCGCTGAATCAGGCGCGCGCGCGCGACCAGGATCGGAGCAAAGGCCAGCCGGTTGGGCCGCTGCACGGCGTGCCGGTGGGAATCAAGGACATCATGGACACCATGGATATGCCGACCGAGGACGGCACCGTGCTGCACGCGGGCCGCACGCCGGACAGCGACGCGACGGTGGTCGCGAGGTTGCGCGCGGCGGGCGCGGTCATCATGGGCAAGACCGTGACCACCGAATGCGCGACCTATACGCCCGGGAAGACGTGCAATCCGCACAACCCGGCTCACACACCGGGCGGCTCGTCGAGCGGCTCGGCGGCGGCGGTCGCCGCCGGCATGGTGCCGCTCGCGCTCGGCAGCCAGACCAACGGTTCGCTGATTCGGCCGGCGGCGTATTGCGGCGTCTACGCGTTCAAGCCGACGCACGGGCTCATTTCGCGCCACGGCGTTCTCAAACTCTCGCGCACGCTCGACCAGTTGGGGGTATTTGCACGCTCCATCGAGGATCTCGCGCTCGGCTGCGAGGCGCTCGTGGGCGGCGATGTGCGCGATCCCGATACGCGCCCGCGCGCGCGTATTCCGTTTCGGGATATCGCCGCCGAAGAGCCGCCGTTGCCGCCGTTGGTCGCGTTCATCAAGACGCCGTTGTGGGAACGCACGGACGAGGACACGCGCGAGGGGTTCGCCGAGCTGATCGCAGCGCTCGGCGACCGCGTCGTTGAAGTGGACCTTCCCGACAACGCACTCGATGCGCTCGAACATCACCGCACAATAATGGAGGCAGAGATGGCGGCGGCGCTCGTCGATGAATACGATCGCGGTCGCGATCGATTGAGCGAGACGCTGCGCGCGCAACTCGAGCGCGGTCGCGCCGTTACGGCGTTCAAGTATCAAAGTGCGCTCGCGCGCATTCCGATGTTGAACGAGGGCTTTGCGGAATTGTTCGAGCGTTGCGATGCGATACTAACGCCCGCGGTCTCCGGAACCGCGCCCAAGGGGCTTGCGTCGACGGGCGATCCTTCGTTCTGCACATTGTGGTCGCTGTGCGGCATGCCCGCGCTTTCGTTGCCGCTGTTGTTGGGCGCGAACGGACTGCCGATCGGCGTCCAGCTCGTCGGTCAACGGCATCGGGACGCGCGCCTGCTGCGCACGGCGCGTTGGCTGGTCGCACGGGTTTCCAAGGGCGAAGCACAAGATGAAATAGGAGACGCTTGAATGGTCTTTAAGATTTTGGCGGGGATCGTGGCAATGACGCTGATGGTGGTCTACCTCGGGCCCGTCGTGCTCAAGCTGCGCGACCCGGCGCTCACCGGTGTGATCCTCGTCGGTGTCGCGATGATGCTGGTCGACCTCTGGCAATCCCTGCGGTCGAAGGGCGACTGAACGCGCCGGTCGATGTGGCGCGACGCGCTGCCGGCAGCCGCGAGCGGGCCCGGCGAATCTTGTAGCATCCGCTTCCCATGAAACCGAAGGTACTCGTCACCCGCGAAGTCTTTGATGACGTGCTCGAATTCCTGGGTCGGCATTTCGAGGTCAGCAGCAACCAAACGGATGTGCCGTATCCGCCCGAGGAGCTGGCGCGCCGGCTCGCCGACAAACACGGTGCGGTAACGACCATCAGCGATCGCATCGACGCCGCGCTGCTCGAGCGCTGCCCGGATCTCAAGGCGGTGTGCAACATCGCCGTCGGCTACAACAACATCGACGTCGCCGCGTGCAGCGCGCGCCGCGTGACGGTTACGAATACCCCCGGTGTGCTCGACAACGCCACCGCCGATTTCACCTGGACGTTGATCCTCGCGACCGCGCGCCGGCTGACCGAAGCCGAAGCGTGGCTGCGTACGGGCGCATGGAAAGGGTGGAAGCTGAAGCAATTCCTCGGTCGCGGCGTCGGCGGCGCCACGCTCGGGATCATCGGCATGGGTCGCATCGGCCAGGCGGTAGCGCGGCGTGCGCGCGGATTCGATATGACGGTGTTGTATCACAACCGCCATCGCGTCGACGCCGCGGTCGAGCGCGACTTGAATGCGCGGTATCTCGGTCTCGATGAGCTGTTCACGCGTGCCGACATCGTGACGTTGAACGTGCCGTACACCGCCGACACGCATCATCTAATCGGCGCTGCGCAACTCGCGCGGATGAAACCGACCGCCGTCTTAATAAACGTCGCGCGCGGCGGTGTCGTCGACGACCAGGCGCTCTTCGCCGCGTTGAAGGAAGGCCGCATCGCCGGTGCCGGTCTCGATGTCTACGAGAATGAACCCAATTTCCTTTCCGACCTACTCGCGCTGAAAAATATCGTCCTCGCCCCGCACATCGCGTCGAGCACCGAGTCGACGCGCCGCAAGATGGCAATGATGGCGGCGGAAAATCTTGTCGCGGCGTTGACCGGGAATCGCCCCGCGCAATGGCTCAACCCTTGGTGAATCCCGGCCGCCGTTTACATTAAGGGAATGAAGCCGCCGAATAGGAAGTGATCCATGCGCCGCACTGCGGTCGTTCGCCGGTTTCGAGAGCCAGCCACGACCGCCGCTACTTCGTTCAAGACGCCCGGTGGTGCGCGCGGCGATTCCCGATGAAACCGCGCGTTTTCAAGATTACCGGTGCGGCGCCGCTCGCGCCCGGATGCTGCAATCAAAGTACGCGCGCCCCGCCGTCGTACGAACCGACGCCGACACAAAGGTTCTAGGGAGAAACGCTTATCCATGCAAACCACGTCAACGTCGGAAGCGATTCAGTTCAAAATCTCGCAGGAACGAGTGCGGCTCGCGAAAACCTGGATCTACGCGCAGCAGCTCGGTGTTGGGACATTGGGGTACGACCGGCACAGTTGGGCCGTGGACGAGCTGGTCGATCTGGCCTTCCACCAACCGGACACGTTGTGGGAGTTGATATTGCGGATTCTGGAAATCGACCGCTCCGATAAAACAATCGCGGCGATCGGTGCCGGGCCGCTGGAAGACCTGATGGTCCAGCACGGCGAGGCGTTCATCGGCAAAGTCGAGCGTCTGGCCGCCATCTCCCCGGTTTTCAAGGCCGCGATGCAAAATGTCTGGATCGAGGCCGGTGATACGCCGGTGTTCAATAAATTCTTCGCCATCGCCGGCGTCGCGCCCCCTTCTCAACGAAAAGGCAGACGGCAAGTCGGGTAGCGTGCGCCGCGCGCACGATCGTTTCTCCGCGGTAGTGACGTAATGGGTAGGGCGCAATAGCGAAGCGCATTGCGCCGTATGACTATAAACGCGTGGTACACGCCCGAGATCACATCCTCCTTGTCGCCCGCGACGATTTTGGCCGTTGATTGAAGGTCACGCGCAGCAGCGGTCGCGAAGCGGTCGAGCGAATCTACCTCGATATGTTCAACGGCAAGGTTGCGGCGAACTGCGGGAACATTCTTTCGCCGTAGTCGCTGGTTTTGACAGACGGACAAAAATGTCCGATACTGAAATTCCATGCGAGGGAACGAGTTCATACGCCGAGTTCAGAAACTCGCCAAGGCTCGCGGTTTTCATTGTGAATGGCATCCCGACTTGGGCAAAGGTAGCCACGGCATTTTGATTCTCGGCGATCGGCGCACTGTTGTTCGCAACCCGAAGGACGAACTCAAGACCGGAACCTTCCATGCGATGCTAAAGCAGCTCGGTTTGTCGCGAAACGATATTTGACGGAGACAGTCATGCGCGAATTTGTATATCCCGCTCGGTTTGCGGCGGACAAGAAGGACGGCGGTTTCGTTGTCACGTTCCGGGACATTCCCGAGGCGATCACGCAAGGCGAGTCGCACGCGGAGTGTTTGGAGCAGGCGGCCGGTGCGCTCCAGGCGGCCCTCGAAGGTCGGATCATGAGCAGCATCGACATCCCGAAGGCATCGAAAGCCAAGCGCGGCGAACATCTCGTCGCCGTGCCAGTACAGTCCGCGCTAAAAGCGGCGCTCTATCTCGAGATGCGACAAAAAGGCATATCCCGGGTCGAGCTCGCGCGGCGCTTGCGCATCGACGAGAAAGAGGCGCGCCGAATGCTCGACCCGCATCACGCCACAAAAGCCGATCGCCTGGAAAAAGCGCTGGCTGTGCTTGGCAGGTATGCGGAACTGCGCGTCGCGTAGCGATCGTATCTATATTGATACCCTCACAGGCAAGGTCGCGCCGGACTGCGGGAATATTCTTTTGTTGTAGTTCACGTAGGTGTAAGAGTCTTGGGAGGGCAGTGGGAAGTTCATTTAATCAAATTAAAATAAATCTGCTCCAATCTGCTCTCCATTTTTTGGCCAGTCAATCAAGGTAGCGCCCCCTGCCACATTGCTTGGCAGAGGGCGTACCGGTACTGCGGGCTTACTTAACTTACCTTGTTCGCTTTTTTCATATCCCGCATCACCTCAACCAAAGTTCCGGGATAAATCCTAAGGGCGTCATATGCACCTGCGTTGCGGCCCATCTGCATTGGGTCACTGCCCACACTACGAAATTGCGAGACAGCCCGTGCGATCATCTCGGTGGACTTGAACAGGGACGGTTTGGAGATTACCCATTTACCAGGCGATACCTCTTCAACGAACTCGCTCATTGCACCGAGCATCGGGAACACAAGTCCGGGGGAGACCCACACAACCTTCCCTTTCTTATCGCGGCGGCAAGCACGTCC
>Ga0299906_10002305_pt1 | contig 15924 bp, 14 predicted proteins | sample RVTome_14_FD_200259 | JGI IMG/M metagenome (GOLD analysis project Ga0299906, IMG submission 200259) | Soil microbial communities from uranium-contaminated site in the Upper Colorado River Basin, Wyoming, United States - RVT145D125 (version 2) ... | reverse complement strand
GGTAGTAGCGCCAGGTGAATTCCACGAGGCGCCGCATCGCCTCGCGCGGGTCCACGTCGGTCAGGTGCAGCGCGCGCTCGGCGCTGCGGATGCGCGCGTAGCTGTCCTCGAGCACGGCGAGGAACAGGTCGTCCTTGTTGCCGAAGTAGTAGTAGAGCATCCTCTTGTTGGCGCCGGCGCGCGCCGCGATGCGGTCGACGCGCGCCCCGCCCAGGCCGTAGCGCGCGAACTCGGCGACCGCCGCCTTGAGGATGCGGCCCCGATTGCGCGCCGGGTCGCGGCGCTGGTTGCGGCTGGCCATGGTCTAGGGCGTGCGCTCGGGCCCCAGCAGGCGCCGCCGGAGCCGGTCGAGCCAGCGGCGAATCGGTCCGACGCGCTCTTGCACTGGGGAAGGCGCACCGCGAGATGACAGCGTGGCGTTTCCCGACGAAACGGCACCGAAGCGTTTCTCAAGACAGTCGGCGAACTGGGCGGCTCGTTCGGTCGCCCTGCGCTCGAACAGGCGATCGACGATCGGCTTGAGCGGGCCCTCGCCCCTCACCTTGATCAGCCCGAGCAACTCCGTCCCCGATTCGCTCCCCCGCAGGCTGACGTCGATCGTCATCGTCAGGTGCTCCGCTTTTGCGGTGGCGTGAAGCCTGCGCGGCGGGTCCTCGGAGTCGATCTGCGCCCTGAGGTTCACGATCAGGGGCACGACGCCGATTTTTTCCTTCACGGTCAGCTCGGCGGTACGCTGGTCCACCAGGCTGATGCGCTCGACGCCGGGAATGCACGTGCACAGCGACTCGAAGTCGCGGATGAATCGCCACAGCTCGTCGGGGCGGGCGTTCACCGCGAACCTCGTCTCGCGCTGGCGCATCAATCCCACCACCTGTTCAGCTTGAAATCCTCCGCGATCACGCCCGCGGCGTTGTGCCCCGCCCCGGCATGCACCCCTCCGCCCGGATGGCAGAAGCCGCCGCACATGTAGAGGCCTTCCACAGGGGTGCGGTAGCTCGACCAGCCGGCGAACGGCCTGAAATATCCCATCTGGTCCGGCGTCATGTCGCCGACGACGTCGACCCCGTTTACGAGGTTGTCGTTTTGCCGCTCGGTGTCGGTGGGATCCTGGATCGCCATGGCGAGGATCTTGTCCCGGGTAATGTTGGGCGCGTAGCACCGCCAGAGATCGAGCAAATGCGCCGCGTATTCCTCCCTGAGCCTCGCCCAGCCTTGCGGGCCGCCCGGTTCCAGGCTGTACGGCGCGTATTGCCAGACGACCGCGGTGTGCTTGCCCGCGGGCGCCTGCGAAGCGTCGAACAGCGTGGGCAGCGTGATCTGCAGCATCTCCTCGCGCGGCGCCATGCCCATCGAGACCTCGTGGTAGGCGCGAACCTGCTCCTTGACCGTGCCGCCGAACATCTCCTGGCTGAACGCCCTGTTCACCGGCGCGTTGTGCGCGGCGGCCCGGTACTGCGGCGGCTCCGACAGCGCGAGGTGCAGGACGAAGAGCGACCGCCCGCGCGCATGGTAGTTCTTCACGCGGGTGGCAAAGGCGGCCGGCAGGAACTCCTCGCCGACCATCCGCAGGAAACTCTTCTTCGGCTCGACGTTGGTCACCACGGCCTTCGCCGCCTCGGCCCGCGTGCCGTCGCCGAGCTCCACTCCCAGCGCCCGGTTGCCGCGCAGGAGGATGCGCTTCACCTCCACCTGCGTCCTGATCACCCCGCCGTGCGCTTCCACGGCGCGCTTCAGCCCCTCGGCGAGCTGCTGCGAACCTCCGACGCAGATGGGCGCCTCGGCCTTGAGGATGCGGAAGAGGCAGATCCATCCCTGCCCGAATTGATCGGGGGCGAAGCCGAGAACGGTCATTCTCGACAGGAAGTGGACTTTCACCTCCTCGCTCTCGAAGAGCTCGTCGAGCAGCTGCACCGGCGTGCTCACCTGCCATTGGAGGAGCTGCCTTCCCTCGTCTGATTTCTCCAGCTCGGCGCTCTGCAGCGAGGGCGGCAGAGGCGGCGAATACATCAAGGGCAGGTACGTGGATTCGAGGAACTCGCCGTAGTCTTCGACCAGTTGCCTGAAGGTCCGCGCATCCCTGGCCGAGAACTTTGCCAGCTCGTCGGCCATCCTTTCGGGCTCCCGATACATCACGACGCTCTTGTGATCGGGAAAGATAGTGCCGCGGAGGTAATCCGGGTAAACGTACCTTACGCCATGGCGCTCGAGCTCGAGGTCGCGGTAGACCGGGCCGGTGGGGATGTGGGTGTGAACGACCGAGCAAATGTTGTGCTTGAACCCCGGCAGCGTGGCTTCCTCGGTGTGGCACCCGCCGCCCACGCGCCGGCTGCGCTCCACAACCAGGACTCTGGCACCCGCCTTCGCAAGATAGGCGGCGCACGCGAGGCCGTTGTGGCCGGCGCCGATGACGATGAAATCGTAGGACACGGCGAACACCTCCAGTTCGTTCAGAGCTCCAGGGCGAGCGAGGCAAGCTTCGCTTCGTCCATCACCACGCCCAGGCCGGGGTGCCGCGGCACGAGAGCGAACCTGCCCTCCATCGGCAGTGGCTCGGCAAGATAATCCTCCTTGATGTGCTGCGGTCCATTGAGGTCGCAGGGATAGCCGATGCCGCAGGCGGCGAACAGCTGCACCGAGGCGGCGAAGCCGATCGGCGCGTCCATCAGCCCGCTGCCGATCAAGGTGAGGCCCGCGTTGCGCGCGAGGTCGCAGAGCTGGCGCGCGTAGTGGATGCCACCCGTCTTGTTGACCTTCACCACGAGCGCCTCCACGGCTTCGCGGCGGATGAGATCGATCACCAGGGGCAGGCCCATGGCGGCCTCATCGAGCGCGATGGTGAGGCCCGTCGCCGAGATGAGGCGCTTCATGCCGTAGAAGTCCGACATCGGGATCGGCTGCTCAAACAGCTCGATACCAAGCGCCTCGAACCCGCGCGCGGCACGCAGGGCGTCCGCGTACGCATAGCCCTGGTTGGCGTCGACCCAGACCGTGCACCCCTTGGCCAGTTCGAGCACCGCGCGCGCGCGCTCGATGTCCAGCTTCGGCTCGTGACCCACCTTGACCTTGAACGCCCGGTAGCCCTCCTTGAGCCCAGCCTGCACCGAGGCGGCTGTGCCGGCGACCTCGGGCGCCGACACGAGCCAGGAGAGCTCGATGCGGTCTGCGCCCTTCGCGCCGAGCCAGCTCTGCAGGTTGATACCGAGCTTCCCGCACACGAGGTCGTGCACCGCCAGGTCGAGTGCCGCTTTCGCGATCGGCTGGCCCGGGTCGAGCCCCGGCGCGAGCTCGCCGTTCATCGCCTCGTGCAGCCCGGCGATGTCGAAGGGGTCGCGCCCGAGCAGCACCGGCGCGAGCACGTGCTTGATCGACGTGTAGCAGGAATGCACCGTTTCTGCCGACCAGCGCCGGCTCGGGCCCGCCTCGCCCCAGCCGACGGTGCCGTCGTCGGCGGTCATCTTCACCAGGACGAGCTGCTTGCCCTCTCCGATCGTGCGCGATACGCCGCGCGCGAGCGTCGCCACGGCCTTCAGCGGCAGCCGTACCGGCAGCACTTCGATTGCCTGAATCTTCATGCCTTGCCTCCAATGCCGACGTTCGCCCCGCGCCATTCGCGCCACGCCACGATGCCGACCACCGTGGCGGCGAGCGCGAGGAACGCGGCCGCGATCGGCCGCGTGACGAAGATCTCGAGGCTGCCGCGCGACATGATCATGCTCTGGCGCAAGCCCACCTCGATCAGCGGCCCGAGGATAAACCCGATCATCAGTGGCGCGATCGGGAAACCGGTCTTCAGCATCGCGTAGCCGAGCGCGCCGAAGCCGAGCATCGTGAAGACGTCGAAGCTGCTGTTGGTGGTCACGTACACCCCCGTCACCGAGAGGATCATGATCGCCGGAAACAGCAGCTTGTTCGAGATGCGCGTGGTCTGCACGAACAGCGGCAGCCCCAAGCGGCCGATGACGAGGTGCGCGAGCGTCGTGACGACCATCATGGCGAAGAACGCCGCGACGAACGCCGTCTCCTTCTCGAAAAGCGCCGGCCCCGGCACCAGGCCGTGCACCAGGAACGCGCCCAGCATGATCGCCGTGATGACGTCGCCCGGCACGCCCAGCGTGAGCAGCGGCACGAAGGTCGATGCGGTGACCGCGTTGTTGCCTGACTCCGCCGCGGCGACGCCTTCGATCGCGCCCTGGCCGAAGCGCTCCGGCTCCTTGGACAGCGCGCGCGAAATGCCGTAGTTGAGATAGGCCGAGACCGCCGCGCCGATGCCGGGAATCGCGCCAATCAGCACGCCGATAGGCGTGCTGCGCGCGATGGCGGGAAGCGAACGCCGCCAGTCCTCGCGCGTGAGCCGGTGCTGCGGCTCCGAGAGGCGCACCGCGCCGCCTGCGACCGGCGCCACATAGCGCCGCTCGACCTGGATCAGCGCCTCGGACACCGCGAACACGCCGATGACCAGGGCGATGAACGACCAGCCGCCGGACAGAGCATGGAAGCCGAATGTGAGCCTGAAGTCGCCGGTGAGCGGGTCGACACCGAACGTGGACAGGAACAGGCCGAGCGCTCCGGCCATCAGACCCTTCAGCATGTTGCCTTCTGAGAGCACGCCGATCAGCGCGAGCGCGAACAGCCCGACCGCAAAGGTCTCCGGCGGCCCGATCTTCAGCGCGATCAGCGCGATGGGCACCGCAAACAGGATCAGCGCGATGTCGCTCACGAATTCGGCGATGATCGAGGCGTAAAGCGACATGCGCAGCGCCTTGCCCGCCTTGCCCTGGCGCGTGAGCGGCGCGCCGTCGAGCGCCGTGGCGGCGGCCGCCGGCGTGCCCGGCACGTTGATCAGCACCGCCGAGATCGAGCCGCCGTAGGTGCCACCCTTGTAGATGCCGACCAGCATCGCCAGGCCGCCGATCGGCGAGAGCTTGAAAGTGATCGGCAGCGCGATGGCGACCGCGAGCGGCACGTTCAGGCCCGGAATGGCGCCGATCACGATGCCGATCACCAGCCCCAGCGTGATCAGGCCGAGCGTGGCCGGGGTCAGGACTTCGGCGAAGGCGCCGAGCGCGAGGTCGATCATGCGGTCACTCGAAGAGCCGCGCCGACGGCAGCAGCACGACCATGTACTTTTCGAAGAACAGGAGCAGCGCGAGCGGCACCGCGATCATGGCGGCCACGATTGACGCCGGGCGCCGGTTGCCGAAGAGGAGCGAAGCCGCGCCAAAGTAGAGCGCGCTGGTCGCATAGTACCCGGTCCACGGCAGCGCAACGATGTAGAGCACCGTGAGGCCGAAGAGCCCCGCAGCGCGCGCCGCGGCGCCCGCCGCGCCCGCCGCGGCCGGCACGCGAGCGCGCCGCCACCACGCGCCGGCGAAATGCAGCAGCGCAAGCGCGAGAAGCAGCGCGCACACGGCGGTCGGGAATGTCGTCGTCTTCACAAACGTGCCCGTGCCGGGCGCGCGCCCGAGCTCCCACAGCGAAACCGCGCTCGCCGCCGCGACGGCGAGCGCTATCCAGGCGTCCCGCGGCATTGGCCCTACTTGCCCCGCAGCATGGGCGCGTACGTCTTCCAGTCGCGCGCCCACACCTCGCCGAATTGCTTCGCCGGCAGGTAGCTGATGTCGGTCGCGGTCTTGAGCGCCTTCTCGCGGAAGTCCGAGCCCTTCGCCACCTGCGCCACCGCGGCGCGCAGCCTGTCGATCACGCCCTGCGGCACGCCCTTGGCCACCGCGACGCCGACGAACGGGCTGCCGAACACAGTGTAGCCCTGCTCCTTGGCGGTCGGCACGTCCGGGAACGCCGGGTCGCGCTGCGCGCCGAACATCGCCAGCGCGCGCATCTTGCCGGCCTTCAGGTTGGAAGCCACGGTCGCGGCGTTGGCGGGCAGCGCCTGGATGTCGCCGGCGAGAAGCGCCGTCGCGCCCGGCGCGCCGCCTTTCATCGGCACGTGCACGAGCTCGAGGCCCGCGGCCTTGGCGAGCCCGTTCATCGTCAGGTGCGGCATGCCGTTCGGCACGCCGCCGAACAGGAACTTGCCGGGATTCGCCTTGGCGTCCTTGACGAAGTCGGCGAGCGTCTTCCACGGCGCGTCGGCGTGCACCGCGAGCATGATCGTCGCCGCCACGAGTTGCCCGATCGGCACGAAGTCTTCGTAGGTGTAGCCGACGTCCTGCTTGGCCGGCGTCAGCACGTGATTGCCGCTGGTGGTCATCAGCAACGTGTGGCCGTCCTTCGGCGCATCCAATGCGGCCATGGTGCCGAGCGAGCCGCCGCCGCCGGCGCGGTTCACCACCGCGACCGGCTGGCCGAGCGCCGCGCCCAACGGCTCGGCAAACAGCCGTGCGATGACGTCGGTGCTGCCGCCCGCCGGCCAGGTGACGATCAGCGTGATCGGCTTGGTCGGATACGACTGCGCCTGCGCGGCGCCGGCGCACAGCGCCGACACCAGCGCCACCGCCATTCCAAACACTCTTGCGAGATTGCTCATGATTGCCTCCTTTGCGGTTGCACTGCTTGCTGCTGGTTGTTCAATGTCCCCCCTTGGGTACCGCGCCGGCGTCGTAGCGCGTGCGCAGCGCCTCGCGGCTGCGCGGGCTGCGCACGAAGCGCTTCGGCACCAGCGCGTTGAAATCGACGTAGCGCCCCGTATCGAGGTCCGCGCCGCGCAGCCCCGGGTACGCGGGGTCGTAGCGGATGCAACGGAATACCATGTTGTTCGTGCCGAAGATGGGGTGCTCGTAGTAGAAAGGGCTGAGGTACTCCCAGACGATGTCGCCTTCCACGGTGACCTCGAACAGGCGCCCCTTGGTGCACTCGCAGATCACCGTGGTGCCTCCCGGCATGCGCTGCGCGCCGGAGCAGATGAAGCTGTTGAAATCAAAAACCGGGTTTTCCTTGTATTCCCACACAATCGCGTCGGTGCGGGGATCGACTTCGATCACGCGCGAGAAGTCGATGGTCGTGTAGGCGCGATGGGCGCCATTGTCGAACAGCAGGATGTTGCCGTTGGCGAGCGGCGTCGGGTGGTGCTGGCCGGCAATGTGCCCGGGGCCCCAGCGCCACGCGATCTTGCCGCTGGCGCGGTCGATGATGGCGATGGTGTTGGTGCAGCGGAAGCTGACCAGGATCCTGCCGTCGGGCATCTCGGTAAGCGAGTTCAGGTTGGTCCAGCGGTCGCGCGGATGCAGCGGCCCGATGACGTCGATCTCGGGATCGAGGTGCTCGAAAGTAAGCCATTCCCAGACCACGCGCCCGCCGCGGTCGATCTCCTGGATGGCTTCGCCGTAAATCTCGCCGTTTCTCTCGGTGCCGGGCTGCCCGCCGCGCACGCGCTTCGCGATTCCGGGCGGCACCGCGCGCCACTTCACCACCAGCACATTGCCGTTGGCGAGCGGCGCGAAGCAGTGGCTGAGATACGGGTCGCGGTACTCCCAGCTGATGTTGCCCGCCCAGTCGTACTCGGCGAGCTGGCCGCCGTTGCCGGCGAACTCCGGAATGGCCGGCGGCAGGGTGCGCCCGGCGTACAGGAGCCGCCCACTCGGCAGCAACTGCCCATAGTTGCCCGGCAGGTTCTCCACCTGCCAGCGGTGCACGATCGTGCCCCACATGTCGATCAGCCAGACGTTGCGCCCGTACATCGGCGCAAACAGCGTGTAGCCGTTTGCCGCCCGCGCGGGCTCGTAGTGCGTAACGCCGTGAATGCTGCGCATGCCTGCGCTCATGGCGAGTGCCTCCCGGTCATTACCAAGCTTCCTCGTACAGCCGGCGCGCCGCCTGCACGTCGAGCACGCGCGGATTGGTCGCGGTGCAATGGTCCTCGACCGCTTGCGGCGCGAGCGCCGCCAGCGCATCGCGCGGCACGCCGAGCTCGCGCAGGCGATGCGGCAGCCCGATCTCCTCGAGCAGCCGCTCGAACGCAGCCGCGACCCCGGCGCCCGAGGAAATCCCGATCGCGCGCGCGAGCGCGTGCATCTTCAACCGGCAGGCCTCGTAGTTGAAGCGCAGCACCGGCGGCAGCAATAAGGCATTGAGCGTGCCGTGGTGCAGGCGAGCGTCGCCCAGCGCGCCGAGCGGATGGCTGAGGCTGTGCACCGCGCCGAGGCTCTTCTGGAATGCGAGCCCACCCATCAGGGAGCACTGCATCATCTGCTCGCGCGCCTCCAGGTCCTTGCCTTCCTCGCGCGCGCGGCGAATCGCGCGCCAGCCGCGGCCGAGGCCCTCGAGCGCGATGGCATCGGCCACCGCGTTGACGCGCGTGCTGAGATAGGCCTCGACGCAATGCGAGATCGCGTCCATGCCCGTGGCGGCGGTGAGGCGCGGCGGCACGGCGAGCGTGAGCTCCGGATCGCACACCGCCGCCCGCGGCAGGAGCAGCGGGCTCAGGAAACCGAGCTTGCGTCCAGATTCGAGCCTGAGCAGCGCCGCGCGCCCGACCTCGCTGCCGCTGCCGGCGGTGGTCGGCACCGCGACGAGCGGCGGCGGCGGCGCCTTGATCCGCGCGCTGCCGCCCCACAGGATCGCGTACTGCTCGAGCGGCGGCTCGTGCACCGTCATCACCGCCGCGAGCTTCGCCAGGTCGAGGGAGGCGCCGCCGCCGAAGGCGACGATGCCGTCGCAGCCCCCCTCCCGGTAGCGCGCCACACATGCGCGCAGGCTCGTTTCGCTGGGATTGGTCTCGGTCCCGGCGTACGTGTCGTGCGTGCCGAGGCCGAGCCGCGCCGCCAGTCCGAGCGCGGCGAGGTTCTCGTCGGTGACCAGCAGGGGCCGCGCGACGCCGTAGTGCGCGAGCAACTCCGGCACTACCGCGACCGCGCCGCGCCCGAAGTAGATGTCCGTAAGATAGCTGAGGTCCGGCGCGCGCATCAGACGCTCATCGGTAGTTCATGAACACCGGGCTCGCCCAGGCAAGGTGGCCGTTCTTCTGCCGGGCGCGCAGATACGCGTTCGAGCGGCCCGCGGGGGCTTCGAGCGTACAGCGGCCTTCGAGCGCCGAGGCCGCGCGCGGCACCAGCCGGTGCCATTGATAGCCTTCCTTCGGAAACGGTCCGGTAAACAGGTTCGCCGAGCCACGCGCGAGCGTGTCGAGCGTGTGTGCGCTCTCCTGCGCTACGGGCTCGGTGAGCACGAGCTTCAGGACCGTTTCCGGTCCGCCTTCGATCTCCAGCACCACGCTCTGGTTGGGATTCTCGCGGTAGGCGTTCTTGCGCGCGGTGTAGGAGCGGATGTCGAGGCCGGCGTCGCCGCGGCGCGCGAAGCGGTGGCGGCGCTGCTCGTCGAAAGGCATCGACTGCAGGCAGGGGAAAAAGCGCGCGAGGCGCCCCCGCTCCACCTGCACCCGCATCGCCCAGTCGCAGACGCGATCGAGCGCGAGCGCCCCCCACGGGCCCCAGCCCCACTCGAGCCGCACCTGCACGATGCTCGAGAGCGGCGCCGCGTCATCGGCATGGGCGCGGTGCACCACGTGCCCATCCTGGATCACTTCGACCGCGTCGAGCTCGTCGCGGGCCTGCACCGAGAACTTGACTTCCGCCTTCTTGCCGGCCTCGATCGTCGCGCCCATCGGCGCGCCTTCGGCCGTGAAATCGAGCTCGATGCGATCGCCCGTGAGCGCGTAGGTGCGCCGCGCGCGGATCGCTTCGAATATCCCCTCGCGCGTAAATTCGGACGCCAGCGCTGCCATCAGCCCCTCGCCATAGGCACCGGGAAAGCCGGCGTGATCGTCCGAGGAGCCGACGAAGCCGAAGCGCAACCCCGCCGCGAGCGCGGCGCGCGCGGTGTTGGCGGTCTCGCGCCCGCCCATCGAGTGCGCGAAGTACGGAAACGGCCCGCGATCGTCTTCCGCGTTGCCGTGCTCGGAATAGATCTCGATCACAGGCGTGCACTCCTCGGTGAAGCAGTCCCAGTTCACGCCGCGGCGGCCCGTCGGGTAGGCGAGGTGGTGCGGGATCATGAGCGCGCGCTCCTCGATGCAGAAGCGCCGCAGCCGCTCGGGCTCGGCGGCGTAGAAGAGCGGCCGGTGGTCGCCCGGAAACACCACGCACTGGTCGCCCCAGTGCGAGGAATGCCACTCGAAGCCGAGGAAGGCACAGAACTCGCCGTCGCGATTGCCCCCGGCGATCACGGCCTGCACGCGCGGCCAGGTGTCCTGCAGGCGCTTGAAGCCGTCGATCCAATGGCGCTCGCGCCCGCCCTCCATCGAGGGCATGTCGTGCCAGCTCGAATGTCCGGTGAAGGCGAAGAAATCCAGATGCGTGCGCGCCACCTCGAGCGAGCGCTCGATCGAACCCACGCCGTAACCGTGCGCGTTGTGGTTGTGGATGTCGCCGTAGAGGATGCGATAGCCGCTCATCGCAGCCAGCGCTCCAGGTTGGCGCGCACGAAGTCGTCGTCGTTGAGCTCCGGATAGGCGGCGTAGACGCGGTCGATCTCGGCCGCCTGCCCGGGCGAGAGCGTCTCGTTCGGATCGAGGCACCAGATGCCTTCGAGCAGCCCCTGGCGGCGCAGCACCTCGTGGCAGCCGGGGATGCAGCCGGCAAAATCGTGCGCCACGTCGAAGAACGCGCCATTGGCGTCGGTGACGCGCGCATCGAGCGCGATCAGGTCGGCGTCCACGCGCCCGGCCTCGATCGCATCCTGGATGCGCGCCAGCTGCTCGACGGCGCGCTTGGTCCAGACGCTCCAGTGCCCGAGCAGCCCGCCCTTGATGCGCAGCGTCACGTCGTGGCCGTCGCGGCGCAGGCGGAACGGCACGGCGAGGTCGAGCACGATGTGGTCGTCGTTGCCCGTGTAGAGCGTGATGCGCTCCTCGGCACGTGCCTCGAGCACGCCGCGCAGCACGTCGAGCGTGCGGTAGCGGTTGAAGGGCGCGATCTTGATCGCCACCACGTTGTCGAGGGCGGCAAAGCGCCGCCAGAACTCGAACGGCAGCTCGGGGCCGCCGACCGCCTGCTGCAGGTAGAAGCCCACCAGCGGGATCGCGCGCGCCACGGCGGCGCAGTGCTCGATCAGCTCGTCGATGCCAGCGCCCTGGAGCGGCGCGAGCGACAGCAGCCCGGCCGCATAGCCCAGGTCGCGCGCCAGCACGGCTTCCTTGCGCGCCTGGTCGGTGCGCCCCGAAAGGCCGGCGATCATGACGAGCGGCCGCCGCGCCCACTCGATCGCCTCCTGCATCGCGATGCGCAGCACGGGCTCGTACAGGCCCGCTTCGCGGATCGCGAACTGCGTCGCGTGCACGCCGACTGCGAGCCCGCCCGAGCCGGCATCGAGGTAGTAGCGCGCGAGCGCGCGTTGGCGGCGCACGTCGAGCCTGCGGCTCGCGTCGACCGCCAGGGGGTGCGCCGGAATCACTGTGCCGCGGCGCAGGATGGCGAGCACCTCGGCCGGAAGTTGCTGCCAGTGCAGTGCCATGGGCCTCAGTACTTCCCGTCGCGCACTTCGAAGTGCGTTTCCTTGCCCAGGCTCGGGCCGCCGCGCGCTACCCAGTCGGCGGTCCAGTCGAGCATCGCTTCGAGCGGCACGCGCGGCGCGCCGAGCAGCCGCTGCGCCGCCGTGGTGTCCACGACCCACGCGGTCGGCGCCTCGCGCCCGACACAGCGCGCCGGCTTGCCCAGGCGCCCGCCGAGCTCCCCGGCGAGCCAGCGCACGCTGGTCATCGTGGGCCCGGTGACGTTGAGCGGGCTGGTGGGCGTCGTGCAGTGCGCGAGCAGACGCAGCGCGTGCTCGTTGGCATCTCCCTGCCAGATGACGTTGACGTGGCCCATGGTCACGTCGATCTCGCGCCCGGCGGCCACCGCGGCGGCGACGTCGTGGAGCACGCCGTAGCGCATGTCGATCGCGTAGGACAGGCGCACCAGCCGCCCGGGCGTGCCCCAGCGCTGCGAGCCGTGCAGGAACATCTGCTCGCGCCCGACGCAGGACCAGGCGTAGGCGCCGGCCGGCGGCTCGGCGGGCGTCGACTCGTCGGCGCCGCGGCCGCTCGTCTCGGCGTAGGGATACACGCAGATCGTGGAGAAGGCGACGATGCGCGAGGTGCGGAACGCTTCTGCCACCGTCAGCGGCACGCCGGCGTTCATCGCCCAAGTGAGCGCCGGATTGCCGGCGGCGCCGAACTTGTAGCCGGCCATGTAGACCACGTTGGGCACCCGCGGCAGGCGCTCAATCGCCGCGCGATCCAGGAGGTCGCAGGCGATGCATTCGACGCCCGCGCCCTCGAGCTTCTCGCGCAACCCCTTCTCCGAGAAGCGCGCCACGCCGATCACGCGCCGCTCCGGGTCGGCGCGCTTCGCCATGCGCGCGAGCGTCGGGCCCATCTTGCCGCCGACGCCGAGCACCAGCAGGTCGCCCGGCGCGCGTGCGAGGTCCGACACGAGCGCGGCGCTTGGCGTCGTCATGAAGTCCTCGAGCGCCTCGACGTCGGCGAAGCGCTGCGGCAATGCCTGCGAGGTCTTCTCGTTCACGGCTTCAGGTAGCCGAGCACGACCTCGGTCATGTGGTTCATGCGCGCCTCCCGGTAGCGCGGCGCCATCAGGTCGCGGCCGAAGATGGCCGACAGAGTGTGGCGGTTTGACAGATAGAAGTAGCCCAGCCCGGCGATGGTGATGTAGAGCTGCATCGGGTCGACGCCGCGCCGGAAGTCGCCCGACGTCGCCCCGCGCTCGAGCAGCCGGCCGATCAGCTCCAGGAGCCGCGAGTGCAGCCCCGCGACGAGCTTCGACTGCGCGAGGTGCCGTCCCTTGTGCAGGTTCTCGCTGTTGAGCAGCGTGATGAACTCGGGGTGCTCGAGCTGGAAGCCCCAGGTGAAGCGCACCAGGCGCCGCACCGCCTCGACCGGGTCGAGCTGGTCGAGCTCCAGCCCCTGCTCGGCCTCGCGGATCGCGGCGTAGGCGCGCTCCAGCACGGCGAGAAACAGGTCGTCCTTGCTACCGTAGTAGTAGTACAGCATGCGCACGTTGACGCCGGCCTGCTCGGCGATCCGGTCGACGCGCGCGCCGCCGAGGCCCGAGCGAGCGAACTCCTTCGATGCCACTTCGAGGATGCGCTCGCGCACCTGCTCGGCCGCCGCGCCCGCGGGGCGCCCGGCGCCGCGGCGCAGGCGCCGGCGCGGTGCGAGCGCTGGGCGGTTGTTGTTGCGAAACTGTATCGAGTTGGCCATGGTGCTAGGGAAACGTCGGCAGCTGGCGAGAATCCAGGCTCCCCACTGCACCGAGCAACGAAGGTTGGAGGCCCCTTCGAGGGCTGGCCCGCTCCAAAGCCAGCCCGATGCTTATCAGAATCGCCTCCTCGAAGTGCCTACCAATCAGTTGAATGCCGATCGGCATTCCTTCTCGGCTAGTACCAAACGGCAGCACAAGCGCTGGAGAACCGGTGAAGTTCCAAGGGACCGTAGCGCGAAGCACGTGTCGAGCTCCGACCCGCCGGTCACCTATTTCCAACTCGGCTTGGCCATGCGGGAACGCCGGTACCGGACAGCATGGCGCAAGGATGGCATCGAATTTCCGGAATGTCGCAAACGTCTGGCGACGAAGCCGTTCGATCTCTTTGAGGCTGGTTAAATACGACGTCAAGGACAGGGCGGCGTTCGCTTCGAGCCGCGCTCGCAGGTTCGGGTGAATGTCATCTTCTCGACCCTTGAGAATCGGACCAAGATAGAGACGACCTTCTGAAGCCACCACGGCAATGGACAGCGCGTTCCAGTCATTGTCATCCAGTGCGGGAATACGCACGGATTCAACGTGATATCCCAGCTGCTGCAACGTCGTCGCTGCAGCCTTAACCGTCCCGACTACTTCGTGGTCGACGGGATCTGAACCTCCTACCTCCGTTAGACCAATCCGCAAACGCGATACATCTTCTGCCCGATGGATTGGCTCCCCATTCGGCTGATGCAGTGCGTAAGGGTCATCGCCGTCCGGTCCGGCGATGCGCATCAGCGTTGCTGCGATGTCCTCGACACTTCGCGCAAGCGGCCCGACGTGCGAGTAGCGCTCGAGCATTTCTGGCCACGCCCCTGTTGTCGGAACCAGCCCATGAGTGGGCTTTAGCCCAACGACGCCACAAAAATGGGCCGGCATCCGGATCGAGCCGGCGAGATCACTGCCGATCCCTATCGCCGAAAATCCGGCCGCCAATGCGGCGGCTTCCCCGCCGCTGGAGCCGCCGGCGATTCGATCAAGCCCCCACGGATTCGACGTTCGACCGAACAGGAGGTTGTCTGTTTCCCACCAGAGTGCGAACTCCGGAAGATTAGTCTTGCCTACCAGTATGGCGCCAGCCTTGATGAGCCGACTTACGGCTGTTGCATGTTTCACGGCGACGTGGTTCGCGAAGAGCTTCGAACCGCGGGTCGACCGCAGACCTGATACGTCTATGCAGTCCTTGACGGTGAAGGGTACTCCGCACAACGGCCCAACATCGTCACCTTTCTTCAACCGACGCTCCAGCTCCAGCGCCTGCGCGCGCGCGTGCGGATTTACCGAGACGATTGCGTTCAATGCGGGGTTAAAGGCGGTTATTCGGTCCAGATACGTCGAGATGATCTCTACCGGCGACAACTCTCCTTGGCCGACGAGCCTAGCAAGCTCTACAGCGCTAAGCGAGAGAAGCGATGCGCTCACAAGGCAGCCTAAGAAAGCAAGCTTTGCAGGCGCCGCTTTGCCACGAGAAAATCGTTAGACAATCTGTCCCTTGGCCGCGGTAACTTAATTGGCACCGTCTCCCTGATGCGACCGGGCCGAGGGGTAAAAACGATGACGTTGTCTGCCAGCAGCACGGCCTCCTCAACATCGTGGGTCACGAAGAGGACGGTTGTCTTCAGGCGCTCCCAAAGCTCAAGCAGTTGCACTTGCAACGAGGCTCTAATTTGCACGTCAAGACTGCCAAACGGCTCGTCCATGAGGAGCACTTCAGGATCAATGGCAAAGGCGCGCGCCACCGCCGCCCTTTGTCTCATGCCGCCCGAGATCTGGTAGGGAAAGTACGACTCGAAGCCGCGGAGACCCACTAACTCGATCAGCTCCGACACCCGCCCGACCCTTTCCACAGGATCGACTTCAAGCACCTCCAAACCGAGTCCGACATTGCTCTCAATCGTGCGCCACGGCAGCAGAGAATCGCCCTGAAACACGAAACCTAGGCGATTGCGACCAGGATCAGGTCGCGAGTCGCCAATCGAAAGCGTGCCACTGGTCGTGCCTTCGAGAGCGCCAACCATCCTCAGAATGGTGCTCTTCCCGCAACCGGATGGGCCAAGAAGTGCAACAAATTCGTTTGGGCGCGCGCGAAAGCTGACATCATCGATGACAACCAATTCGTTTCCGAGAGAACCAAACGATTTGGAGACGTTGTGCACGCAGATCTCGGCTGCGCGCGTTTCCGAACGTCCTTTCTTCATCAGAGCTCGACGGCGCGGCGCCAGCGGAAGACTCGATGCTCGACCGCGATAAAAATCTCGTTCATGACGAAACCAATTGCGCCTACGGTAAGCATGCCGACCACTATGATGTCGACCCGCAGCAACTCTGCGTGGTTCAGCATCATCCGGCCAAGTCCCTCCATTTCTCCACCAATCATCTCAGCGGCCACTATGCACATCCAACCGGCGCCGAGCCCGATCCGCATGCCCGACACGATCTCTGGCAAGGCACTGGGCAGAACTATCTTCCAGATGCGCTGCATCGGCCGTAGGCCAAGCGTCTTCGCCACATCCAGATGAATGGGATCCGTCCTGACGACCCCGGCGATAGTCGCAACGAGCATGGGAAAAAAAATTCCCAGAGAAATGATGAACAGATAACGGGCGTCTCCCCTCAGAAGGAGGATCGCTATCGGGACCCATGCGATGGGCGGAATGAAGCGTAGCGGCTCAAGAACGACGCGACTGGATCTATAGATGGCTGGCTTCAGACCGAGCAGGATGCCGAGCGGTATGGC
>Ga0299906_10002304_pt1 | contig 15928 bp, 17 predicted proteins | sample RVTome_14_FD_200259 | JGI IMG/M metagenome (GOLD analysis project Ga0299906, IMG submission 200259) | Soil microbial communities from uranium-contaminated site in the Upper Colorado River Basin, Wyoming, United States - RVT145D125 (version 2) ... | reverse complement strand
GCCCTGGCCGGTGGATTTCTGAAACGAAGGGGTTAGGAGCTGTGAGCTGGGGACTAGGGAAATGGCGCGGCGCATCCGCGCCGCTCGACCACCCCTAGCCCCTAAATCCTAGTTCCTAGCTCCTTATTTCTTATGCAAACCGTCCAAAACAAGCTGTTCATCGACGGTGAGTTCGTCGATTCAGAGGCGCGCGGGCGCATTCCGGTCCTCAATCCTCACGACAACTCGCTCATCACCGAGGTGAGCGAGGCCCGGAAGGCCGACATCGACCGCGCCGTCGAGGCCGCGCGCAGGGCGTTTCCGGCGTGGGCGAAGATGGCCGCAATGGATCGCGGGCGCTTGCTGCTCAAGCTGGCCGACGCGATCGAGGCCAACGCCGAGGAGCTGGCGCGCCTGGAGAGCATCGACACCGGCCACCCGTTGCGCGACACGCGCGGACTGGACGTGGTGCGCACCGCGGTGACGTTCCGCTATTTTGGCGGCATGGCCGACAAGTTCCGGGGCAGCGTGGTGCCGGTCGAGGCCGGCTTCCTGAACTACGTGCTGCGCGAGCCGGTGGGCGTGGTGGGGCAGATCGTGCCGTGGAACTTCCCGCTCATGTTCACCAGCTGGAAGATGGGCCCGGCGCTCGCCGCCGGCAACACGGTGGTGATGAAGCCGGCGGAGCTGACGCCGCTTTCCACGCTGCGCGTCGCGGAGCTGGCGAAGCAGGTGGGCTTCCCTAAAGGCGTGATGAACATCGTCCCGGGCTACGGCAACGTGGCCGGCCAGTATCTCGCCGAGCATCCCGACGTCGACAAGATCGCCTTTACCGGCTCCACCGCGGTGGGCCGCAAGATCGTGCAGGCCTCCGCCGGCAACCTGAAGCGCGTGCAGTTGGAACTAGGCGGTAAGGGCGCCAACATCGTCTTCGACGACGCCAATCTCAAGGCGGCGATCAACGGCTCGGCCTTCGCCATCTTCCATAACCAGGGCCAGGCCTGCATCGCGGGCGCGCGGCTGATCCTGCACGAGAAGATCGCCGATCAGTTCCTCGACGGTTTTCTGACGCTCGCCCGCTCGATCAAGCTGGGCAACCCGCTGGAGCCGACCACCGAGATGGGACCGCTCACCTCGCAGCAACATCGCGACCGCGTGATCGGCTATTGCAAGGTGGCGCGCGAGCAAGGCGGCGAGGTGCTCCTTGGCGGCAACCCTCCCGAGCGCGACGACCTCGCGCAGGGCTGCTATGTGGAGCCGACCGTGGTGCGTGCGAAGCCGACCGATCGCGTGTCGCAGGAAGAGGTGTTCGGGCCCTTCGTCACCGTCGCCACGTTTCGGGACGACGAGGAAGTGATCGCCATCGCCAATGGCACCGAGTATGGGCTGGGCGGCGGGCTGTGGACCACCAATCTGCAGCGCGCTCACCGCACCGCGGCCGCGATGCGCAGCGGCATGGTGTGGATCAACTGCTACAAGCGCGTGAACCCGGGCTCGCCCTTCGGCGGCATCGGCAAGTCCGGCTACGGGCGTGAAATGGGCTTCGAAGCCATGCACGACTACACCGAGGCGAAGTCGGTGTGGGTAAACGTGGACGCGCAGATTCCGCCGTACTACCCGCGCTGATGGGCGGGCGTCCTCGGTCTCGCTCGAGACGGCCGAACAACCAGGCGACCGACGCCGGCCGCTGCGATGCGCGGTCCAACTTGCAAGCCGCAATTCAGATTCAAAGATAAAGGAGTCACCACCATGGCACTGACACGCGAAACGATGACCGACGAGCAGCGCAAGTCGGTTGCGCTCGAATACCTGAAGGCGTTCGACAAGGGCGGCGTCACCTCGGATGGCGGCAGCATCCTCGACCTGTTCGCCGACGACGCGCAAGTGTACTTCCCGAAATGGGGACTCGCCACCGGCAAGGACCAGATCGGCAGGCTGTTCGGCGACGTCGGCGGGACGATCAAGTCGATCGTGCACCACTACGCCAGCTTCCACTGGATCTTCTCCGGCTCGGATGTGATCGTCTGCGAAGGCGAGAGCCATGGCGAGCATCGCGATGGCCCGTGGCGTGCCGGCGTTCCGGATTGGGGTGCGGGCCGCTGGTGCGACGTGTTCGAGATCCGCGACTGGAAGATCCAGCGGGTGTTCATCTACCTGGACCCCGACTACGCCGGCAAGGACACCGCGCGCTATCCCTGGCTGCCCAGCCGCTGATTGCACCGAGCTCCCCGCAGGTGGCGCCATGATCGATAAGCTGGTCCCATCGCTCACCGACGCCGTCCGGGACGTCCCCGACGGCGCGACGGTGATGATCGGCGGCTTCGGCACCGCGGGCATGCCGAGCGAGCTGATCGACGCGCTGATCGCGCAGGGCGCGAACAACCTGACGATCGTCAACAACAACGCCGGCAACGGCGAAGCCGGCCTGGCCGCGCTGCTGAAAACGAAGCGGGTGCGCAAGATCATCTGCTCCTTCCCGCGTCAGGTGGATTCGCATCACTTCGACGCGCTGTACCGCGCCGGAGAGATCGAGCTGGAACTGGTGCCGCAGGGCAATCTGGCCGAGCGTATTCGCGCCGCGGGCGCCGGCATCGGCGCGTTCTACACGCCGACCGGCTACGCCACCGATCTGGCGAAGGGCAAGGAGACACGCCTGATCAAGGGCCGCGGCTATGTGCTGGAGTATCCGATCCATGCGGACTTCGCGCTGATCAAGGCCGAGCGCGCGGACCGCTGGGGCAATCTGGTGTACCGCAAGACGGCGCGCAACTTCGGCCCGATCATGGCGAGCGCGGCCAAGTGCGCCGTGGTGCAGGTGCGCGAGATCGTCGGCCTCGGCGCGCTCGACCCCGAGGCGATCGTCACGCCCGGCATCTTCATCAAGCGCGTGGTGCACGTGCCCAATCCCATGCTGGTGGGAGTGGGCGCCGCCGCGTGAGCGACCCGGCGAGGAGGAGCGAAGCATGAACCGGCTCAATCGAGATCAGATCGCGGCACGCGTTGCGCGGGACATCCCCGAGGGCGCCTACGTCAACTTGGGCATCGGCCTGCCGACGCTGGTGGCCAACCACCTGCCCAAGGACCGCGACATCTTCCTGCACAGCGAGAACGGCGTGCTGGGCATGGGTCCCGCGCCAGCGCCCGGCGAGGAGGACTACGATCTGATCAATGCGGGCAAGCAGCCGGTCACGATCCTGCCCGGCGCCTGCTTCTTCCACCACGCCGACTCCTTCGCCATGATGCGCGGTGGGCACTTGGATTTCTGCGTGCTGGGGGCCTTCCAGGTCTCGGCCGGCGGCGACCTCGCCAACTGGCATACGGGCGCAGCGGATGCGATTCCCGCGGTCGGCGGCGCGATGGATCTCGCCATCGGCGCCAAGCAGGTGTTCGTGATGATGGAGCACCTCACCAAGAGCGGGCAGAGCAAGATCGTGGAGCGCTGCACCTATCCGCTCACCGGCGTCGGCTGCGTCAATCGCATCTACACCGATCTCGCGGTGATCGACGTGACTCCCGCCGGTCTGGCCGTGCTCGAGATGGTGGACGGCCTCACCTTCGATGAGCTGGTGCGCCTCACCGGGGTACGGCTCAAAGCCCCGTCGGAGCACGCGCTGGCATGAGAAACTTCGTCTATACCGCGCTGCCCGCGCGGGTGGTGTTCGGCGTCGGGGCGCTCGACCAGCTCGGCGAGGAGATCGAGCGGCTCGGTGCGCACCGCGCGCTGGTGCTGAGCACCCCAGAGCAACGCAGCTCCGCCGAGGACATCGCACGGCGCCTCGGTTCGCGCGCGGCCGGCATCTACGACAAGGCGGTGATGCACACGCCGATCGAGTCGGCGGAGGCCGCACGGCGCGTCGCCGCCGAGCTGAAGGCCGACTGCTGCGTGGCCATCGGCGGGGGCTCGACCACCGGTCTGGGCAAGGCCATCGCGCTCACCTCGTCGCTGCCGATCGTGGCCATCCCGACCACGTTCGCAGGCTCGGAAATGACGCCGATCCAAGGCATCACCGCCGACGGCGTGAAGAAGACCGTGCGCGACATGCGCATGCTGCCGAAGACCGTGATCTACGATCCGCGGCTGCTGCTCACTCTGCCCGCCCGCATCGCCGGGCCCAGCGGCATGAACGGCATCGCGCACTGCGTCGAGGCGCTGTACACGCAGGACGCCAATCCGGTGACCTCGCTGATGGCCGAGGAAGGCATCCGCGCGCTCGCACAAAGCCTGCCCACGGTCGTGCGCGAGCCGCAGAACCTCGACGCGCGCGGCGACGCGCTCTATGGCGCCTGGCTGGCCGGCGCCTGCCTCGGCACCGTGGGCATGGCGCTTCACCATAAGCTGTGCCACACGCTCGGCGGCACCTTCAACCTGCCGCATGCCGAAACGCACACTGTCGTGCTGCCGCATGCGACCCGGTACAACGCGGAGGCGGCGCCCGAGGCCATGACCCGCATCGCGCGCGCGCTCGGCGCAACCGATGCAGCCCAAGGCTTGTATGACCTCGCCAAGGCGATCGGCGCGCCGTTGGCGCTGAAGGACCTCGGCATGCCGGCGGACGGCCTCGATCGCGCCGCCGAGCTCGCGGTCACTAACCCCTACTGGAATCCCCGTCCGCTCGAGCGCGGGGCGATCCGAGAACTGCTGCAGGCGGCCTGGGAGGGCCGCCGCCCGTAGCGAAAGCATCCATCGCAGCACCCATAACAAACCTGGAGGACTGAAATGGAGAACAACCTCGCATCCCGCCGCCGCCGCGCACTGATCCAGGCCGGCGGCACCCTCGCCGGCGCCGCTGCACTGGGCTTCCCATCCCTGGTGCTCGCGCAGGGCCGCACCATCAAGATCGGCTTCGTCTCGCCGCAGACCGGTCCGCTGGCGCCCTTCGGCGAGGCCGACAAGTTCACCATCGAGCAGATGAACAAGCTGTTCGGAAGCGGCATCGACATCGGCGGCAAGAAAGTGGCGATCCAGATCCTGCAGAAGGACAGCCAGTCCAACCCCAACCGCGCGGGCGAGGTGGCGAACGACCTCATCCTGAAGGACAAGGTGGACCTGATGCTGGTGTCTTCGACTCCCGAGACGGCCAACCCGGTGTCCGATGCGTGCGAGCTTAACGAGGTCCCGTGCGTCTCCTCGGTGGTGCCGTGGCAGCCTTGGTTCTTCGGGCGCAAGGGCGATCCCGCCAAGGGCTTCGAGTGGACCTATCACATGTTCTGGGGGCTCGAGGACGTCATCGCCAACTTCCTCGCCGGCTGGAAGTCGGTGCAGACCAATAAGAAGGTAGGCGGCCTGTTCCCCAACGACGGCGACGGCAATGCCTGGGGCGACAAGGAGCTGGGCTTCCCGAAGCCGCTCGCGAAGGAAGGCTTCTCGCTCACCGACCCGGGCCGCTTCCAGAACATGAACAACGATTTCTCGGCGCAGATCGCCGCGTTCAAGAAGGACAGCTGCGAGATCGTCACCGGCGTGGTGATTCCGCCCGACGCCAAGACCTTCCTGACGCAGGCGAAGCAGCAGGGCTACAAGCCCAAGGTGGTGACGCTGGGCAAGGCGCTGCTGTTTCCCGCCGCCATCGAAGCGCTCGGCGACCTGGGCGACGGTCTCAGCACCGAGGTGTGGTGGTCGCCCTCGCACCCCTTCACCTCGTCGCTCACCAGGCAGAGCGCCAAGCAGCTCGCCGACTCCTACGAGTCCATCGCCAGGAAGCAGTGGACGCAGCCGATCGGCTTCGCGCATGCACTGTTCGAAGTGGCCGTGGACGCGCTCAAGCGCACCCAGAACCTGGGTGACGCCGCGTCGCTGCGCGATGCCATCAAGGCGACCAACCTGAAGACCGTGGTCGGCGAGGTGAAGTGGGGCGGCGGCGGCCCGTTCAAGAACGTCAGCAAGACCCCGCTGGTGCTGGGCCAGTGGGTGAAGGGCAAGAAGTACAAGTACGAGCTCACCATCGTCAACAACCAGGCCGCGCCGAACATTCCCGTCGGCGGAAAGCTCAAGCCGATGGCGTAGCGCAGGCGACCGACCTGGGAGGAGGACGGGGATGTCCGCGATACTCGCGCTGCACGGCGTGAGCAAGAGTTACGGCGCGCTGCGGGTGACCGACGACATCACGTTGTCGGTCACCGCCGGCGAGACGCTGGGCATCCTCGGCCCCAACGGGGCGGGCAAGACCACGCTGTTCAACCTGATCAGCGGGGACGTCCGCACCGATGCCGGACGGGTGCAGTTCGACGGGCGCGACGTCACGCGCGAGCCACCGCATCGCCGCTGCCGGCTCGGCATCGGCCGCTCCTACCAGATCCCGCAGCCTTTCGGCGCGATGACCGTGTTCGAGAACCTGGTGGCGGCCGCCTCCTTCGGCGCGAGCCGTCCCGAGCGCGAAACCTACGCACACGCGGTCGAAATCCTGCGGGAAACCGGCCTGCTGACGAAGGCCAATCGCCTCGCCGGGAGCCTGAGCCTGCTCGACCGCAAGCGCCTGGAGCTGGCGCGCGCGCTCGCTACCGAGCCCAAGGTGCTGCTGCTCGACGAGATCGCCGGCGGGCTGACCGAGCACGAGGCGCACGAGCTGGTGGACGAAATCAAGGGCATCAAGGCCCGCGGCGTCACCATGATCTGGATCGAGCACGTGGTACACGCGCTGCTGGCGGTCGCCGACCGGCTGTTCGTCATCAACTTCGGGCAGAAGCTCGCCGAGGGGCAGCCGGAGGAAGTGATGAACAACCCGGACGTGAAGCGCGTGTACATGGGCATCGAGGTCTGAATGGTGCAAACCGCGCAAATGCCGCTCGTCACGCTTCTCGGTCACGCTTCTCGGTCACGCCTTTCGGTCACGCTTTTCGCTGACGCCTGACCCATGGCTCTGCTCACCACCCGCAAGCTGGAAGCCTTCTACGGCGACTTTCAGGCGTTGTTCGGCATCGACTTCGAGATCGAGCGGGGCGAGATCGTCGCCGTGATCGGCGCCAACGGCGCGGGCAAGTCCACATTCCTGAAGACGGTCTGCGGCCTGTTGAAGGCATCGCGCGAGGCGGTGAGCTTCGACGACGAGCCGATCGGGGGCCTGCAGCCCGGCAGGATCGTGCAGCGGGGCATCGCCATGGTGCCCGAGGGCAGGCGCTTGTTCCCGAGCCTGTCGGTCGAGGAGAACCTGCTGATGGGGGCCTACGCCAAGCGTAGCGGTCCCTGGAACCTGGAAGCGGTGTACGACCTGTTCCCGATCCTCAAGGAGAAGCGCAGCGATCCCAGCAGCGCGCTCTCGGGCGGCCAGCAGCAGATGGTCGCGATCGGGCGGGCGCTGATGAGCAACCCCCGGCTGCTGATCTGCGACGAGATCTCGCTCGGCCTCGCGCCCATCGTGGTGAAGGAAATCTACAACGCCCTGCCGCGCGTGTGCGCGGGCGGGCTGACGGTCATCGTGGTCGAGCAGGACGTCGGCATGGCACAGCTCGTGTCGAGCCGGCTGTACTGCATGCAGGAAGGCCGCGTGACGCTGTCCGGCCCGTCCGGCGATCTGACCCGCGAGCAGATCTCGCAGGCGTACTTCGGCGTATAGGCGCACGGCGATGCTGGGTTGGATCGACACGATCGTCCAGGGAGTGCTGCTCGGCGGGCTGTACGCCATGTTCGCCATGGGGCAGTCGCTGATTTTCGGCGTGATGCGGCTCACCAATACGGCGCACGGCGATTTCATCATCCTTGCCGCCTTCGGCGCATTCTCGTTGGCGCTGGCCGTCGGCCTGCCGCCCGCGGCCGCGCCCTGGCTGGCGCTGGGCCTCATGCTGCCGATCGCCTTCGCTGCAGGGTATGGATTGCAGCGCGTCGTGCTGAACCGCACGCTCGGGCGCGACCCGCTGCCCTCGCTGGTGGTGACCTTCGGCCTGGCAATCGTCATCCAGAACCTGCTGCAGGAGATCTACAGCGCCGACCCGCGCTCGATCGAGTCGGGTGGACTAAACACGGCCAGCGTTTCGCTCGGCGGCGGGCTGGCGGTGGGCACGCTGCCGCTGTTGATCTTCGTGATCGCCGTGGCGATGGCCATCGGCATGCAACTGCTGTTCGACCGCACCCCGATCGGCCGCGCCTTCCGCGCCGTGAGCGACGACAAAGACGCGGCCGAGCTGATGGGGCTGGATCACCGGCACGTGTACGCACTGGCGACCGGCATCGCGTTCCTGCTCGTCGCGGTGGCCGGCACCTTGCACGGCATGAAAACGACGGTGTCTCCCGCCGACGGGCCGGCGTTGCTGCTCTACGCCTTCGAGGCCGTGATCATCGGCGGCATGGGTTCCTTTTACGGCACGCTGGCCGGCGGGATCATCCTGGGTGTCACGCAGGCGATCGGTTTTCGCTTCGATCCGGGCTGGGGCATCTGGTTCGGCCACATCGTGTTCCTCGCTATGCTGGTGTTCCGTCCCAGCGGCTTGTTCCCGAAGACGCGTTGAGCCATGACGCCCCACGCGCTGACCGCACCGCAGTTCGACGTCTCGCGCGCCACGACGGCGAGCCGCGCCGGCGCCGTCGTCGGGTTGCTGCTGCTGGTGTGTCTGGCCACCTTCCCGTTCTGGGCCGACGCCGGCTGGATGCGCGAGTTCAACGAGATGGCGTGCTACCTCATCTTCGCCATGATGTGGAACCTGCTCGCGGGCTACGGCGGCATGGTGTCGATCGGACAGCAGGCCTATCTCGGGCTCGGCGGATACGCCCTGCTGGCGATGGGCAACTTCCTGGGCGTGAACCCGTTCGTCGCGGTGCCGATCGCGGCGGTGTTGACCATGCTCGTTGCGCTGCCCGTTTCGCAGATCGCCTTCCGGCTGCAGGGCGGCTACTTCGCCATCGGCACCTGGGTCATTGCCGAGGTGTTCCGACTGTCGGTGGCCAACGTGTCGGCGGTCGGCGGTGGATCGGGCACCAGCTTCACCGCGCTGCGCGGCATCGACAAGGCCACCCGCCAGTCCGTCACCTTCTGGCTCTGCCTCGCCGGCGCAGCGGCGTCGGTGGCGCTGGTCTATTGGTTCCTGCGCTCGCGCCAAGGGCTGGCGCTGCTCGCCATCCGCGACAGCGAGATCGCATCCGAGAGCCAGGGCGTAAACGTGCGTGCAACCAAGCTCGGGGTGTACCTGGTCGCCGCATTCGGCGCCGGGCTCGCCGGCGCGCTGTACTTCCTCGGCAACCTGCGCATCTCGCCGGACGCCGCGTTCACGGTGAACTGGTCCGCGTTCTCGATCTTCATCGTGCTGATCGGCGGCATCGGCACCATCGAAGGGCCGATCATCGGCGTGATCCTGTTCTACCTGCTGAACAAGTTCTTCTCCGACTACGGCACCTGGTACCTGGTGGGCCTGGGCCTGCTGGCTATCGTGGTGACCATCAAGTTCCCGCGCGGGCTGTGGGGCTGGCTGTCCCACCGCTTCGACCTGCACTTCTTCCCCGTGCAACGCCGTCTGGTGCTGCGCGAACCCGACAAGGAGATCTCCCATGACTGAAGCCTTCCTCTGCGATGGCGTGCGCACGCCCATCGGACGCTACGGCGGGGCGCTGTGCTCGATCCGCACCGACGACTTGGCGGCGCTGCCGATCAAAGCGCTGATGCAGCGTCATCCGAACCTCGACTGGCAGGCGCTGGACGACATCGTGTACGGCTGCGCGAATCAAGCCGGCGAAGACAACCGCAACGTCGCGCGCATGGCTGGGTTGCTGGCCGGATTGCCGGTCGAAGTGCCGGGATGCACCGTGAACCGCCTGTGCGGCTCCGGCATGGATGCGGTGAACATCGCCGCGCGCGCGATCAAGTCAGGCGAAGCCGAGCTGATGATCGCGGGCGGAGTGGAGTCCATGACACGCGCGCCATTCGTGATGGGCAAGGCCGACAGCGCCTTCTCTCGCACCGCGCAGGTGTTCGACACCACCATCGGCTGGCGCTTCGTCAACAAGCTGATGAAGGAAAAGTACGGCGTGGATTCGATGCCGGAAACGGCGGACAACGTGGCCGCCGACTTCAAGATTTCGCGCGCGGACCAGGACAAGTTCGCGCTGCGCAGCCAGCAGCGCTGGCACCGCGCCAAGGAAGCCGGCAAGTTGAAGGAGGAGATCGTGCCGGTGGCCGTCCCGCAAAGGAAGGGCGATCCGGTGATGTTCGACACGGACGAGCACCCGCGTGCGGACACCACGCTGGAGGCGCTCGGCAAGCTGAAGGGCATCAATGGCCCGGAGCTGTCCGTGACCGCCGGCAACGCCTCGGGCGTGAACGACGGCGCCTGCGCTTTGATCGTCGCGAGCGAGGCCGCAGTCGAGCGGCACGGTCTGCGCCCCATCGCGCGCGTGGTCAGCACCGCGACCGCCGGTGTGCCGCCGCGCATCATGGGTTTTGGTCCCGCGCCGGCGTCGAAGAAGCTGCTGGCGCGCCTGGGCCTCAAGGTGCAGGACATGGCGGTGCTGGAACTCAACGAGGCCTTCGCCAGCCAAGTGCTGGCGGCGCTGCGCGACCTCGGCGTGCCCGACGACGCGGAGCACGCCAACCCCAACGGCGGCGCCATTGCCGTCGGCCATCCGTTGGGGATGAGCGGCGCGCGCCTGGTGATGACGGCGGCCTACGAGTTGAGGCGGCGCAGCGGACGCTACGCCCTGGCCACGATGTGCATCGGCGTGGGCCAGGGCATCGCAATGGTGATCGAGCGCGCCTGACGCGCATACGGGAGGACGTTGGGGAGTGGAGGGTTGCGCGGCCTGACGGCTGCGCGCCGCCAGATCGGAGTTGGTGACCATCTCATTCGGAGGAGACATGACTGCAAGGAAATCACCGGGGGAAAGCCAGCGCACCCGGCGCGAGTTTCTCAAGGCCGCAGGCGCGGGGACCGCGGCGGCGGCGTTCGGGACGGTGACGCTGAGCGCCAAGGAGGTGCAGGCGGCAACGTTCGACGCGGAGTACGACATCGTGGTGTGCGGCGGAGGCGGGGGCGGCCTGCCGTCCGCGCTGTTCTCGCGCTGGCTCGGCAACAAGGTACTGGTGCTGGAGAAAGCCGGGACTCTGGGCGGCACCTCGTTCAAGGCCGCGTACTGGTACTGGGTGCCCAATAATGCTGCCATGCGCAAGGCGGGAATGGAGGACTCGAAGTCCGACTTCCTGAGGTATGTGGCGCGCCTGAGCGCTCCCCAGACCTTCGACCCGAGTGCGCCGCGCTACGGCCTCAACGAGTGGGAGTACAGCATGTGCGAAGCGATCTGGGAGAGCGCTTCCGATGGCGCCGAACTGCTCGCATCGAAAGACGCGCTGCCTTATCGGCACGTCGCTCCGGTGCCCGATTACTTCGCCGAGATGGGCTACAAGGGCAATACCGGCCGGGTCCTGTTTCCGAAGGACGGCGCCCCCACGATGTCAGACGGCGGCCGGGTGGCCACCCGCACGCTGAGCCTCGCGTGCCGGCGGGACGGCGTGGACATCAAGACCGGGCACCGCGTGCAGAAGGTGATCCTCAACGACAAGGGCGAGGTCATCGGCGTGGAAGCGAAGGTCGAGGGCGGTGGCGTTTATCGCGCGCGCGCGCGCAAGGCGGTGGTCTTCGCCACCGGCGGGTTCACGCACGATCCCGAGCTGCGCAAGAACTTCCTCAACATCCCGGTGTACGGCGGCTGCGCCGCGATGACCAACGAGGGCGATTTCGTGCGCATCGCCAGCACGCTGGGCGTGCAGCTGCGCAACATGAACTACGCCTGGACCTGCCCGGTGTCGCTGGAGAAGGCGATTGCCCGCGATCCGTCCATCTCCGGAATGTTCTCGGTGGCAGGCGACTCCATGATCTTCGTGGACAAGCGCGGCAAGCGCGTGATCAACGAGAAGCTGCAGTACAACGAGCTGGCGCAGAAGTTCTTCGAGTGGGACGGGGCCAAAGCGGAGTACCCCTATCTCGTGCTGATCTCGATCTGGGACCAGCGCGCGCAGGATAATTCCGCGGGGCACGAGTATGGCAGGCTGATCGTGCCACCGGGCACCGACGACCGCCACGTTATCAAAGGCAACACGCTGGAGGAGCTGGCCGCCAACATCGACGCCCGGCTGCAGAAGTACGCCGGCTACATCGGTGGGATGCGGATCACGTCCGACTTCACGAACAACCTGAAGGCGAGCATCGCGCGCTTCAACGAGCTGGCTGCGACGGGGAAGGACCTCGACTTCGGCCGCGGCGACCGTCCGGTCGAGCAGCTGTTCAACGGCAATGTGAAGGAAGAGCCGGGCCGCACCAATCCCACGATGTGGCCGATAAGCGGCCAGGGGCCCTACTACGCCGCCCTGGTCACCGGCGGCACGCTGGACACCAAAGGCGGGCCCAAGACCAACAACAATGGGCAAGTACTGGACGGCAACAACAAGCCGATCCCGGGGCTGTATGGTGTGGGTAACTGCGTCGCCTCGGCCTCGGGCCGCGCCTACTGGGCCGGAGGCGCAACGCTCGGTCCGATCATCGCTTTCGCGTACCGCGCAGCCAACACCGCGAATCGCGAGCCGGTGAAGTCCTAGCCTAGCAGCCGACACCGATGCGGGCCGAGGGCCCGCATCGGTCGATTCAACAACGTCACACGCAGATATCAGGGAACGAAGTGCCATGAAGCGATTTCCTCACCACACCTTGCTCGCGTCGGCGGCGACCCTTGCCGTCCTGGCCCCGGGACCGCGCGTGAGCGCGGCCGACGACCCCGTCGCTCTGCGCGCCCTGGCCGTCAGCCACTGCAGCCAGTGCCACACCTTCGAGAAGGGCGAGCCGCACGGGCAAGGTCCGAATCTGTGGGGCTTGGTCGGGCGGGCGGCGGGTTCCGCGCCGGGCTATCCGTACTCCGAAGGGTTCATGACGGCATTGAAGGGCAAGCTCTGGGACACAGCGCTCCTCGACCGGTGGCTCGCCGACACGCTCTCCGTCGCGCCCGGCAATCAGATGATCTACTTTCAGGACGACCCGGCGAAGCGGGCCGCGCTGATCAAGTTTTTCGAGTCGCAGCGCTAGACGAGTCATAGGAGAAGAGCATGCGCAATCTCACCGAGCAGAACCTGACCGACGCGGTGCTCGCCAAGCTGGACGGCTGCCAAGACGCGCGCTTCAAGCAGATCATGACCAGCCTGATCAAGCACCTGCACGCCTTCGCGCGCGAGGTCGAGCTGACCGAGGCCGAGTGGTTCGCAGGCATCCAGTTCCTCACCGCCACCGGCCAGAAGTGCGACGACAAACGCCAGGAGTACATCCTGCTGTCGGACACGCTCGGCGTGTCCATGCTGGTGGACGCCATCAACCATCGCAAGCCGGGCGGTGCGACCGAATCGACGGTGCTCGGTCCATTCTATGTGCCGGGTGCGCCCGACATGCCCAGCGGCTCCAACATCGCCGAGGGCGTGGCGGGCGAGCCAACCTACTTCTCCGGCCGGGTGCTGACCCCCGAGGGCAAGCCGATCTCGGGCGCGACGCTCGACCTTTGGTCCACCGACGGCGAGGGCTGGTACGACGTGCAGCTGAAGGGCCAGGGCATGCGCGCCCGCGCCAAGATCAAGACCGACGCGGAAGGCCGCTACGCATTCTGGACGATCAAGCCGGTCAGCTATCCCATCCCCACCGACGGACCGGTCGGGCAGATGCTGCTGAGGATGGGACGCCATCCATACCGCCCCGCGCACACGCACATGATCGTTTCCGCACCGGGTTACGAGCCGGTGACCACGCACTTGTTCGTCGAGGGCGACCCGTATCTGGAATCCGACGCGGTGTTCGGCGTGAAGAACTCGCTGGTGGTGAGCTTTGCTCCCCACCAGCCCGGCGTTGCCCCGGACGGCCGGCGCGTGGACAAGACCTATTACACTGTGCAGTACGACTTCGGCCTCGTGCCGAGCAAAGCAGCAGCGAAGGCGGCATGAGCGATTGGCGAGCGCTGCCCTTCGCCCCGGCGGCCGGCACCCCGTTGTGCGAGGTGCAGGAGATTCCGGAGGGCGGCGCCAGGGAGTTCACCTTCGGGGAAGGCAAGGACGCCTTCGGCGTGCTGCTGCTGCGCCGGGGGGAATCGGTGTGGGCTTACCGCAACCGCTGCCCGCACCACTTGCTGCCGCTCAACTTCGAGCCCGACGTGTTCCATATCTTCGACGGCGAAGTACTGATGTGCGCGCACCACACCGCGATGTTCCACGTGGATGACGGGTACTGCTACGAAGGTCCGTGCGAGGGCGCGAGCCTGGAGCCGCTGCCCCTGCATCGCGAAGGCAGCACGCTGAAGGTCGGATGAGCGAGCGCGCAGAAAAGGAGGACCAGCCATGAGACACGAAGCCGCTACCATCATCCGCGACGAGCACCGCTCGCTCGGCGCCGTGGTGCATGCCATGCAGTTCCTGGTGCGCGAGGTCCGCGGCAAGGGCCACGCGCCGGACTACCGCCTGCTGCATGCCATGCTCTACTACATCCGCGAGTTCCCCGAGCGCCTGCACCATCCCAAGGAGGACCGGCACCTGTTCGCCGCGGTCAAGCGCCGCACGCACGAGGCGGACGCGGTGATCGCCGAGCTGGAGCGCGAGCACGCGCAGGGCGAGAGCCTGCTCAACGACCTCACGGTAGCGCTGAGCGTGTACGAGGCCGGCGTCCCGCACGGCCTCGAGCGCTTCGCCGCGAGCGTGGAGAAGTTCGCCGACTTCTACTGGCAGCACATGCAGAAGGAAGAGGAGCAGGTGCTACCGGTCGCGGAACGCGTCCTGAGCGACGAGGACTGGCGCGACATTCACGCCGCCTTCAGCGCCAACCGCGACCCGAGCTACGCGGCAGACAGCGAAGAAGAGTTTCGCCGGCTTTTCACGCGCATCGTCAACCTCGCACCCGCGCCCATCGGGCTGGGCCCGGCGCAGGGCTGACGCGGCCAGGAAGGCACGGCTCATCGCGCTCGGCTGCACCGCCGTGAGCTTGTTCTGGATCTACGAGCGGGGGCACGCTCTGCTCGCCTGAACGGCCGTTGATCTGAGTCAAGCGTTCGGGGCTGGACAGGTCTAGGCTTCTTCCAGATGCGCTGCCCGCGTCTCGAAAGGCCATCCTATGACCACCCCAGAAACCTCCCTCGCCACCCAGCCCGAGCACTACATCGCCTACGCCCCGCGCGGGGCCGGCCTGGAGTGCGCCGTGGTGTACTTCGTCGAGGGCGACCATGTGTACGGCTGGTGGATCGGGTTCCAGGACTACCAGTACCCGTCGGCGTTCTTCAAGCTGGAAAACTTCTTCTCCGAGCGCGACACGGTGTTCCTCGCCACGGCAACTTCGGACATCTACGGCGGATGGCGCTACGTCTATTCGAAGAAGGAGCCGGGGCTCTCCAAGCCGGTCCCGGTGGACGACGAGATCTGCCACAAGCTCGAGCGCCTGCAGGACGCGTTCGCCAACGAATGGCTGTGGTTTCGCGGCGATCCGGGCAGCGAGGCCGAAGCCACGGCCTACGAGCAGGCCGAACTCGCGGTGCAGGATGTCAACGTCAAGCATCGGCGCCTGGGCAAGCTGCACAAGGAAGCGCCGGTGTGGACCGAGGAGTCCCACGGCCTGAATCTCGAGATCATGGACTACCTGGCGGCGCACTGGCCGCTGGATTACGGCAAGGACTGAGGCCAGGTCTGGATGGGCCGGCCGAACGCCTGCGCGACTTCCTCGCGCACCTGCGGCTCGCAGTCGTGATAGCGCGGCGAGAAATGAAACGGCACCAGGTTCTTGACGCCCGCCTCGCGCGCCAGGATCCCCGCCTGCGGGGCTGTCAGGTGATAGCGTTGCGCAGCGATATCCCGGTCGGCGTCCAGGTACACGGATTCGATGAACAGCAGGTCCGCCCCGCGCGCCAGATCGACGATGCGCGTTGCATTCGCCGGATGGTAAGCCGTATCGGTCACGTAGGCGAGCTTCTGTCCGGGCACGGTGCGCAGGATGCGCGCCTTGAGCTCGCCGAGTGAAAACACGC
>Ga0299906_10002303_pt1 | contig 15929 bp, 15 predicted proteins | sample RVTome_14_FD_200259 | JGI IMG/M metagenome (GOLD analysis project Ga0299906, IMG submission 200259) | Soil microbial communities from uranium-contaminated site in the Upper Colorado River Basin, Wyoming, United States - RVT145D125 (version 2) ... | reverse complement strand
GCGTCGTCGAGCCGGGTCCGGAGGACGAGCAGCGCCGCCACGAGATCGCCCGCCTGCTCAACGACTTGCGCTACCGTACCGAGGTGAAGCACGCGTTCCTGCCCCTCGGGGCAGGGGGACACGTGGACCACCGGGTCGCTCTCGACGCCGGGCTCGAGGCGTTTCAGGTCGAGGCACCGCGCAACGTCTTCCTCTACGAAGAACGCCCGCAGCTGTTCGTGCCGGCCTCGATTCGGACGCGCCTCGGGCAGATCGGCGCGCGCCTCCCCCCCGCGTCGGAAGTCAGCGACGACGCCGGGCTGATCCGCTTCCTGCTGGGCTTCGGGACGGCGCGCTACCTGCGCCAGGAGCTGGAGATGATGCCCCGGCTGCGATGCGCCCGGGTCGCCGCCCGCGAGTGGCGCGCCTCCCGCGCGTGGCAGCCGGCGAAGGCGCGGGGCATCCGCCTGCAGCCGGTGTTGCAGAGGGCCGACCTCGGGCCCGTGCAGCAGACCCTGGAGACGGTGGGGTCCCAGCTCGCGCTGCTCTACGGCTCGTCCGAGAAGGCGTTCCGCCAGGCGCTGGCCTACAGCCGGCGGCTGGGGCGCGACGGGGAGTACGTCGAGCGCTACTGGCTCCTGCTCCCGCCCCGGGAGGAGGGCGGTGCCCGGACCATCCCACCGGGAACCAGCTCTTCCTCGGCGGCCTAGCCGGGTTCCTCCAGCTCCTCCAGGGCCGACCAGCGCTCGGGGTCCTGGAGCCACAGCGTGTTGAGGTAGAGCGCCGCCTGCTCCGGGGGGAACTGAGTCAGAGCCGCCAGACCCTTGCGGGCCTGATCCACCGAGATGGTCCGGGTCTCGCCTTCTTCGGGCAGGATCCCGTCCTCGTGGGCGAGGCCCGCGCCGTCGAGGAACGCCGTGAGCAGCGGGCGCCGGTCGGCCACGTGGAGGGCCACCAGGAGCCCGGCGGCGAGCGGCTCCCCGGGGTCGAGGATCGCGGCAAGGGCTCGCACCCGCGTCTCCTCGTCGAGGGTGCGGACCACCTGGGGCCGCATTCGCCGCGATCTCGCGATGGCGCCGAACGCCGTCCCGATCAGGTCTTCCGAGGGCTGCTTCCAGAACGCGGCGGCGGCGGCGCGCCGTTCTTCCAGGGGCGCCCGTTTCCACAGCCTGGCAGCGCTCGCTTCCAGCTTCACTTGTTCCTCCGGTGGGCGGGGCAGTATACGATGACACCCATGCCGGAGGCGCCGGTCCCGGATCCGGTCTGGACTGACGCGCGCGGGTGTCTCACGGCGGCCGGCCGCGCAGCCATCCAGGCGGCGCCGCCGGGCGCGGCGCCGGCCGAGCTGGCGGCGCACCTGGCCTCCTGCAAGCCGTGTCAGTACCGCCTGCTCTCCGATGGACGTCCCCCGCCCAAGCCGGGTGAGCGCCGCGGAGCACCCCTGATCTGGCGCGTCGCGGCCCTCGGTGTGGCGGGGGTGCTGCTCGCCCTGTTCTCCCTGCTGCTCGTGCGCTGGCTGGCCGGTTAGGCCGCCGCGCTTCACTCGCGACGCGGGCCGGCTCCCACCGGGGCCGGGCTCTCTTCCGGGTCCACGGGCACCGCCGCGCCCGGCGGGATGTCGGGGGCTGTCTCGGCGTCCTCCTCGGTCTCGGGTGGCAGGGTCCGGCACGCCTCCCCGGAGCACTCCCGCAGCTCCGCCAGGCGCGCCCGCGCCGCCTCCAGCCGGGCGGCGTCCGCGTCGCCGGCGGCGTTCGCGAGCTGCTCCGGATCGGCCGTGAGGTCGTACAGCTCCACGGCCTCGTCCGCGTACTCCACGTAGAGCTGCTTCGCGCTCCGCAGCGCGGCGTACTGGGGGACGCCGTCGCTCTCCCGATCCCAGTGCTCGACCAGGAAGTCCCGGCGCCAGCCCTCGACCGGCTCGGCTTCGGCACCCAGCAGCGGGACCAGCGAGGCGCCGTCGAAGCCGGGGCGGGGCGCCAGCCCGCACAGCTCGGCGACGGTGGGCGCGAGGTCGATGTTGAGCGCCAGCTGGGGGAGCTGGCGGTTCTCGGGCAGGCCGGGACCGCGCAGCACCAGCGGTACCCGCAAGGTCGGGTCGTAGGGCTCGCCGGCCACCCCGGCCAGGCGGTGGGCGCCATTGGGGAAGCCGTGTGCGGCGCTGAAGACGACGTAGGTATCCTCGAGACGACCCCGGGCGCGGAGCGTCCCCACGACCGCCGCGATGGCCTCGTCGACGGCTTGCAGGCTCAGCACGCGCGCCCGGAACCGCTCGTCGACACCCGCCACGGCGGCCGCCCCGAGCAGAGGGCGCTCCCGGAGCCACGCCGGCTTGTCGCTCACGTCGGCCTCGTCGAATGCCTCACCCCGGGGAGCCTGGAGATCCGGGAACAGCTCCGCGTGCCTCCCGGCAGGCGTCGAGGGGGAAGCCGGGGCGGCGAAGGAGAGCTGGAGGAAGAAGCGCTGGCCCGGGCGCAGGGCGTCCAGGAACCCGGTGGCCCGCTCGCCCAGGACGTCGCTCTGGTAGGCCTCGGGGCCGTACTCGCGCACCTCACCGCCCTCGTTGAGCTTGAAACCGAGGTAGCGCTCGGGGGAGAACAGGCCGTGCCACACGTCCCAGCCGGGCGGGGTGTACTCCGGGTCCCGCGGGCGAGGGTACGCGTCGAGGTAGCGGCCGATCATGGCGGTCCGGTAGCCCGCGGCCTGCAGCCAGGTCGCGAGCGAGTCCTGCTCTCCTGCGTCGGTCTGCCAGCGCCGGAAGCTCCCCATCGGAGCCCGGTTGCCGAGCACGCCGTGGCCGTGGGCGTATCGGCCCGTCAGCACCGACACCCGGGAGGGCGTGGCGGCGGGGGTCGTGGCGAAGGCGTTCGTGAAGGTCAGTCCGCGGGAGGTGACCTGCGAGCGCAGGTGCGGCATGTACTGGACCGCGGCCACGTCGGCATCCTCGACCAGGATCAGGACGACGCTCGGTCGCACTCCCTCCTCGAGCCCCGGCAGGGTGGTCGGCTCCGTGCGCGCGCCGCAAGCGGCCGCCGCGAGCAGCGCGGCGGCGAGCCCGCCCCGGCGCGCTCCCGTCACGCGCTGCCGTGGACGGGGATGACCGCGCCCGTCGTGGGCAGCGAGGCCGGCGACAGCAGGAAGCCGATCACCTCGGCGATCGACTCCGGGGCGACCCAGCCGGCGCGGTCGGCCCGGGGCATGGCGGTGCGGTTTCCGGGGGAGTCGATGATCCCCGGTGCCACGGCGTTGAAGCGCACTCCGCGCTCCCGGTTCTCGCCCGCGAGGGCACGGGTGAGCGCCTCCACTCCCGCCTTGGATACCGCGTAGGCGGCCGCGCCGGCACCCCCCTGGGCGACCGCCCGGGCGCTCACCGTGACGGCGCTGCCGCCCTGCTCCAGCAGGTGGGGGAGGGCGCAGCGGCAGGCGACCCAGGCCGTGTGCAGGTTCGCGTCGAGCATCGCCGGCCACTCGTCCTCGGGCGCCGCTTCGAGCGTCGGGCTCCCCCGATAGGCCCCGGCCAGCGCCGCCAGCCCCCGGATCGGTCCCAGCTCCCGGCGGGCTTCCGCGAAGAACGCCGCGCTGCTGCGGAGGTCGCCCAGGTCGGCCTGCGCGCCCCAGAGCCCCGCAGCGTCCCCGAGCTCGTGCCGCAGCTTCTCGAACCCGTCGCGCGTGCGGTAGGGCACCGCGACGCGGTCGCCGTGCCGCAACAGGTGTGCGGCGACGGCCCGCCCCAGGGCGCCCGTCCCGCCCGTGACGACGACGACCTCCCCTGCGCTCACTCCTCGCCGGTCGCGCTCAGCTCCGCGTAGCTGCGCGCCGCTTCGGCCTCGGTCGCCGTCGGCAGGCCCTGCTTCACCCAGCCCGACTCACCCTGCTGGGATCCCTCGTAGCCGGCGCGCTGCTCGACGATCCCGGTGTAGCCGCTGGCCGTCAGCAGCTCCGCGGCATTGAGCGAGCGGACGCCGCCCCGGCAGCCGAGGACCAGCTTCGCGTCGGTGGGGAAGCTCCTCTGGACCACGGCGAGAAAGTCGGGGTTCGGGGTCATGCCACCGGGCCCGGCGTGGAGCAGCGGTACGTTGTAGGCCCCCGTGGGGTGACCCGCCTCGAACTCGGGGATGGAGCGGACGTCGAGGTAGGCGTAGCCATCCTCGTCCATCAGCGTCCGCGCTTCGGCGGGCGAGATGCGTCTGACGCTCATGCTGGAAGCTCCTCCTTGTGTGGGAGTGCCAGCTTATCGCACCGAGGCGGGGTTCCGCCGTTACAGCCGGCGCGCGATCTCCAGCAGCCCGCTCCGGAGGACGTCGGGGGGCGTCAGCAGGCTGACCACCAGGTGGGCACCGCGCGGGAAGTCGAAGAAGTAGCCGGGATGCACCAGCACCCCGGCGCTCTCGAGCAGCGCCGCCGCCCGCTCTTCCTCGCCCAGGGTGTCGGGCACCCGGACCACGGCGCTCCACCCCCCTTCCACCGGGAGCACGTCCGCGGGGAGGTCGGGCGAGATGACGCCGCGGGCCACCTCGAGGCACTCCCGGATCCGGCGCCGGATCGGCGCGGCCAGCTCGGCCCTGCGGCGGAGCAGTGACGGCGCCGCGAGCTGGACCGGCGTCCCCACCGCGAGGTAGGTGTCCGCGACGATCTCGAGCCGCGCCAGGGCCTCCTCGCGCTCTCCGGGCGGGCCGCTGACGGCGATCCAGCCGAGCTTGAGCTGGGGCAGCCCGCACGACTTGGAGAGACCCCCGAGGGCCGCGCACAGCACCTCCCGCGCGCCCGCCACCGTGAAGACCGCGTCGTCCGGAGCGTCGAGGTCGAACCCGGCGAACACCTCGTCGCAGATCAGGGCGAGGCCGCGATCGGCGCACAGGCCGACGAGCGCGTCGCGCTCGCGGCGATCGAGGTACGAGCCCGTGGGGTTGTTCGGGCTGACGACGACGACGGCGCGGGTGCGCGGGGAGACCGCCGAGGCCACGGCCGCGACGTCGAGGTGCCAGGCGCCGTCGAAACCCAGCTCGTAGCGCTCGACCCGCACCGACTCCAGCTCCGCGAGGTAGTCGAACAGGGGGTAGCTCGGGCGCGGCACGAGCACGTCGTCCCCGGGATCGCAGAGGAGCTTGAAGAGCCAGGAGTAGGCTTCGCTGGTGCTCGGGGTCAGCACCACGTCCTCCGCATCGACGTGGGCGCCGCAGGCCGCGTACCCCTCGGCGACGGCCCTCCGCGCCGGACCCCAGCCGAAGGGCAGCGGCTCGTAGACCAGCCCTTCCGGCGCCGCCAGGCTCGACAGGACGTCGGCCGGTGGGGGCAGGCCCACCCTCGTGGGGTTCGTCTCTGTCAGGTCCAGGATCGGCTTTCCCGCCCGCCGGCGCTCCGCTGCGATCCGGGCGAGGCGGTTGACGGAGCGATCCCAACCCGTGCGCCGCGAGAGCCGGGCCATGCCGGCAGCTTACCCGGGTCCCCTTGACTCGCGCAGGAGGGCGGGTAGCCTCTCCGTGCCACGGGAGGTCGCACGGATGAGAATCGACGCGTTGCGAGCGGGATGGCTGGCGGCCCTGATCGTCGGGGCGGCGTTGGCGCCCACGGCCTGCGCGCCCGCCGGGGAAGAGGCGACGCCCGCCCTCGAACAGCAGGCCCTCGACGAGAACGGCCTCCCGGTGATCGACGAGCAGACCCCCCTGCCGGATCCCCTGCCGCGGGTCGCCGCGCGGGTCGACGGGCAGGACGTGCCGACCCGCAACGTCGTCATCCTCGCCGAGGGGCGTCTCAAGAGCGGGCAGATCCAGCTCTCGAGGCGGGTCTACGCGTACCGGCAGGCGTTGCAGGAGATCCTCGCCCGCGAGCTGCTGTTCCAGGAGGCGCTCCGGAAAGGGGTGGAGGCGGACGCCCGGGCGCTCGAGCAGGCCTACGACGAGGCCCGGGCCGGTCACAGGGACGACGCGAGCTGGGAAGAGTTCCTGAAGGGCCAGGGGCTCGACGAGGAGGGCTTGCGCACGGAGCTGAGGATCCAGCACACCATCAACGCTCTCGTCGCGCAGCTCCTCCAGGGCCGCGACTTCGACGTCTCCGACGAGGAGGCCCGCGCCTTCTACGAGGCGAACCCCGCGATGTTCCAGACCGGGGAGCAGATCAGCGCCCGCCACATCCAGCTCCGGGTTCCCGAGGAGCCCAGCCCCGAGCAGGTGGAGGAGGTGAGGGCGCGCGTGAAGGAGATCCGGACCCGGATCGTGGAGGGGGGCGAGGACTTCGCCGAGCTGGCCAAGGAGCACTCGGAGGACCCCGGGAGCGCGGGCCGCGGCGGGCAGCTCCAGCTCTTCTTTCGAGGTCAGATGCCGAAGCCGCTCGAAGAGGTGGCGTTCTCCCTCGAGCCGGGGCAGGTCTCGGAGGTGTTCCGGACCGATTTCGGGTTCCACTTGTTGAAGCTGGGCGAGCGCGTGCCCGGGGAGACGCGCCCCTTCGAGACGGTCCGGGAGCCCCTCCGGGAGCGGCTCGAGCAGCGGGCCCGGCAGAAGGCCGTCCAGGACTTCGTGGCCGAGCTGCGCCGCAAGGCCCGCATCGAGACGTTCCTGTAGGCTGCTACGAGCGCTTCTCCATGGTGAGGCGCACGTGGTTCCCCTCGTCGTTGAAGTCCACGCGGTCCACGAGCTGTTTCATCAGGAACAGGCCGCGGCCGTTCGGCTTCAGGATCTGGTTCTGGTCGCCGGTGGGATCTCCGATGGCCGCGACGTCGAAGCCGGTTCCCGCGTCCTCGATGTCCACGACGACCCTGCGGCCGGGCTCGACCTCGACGCGGATCGCGACCGCCCGGGTGGGGTAGAGGCGGTTGCCGTGGACCGCCGCGTTGGACAGGGCCTCGCTCAGGGCCACGGAGAAGTCGTGCTGGCGCGCCTCGGTCAGGCCCGCGTCGGAGGCCAGCTCCAGGATGCGCTCGACCGTCGGGGCGACCGCCTTGCGCATGCTGGCCATCTGGAGACACGCCACCCGTCGGCCGGCGGGCCCAGGACCGGCATCCACTCTGCGTTGCGTCGCGATCGCTGAGTCCCTCGCTCTCAGGAGTTTAGCCGCGATGCCAAGGAGGCAGCGGAGGGGACGTACACTGCCTCGAGAGCTTATACGAGATTCGGCCGCGGACGTTCCGCGACCTGGCTCACAGTGGGGGGGCTAGACTGCCTCGGGGAAGCGAATCGGGTCTGGTGACCCGCGCGGCCTTCAAAGCCGTCCGGCCCCGGGCTGACACCCGGGGCGGTGGGTTCGATTCCCACCCGCTTCCGCCAGCCGCCTCACCCGGCCGGGGTGAGCCTCGAGCTCTCGCGATCCAGCGCGGCGAGTGCTTCCTGGATCCGGTCGACCTCGCGCGCCTCGAAGGAGGGTTCACCGCAAAGGGTGCAGACCCAGGGCAGTGACTGCATTCCATCAGCTCAGTCTCCTGCGATAGTCGCCCGACCGACGCCTCGCTTCCGGGAGATAGGCGGTGATCACCGCCAGGTAGTCTCGCCTCGGTGCTCACACGATGTGGACCGAGCGGCCTCCCGCCGTGCCCAGCATCAGGCAACTGTGCCCCCGCGGATCGTCCGGGTAGTCCTCAATCCCCTCGCCCTCCAGAACAACTGCGTGACCTCCGCCGTGGTGCGGTTTCGCTGCAGCCTGTCGTCGCGCGTCTTCGATGAACGGGCGGGACGAGTCCGAGGCCGGAAAGCGAGCGCGCTGTCGAGACACTGCGGGCTCCGCCGTCAGCGACAGCGTCCGCTCCGAGATCGTCATCCTCGTCTCTCGAGGAGTGGCCCCAGACCTGTCGAGAGAAGTGCAGAGTCCGGCCATTCCCGCGCAGCCGATGCGTCCCTGCGGTCGTCTACGCGTACATCTGCCGCCGGGCGCCCAGCCGCACCCATCCGCGCGCGACCCGGTACAGCAGCCAGATGGTGACGATGCCGAGCGGCAGCCAGACGACGACGATGCCGATGCCGAGCGTGAGGACCACGAGAAGGACGCACAGGCCCACCCACAGCACCCCGAACCAGAAGGTGCGGATCTGCCAGCGAAAGTGCGACTCGAGCCAGGTGCCTCGGGCCTCGCTGCGTTTCACGTAGTTGAGGATCACGGCGATGATGGACGGCCAGCCCGTGAGGAATGCGCCGATCACGGTGGCGGTCCCGACGATTCCGGTCAGGAGGCTGAACGCGTGCAAGGCGTAGATGACGGTCGTCCAGTTGACGAGAGAGCGTTCCGTGTTCGCGGCGGGCGGCACAGGGCTGGCCATCGGTCACCTCCGCTGACATTATGCAGGCGCGCGGCCCGTAAAGGCCCGTCACCGGCTCTCCACGGCCCGCCAGCTCGGACCTCAGCCGCGGATCGCCAGCCAGGTCTCCCACTCGCCACTCACTCGGTAGGCGAGAGCGATCTCCCGGGCGCGCTCTTTCTGTTCCGGTCGGGCCGGTGGCCAACCGTAGGTGTTTCAGCGGTCTGCGAGCTGCGTCGAGCAGCGGCCGAGGGTCCCCGCCTCCGGCTCGAGGCGACGTCGCGGCGGGCCTGGCCGTTGGCGGGATCCTGCGCCGCCGCGGCCTCCGCCAGCGCCAGTGCGTCCCGGTTTCGACCTGCACCTGGGCCATCTCGAAGTGGGAGATGAGGACGTCCCGGGCGGCCTCGGGATGGTCCGGGTAGGCGGCCTGAAACGCGAGCGCAGCCTGACGGACCGTCTCGTAGGTCGCGAGGGCGGCCGGCCGGTCGCCGCCCTGGAACTGCAGGCGCCCGACGAAGCCCAGCGTCGTGGTGCGATCGCGCGCCAGCTCGGGGTCTTCGGGATGCGCGGCGATCGACCCCTGGTTCACCTCGAGCGCCTCCTGGAGGAAGCGCAGGCCGCTCGCGACGCCCGTGGTGCGACCTTCGAGGACGCCGATCCGCGACAGGGCGGCCCACAGCCGCACGCGCGCGTCGAGGTTGGCGGGCTCGCTGGCGAGCACCTCGCGGCCGATGGCGACGGCCTTGTCGTAGCTGGCGCGCGCCCCCTCCGGGTCGCCCAGGTTGGGCATGTCGGGGTTGCCGAGGATGTCTCCGATGCGGTTGTAGCCGTAGGCCAGCTCCACCTGCAGCGAGGAGTCGCCCTCGGCGTCGGCGCTCAGCCGGTCCAGGTAGGCGAGCCCCTTCTCGACGATCGCCCGGCGTGCGGACGTGGCGCCGGCGAGGTGCTGGATCTGCCCGTCGACGTCGACGATGAAGGCCCGCGCCAGCTCCCGGACGTCGGCGAAGCGCCGGTCGGCTCGGGCGCGCTGCAGCTCGGCGATGCGGGCCTGGCGGCTCGTAGCCACGATGCCCACCACCAGGCTGGCCGCCACCAGACCCGCCGCCGCAACGGCGGCCCGGTGCCGGCCCACGAACTTCCCGAGACGGTAGCCCGGAGTGTCGGTGCGCGCCAGGACAGGCAGACCCTCGAGGTGGCGCCCGAGGTCCTCCGCCAGCTCCTGAGCCGAGGCGTAGCGGCGCTCCGGCTCCTTCCGCAGCGCCTTCAGCACGATCGTGTCCAGGTCCCCCCGCAGCTCAGAGGCCGAGGCGCGACCGTCCGTCCTCCCGCCGTCGCTACGGACGGTGCTGCTCGGCGGCGCCGGCTGCGTCGAGCACACCGCCCGCACGACGTCCTCCAAGGAATCGCCATGGATGGAGTAGGGAGGTGCGCCCGTCAGCAGCTCGTAGAGCACCACTCCGAGGGAGTAGACGTCCGAGGCGGTCGTCACGGGCTGGCCGCGACCTGCTCGGGGCTGGCGTAGGCCGGCGTCAGTACCGGCAGGAGCGTCGTCGTCGCGCACGGAGCGGTACACGACGCCCATGCCGCCCCGGCCCGCCTCGGAGAGGAGCCGGTACGGACCGATGCGGCGTCCCGCGAGGGCGAGCTCCGGCTTCGGCTCGGATTCTGTCGCGGAGTCGGGCAGGGTCAGCAGCGCCGGCCGCGACAGGAACTCGCCGGCCTCATCGGAGGCGGCCACCAGCGACTCGACCTCGCGATGGAGGTCGTCGTCTCCGCCGCAGGCGTCCCGAAGGAAGGCTTCGCGCGCCTCTGCCCTGCGCTCCAGCGCGGCGCCCACCAGGTGCTTGATGCGCTGCCACCGCTCGTCGGGCACGGAGAGGCCCTCAGGAAATGAGGGAGTCTATTGGGGGCCGCCCCGCCCGGTCAAGGAACGGCGCTACCAGCCGTGAGCATCCGCGGCCCCTCGACGAGCGATCTCGGTCACGCGCTGAGCGGGTTCTCCCAGCGCAGTCCCCGGAAGCGCGCAAAGTCGGAGTCGAGGGTCAGGACCGTAGCTCCATGAGCCACGGCGATGGCCGCGATCCAGGCGTCGGTGGTGAGATCTCCCCCGATTCCAGCCTCGTCGAGCAGCTCGTGCCAGAGGCGCGCGTGCTCGGTCGTCTCCTGGACGACACGCACGTTCGGGTGCCGGAGCCACTCGTCGACCAGCTCCCATGCCTCGTCGAGGGAGAGCGGGCGCTCGAACAAGCCAGGCTTGGTCGTCAGGCGCAGGAAGGCACTGACGACCACCCAGGTGAGTCCGACGGGCCGATCGTCGTTGATGGCCGCCTCGAGTGCGGACCGCGCACGCACGTGCTGGGGGAGGGATGGATTGATGGCCGGCAACAGCACGCTCGCGTCGACGATCCTCACGAGGAGTTGCGGAGCCTGGCCAGGCTCGTCTCGTCCGTGAGAGCGGCACCGATGGCGTTGGCTCGGGTCACGTCGAATGACGCTCGACCGAGGTCGCGGGTCTTCTGTCGGAACGCGCGGCGAGAGCGCTTCTCCGTCGAGAGACTCTGCCGGAGCGCGCGGTTCACCAGGGCCGACAGCGTCAGACCCTCCGTCGCCGCTCTCCTTCGGAGCTGCTTGAAGACGTCATCGTCGATCCGCAGCGTCGTTCTCACATCGACATCATAACATCAGGTACATGATGCAAAGGCATCATCCGCCGTAAGAGTAGGGGGCGACGGTCAACGCCCCGGCCGCCAACCGACCACCAGCCCGATCCGAGCCTCGGAGCTGGCGAAGAATCGAGCGCCGACGCCGAACATCGCCACCACCGGGGCGGGTCGGTCCTGGGCCAGTCCGGGCGCGCCCGGAACGAGCGCCAGAACCAGCGCCAGCCTCGGGCCGCCCCGGCGCGCCCCTGGTGCGCTCACCCGGGCGGGGGGAGCAGTGCGACGAGGCTCTTGCGCGCCACGTGCCGGTAGGCCTGCTCGACCAGCAGTGCGACGACGGACCAGTTGGGCCGGTTGTCGAGCACCACGCCGACCCAGCCCGCCCCGCCGACGTAGGGAGGACGGAAGAACCGCCTGGGATCCGCGTCGACGAGGGCCTCCTGGGCGCCGGGTGCCGCGGGGAGCCACACGGACAGGTGTTTCGCCCCGTGGTGATGGTCGTCGAGCGTCGCGAACACTTTTCCCCTGCCGGCGAACCAGGTCGGCGCGCCGTGGGAGATCCGCTCGTCGGCTTCGGGCATCGCGAGGCAGATCGCGCGGAGCCGGGCGACCGGGTCGCCTCGGCGGCTCGGGGCGCGCTTCGTGGCGCCACTGCGGCTCCGGTGTGCCGTAGTCCCACCCATCGCGCCGGCCTCCAGTGCTGCGGCATTGGTTCTATCACGACCGTGCGGTCCCCTCGCGCAGCTCGCGCCGAGGAAGGTCCTGTGGACCGGAGCGATGGTCAGGGCGAGAGCGTGGCGCGTCTCCCGGCTCAACCTCGGTATGATGGCTCGTGAGGGTCCTTCAGTTCCATTGAGCGACGACACCGACCAGCAGGAACCACTCGAAGCGCAGCGGGCTCGTCTTCGCGCCCGATGGCAGGCCGTAGAGGTTCACAAGGCCCGGGAGCTGGCCGCGATGACGGACGAACGTGCCCTGGAGATCATTCTGTCACTGGGCGCTGCCGAGCCGTGGCGAGAGCGATCCGACTGGTCCGGACTGGTGACCCAGCAGGCCCTCTTCCACAAGCGTCGCACGGGGTGATCCAGCTCCCGGGCGTCCTCGGAGCCGCGGAGGAGGTCCAGGGGCTCTGCGAGCGAGCGAGCTTCCGCTTCTGCTTCATCGGGGGCGTTGCGGTCCAGCGGTGGGGTGAGCCTCGCCTGACGCAGGGCGTCGACCTCACCGTGCTCACGGGCTTCGGTCAGGAGGAGCAGTACGTCGACTCCCTGCTCGCGACACTCTCGCCTCGACGCGAGGATGCTCGCGAGTTCGCTCTCAGGCACCGGGTGCTGCTGCTCCGGACCGCCTCCGGAGTCGACGTCGACGTCGCCCTCGGAGCGTTCCCCTTCGAGGTGCGAAGCGTCGACCGCGCCTCGCCCTGGTCCTGGGCCGCTGGCCATTCGCTGACCACCTGTTGTGCCGAGGACCTCGTGGTGCACAAGGTGTTCGCCGGCCGCGACCGCGACTGGGCCGACGTGGAAGGAATCCTCATCCGGCAGTACGGCAAGCTCGACCTGAAGCTCGCCCGCAGCGAGCTCCAGCCTCTGCTCGAGCTCAAGGAGCAGGGAGAAGCCATGAGCAAGCTGGGCGCCCTGATCGACACCGTCGCGCGCCGCCTGGAGAACCCCGTCGGAGAGGTGTGACCCGCAGGTGCGGCCTGCACATTGGCTGGCCGGGATCCGGGGCATACTTCGGTCGCAGCCAAGCTACCCGACTCGCCCGGAGGCCGCGCCATGACCCATCCCTACCTCGATCCCCGCCGGTCCGTCGAAGATCGGGCCAGCGACCTGCTCGGTCGTATGAGCTTCGAGGAGAAGGCCGCGCAGATGCACGCGCTGTGGCTGCTGCTCTCGGAGGACGGCGAGCACCGCCCGCGACAGGACGACTTCACCGGGGGGACCGACCCGGCCGCCGTCAAGAAGGCGCTCGCCCACGGCCTGGGCCAGATCTCCCGGGCTCTCGGCAGCCACGGGGTGGAGCCGCGCGCCGGGGTGCGGGCCCTGAACCGCCTGCAGAAGCTCCTGCGGGAGGAGACCCGGCTCGGCATCCCGGCCATCTCCCACGAGGAGTGCCTGGTGGGCCTCATGGTGCGTGGCGCCACCATGTTCCCGTCGGCCCTGGCGTACGGGGCCACCTGGAATCCCGACCTCATCGAGCGCGCGGCCGCCGCGATCGGGAGCGAGGCCCGGAGCGTGGGCTGCCACCAGGGGCTGGCCCCCGTCCTCGACGTCTCCCGGGACGTGCGCTGGGGGCGCACCGAGGAGACCTTCGGCGAGGATCCCTACCTCGTGGGCGTCCTGGGCACCCGCTTCGTCCGGGGCCTGCAGGGGGAGAGGCGGGACCTGCTGGCCACGGTCAAGCATTTCGCGGGCCATTCCTGGAGCGAGGGCGCCCGCAACCACGGCCCGGTGCACATCGGCTGGCGCGAGCTCAACGACGTCTTCCTGCTGCCGTTCGAGATGGCGATCCGCCAGGCGAACGCGGGGTCCGTCATGCCGGCCTACCACGACATCGACAACGAGTCGGTCCACGCGTCGCGTCGCCTCCTCACGGACGTGCTCCGGACGGACTGGGGCTTCGACGGCCTGATCGTGGCCGACTACATCGGCATCAGCCTGCTCTACCAGCACCACAACCTCGCCCGGGACCGGGCCGAGGCTGCGGCCCTGGCCTTCAACGCCGGCCTGGACGTCGAGCTGCCGGCGGACGACTGCGTGGCCGCGCTGGGGGAGGCGGTGGCGCGGGGCCTGCTGTCCAGGGAGACCGTCGATGCGGTCGTGCGGCGCGTTCTCGTAGAGAAGCTGCGCCTGGGCCTGTTCGAGCGGCCTTACGCAGACGAGGGTGCGATCGAGCTGCAGTCGCCCGCGACCGTCGCCCTCGCCCGGGAGGTGGCGCGCCAGTCGATGGTGATCCTCGAGAACCGGGGCGTGCTCCCCATCGATCCCGGCCGCGGCCAGCGGATCGCGCTCATCGGGCCGAGCGCCGACGACCCGCTCGCACCGCTATGTGGCTACAGCTTCCCCGTGCACCTCATCCTCAACGACGCGGGTGAGTCGGCCGCGCAGGTCGTGACGCCCCGAGCCGCGTTCGAGCGCGCCCTCGGGGCGGACCGGGTCGCGTTCGCGCAGGGCTGCTTCATCATCGAGGAGCGCAGGTACGGCTCGCCCGTCTTCCCCGGCGACGTCGAGAAGAGCACCTCGATCGACCAGCCCTCGCCGGTGTCGACGCGGACGGACCTCATCCCCGCGGCGGTCGAGTGCGCCCGGGCATCCGACGTAGCGGTCGTTTGCGTCGGCGACCTCGCCGGCCTCTTCCAGACCGGAACGGTGGGAGAGGGCTCGGACGCCGACTCCCTCGACCTTCCCGGCGTGCAACAGCAGTTGCTGGATGCTGTGGTCGCCGCGGGCAGGCCGGTGGTGGTGGTGCTGGCGAGCGGCCGGCCGTACACCCTCGGAGGGCTGGAGGAGAGGGTCGCCGCGTTCGTGTGGGCCTTCGCGGGCGGGCAGGAGGGCGGCCCCGCCCTGGTCGACGTGCTGACGGGCGCCGCGGAGCCCTCGGGCCGGATGTCCGTGTCGGTCCCGAGGAACGTGGGGGCCGTACCCTACTACTACAACCACAAGATGAAGAGCGCCGGCACGCCGATCGCCCGCCACTTCGGAAGCCGCTACCCCTTCGGCTTCGGACGGTCGTACACGTCGTTCGACTTCGCCGGCCTCGAGCTGGACGCGGGCGAGGTGGACACCGCCGGCGAGGTCCGGCTGCGCTTCACCGTCTCCAACACCGGCGCGCGCAAGGGCGTCGCGGTGCCGCAGCTCTACGCGCGCGACCTGCTCGCCTCGGTCGTGCGCCCGGTCAAGGAGCTGAAGGCCTTCGGGAGGATCGAGATCGCTGCCGGAGAGTCGGCGCGGGTCGGGTTCGCGCTCCCGGCGGACGTGCTGTCGTTCACCGGGCTCGAAGGCCGCCGGATCGTGGAGCCGGGGGAGGTCGAGCTGCAGGTGGGGGCCTCCAGCGCCGACGTCAGGCTCCGGGCGACGGTCTCCCTGACCGGGGAGACCCGCACGCTCGGTCGCAACTGGCGCATGGAGAGCCGATTCCTCGTCGAGGGTTGAGGGCGCCGGTCGCGGGGGATCGTTGACAGGCCCGGGGTGCGCCGGTATCGTCCCGGACGTCCCTCCACGCGCCTCCCGTACCTGTCACTCGAGGAGCCGGCCATGACCAGTCGGGGCGAGACGCTCTCGGTCCGGGAGAAGATCGGGTACGCCGTCGGCGACACGGCGTCGAACCTGTACTTCCAGACGTTCCTGCTCTTCATCCCCATCTTCTACACCGACGTGGTGGGCCTGCCCGCGGCGGCGGTGGCCACGATGTTCGCCGTGAGCCGGGTGTTCGACGCGGTGAACGACCCGTTGATGGGAACCATGGCCGACCGGACCCAGACGCGCTGGGGGAAGTTCCGCCCCTACCTGCTCTGGATGGCCGTTCCGTTCGGGTTCGCGGGGTTCCTCGCCTTCAGCAGCCCCGACTTCGGCCCCACCGGGAAGCTCGTCTACGCGTACGTCACCTACAACTTCCTGATGATCGCCTACACGGCCATCAACGTGCCCTACGCGGCCCTGATGGGTGTGATGACCCCCAACACGCTGGAGCGGACCTCCCTCGCCGCGTACCGCTTCGTCGGGGTGTTCACCGGACAGATGATCATCCAGGGTGCGGCGCTGTGGATGGTCGCCTACTTCGGAAAGGGCGACCAGCGGGCGGGATGGCAGTGGACGATGGCCTGCATGGCGGTGCTGGCCATCGCGCTCTTCTGGGTCACCTTCGGCACCACGCGGGAGCGGGTGTCGCCACCCTCGGAGCAGAAGAGCGACCTGAAGGGCGACCTCCGGAGCCTCCTCAACCGACCCTGGCTGATGATCGGCCTCGCCACCTTCTTCCAGCTCACCTTCATCGTGGCTCGCGGATCCACCGTGGCCTACTACTTCAAGTACTTCGTCGAGGACCAGCGCTTCTCCTTCCTGGGCTTCAGTCGCGAC
>Ga0299906_10002302_pt1 | contig 15929 bp, 17 predicted proteins | sample RVTome_14_FD_200259 | JGI IMG/M metagenome (GOLD analysis project Ga0299906, IMG submission 200259) | Soil microbial communities from uranium-contaminated site in the Upper Colorado River Basin, Wyoming, United States - RVT145D125 (version 2) ... | reverse complement strand
CTCGACCAGTCGCTTCTCGGGTTGGTCATCGCCAAGTCGATCGAACTTCCGGAAGCGATCCCCCACGCACGCAATGTCCATGACATGCGGGCCAAGGCGATGGCAGCAGGCATCGAGATCTGATCTGAGGGCAGAGTCGTGCGGTGAGGGCCGTCTCGGAAGAGACGGCCCTCACCATTGGGGGAATCAGGAGGGCTCCGGCCCGGGCCAGGGCCCAACGCCGAATAACCTCTCCGCCAGTGATCCCCAAACGTCTCGAATTTCTCGTCGCACCAGAGCTTCCCCCGGCCCAGCTCGCCGACGTCTTCACCAAAGCCGGTCACCAGATCTTTCTCGTCGGTGGTTCGGTGCGCGACGCGTTTCTCGAGAGAGCGGCAAATGACTTCGACTTCGACTTCGCCACCGACGCCCGGCCAGAGCGCATCGCCGAGCTGCTGGAGGGTTGGGCCGACGTGGTGTACACCGTGGGCGCCGCGTTTGGCACGGTCGCCGCACGCAAGGACGACCGCACGGTTGAAGTGACCACGTTTCGCCGGGAGGTCTACCGGGACGACTCCCGCAAGCCACGGGTGACCTTCTCCGATGACATCGAGACGGATCTCGGCCGACGCGACTTCACGGTCAATGCGATTGCCCTTTCCCTGATGGAGATGGATCCCGTGGACCCCTACGGTGGGCTGGCTGACCTGGCGCACGGTGTCCTCCGAACACCGCTCGATCCGAGCATCTCCTTCTCCGATGACCCTCTGCGGATGCTCAGGCTGTTCCGATTTCAGGCGACACTGGGCTTCGAGCCCGATACTGCCTCCCTGGAGGCGGTCCAATCGATGAGCGATCGGCTGGGGATCGTGTCGGCCGAGCGAATCAGGGACGAGCTGTCGAAACTCATCGTGGCTCCGGAGCCGGCCCGGGCCTTGTCCGGGGTGGTCTCGACAGGTTTGGCCCAATACTTCCTGCCCGAGCTCCCGTCCCTGGCAATGGAGCAGGATCCCAACCAGCGGCACAAGGATGTGCTGGCCCACACCTTTGCGGTGGTGGAGAAGGCGTCACCCGACCTGACCCTGCGGCTGGCCGCCCTGTTCCACGATATCGGCAAGCCGGACACCAGGCAGTTCGGCCCCGACGGGGTGTCTTTCCATCATCACGAGGTGGTGGGTGCGAGGATGACCCGGCGGCGGATGAAGGAACTTCGATATCCGAGGCACATCATCGACGACGTGGCCCAGCTCGTCTTCCTCCATCTGCGGCCCCACACCCTCAAGATGGGCTGGACCGACTCTGCGGTGCGTCGCTATGTGCGGGATGCCGGGCATCTGTTGCCATTGCTCAACGAGCTGGTCAGGTGCGACGTGACCACGGCCAACGCACGTCGGGAGCGGGCGATACAGAACGGAATCGACGAGCTGGAGGCCCGGATTGCGGAGCTGGGGGAGAAGGAGGAGCTGGCTCGGCTCAGACCGCCCATCGACGGTCATCAGGTGATGGCGTATCTCGGGATTGGGCCGGGGCCGGGGATCGGTGACATCATGGGACTGATGCTGGAACGACGGATCGACCAGGGGCCGTACAGCCCGAGCGAGGCCTATCAGATGGCCCGCGACTGGGCAATCGCCAAGGGCTTGCCAGACCCGGGGCCACCGCCCGACGAAGAGGAGTGAGTGTGAAGGTCGTCCTTGCCTATTCCGGGGGTCTCGACACATCGGTGATACTTGCCTGGCTGCGCGAGGAGCGCGGCGCCGAAGTCATCGCCTACACCGCCGACATCGGCCAGGGCGACGAGGTGGGGGAGGCCAAGGACAAGGCGTTGGCCACCGGCGCCGTCGATGCCGTGGTCGAGGATCTCACCCATCGATTCGTCACCGGGGCGGTGTTCCCTGCCCTGCGTGCCGCCGCGGTCTACGAGGGCTACTACTTGCTCGGAACCTCGTTGGCGAGGCCCATAATCAGCGAGGGGCTGGTGCGCACGGCGCGTGCCTTCGGGGCCGATGCCATCGCACACGGGGCGACCGGCAAGGGGAACGATCAGGTCCGATTCGAGCTCTCGGTCGCGGCGCTGGCGCCCGACCTGGGCGTGATCGCCCCCTGGCGGGAGTGGAGCCTCACCGGTCGAGCCGACCTGATGGACTATGCCCAGCAGCGGGGAATCCCGGTGCCGGTGACCAAGGAGTCGCCCTACTCGACTGACGCCAACCTCTTCCATATCTCCTATGAGGGTGGGATTCTCGAGGATCCCTGGGCGTCACCTCCCGCTGACATGTTCCATCTGACCGTGAACCCTCTCGACGCTCCGGATCAACCCGAGGAGGTGCTCATCGGTTTCGAGAAGGGCGATCCCGTGTCCCTGAACGGACGCGCTCTCGACCCGGTGCAGTTGCTGGAGGAAGCGAATCGCGTTGCCGGCCGCCATGGTGTCGGTCGTGTCGACATCGTCGAGAATCGGTTTGTTGGGATCAAGAGCCGCGGGGTGTACGAGACACCCGGCGGGACCATCCTGCATCACGCGCATCGGGCAGTGGAGTCGATCACCCTCGACCGGGAGGTGCTGCACATTCGCGATCAGCTCATTCCTCGATACTCCGAGATCGTGTACAACGGCTTCTGGTTCAGCCCGGAACGTTCGGCTCTGCAGACTCTGATCGACGAGATCCAGCTTCCGGTGACCGGTGAGGCCCGACTGACCCTCTACAAGGGTCACGTCTCTGTCGACGGGCGACGCGCTCCTCACGGTCTCTATGACCCGGCATCCGCCACCTTCGAGGCGGACGAGGTCTATCGACAGGCCGATGCCGAAGGATTCATCTCTCTCAACGCACTGCGAATCAGGGGTTTCGGCGGCGGGGAAGTCGAGTGACACTCTGGGGAGGGCGGTTCGAGTCGCGTCCCGGCCGGATCCTCTGGGACTACACCCGGGATGACACCGATCGGCGGCTTCTCGCCGATGACGTCGAGGGCTCGATGGCCCACGTGAGAATGCTTGGTGCGACCGGGATCCTCGATGAGGCCGAGCAAGAGGCGCTGCTCGACGGATTGGCCACCGTCCGGGACGAAGCGGTGACAGGTGTGTTCGTGTTCTCCGAGGACGATGAGGATGTTCACAGCGCGGTGGAGCGGCGTCTCTTCGAGCTCGCCGGCGACGTCGCCGGCAAGCTCCACACGGCCCGGTCGCGCAACGATCAAGTCGCCCTCGATATGCGGCTCTACACCAAACGATCAGCCGGGGACCGAGTCCGGCAACTGCACGCCTTCGCCCTCACGCTCGCCGACCTCGCCGAGTCGCACCTGGAGAGCATCGTCCCTTCCTACACCCATCTCCAGCAGGCCCAACCAACCACCCTGGGCCATCACCTGATGGCCTACGCCTGGATGGCGACACGTGACGCCGAGCGCTTCATCGATGTGGGCAAGCGGATCGACGTCTCGCCCCTGGGGGCGAATGCCTCCGCTGGCACATCCTTGCCGATCGACCCCGAACAGTCTGCCCGGCTTCTGGGTATGGGGGCCACTTTCGAGAACTCGTTGGATGCGGTCGGCTCCCGGGACCACCTTGCCGAGTATGTCTTCTGTTGCACCCAGGCCATGGTCAATCTCTCCAGACTCGCCGAGGAAATCATCCTCTGGGCGACTCCCGAGTTCGGCAGGGTCCGCCTGGGTGACGACGTGACCACGGGGTCTTCGGCGTTGCCCCACAAGCGGAATCCCGACATAGCCGAGTTGGTGCGGGCCAGGTCGGCCCGGGTCGCGGGGAATCTGGCGTCGATCGTCGCCCTCCAGAAGGGACTTCCCCTCAGCTACAACCGTGACCTGCAGGAAGACAAGAGACTCGTGTTCGAAGCCGACGACGTGCTGGCCGATTCCCTGGAAGCGATGACCGAGTTGATCACGCATTCGGAGTTCCTGCCGGTCGAGCCGTCGGTGGAGACCGCCAGCCTCGACCTGGCGGAGGCCCTGGTGGGACGGGGCGTGCCTTTCCGTGAGGCTCATGGCGCGGTGGGCAGGCTGGTTCTCGAGCTCGAATCCGTCGGGCGAAGCCTCAGTGAGGCCACGGTGGATGATCTCTCCTCGGTCCATGACGGATTCGTCGCCTCCGACCTGACCCTGCTGGACCCGGCGGCATCGGTCGTCAGGCGACAGAGCCCGGGCGGGGGAAGCCCCGATTCGGTCCGTACCCAAATCGCCGCAATGCGGGGATCGATCTCCCCCACCGACAGCTGAGGCAATAGATGATGCGGCGAGGTGGGGGAAACGCCGGAGTCTCTGCCGATACGACGTTCCTAGGGTGAGCGAGTGATCGTCCTGGTGATCCCGGCCTTGCTTCTCGCGGCCGTGAGTCTCGGCTCGTACGCCGGTCGTTGGGTGTGGTGGCTAGACGTGCTGGCCAATTTCCGCGCCCAGTATGTCTTGGTGCTGGGCGTCCTCGGTCTGGTCATCGCCGCATCGCGTTGGCGACGCACCGGTCTTGGCGTCCTTGCTGTTGCCTTGTTCAACCTCTTCTGGGTAGCGCCGCTCTATGTGGGCTCCCCTGGCGAGCCAGTGGCCGGTGCTCCCGACATTCGAGTCATGAATCTCAACCTGTTGTCGAAGAATGAGCAGTACAACGATGTCATCGAGTACATCGAAACGCTCGAGCCAGACCTGGTGCTCTTGCATGAGGCCAGCAGGCCTTGGGAGGTGGCGATTGGTGCCGCAGGGCTCGACTACGAGATCATCCGGGGTCGGTCGGATCGACTCATCTTCGGGACCCTGGTGATGGTGCGGGGCGAGGTCGAAGCCGTCTCTTATGGATTCGCCGAGGGACAGCCGCGAGCGATCTCCCTCGAGTATCAGCCAGATGGCTGGCCGGTTCCCTTGAAGGTGCTGTCTACCCATCCCCTGGCACCGACAACGTCCGAACGAGCAGGTCTGCGCGATGCCCAGCTCGAATTCGCCGCCAACTGGGCCGAAGACCAGGAGGGCGCCTTCTTGGTGGTCGGTGACTTGAACGCATCGCCCTGGTCGTGGCCGTTCCGACGGATGACCTCGTCGGGCACCTTGAGGAACTCTCAGATCGGATTCGGTCTTCAGCCCAGCTTCCCCTCCACCACGCTTGGCCTGTTACGGGTGCCCATCGATCATCTTCTGCACAGCTCCGAGTTGAAAGTCCGTGACCGACGCCTTGGTGCCGCCCTCGGGTCTGACCACTTCGCCTTGATCGTTGACCTGGAGCACGCCCCCTCCTCGCAATAGGCCACACAACGGCCAAATGCGAACCCTCGGCGCCCGATCACCGGTGGGGGGCCGCCCGGGTACCGTTCCCGGAATGACAGACAGATTTGCCAACCGCCGTGGCCGCCTCGCCGAGCAACTCGGCGAGGACGCGATCGCGATCATCCCAGCCGCAGTCGAGGTCGTTCGCAGCAATGACACCACCTTCGATTTTCACCAGGACCCGGACTTCCTGTATCTCACCGGGTTTCACGAGCCGGATGCCGTAGCCGTCATCACTCCCGGCCACCCCGACGGGGAGTTCACTCTCTTCGTTCATCCCCGGGACCCAGAGCTGGAAGCCTGGAACGGATATCGGGCCGGTACCGAAGGCGCCATCGAGCGTTTCGGCGCAGACAGGGCCTTCAATCTCGACGAGATCGACGAGGTGCTCACCCGCTACATGATCGGGCGTGAGGCGCTCTGGTATCGCAGCGGCAACACTCACCACGACGACAGGGTGAGCGGCATCATCTCGAGGGCACGAAGCCACCGGGAGCGTTTTGGGGGCGTCGTTCCCTCCACCGTCAACGATATCTCCGTGGTTCTCGCCGAGATGCGCCTGGTCAAGACCGAGGACGAGATCCTGAGTCTGCGCCGCGTCTGTGAACTGTCCGGCCGCGGCCATATCGAAGCGATGCGCTTTGCCGCCCCGGGACTCTACGAATACCAAATCCAGGCTGCCCTGGAGTACTTCTGGCGTCAGGCAGGGTCGAGGCACAACGGCTACCCGTCGATTGTCGCCTCCGGTCCCAATGCCTGTGTCCTCCACTACGTGGAGAACGATCGATTGGTCGAGAGTGGCGACCTGGTCCTCATCGACGCCGCCGCGGAGGTGGAGGGGTACTCCTCAGACATCACCCGGACTTTTCCCGCCGACGGGACCTTCACCGGCCCACAAAGAGCGATCTACGAGGTGGTCTACTCGGCGTTCCGGAAGGGCCTTGACATGTCGGCTCCGGGCTCGAGCCTGCGGGCGATACACGACGCCGCCACCCGGGTCCTGACCGAGGGAATGGTCGAGTTGGGTCTCCTGCCGCGAAGCGTGGAGGAGTCGTTGGCGATGCACCACTACAACCAGTTCTACTTCCATGGCACCGGGCATTGGCTGGGCCTGGACGTTCACGACGCGGGCAGCTATCGAGTCCAGGGCGAACCGCGAAAGCTGGAGCCGGGCATGGCCTTCACGGTCGAGCCGGGGCTCTATCTCGCCCCGGACAAGAGTGAGATCACCCTGACCATGCTGGAGTACAACCAGGACGAGTGGAACCAACGCAGGATCCTCGAGGGAAGAACCGTTGCCGCCGCCAAGGAAGCCGAGGCTAGGGAGAGCGCAAAGAAGATCACCCACAGGGTGCCCGCCGAGTTCCTGGGGATTGGGATCAGGATCGAGGACGACGTGGTCATCACCGAAACCGGTCACGAGAACCTGACGTCGATGGTCCCCTCCCGGATCGACGAGGTGGAAGCGTTGAGCGCCGAGAGGTCGCTGCTCCCCACCGGGTAGTCGCCAGTGGATGGCATCGCTTCCGGCAAACTGAGGTGAGATCCAGTGGGGCCGGTAGCATGAACTCATCCCATGGCGCTTGGTGTTCTCTACCGTCTCTACGAGCGAAACCTCGTCAACGGTCTCGACAAGGACCGTCTACCCCGTCATATCGGCATCGTTCTCGATGGCCACCGCCGTCATGCCCGCGAGGAGAGGCTTCCCACCTACACCGACAGCTACCGGGTCGGCATGCGCCGCTTCGAGGAGTTCCTGGGATGGGCCGAAGAGCTGAAGATCCCTGCTGTGACCGCTTGGGTGCTCTCCAGGGAGAACTTGTCGAGACCGGCCGACGAGCTCGACCCGTACTTCGAGGTCTTGCAAGAGCTGTTCGAACGTCTCCCGCCACTGTGCGCGCGGTATGACATGGGCATTCGTTTCATCGGGAGTCTCGATCTGCTGCCCGACGAGCTGGTTTCGGCGGCCAAGGCGGCCGAGGAGGCTCAACCTTGGGGATCTCGTCGTCTCAACATCGCCATGGGATATGGGGGGCGTCAGGAGATCGTCGACGCGGCCAAAGACCTGATCGCCAAGCTGGTGGCAGACGGTGTCCCCCCCGACGAGATCGGCGCCCACATCGACGCCGATGCCCTGGCCTCACATATGTACTCGGCAGACCTGCCCGACCCCGACCTCCTGATCCGGACCTCGGGCGAGTCGCGTCTCTCGGGTTTCCTGCTCTGGCAGTCGGCCTATGCCGAGTTCGTCTTCGTCGATGTCAACTGGCCCGCGTTCCGTCGGGTCGACTTCCTGCGTGCGCTGCGTGACTTCACCAGCCGGGACCGCCGATTCGGCAAATAGGCCGGTCGTCCCCGCGGAGCGCGTGGGCTGGTTGTCCCCCTGCGGAGCCGGGGGGACCGACGCCAGCGACCGTAGGGAGCGCGTCGAGGGGGGACCGGCGCGTTGGGGCGAACCCCCCTCGATCTCACTTTGTTCGATCGGTCCCCCCTTGAAAAGGGGGGACAACTTATGCGGAGCCGGGGGGACCGACGCCAGCGACCGTAGGGAGCGCGTCAAGGGGGCCCTACCAAACTCACGCGGTGATCATCTCTGGGCGGAGGTGAGTCACATCCCCCAGTTGGCGGAGGGAGAAGCACCATCCGGTGCTCACCCGGCTGATTGTGAGCCGTGACACCCCGGTGTGCGGCTGGCGGAATCGCTCCCACTCCCAAGGCACCGGTTCCAACCCGAGCAGCCGACCGAGGACCACTGCGTTGGTGCCGGCGTGAGCGACGATGATCACCCTCTTGCTGGGGTCCTCCACCTCCCACAGATGCCTGTGGTGGCCATGCATGGGTGTGATTCCGTGAGCGGCCAGGGTTGTCTCCAGACCGGACACCACGCGCTGGTGGAAAGCCCGAAACGACTCACCCCCGGGCAGGCCATCCCACATGTCCTCCATGGTCCGAAAGTTGGACTCCCGCAGGGCCTTCTCGATCTCGTCCGCCGGCGAGCCGTCCCAGGAGGGAGGGTTGTTTATCTCCTGCAGCCACCCATAGACCTCGGGCACCACCTCGATCTCGGTCGACACCGGGACGGATGTCTGGAGGGCTCGGTTCATCGACGAGACCCACAGCTCGTCGACCCGGTCCAGCCCAGCCAGACGCTGAGCAACCAGTCGTGCCTGGTCGTGGCCGAGACCGGTCAGGTCGGGGTCGTTGCGAGCGATGCGATCGGGGGTCCAATCAGGCTGTCCATGCCGGACGAGCAGGAGTTCCATGGTCAGACCGTACCGCTGGTGGACTCGTCCCATATCGGGTTGTCGGGCAATACCATGGTCACGTGTCCCGTCAAGCCCTGGTGGATCATCTGCGCAAGCACGCCCTCTTCACGGACGGCCCGTACACGCTGCGGTCCGGGGTCACCTCCGATTGGTATCTCGACGCACGTCGCACGACGATGAGTGGCGAAGGGGCCCACATCGTGGGAGAGGCCGTGCTCGAGGTTCTCGAACCGGAGGTGGTTGCGGTAGGCGGGATGACGATGGGTGCCGACCCCATTGCATTGGCTGCGGCGATGGTGGCCCACATGAGACACCGCAAGCTCAACGCCTTTTCCATTCGAAAGACCACGAAGCAGCACGGCATCGGCGGCCGGTTGGTTGGCCCGGTCACAGCAGGCATGGCCGTGGCGATCCTCGAAGACACCACCACTACCGGTGGCGCCGCTTTGGAGGCTGCAGAGGCGGCGACGGCAGGTGGTCTCAACGTCGTCCAAGCCGTGGCTCTCGTTGACCGTTCCGCTGGGCGCGCCGGGGAGGCATTCGCCGAGCATTCCATCCCCTACCTCGCTTTGCTCTTGCCCGCCGACCTCGGGGTGAACAGATGAAGGTGGTGGTCCAGCGATCTGCGATCAGGATGTGGCTACTGGCCATCGGGGGAATCCCGATCCTGGTGATCTCGGTCGATGTGCTCACCAACAGGCGGATCACGAACTGGTTGCGTGAGATCGTGTTCAACCCAAATGACACCCAGATCTACGAGCCGCGTGACGTGATATGGGCATGGGCGATGCTCTTGTTCTCCGGGTTTCTGGTCCTGTGGGGGCTGAAGGAGCTCTTCGTCCCGACCAAGGTGATCGAAGGTCGGGAGGATGGGCTGGCGGTGAGACTGCGGGGGCCGTTCGTGAAGCCCGACGTCATCCCATGGGGATGGGTGGTGGGTATCGAGGCGGGGGAGATCCTGGACGAGGGAGACGTCCTCATCCTGCTCAAGATCAGGCTGGTCACTCGTGGTGATCTGCCCGAGCATCCTTGGGGGGCGCGCTGGGTGGAGACCAGGGTCTTGGGGATCCTGGCCGAGGATTGGTCGACCCCCGCGGCCCGGGTTGCGGACGAGCTGTCGAAGTATGCCGTCGAAGCGGCCCGACACGAAGCCACGGCGAGGACCGCCCGTATCTGGAACCCGTCGTGACCCTGGTCGGGGCCCACGTGCCGTCGCTCGACCCGTTACAGGAGGCGGTGGAGCGGAAGGCGGACCTGGTTCAGATCTTTCTATCCAATCCCCAGTCGTGGAAGAAACCTCCTCCGCGCCCCGACGCCGAAGCGCTTCGCAACTCACCGATCCCGGTTTACGTCCACTCCCCGTATCTGATCAATGTCTGTGCGGACAACAACCGGGTCAGGGTGCCCTCGCGTCGCATCCTTCAAGAAACCTGTGACGCCGCCGCGGAAGTGGGAGCCGAGGCCGTGATCGTTCACGGAGGTCACGTGACCGGCGACGGCCCCCAGGAGGATGGCATCGAACGATGGCGAAAGGCCCTGGACCCCCTCGACACCCAGGTGCCGGTGTTCATCGAGAACACGGCTGGTGGCGACAAGGCGGTTGCCCGACGGGTCGAGTGGATAGCGAAGCTCTTCGACGAGATCGGCGACTACGGCGTCGGGTTCGTGCTCGACACCTGTCACATCTGGGCGGGTGGAGAGCCGCTCGACGAGGTCGTCCCCCGGATCATGAAAGCCACCGGGCGAATCGATCTGGTACACGCCAACGACTCCAAGGACCCGTTCGACTCGAGACGAGATCGTCATGAGAACCTCGGCAAGGGCCAGATCCCTTCGCACCAGTTGGCCCTGATGATCGTCGAGGCAGGAGCGCCGGTCGTGGTCGAGACACCGGGTGGAGCCGTCGAGCAAGGCGTCGACATCGAGTGGGTGAGGGCGATCCTCTGAGCCGTACGCTACTCGAAAAGCCGTCTTTCTGACTTTGGCTTCTGCCTGCCCGGGACCCGGCCCACCTTGGTCTCGGGCTCGGGGGGAGGCGGTGGGAACCGGCCCTCGAGAGCGATTGCGACCGGAGCCGCGGTGAACACCGACGAGTAGGTGCCGACCAGGATCCCGATCAGCAGGGCAAGGGCGAAGTTTGCGAGGGTGTCCCCACCCAGCACATAGAGGGCAACCAGGATCATGATCGCTCCCAACCCGGTGTTGATGGTTCTGGGCACGGTTTGCAGACAGGCGTCATTGGCTATGAGAGCCAATGGATCATCGGGGCGAGCGGCTCGCTCTTCTCGAATCCGGTCAAAGATCACGACCGAGTCGTTGATGGAGTAGCCGATCACTGTGAGGAGGGCGGCGAGAAAGACCCCGTCCAACGTCTTACCGAACCAGGCGAAGACTCCGATCACGATGATCACGTCGTGGAACATCGACGCCACCGCGGCCAGCCCGATGGTCCACCGAAATCGAACGGCCAGATAGCCCAACTGGAGGAGAAGGGCGAGACCCAACGCTATCAGCGCCCGATTGCGGATTTCCTCCCCCAGGGTGGGCCCGACGAACTGGTCGCGCACCAAGGTCACCTCGCCACCAAGTTCGGCCAGGGTTCCTTCCAGCACCTGCTCCTGACTTGCGTCGAGTTGCTCGGTTCGGACCACGATGTTGCCCTCACCGGTGACCTGGATCAGGGCTGAGGGCAGCCCGCCCTCGGCCAGGTCCTGACGGAGCTCGTCGATGTCGACGCTTTGGGTCGTGGAGAACTCGACCAACCGGCCTCCGAGAAACTCGAGCCCGAAGTTGAGCCCCTGGGCGATCGGCCCTGCGATGGCGATCAAGACCGCTGCGGCCGAGACGAGCAACCAGCGCCGGGAGTTGGCGAAGAGATTGTGGCCCGAGGACCTCAGCCAGGTCTGCAAACGGCGCCCGACGTTCATCCCGATCAGTCCCGGTCGATCCTGGATGGCCGTGACTTTCGATAGCATCTCCAGCAATACTCGGGTGACGACCAGAGCCGAGAACATCGATACCAGGACACCGATGGTCAGGGTGACACCGAACCCTCGAACCGCGCCGGAGGCGAAGAAGAACAGAAGGATGGCGGCGAGCAGGGTCGTGACGTTTGCGTCGGCGATGGCGCTCCAGGCACGTTGGAACCCGGCGATCATCGACCGTCCCATCGAAGGGTCGACGACATACTCCTCCTTGGCCCTCTCGTAGACGAGAACGTTGGCATCGACCGCCATTCCGATCGCGAGAACAAAGCCCGCGATGCCGGGCAAGGTCAGAGTCGCCCCGATCCAGGCAAGGATGGCGTAGGAGAGCAGGCCGTACACCAGAAGCGAGATGGCCGCGGCCAACCCCATCAGCCGATAGAAGGCGATCATGTAGAGGATGGTGAGGCTGGCCCCGATCAGGGCTGCCTCGAGGCTTGCTGCGATGGCCGCCTCTCCCAGGGAAGGCCCGATTGTTCCCTGCTCTATCACCACCACCGGCACCGGCAGGGCACCGGCCCGAATGAGGAGGGCCAGTTCCCCCGCACTCTCCTCGTCGAAGCTGCCGGTGATCAGGGTCCCACCGCCGGTGATGCCGACACCGCACTGCACCGACGCCGACACACCCGGACTGGAGAGAACCGTTGAATCGAGCACGATCGCCACTCTCCGTTGGGGATCGCTCGGCGAAGCGCATGCCGCTTCGGCGGTGAGGTCTTCCCATGACCGCTCACCGTCGGCACGGAAGTCGATGGAGACCGCCCACAGCCCACTGCCCTGGCTGTCGAAGATGGCGGCGGCACTCTCCACCTGATCACCGGTCAGCGTCGCCGGCCCCAGTATCAGGTCTTCGCCGAGCTCCCCGGGCAAGACCACGGTGCCGTCCTCTTCTGGTGCGGTGCCCGATGGAACCGAGCCGACGACGGGGTGGAAAGTCAGCTGTGCCGTGCGCCCGATGACTGCAAGCGCCTCATCGGGGTCCTCGAGACCCGGGAGCTCGATGATTATCCGGCGATCACCTGACAGTTGAAGCGTGGGCTCGGCGACCCCGAAGGCGTCGACACGTCGGCGAAGGACCTCGAGGGTGCGACTGGTCACATCGCTGTCGACGGTCACCTCGGGTGTGTCCTGGGCTTCGAGCAGGATCTGAGTGCCACCACGCAAGTCGAGCCCGAGGTTGATCGGGTTGTTGAGGACGGCGTAGGTGGCAGCACCTATCGCGACCACGGTCAGGAATAGGCGCCACCGGGACACTTTGGGCATGCTTTCCCTTCCAGCGGCCACCGCATGCTATCGGCACCGGTCCGGCATGGCAGATCCTGACCCGGTTGGCCAAGTGACGCCACGAGTTATCCTCCTGACCATGCGCGAGAAGGTCACAGTCCCCGCGATTCGGGCTCGCAAGGGTGGTCCCAAGATCACCATGGTCACCGCCTATGACTACCCGGGAGCGGTCATCGCCGATCGGGCCGGCATCGACATCATCCTGGTAGGCGATTCTGCTGCCAACGTGGTGCACGGAATGGCCACGACTCTCGAGTTCGGAATGGACGAAGTGCTCATGCACTCACGAGCGGTCAAACGGGCCGACACCCACGCACTGCTCGTCGTGGACATGCCCTGGCTCAGCTTCCACGTATCCCAGGAGGACACGGTTCGCAACGCGGGCCGGATCGTCCAGGAAGGTGGGGCGGAAGCGGTGAAGATCGAGGGAGGCCGCAAGCGCCTGCCGATGATCGAGCGCATCCTCGACGCGGAGATTCCGGTGATGGGACATCTCGGGCTGACTCCCCAGTCGGTGCACACCATGGGAGGCTTCAAGGTGCAGGGCAAGATGGTCGACGCCGCCGAGGAGATGATCGAGGACGCCAAGCTCCTCGCCGACGCGGGATGTTTCTCCATCGTGCTCGAGGGTGTGCCCGACCTGCTTGGTGAGCTGATCACCAAAGAGGTGGACGTGCCAACCATTGGCATTGGTGCCGGGTCCTCGACCGACGGCCAGGTGCTGGTGTTTCACGACGTCCTCGGTCTCGGCTCAGGCCGCTATCCCAAGTTCGTGCGCAGCTACGCCAACCTCGCCGACGATGCGGTGGCGGCACTCGAGAGGTACGTGGCAGACGTCACCTCGGGTGACTTTCCCGGTGACGACGAGAGCTATCACCTTTCCGAGGAGATAGCCGCCGAGCTCCTGAAGGGGCGGAAGTCCGGGCAATAGCTCTCCTCCTGGTGGCGGCCTGCGCTTCGACCACCATTGGCGCTTCGACCACCGTTGGCGGCACGGACGTCCCCAGTGCCGAGGTAACCGTGGGCGACGACCATCTCCGGGTTTGGGTGGCCGACGATCCCGATGAGCGTGGGCAGGGTCTGCGTCAGGTCGAACGTCTGCCGGAGGGCATCGACGGGATGCTCTTCGTCTTCCCCGAGCCGTCTACTCCGAGTTTCGTCATGCTTGGCGCCCTGATCCCCCTCGATCTCTGGTTCTTCGACAAGGACGGTCGCATGGTGGGCTCGGCGGCGATGGAGCCGTGCGCCGAGGAGCCATGCCCGCGATACTCACCCCCGGTCGAAGTTCTCTGGGCCCTGGAGACACCTTCGGCTGTCCGGGACTACGAACGAGGAGATGTCCTCACGACTTCCGCATCCGGCTGACCTTCGCCTACCATCAATTGTCCGCACCGGCGTCTCGCGCCGCCGGGTTGCGTGAAGCCCCTGCTCCACCGGGTTGGTGGGGCCTTCCGACAGGATGTCCACAGGAGGTCACATGCGCGATTATGAAGTCATGACGATCCACCGGCCGGATTTGGCCGAGGATGAGGTCGAGTCCAAGGTCGTCGAGCTCGAATCACATCTCTCCGGTCAAGGGGCGAGTGTCGAGGGACGCGATATCTGGGGTAAGCGTCGCTTCGCCTACGAGATCGATCATCTGTCCGAGGGCTACTACTCGGTGGTCACCTTTAAGGCGGAGGCGGCTGCGGTCGACTCGCTCGATCGGCTGCTCTCGCTGGCAGACGAGGTGATCCGGCACAAGATCGTCCGCATAGGCGTCTGACTGGAATCCGTCCCAGCGACACGGCATGATCGACCCAGGGACGTGAGAAGAGGAGATTTCGAATGTCGAACAACGTCACAGTGATAGGCAATCTGGTCGATGACCCGGAGCTGCGGTTCACACCTTCCGGGGTGGCCATGGCCAAGATCCGTCTGGCCGTCAACCGGCGATGGCAGAAGGACGGTGAGTGGCAGGAAGACACCAGCTTCTTCACCGGCACCGTTTGGAGGGAGCAGGCCGAGAGCGCTGCGGAATCTCTCCAGAAGGGCGCCCGCGTCATCGTGACCGGTCGTCTCGAGCAGCGGAGCTGGGAGACACCCGAAGGGGACAAGCGATCGGTGGTGGAGATCCAGATCGACGAGATCGGCCCCTCGCTGCGTTGGGCCACGGCTTCGGTGAACAAGACCCAACGCTCCGGCGGCGACTGGGGCGGTGGGAGCCAGGGTGGCGGCCAGGGCGATGTCCCGGCGGCCCCGGTGGCACGCGACAACTACGGGCCCGACGAGGCGCCGTTCTGACCAGGAGTTTGAGTTAATGGCAAGAAAGAGCACGAACAACCCGCGTCCCAAGCGGCGGCGGGGGGTGGAGGTGAGGCGGGGCCGTCCCAAGCCTTGCGCCTTCTGCAAGCAGCGCATCGACCACATCGATTGGAAGGATGTGGCCATACTCCGCAAGTACATGTCCGACCGCGGCAAGATCCGGGGTCGTCGGGTGAACGGCAACTGCCCAACCCATCAGCGGGCCATGGCGACCGCGATCAAGAATGCCCGTGAGATGGCCCTCCTCCCGTATCTGAACACCCGATGAAACTGATCCTCACCGCAGACGTGAACGAGTTGGGCAAGCGCGGCGACGTGGTCGACGTGGCCGAGGGCTACGCCCGGAACTTCCTCCTTCCCAGGAAGAAGGCGGTCAAGGCGCATGAAGGAGCCCTGGCTCAGGCCGAATCGATTCGCCAGACCCGAATCGAAGCCGAGCGCAAGGCCAAGGACGACGCTGAGCGGACCGCCACCCAACTGGCGGGGACCAGGGTCGTGCTGGCCGCCCAGGCCGGTGACGAGGGCCAGCTTTACGGCTCGATCGCCGTGGCCGACGTCGTGGAAGGGGTTCGCCGCTTCACCGGTGTCGAGCTGGACCGGGCCACCGTCGAGATCCCGAGACCGATCAAGGCGATCGGTCTCCACGAGATCAACATCAAGCTCCACCCCGAAGTCGAGTTCCCCCTCACCCTGGACGTGATCCCCGCCTCCTGACCGGAGACCGTTTCTCCCCCCAGCGAACGAAGTGAGCGTTGGGATGCTCCTATAGATGTCAAGCGGCTTTGGCTTGTGGTTGTTGTTTGGTGAGGAGGGTGGCGATTTCTCTGGCTGCGTAGCGTTTTAGGCA
>Ga0299906_10002301_pt1 | contig 15935 bp, 12 predicted proteins | sample RVTome_14_FD_200259 | JGI IMG/M metagenome (GOLD analysis project Ga0299906, IMG submission 200259) | Soil microbial communities from uranium-contaminated site in the Upper Colorado River Basin, Wyoming, United States - RVT145D125 (version 2) ... | reverse complement strand
CGTCGGGAAAGAGACACCGATCGGCGGCATCTCTTTCCAGTCGTATCAAGTTCAAGATGGTTTGAAGGAGGTATTCAGATGAGAAGCAAACTGATGACCATGGTGATGGTGTCGGTTGGGTGTTCGACCGCGCTCGAGGCCTCCACGACGTTCAATGTGGTCATGGACGGCGCCCAGGAAGTGGGCGTCGGGGATCCCACAGGTTTCGGCTCGGGCACGATCACGTTCGATCCCGTCACCGACATGATTTCATGGAATATCACCTATGCGAACCTGACGGACGACCCGATATATGAAGACGTTCAGTTGTCAGGATTTCACGTTCACGGTCCCGGCGGCTCGGCGGGCAGCAACGCGGGCGTGCTCATCAACTTGGACAACCTGGCGGCGACGACACCGTCCGGGGTCGATTCGGTTCCGAACGGAACGCTCACGTCCGGGGGCGCCCTGCCGTTCACCGGATCGCTGATCGACCAAGTCTTGGCCGACCCCACGGACTTCTACCTCAACTTGCACACCGACGGCGATTTCGGGGGCGGTTTTCCGTTGGGAGCCATTCGCGGGCAACTCCCTGAACCGGCCTCGATGTCCCTGATGGCGATCGGTGGCCTGGCGTTGTTGAGGCGTAGACGCAGAACGCGGTGATCTCGGCGTGAGGTCTTCGGCTCGACCGGCGGTGTTGTCGTCGGATCGAACCTCACCACGTGGTCGCCCGCGGCACGTTTATAGCAGCGACACCGGGTCGACGTCGACGGTGAGTTGCTTGACCCTGGCGGTGAGGATTTTATCGGCCCTCAAGCGTTGCAAGACGGTTTGCAGTGTAGCCGCCGACGGAGCGCGCAGGAGCAAGTCGAACCGGTAGAGCTCACGAATGCGCGCCATCGGACACGCCTGCGGACCGAGGCAGTCGGCGTGACCCTCCCAACCCGACATGTCGTTCCGGATTCGCTCGGCCAACGCGACCGCTTCGTCGCGCACGTGGGTCGGGCGCGGGTCGGCTAGGACGATCCGCGCCAAGCGCGTGTACGGCGGAAGACCCGTCTCCTGTCGTACCGTCAACTCGCCGGTCGCGAAACGCTCGTAATCCTGCACCACCGCCGCTTCCAGGGCGGCACTGCCCAGGGTAAAGCACTGCACGATCACCTTGCCCGCGGTTTCGGCCCGACCGCTGCGGCCGGCGACCTGGACGACCAACTGAAACGTGCGCTCGGCGCTGCGGAAGTCGGGGATCGCGAGCATGGTATCGACGCTGAGCACGCCGACGAACGAGACGAACGGAAAGTCCAACCCTTTGGCGATCATCTGCGTACCGATCAGGGCGTCGAGCTTGCGGGCTTCGAAGTCGGCCACGACGCTGCGGTAATCCTGCTCCCTCGCCATCGTATCCGAGTCGACGCGGGCCGCGCGCAGGGCGGGAAACTTCGTGCGCAGTTCCTCCTCGACTCGCTGGGTCCCCATGCCGAACCGCGCCAGGGTCTGCCCGCACGTGTCATCGGGACATCGAATCGGCACGTCGGTGCGCGAATGGCAGTAATGGCAGACACAACGCTCCGTGCTCCGTCGCCCGTCGGGACCGGTAACCCTGTGCACCACGAGGTTCGACGCACAGCGCGGACAGGTGATCGGCGTGCGACAGCTCGGACAGAACAGATAGCTCGCATAGCCGCGACGGTTCAGGAGCAACACCGCCTGCTCGCCTCGGTTCAACGTGGCGCGCAATTCCTCTTCCATGCGGCGGGAGAGTAAGTGCATGCCCGGTCTCGCTCGGCGCTCGACCTGCATGTCGATCAGTTCGACGTCGGGCATGGCCAGGCCGGAGACTCGTCGCCGAAGACGGATGCAGGTGTAGTGCTGTAGGTGACGGCAGTTGTACCAGGTTTCGAGCGACGGGGTCGCCGACCCGACGATCACGGGAAACGATTCGAGGTGTCCGCGTTTGATCGCGGTATCCCGGGCATGGTAGCGCGGCGAGCGCGGGCTCTTGTAGCTCGGCTCCTGTTCTTCATCGACCACGATGAGCCCGAGATCCGGGCACGGCGCGAACACCGCCGACCGGGTTCCGATGATCACGCGCTTGCGTCCCGCGGCGATATCCGACCAGGTGTTCGCCCGCTTCGCGCCGGTCAGCCCGGAGTGAATGACGGCTACGTCGTCGAACCGTGCCGCGAGTCTGTGCACGGTCTGCGTAGTCAGTGCGATCTCCGGCACGAGCAGGATCACCTGTCGACCGGCCGATAGCACGCGACGCATCGCTCGAATGTACACCTCGGTCTTGCCGCTGCCCGAGACGCCGTGCAGCAGCGCGACGGTGAAGTCACCGGCGTCAATGATGGCCGACAATTGATCGACGGCGGCGGTCTGCTCGTCATTGAGCGCATAGTCCGGTTCGTCACGCGGTCGGTCGAAGTTCGGCCCGGGCACCGACTCCCGCCGGGGGGTGATCTCGACGTGTCCGCGGGCGGCGGCGGTACGGACCACCGCTTCGGTGCACCTGACGGCCTGGGTTGCTTCGTTCACCGGCACCGGTCCGTCCGCGTCGCGCAGATAGTCGAGCAGCGCCCGATGCTTCGGTCCCACCCGTTCGTCCGCCGCCGGTCCGGACCCGGGCACCAGCGTCACGTCACGCACCGCGCGGGTGCCTGCCCCCCGCCGCACCGCCTCGGGCACCATCGCTTCGAGCGTCAGCCCGAGCGAACACGCGTAGTACTCCGAGATCCAGGTGCCCAGGGACAGGAGCGATTCGCCGAGTATCGGAGCCGGGTCGACGATGCTGTGGATCGGCTTGAGGCTACCGATCCATGGCTCGTCGGACACCGCGACACAGAAACCGAGCACCGTCCGATCCTTCCGGCCGAAGGGCACGATGACCCGTTGGCCGGGGCGCAGACCGTCAGCGAACGACTCGGGGACCACGTAGCTGTAGAGCCGGTCCACCGGGGTGGTGATCGCCACCTGCGCGACCGGTCCCTGCGAGGTCTCCCCGGATTCGACCCACAGGTGCGTCGTCGATTGAATCGGTTGCGTTTCGGCGATTGGACGGCCGCCTTGTGATGCCAGGATCGTCACGCTCGGTCCCAGGCCGCTTCAGAAGGGATCACTTCAGAACGGCCACGTCTGGACCAGTGTAACCGGATGACGGGCGGGATCGTAGAGTTCGATTCGCTGGTCGGTCACGCTGAATCCGTGGAGCCTCTCGAATTCGACGGCGTGCTCGGTCAGCCGTGATTCGGCGACGTCGATCGAGTTGACCAGGAGCGTCACGTGCCCGGACGGCGTGCGGGGCGTTTCGGCAAACTCGAACAACAACGACATACGCTCACACACGAAACGCAACGCCGACGATGCCGGGTTACCCTCGTTCGCATCACGCAAGCCGAGGATCTCACCGTAGAATCGCGCCAACGGTCCGCGCAGCGACGGACACACCTGACGTGTAATGACGTCGACGGCCACGATCCGAGAGACGAGGGTATCTTCGACGGGGCGATCCAACACGCGGCGAGGTCCTGTTACCTGTCGGCCGTCGCTTGGGCACATGGCGGCGGATCGGAGAACGATTCGGTTTGAAACAGGCAGACTTCGGTTTCGGGGTCGCGCCACGCGTCCGGTGACAAGGTCGCTTTCATCTCGCAGCAGCGAGAGAGAAACTCCCGCGCATCCCAATTGTTCTCGGTCGCCACCTGAGGCAGAAAACAGCCGGTGTGCAGGTCGCGCCGGATGAAAATCCCGTCCCGCCCCGGCACCAGCGACAACGGATCGGCGGTCGGGACCAGTGCGGTCAATACCGATACCTCGACGGATAACTTCGGCAGTTCCCCGACGCCGATGGGTCGGCTCACGAAGCGCGGGTCGTGCACCACCGAGGCGGCCATGTCGCGCACCGTCACGTCGACCGAACCGTGGGACTTGAACGTCCCGATGCAACCGCGCAAGCGACCGGCGTTCTTGAGCGTGACGAACGCCCCGCCGTACGACACCGCGATCGCCTCGGGCGCGGGCACCTCGACCTCACGACCGGTCCCGGCGCGAACCTCACACTCGACGACTTGCCGGGCCAACCGCAACAGACGTGTACGCAGTTCGGGGGACATCGCACATCCCGCCATCGTGACGCGCTACCCACGTTCATTTACAGTATATACTTGAAGGTGGCGAATCCGCCAACCAACAGTACCACGAAGAGCAGACAGAGCCAATTGAAATAGCGGTCGATGAACGGTTTGGCCCGGTCCCCCAGCACGCCGAAGACGCCGGCCACGATGAAGAAGCGGGCGCTGCGACTCAGGGTCGAGGCGATCACGAACACCACGAACCCGATGTGGGCGGCCCCGGCGGTGATGGTGATCACCTTGTACGGAATCGGCGTGAAGCCGGCCACCGCGACCACGACCGTCCCCACGCGCGGGTCGCGATAGCCCGTGATCACGCGCGAATACTTGTGCAGTTGCACCCGCTCGGCGACCACGGCCTCGCGGGTGAGCGTCGTGCGCGTGCCGTCGGGATACGCCACCTCGAGCGGCCAGGTCAACTCCGGCGCGAGAAACGGCCACAGGGTCACCGTCGCGTTTTCGATCAGACACGCCCGCGGCTCGGATTCGCCCGCGAGCACGATCTCATCGCGCGAGAATCCGGGCACGTGATCGTGAAAGACACCCGCGAGTTGATCCCACGCGAACCGTCCGATGCCGTAGCCGGCCATGCCGCCGAGCACGGACGCGAGCGAGCAGATCACCGCGAATCGGAGCCACTTGCGACGGTTGCCGAGCACCAACGGCCCGAGCAGGACATCGGGCGGGACGGGAAAGAAGCTGGATTCGGCGAACGAGAGGCAGAACAACGCCGGCGCCCCATAGGGCGTGTCGGCCCAGTGCAGCACCCAGTCGTACATCCGGCGGTGCAGATGCCACCACGCCACCGCGGGCGGGTTGTCGACTTCGACGTGCCCGTTGTTGGCGATCATGTCCTGACGGATGTTTCGTTCTCCACCTGCCGTGGGGCGTTGATGACTCTACTTGGGCGCCACCACCCTACGACCCCGTTCGGAGCGCCCGGCACGCAGTGACGCCGGCGCGCTTCCCGGCGTGTTGGACCCGACCTGGACGAAGTCCGGCGGCGGCGTGCCGTCGTTGTCGCTGCAATACCGCACGGCCGCGTCGGCCTGGTCGGACACATCGCTCAGGGCGGCGGCGCTTTGATTGTGCGGTACGACCACCGAAGAGCAGGCCACCGCGGCACCGGCCGGGTTCTCGACCCGGACGATGATCAGGTACACCCGGCCATCTTCGGTCCCGAGTCGCTCGCCGCGAAGCAGCACCTTGCCGTCGACGATCTCGGCGTCAGAAACACCCGGACCATTGCCATTATCGGGTAACGCCGCCTCGTCGCTCCACACCTCGATGCTCGGGTCGGAAGGGTCGCCGAAGTCGCAATCGCCCGACACGTTCAGGGTCCAGCCCACGTCGACGAACCGGTGGTTCCGCCCGGTGAGCACGGGCACATCGACCGAAGGGGTCACGACCGGCGGATCACAGGACCCTTTGAGGATCGTGAAATGATCGAGCACGGTTCCGTCGTTCTCGATGAACTTCGCGTCGAGCCGGTTGAGATTGAAATCCAGCACCATCGAGCCGAGCAACCGGTTGTGATAAATCTGGGGAAACTGACTGGTCCACATGGCCGGATGCGAATGGGTGCCGCCGCCGTCTTTGCCGGAGCACCCGCACACGGTGTAGACCGCCCCTTCGTGCCCGGCCGCTCCGAGCGTCGGTTTCGCATAGGCGCCGTCGCCGTCCTCGCGCCCGTCGCCGCCGTCGAGCACCATCGACGGTCCGAACTCCTCGGAGAAGCCGTAATGCCCGTCGATCAGATACGAACGCTCGTAGTCATGGCTGTGCCCGGTGAACACGAGGTCGACGCCGCCGTCTTCGAGCACCGGGACCACCAGCTCGCGCATTTCGATCATGCGCCCGGTCCGGTCCGAGTCGTGCGACCCCTTGCTGTAGGGCGGCTGATGCCAGTAGGCGACGATCCAATCCTGTAGGGTGGCGGCCAGATCCGCTTCGAGCCAAGTCATCATCGGCGACCCGGGGGTTGTCGCCCCGTTCCGTTCCGAGTTCAGGCAAATGAAATGGACGTTGGCGTAATCGAAGGAGTAGAAGGCCTCGGTCCCCGACGCCATCCCGCCGCTCTCGGCGTTTTTCGGGAGTGAGAAGATGTCGAAGTAGACGCCGGTCTGGTTGACCATGTCGGTGATGCTGCGGGCGTCGTGGTTGCCGATGGTCGGCCAGAGCACCGACCGGCGGAGCATCGACGAGTACAGATCGAACACCGCGTCCTGATATTCCGCGTCGGTTCCGTCGCTGTAGGCGTTGTCGCCGAGCATCAGCCACAAGTCAGGGGTTTCATTGGCGACAAGGTCATAGTAGGCGTCGCGCACGGACGCGGGGTTCATGGGGTCTTCGCCGGGATCGGAAGCCGTCCCCGAATCGCCGATCAGCCAGACGCGGGTCGGCTTGCGCGTGCCGATCGGCGGCGGCGTGACGAAGAATTGGGACACCTCGCCGCTGCGCAGCACGAGCGTCGTCGTGCCGATCGCGTAGTAGTAGGTCGTATCCGGATCCAACCCGCTGAGCTGAATCTCGTGCTCGGTGGTCATGGCCGAGTCGGTCACTTCCCAAGTCAGGTTGTTCGGCGCATCCCCGACGAGAACCCGGCTGTCGGAGGGCAGGCTGGTGCGCCAGCGAACGATCATGCTCGTCGGCGTGCCGAGTTGCAGGTAGGGACCGCGCGTAACGGCCGGACCGGGCGGCGCGTCGGAAGCGATCATCTCGAGGTCGAAGCTGTGATCCGGGTCGGTGACGCTGCTTTGGTGCACCGCCACCGCAACCACGTTGCCGGCCCGTATCCGTGAGATATCGACCGGAAACTCGATATAACCCGACTCGTCCGGCTCGTCGACTTCGACAATCGCCGTCACGTCGTACCGATGGTGTTTGCCCCGCGTGTTGTAGCGGTACACTTCGACTCCGTTGAAATAGACGACCGCGCCGTCGTCGACCTTCATCCGAATGCGGGCACTGCCGGTCCGGAGCCGAACGCGTTCCGCAGCGTCGAGGAAGAATCGGTACCGGAAGAAGGTGGTGAGGTGTTTGTTGTCGGGATCACCGCCGAAACCGATGACCGTCGCCTCGTCACCGTCGCCGTATCCCAACTCCGCCGGGGCCTCGGGCCAATTATCGTAGGGCCCCGTTGAAATCCGCATCCACAGCGAGCCGGGGTCCGTGCCGTCGTCCAGGTATTTCCACATCGAGCCGAGCGGCACCAGCACCGTGTCGGCGGCGGCGGCGACGGAGACCGGCATGATCACGGTAACCACCGCGAGCAGCCGTCGACCTCTAGACCTGTTGTTCATCGTTGTGTCCCTTTCTCGCGTTCGTCCTCCGGTCGCGCGGCGGTTCGTGTCGCACGGGTTCGTATTTCGGTGGTGAGTCTGGCGATAGCGGTCTCGAGCTGTTTGCGGCGTTGCCGGGTCGCCGGCGCATTGCGCCGCGAGGCGGGCAGAGACCGAATCTGCTCGATCGCCTCGGCGTAGGTCTCTAATGCCAGGTCGATGCGCTCGGCCAGTTCGAGTATCTCGCCCCGTCGAACCAACCATTTGTCCTTGCGCGGGGATTGTGCGGCGATGCGTTCGAGTCGGGCCAGTGCGTTGTCGTACTGACGCAGCTCGAGTTCAAGATCGATGGCGAGCAATTCGAGGATGACCAAGGGTCCGAGCCGGGCGATCCCTTCATCGAGTCCCGCCAAAGCGGCCGGCTCATGGTCGTTACCCTGCGCGATTTGGGCGCGGGCTCGTTCGAGGTAATGCGCGGGATCGGATTGCGCGTCGCGGTTCAGCGCGGTGATCGCCCGCGTGTAGTCGGCGACGGCTTCGGCATGGCGTCGGAGCCGAACCAGCGCCCGCGCCCGGGTGATCCGTCCGTGCGGATGATCGGGATGGTGCTCGAGAAATCGATCCAGCGCGAGTTTCGCCGATGCGGGCCAGCCGGCTTCGAGAAACATCGTCCCGCGACACAGATCGACGACATCGAGTTCGGCGTCGAGCGTCATCGCCCGTCCGTAGTCGGCCAAGGCCGGACTCCAGGCACGATGCACCCGGTACAGCTCCCCGCGACGGAGATAGAGCCGGGCGTTCTTCGGGTCCTGCTCGATGCGGCGGGTGATCCCGGCAATCTGCTCGGGGATCGGGCCGTGACCGTACGCGCTCGGCGCCGAGAACGACACGAGCAGAACGGCCAGGATGGGTCGTGCGAAGATGCGCGAGCGAAACAAGTATACCTCCCCCTCGCTCGGATTCAGGAACGGAGCCGGACCGACGCGGCGGTCTTCGGGCTAGCCGATCCTGTTAGATTAACCGGCGGGGAGTCGGCGAATCAAGCCGTTGACGGCTTATTCGATGCGTTCGCCCGCGGTGAGTCCGAGAATATTGCTGTCATCGCCGTTCGAGTCGATGTACTCGGCGGTGAAACGCCGTCCGTCTTCCGAGAACGTGATCACGTTGTCCGCGACGTAGTTCGTACCGTCCCGGGCCCGCATTTGGATGGTGAGCACGTTGCCGTCGAGAACCGCCTGACCTTCGAGATCGCGCAATACGGGATTGAGAAAGTAACGCACCTGATCGACGGTCACGGTGTCGCCGTCCTGGCTTAAATCGATCTCACCCTCGACCAACGGTCGGAACCGTTGGGCGCCCCACTCCCAGGTGCCGGCGACAGTGACCTGCGCATCGGTATTGGCCGGCACGGGCTCGAAGAGCGTATCGACATCGAGATCACCACTGGAACTCACACACCCCGCCGGCGTCAGGAGTCCCAACGTCATCAAGGGCACAGCCCCCAACACCGCGATCCTCGCGAAACCTGTTTGCATGGAAAAAACTCCCTACCTCTCATGACCGACCCGCCGTCCGTGCCGGTTGCTTACCCGTTGGTAAGTATCGTGTCAATAACCGTGGTGATGCGGGGGAGCGCAAGATCCGAGCCGCGAGCGCAAGCGAGCGGGTTCAAACCGCAGCGCCGGCAAGAGGAGCTACACCAGCCCAGGCAGTTTCACGAACTGGTGTCGGTCTTCTCGAAGTCGGCGACGGTCTTGTCGAAGGGTTCAACGTCGGCGGCTTTGAGCAGAAGCACGCGGTTCGAGCCGGCCACCGTCGCGTAGCGCGCGTCGTCTGTTCCTTCATCGGCGATGAGAATCTGGATCGGATCACCGTCGCCACGGGTCACGGTCAGCACGAGATCGGGCGCATCGAGTTGATACGCCGCGAGGTCCGCGGCGGCGTAACTGATGAACCGTTCGGCCTGGAGACCGACGAGCTTGTCGACGAGTTCATCGACCTTCTTCGGGTCGATCGGCACATCCGGATCGGTGAGGTAGGACCAGGGTTTGTCGGCCTTGGCGAATTTGTGGCTCCGGGTCGGCTCGTCGGCACGGACAATCTCCAACCCCGTTACCTGCGAGGTTGAGAGCTTCGCCACCGTGCGATCGAGCAGCTCGGCGGTCAGGTGTTCATGGATCACCGAGTCGATCTCATAGATCAGGTCCGAGCGCGTGGTTCGAGCATACGTCTTGTCGTCCTGGCGCGTGACCGCCAACACGAATTCGCGTGACTCGGGTTCCGCCGGTTCGGCCGGCGCACTCGCGACGGGTTGCGAACCGGGTGCGGTACTCGGCTGGGTCGCGGCAATCTGGGTCGCGGCGGGCTGGGTCACGGCGGGCTGAGAAGTCGGCGGTGAGGCCGGCTTGGGCGGGGGCGGCACGTCGACCGTCACCGTCACCCGCACGTCGGGGTCGGCCAGACCGTAGGCGTCGCCCGCACCGCTGGCCACGACCGCTTTGGCGCGGAGCCGACTCAGATCGCTCAGGATGTCGGTCGCCGCCTGGCGCTCCACCTCCGCGTCGATCGGCTGGGTCATCCGCCACCGACTCTGCTCGTCCTTGACCAGCGTGAGCGCGACCGGCGCGGCCGTGCCGGGTGATTTGCGGAGCAGATCGATCTGACGGGCCTGCTGTCGACCGAAGGTGAACACTTTGCGATCGCGGTACGCAACCGCCGGCTGCAACAGCCTCGCCACCGACTCGGCCCGCACCACACCGACCGACCGGCCCGAGCCCCGCCGGACGTACGCCATCGTCTTGCTCTTACTCTCCCCGCCGACGGTGATCCGCTCCGGCTCGGTCTGATCGGGCACGGTCAGCGTGAGCACCGCCCTCGGCTGATCGAGCCCGAGCTCCGCCTCGCCGCCGTCGGTGAGTTCCCGATACTGCGTCGCCTCGAGGTCCGCCACCGCCTTGAGCATGTCGGCCGTGGCCGCGGTATCCGCATCACCGGACGGGAGGCGCCACCGCGCGCCCTCCTTCGTCAGCGTCACCGTCTCGCCCGCGATTGCGAGCTCGGCCTTCGTCGCGGTGCGCACCTTGGACCGCGTGATCTTCATCTCCCGCCACTCGTTGGGCTTGGGTACGAACTTGTCGTAGTCGGTCTTCTGCACCTTGACCACGCCCGCTTGGCCGGCGATTTGGAGGTAGACGGTTTTCTGCTGCAAGTCGGCGAACCCACCGAACGCGACGTCGACGGTCTTGCGTTCGACCTTCGGCTCGGCGGGTTCCGCATCTTGCGTGGCCGCATCTTGCGTGGTCGGCGCCGCTTCGGCGGGATCGGCGGGCAACGCCTTCTCCGTCGTTACACCGACGGTCAGCCGGGGCTTGTCCAGCCCGTAACGCGACAGGTCATCGACCGCGCCGTCGACGTATTCCGAGGCCCGCAGATAGTTGACGTTGTCGGCGAGCCCGTTGACCTTCGCATTGTCGCCGTAGCCGGAGAACGGCTCGGAGAAAATCCAATCCTTGTTCGCGTCGCGGGTCATCCGGTAGGTCACACCTTCGTGCGTGACGACGATCGAGACCGCGTCGTTCGAGGTGAGCGCGACCAGGTCCTTGTCCCGGTAGTCGTCGAGCTTCTTCTTGATGTCGTCGTCGAACTTGGCGTCGACGATGTAGACGGTCTTCTCGCCCTGAACCCGGACGAACGTGTTCCCGCCGGCGGCGGACTTGCCGATCTCGACCGTGTGTTCGGTGTCGGTCGAGTCGGTGATGGCGATCGTCGCCCGCGGCGGATTCAAGCCCGCCGTCTCGTCGGTGATCGTGTCGTCCCGTTGGCGGTACTTCAAATCGCGGACCTTGTTGGCGAGCGAATCGAGCGACCAGTTCACCGCCTTGGCCTCGAACGGCTCGACGAACCGCCAGTCGTCATAGGCGTCGGTCTCACCCCCTTTTCGGGCACGGTCAGCCTTGGACTTGGCGAACGTGAGCGTGTCCTGGCCGGCCCGTTCGTAGCGCATCTTGACGATTGTTTCCGGTTTGGGGTCGAACAGGGCCCTGGTCGTTTCCGGCTCGGGCCGCTCGTCGATCGGCGTGGTATCTTTCGGTACGAACAGGACATACCAGCCCACCAGCACCACCAAGACGACCAGCATTCCCAACGTGGTCTTGACATTCATCGCTAGATCATCCGCAAATCAGTTGAAAACCGCATGAAACCAGACCAAATTAAACTAGAAGTTACCTTCGCCTGACGAACCAGGCCCCCATGCCTACGAACAGGGCCGCGGCGGGCCAGCCCGCCCACGCGAACCATTTCCACGCGGTCAGCTTCCCGCCGTCCTCGATCGTGAGCCGTGACTCGGCGAATTCCGTGACCGCACCCAGCCCGATCTGCTCCTCGTTGTCGTTGAGCCACTGAATGCAGTTGACGAAAAACGGTTCGTTGACCGGATTAACCTTCCGCACCGACAAACCACCGCCACCGCTGAGCTGAAGCGTCTGCTGGCCGGCGACCGCGTCGGTCGCGAATTGATTGCTCGAGACCACCACGATCTTCTGCTCGCCCTTGGTCGCGGTCACCGCGATCGGGAACGGCCCGGTCACGTCGTCCTTACTCGGTCCCTTCGAGTAGTTGAGCTGTTGAAACTCCTGCTGTAGCTCCATGATGCTGCTCTCGCCCCAAATCTGGTCGCTGGCGTCGACGGTGACCAGGTCGGTGATCTCCACACCTTCGGGCAGCGTCTCGGCCCGCCGCAACGGTGCGGCGTTGGGGAACGACCCGGGCATGGTACGAATCGATTCGGTGATTACACTGTCGCCGAACGTCCAGTCGGTGGACATGAACGGGTTGCCGCGCGGCGCCCACTTGCCGGGCTCGTGACTGATCATGCTCAGCACGACCACATCACTCTGCACATCCACACCCCATGTCGTCTTGAGGTAGTCGGCGTAATCGTACGGCTGCGGGATCGGCATCGGCCCGGACGGTTCGCCCCAACCGGCGAGAAACAACGCCCGTCCGTTGTCGCCGATCTTGGCGAGGAACGCGGCCTTGGCCGCGGGGTCGAACTGTCCCTGCTGCGGCATCATCTGCTGGCCCGGCATCTGCGGCGGTTGCGGGTCCGGGTCCAGTGCGACATAAATCACCCGGCTGGGTTCGGGATCGAACGTGGGCGGGCTGTCCTTGCTCGCCTGGAGATCCCACTCCTTGACCGAGAAATTCAGTCGTTCGAGCGTCTTCTTCAGGTTGGGGTACTGACCCTGCGGCTGCGGCTGCATCGGGTTGAATCCGCCCATCGCGGTGAATACCGGTGGACCGCCGTACTTGACGAAGACCACCGCGGGCTTGTCCGTCGACGTCATCTGCAATATCGCCGACGTGACCTGGGCCTCCCCGGCGAAGAAGTGATCCTCGAACTTGCTCTGCCGGCTCATGCCCCCCTGCTGTTTTCTCGGCCAGACGTCGTCGAAGGACAGGATGCGGGCGTCGTCGTCGGTCTCGACGACGATGGTATTGGATTGGCCGAGATCGCGGCGCAGTTGTTCGAGCTTGAGGGTGGGTAAATTGGTGGTGCGGGTCTCGAGCTCCGTGAGCTTGGCTACCATCTCGGCATAGCGTTCCCGCGCACCGTTGAAAAACGTTCTCGCCGCTTCGGAAAGATCGCCGCCGGCCTGGATGATGGCGGGGCCCTTCTCCTGAATCTGGCTGAGGAAACCCTTGACGCCGTCGCTGGCCCCGCTGCCCGCCGCGTAGTCCTTGATGTGGTTGGCGGCGCTGGTGTACTGCGGAATCTCGTCGCGCAACGCGGTCTGGACATCCTCGACGACATCGTCGGCGCGACTGCCGAGCACCTCGAAGCCCTGAACGATGTTCGTCGCGGTTTGCAACCCGGCAAAAGCCGGATCATCCTGCATCAGTTGCTCGACCTTCGCGCGCTCGGCGCCGAGAAATTCCTTGAGCTTGGGATAAATCTCGTTGCTGAAGAACTCGACCAGCGCGATGTGCTGAGCCGCCTCTTCCTTGTACTTGGGCTTGTTCCGCAGCCGCTCGATCAGGTCGTTGCGCTGGTTGTGGTCCTTGAGCGGATTGATCGACTGGGTCTCGACCATCGACCGGTTCGCGCTCTGGTACAACGAGAACAGATCGTCGACCGCCTTGAGGAACTTCTGGTTTTCCTCGTCCATGTCGGTCTGGTGGTACAGGCCGGTGAGTTTGATCGACGAGTCGAGTCCGCCGACCAGGTCGACGGTTCCCGCGCGCAGCGAGTTGACGCCGGTCGAGGTCATGTCGGCCCGAAAGTCGGAACCGTACTTGAACCCGAACCACTGGACGACACAGAAGATCGCGATCGCGAGAACGACCATGACCGCGACGTTGGTGCCTACCAGCCAATGCCGGGCCCGAAAGCTCATGCCCGGCTCGGCCGAAGCGCTACCTTGCTCACGCTTGTCGGATGTTTTTACCGCCATCGCTTCGACTCCAGCACCTTGACCGACAGAAACAGGAACAACGCGATCCCGCTGAGGAAATAAAGCACATGATTCAGATCAATCAGCCCCCGGCTGAATTCCTGGTAATGGGGCATGACGCCCGCATGCTGGATCACCGCCCGCAATGTCCCCTCGACGTGCTGCGAGACCAGCATGGGCAGCCAGGTGAACAGCCCGAGCACGACCAGACTGGCCAAGGCGGCGATCACCTGGTTCTTGGTGCAGGTGCTGAAAAAGAGCGTCACCGCCAGGAACAGCCCGCCGAGACCGAGCAGGCCGATGTAGGCGGCGACGGTCGCGCCGAAGTCGGTGTCCCCGTACAGGCCCACCATGATCCAGTGCACGACGGTCGTGGCGAGCATGGCGACGTAGAACACCAGCACGCCGAAGAACTTGCCGAGAATCACCTGGGCGTCGGTGACCGGAGCGGTCATCAACTGTTCGATCGTCCCTGAGCGCAGTTCCTCGCTCATCAGCCGCATCGCGACGATCGGCAAGGCGAAGAACAGAATCATCGGGATGACGAACTCGAACACCGGCCGCATCGACGCGGGATTGCCCGGGGTGAACACCATCGAGATGAAGAAGAATCCCGACAGCGACAGAAACAGGGCGATCACCACGTAGGCGATAGGCGAGAAGAAATACGCCGCCAACTCACGCTGGGCGAGCGTCACGATGTTTCGCACGACGGTGCCTCCTAATCCTGGCGACTCTCTTGTTGTTGAGCCGTGATCTGTACGAAGAAGTCCTCGAGGCTGGCCACCTCGCGACGCATTTCACGCAACGCCCAGCCCTTCTGGGTGGTCACCGTGAAGAGGTCCTCGCGCACGTCGCGCTTGGCGTCGACATCAATCTTCAACCGGTTCCAGCCGTCGTTCTGCTCGATCTTGACGTCGTGAACCCCGGCGATGCCGCCGACGGTTTTCACGACATCTTCGTTGGGCCCACGGATCTCGGCGATCAGGCGCGAATCGGCGGTGAGCTTCTCGCGGAGTTTGTCCGGCGTGCCGCTGGCGACGATCTTGCCCTTGGCGATGATGATCACGCGATCGCACACCGCTTCGACCTCGCTGAGGATGTGCGAACTGAGCATGACGGTATGGCTCTTGGCCAGATCGCGAATGAGCGAACGGGTTTCGCGGATCTGGGTCGGGTCCAGGCCGATGGTCGGCTCGTCCAGAATGATGACCGCCGGCTCGTGCATGATCGCCTCGGCCAGACCCACGCGCTGGCGATAGCCCTTGGAGAGGTGGCCGATCTGGCGATCCATCATGTCGCCCAGCCAGACCCGGTCGACCGCCTTCTTGACCATCGCCGGTCGATCGACCCGCGTCACACCCCGCAGCTTGAGCCGGAAGTCGAGGTACTCGCGTACCCGCATCTCCTGATACAGCGGCGTCGACTCGGGCAAGTACCCGAGCTTCTCCCGCACTTGCATCGACTGGGTGAACACGTCGTGACCGGCCACCGAAGCATACCCGCTGGTCGCGGGGTGGTAGCAGGTCAGGATGCGAATGGTCGTGCTCTTGCCGGCACCGTTGGGGCCGAGGAAGCCGACGATTTCATCCTTGGGAACGTGAAACGAGATGTTGTCGACGGCAAGCGTCGGTCCGTAGTACTTCGTCAGGTTTTTGACCCGAATCATGGTCTTACCCCATGTCCGTTCTCAAGTTGACTGCCCGCTCACTACTTGGCTTGGGTAGCTCATCCCGTGTCTCCCCGGCTGGGGAAAACACACCGGCAACGTACGAACGCGGACAGAATCAGCCCATCCACCACGCCGGCTGTGCCCAAGCTATCCGTACGCCGTTATCCGCGCCGCGGTTCGCCAAAACACCGTAGACCCGACGGCGGGAAACACGCGCTTTTACCAACCCGGTGGAACGTTGTCAACGGAATCGCAGCGTTGATCTCCGAGCGGTAGAGCCCAGGCGGGGCGTGGAGGATTAGGAACGGGCTATCTGTACTACTTGAGAGTACCGTCTTCCGCGGTCTTGGCAATCATGCGACAAGGCGATTTCCCTCGGTTCTTGTGAGGTCGATTCGTTTTCGCAGGAATTTCACGA
>Ga0299906_10002300_pt1 | contig 15941 bp, 12 predicted proteins | sample RVTome_14_FD_200259 | JGI IMG/M metagenome (GOLD analysis project Ga0299906, IMG submission 200259) | Soil microbial communities from uranium-contaminated site in the Upper Colorado River Basin, Wyoming, United States - RVT145D125 (version 2) ... | reverse complement strand
GTGTCCGCGACCTCCATGGTACGGCGGTTGTGGGTGACCAGGACGAACTGTGAAGTCTCTGCCATCTCCCGGACCATCTGGTTGAATCGGCCGATGTTCGCCTCGTCGAGCGGCGCATCGACCTCGTCCAGGAGGCAGAACGGCGTGGGGCGGATGAGGAAGAGCGAGAACACGAGCGCCGTCGCGGTGAGCGCCTTCTCGCCCCCCGACAGGAGCGTCAGCGTTTGCAGCTTCTTGCCCGCCGGATGCACGACGATCTCCACGCCCGCCTCACCACCCTCCTCGGGCGGAGCGACACGTCGAAGCTGTGCCGTCCCGCCCGGAAAGAGCTTCGGGAAGACGTCCGCCAGCTTCGTGTTCGCTGCGTCGAAGGTCTCGAGAAATCGCTGCCGGCAGGTTCGGTTGAGCGTCGTGATGGTGTTCTCGAGATCCGCCATGGACTTTTCCAGGTCGCGGCGCTGTGCCAGCAGGAACTCGTGCCGGCCCTGAATCTCCTCGAGTTCCTCTAGCGCGGCAGGGTTCACGTCCCCCAGGCGCACCAGGCGGGACCGGACGTGCTCTGCCCGGCCCAGCTCCTCGTCCGAAGGCGGTCCCGCGTCCGTCAACTCATCCAGTGCGTCGAGGCCGAGGTCGTAGCGCTCTCGCAGCCGTTCTGCGAGGTGCTGCAGCTCGAGTCGCCCCTCCGTTGCGGCCACCTCGAGCTGGGCCCGCCGGGCGCGCAGATCGTCGATTTCCTCTCGCGCCGTTCGTTCCCGAGCGTCCTCGGACTCCAGTGCCGCGTTGGTGTTTGCCAGCGCCTCCGAGAACCTCACCCGCTCGCTTTCAGCCAGCTCGATGGCGGCGACAGCCGTGGTCTTGTCGCCGTGGGCTCGGGTCTCGTCGCGCTCGGCCGACGCCAAGGCCACGCGCGCCTCGTCACGCCGCCTCTCCAGAAGCTCCCGGCGCCGCCCCAGCTCGTCGAGCGCCTCCCGGGTCCGAAGTGCCAGGTCGGCACCGGCCCGCCGGCGCTCGCTGACAGCCGCGCTACGAACGGCGACCTGCGTCCGCCCAGCTTCGGCGTCCTCTTGACTGCGTCTCGCCTCGGACAGCTCGTTCTGGCAGGCCGCCAACTGCGCGCGACGATCGGCGAGCCCGGCCTCCGCCAACCGGCGAGAGTCGTCGAGGGCCACGAGGTCACCGGCCAGCTGACCATCGGCCCCGGCAAGGCCGCTGGCCTCCAGGGCACCCACCTCGAGCTCAGCCGCCAACCGGGCGCGCTCGTCATCCAGCCGGTCACGGTCCTTCTCGGCCGCGAGCTTCCGCAGCTGGAGGGCCTGTCGTTCGCGCTCGCACGTCTCGACGGCCGCATCGATGCCGAGCAGCCGCTCCTGCGCTGCATGCAGGCTACCTCGTCGCTGCTCGAGGACCACGCGGGCCCGCCCCAGGTCGCGCTCCAGATCACGGATCTCGCGGCTCCGGGTGAGCAGGGTTTCCTCGAGAGGCGGCTCGCTACCGCCCGTCACGCCACCGAGCGGGTCGAGCGCCTCGCCACTTCGGGTGACGATCGCCACTGGGCGCGCGGCACCACGCCACGTCGTGAGAGCCTCGTCGAGGTCCGTGGCCAGCAACACCTCGCCGAGCAGGGCTTCGATGAGCGCCCAGTGCGTGGGCTCCACATCGATCGCATCGACCAATCGCGTCCCGCTCGGGACGATGGCCGTGCTGCGCCGCTCCGGATCACGTGGCATCACGGTCGCGGTGCCGCCACCCGACTCCACCAGCCACCGCACTGCCGCCAAGGCGTCTGCGGTACTCTCGACGACCACGTCACCGAGCCGGCCACGGAGGGCGACGGCCACCGCTCGCTCGAGGTCTGCGGGAACCCGAAGAACGTCGGCCAGCAGGCGTCCTGCCAGGGTATCGCGCGCGAGGAGGCTGCCCGTACCCCGTGCGCAGCCCTCCGCGCGCTCCTGCAGCTCGTGGAGCGAGCCCGCCCGGGATTCGAGCTGGGTGAACTCGGCCTGAGCAGCCTCGGTGTCGGCGGAACTGCGTTCGACCACCCCTGCCGTCGTGCGCCGGTCCTCACGCAGCCTCGCGTGGCGCGCATCCAGCTCTCGCTGCTCCTCGGCAGCGCCGGCCAGCTGTGCGCGGAGCGCCTCCCGGGCGCGGTTGTTGGTCTCCAGTTGATGGCCCAACATCCGCTGTGCTTCCTCGAGCTGCTGTTGCTGTCCCTCGAGTTCCTCACGCCGTCGGCGCAGAGCCTGGTCCATGTTGCGCAGGCGGGTCTCCTCGTTCAGGGCCCCCGCGACTGCATCCTTCGTCTCCTCGAGTCGCCGGGCCAGGCGCTCGACGCCCTGCCGTGCCGTCTCGACGGCTTCGTCCGCCTCTCGGCGCCGGCGCTCCGCATCCGACTCCTCGGCCGCCAGCTCTTCCTGCCCGCGTTGGGCGTCCGTGAACTCGCGCTGCAGGTGCTCCGTGCGTTCGCTCAGCCCCGCGGCTTCGAGCCCATCGGCGTCGATCTGTCGCTGTAGTTCGCTCCGGCGCGCTGCCAGCGTGGATGCCCGCGCCTCCGCATCGGCAGCAGCCACGCGGGCTTCAGTCAGCGTCGCCTCGGCGCTGCGGAGCTGGGCCTCGGTCGCGGTACGAAGTGCCCGCCCCTCGCTCGTCGTCTCCTGCACCCGCTGGAGTTCGGCGTGCAACCCCGCCTCCGTCCCGCGGAGTTCGGCCAAGGCGGCATGGGCCGCCTCCAGGGACGCCGCGACGCTGCGACGCTGCGCTGCCGTGATGCGAAGGTCGAGGTCGCGCAGCTCCCCCTTCAGGCGATGGTACTCCTCGGCTCGCTTGGCCTGGCGTTCCAGCGAGGCCATCTGGCGTTGCTGCTCGTGAAGGACGTCCTGCACCCGCAGCAGGTTCTCCTTCGTACGAGCCATCTTGCGCTCCGCCGACACCTTGCGAGACCGGTAGCGGGTGGTTCCGGCCGCCTCCTCGATGAACAGTCGCAGCTCCTCGGGCTTGGCATTCACCAACTGCTCGACCCGTCCCTGCTCGATGATGGCGTAGGCCTTCGTGCCCACACCGGTGCCGAGGAAGAGCTCGGTGATGTCCCGCAACCGGCAGGGGGCCCGGTTGATGAAGTACTCCGAATCTCCCGACCGGAAGTAGCGCCTGGTGACGAGGACCTCGCTCGCGCGCGCCAGCTCCGGCGGCAGGCCACCGACTTCCTGGGCGAGCTGCTCCGCCTCGTCGGTCGCGTCCCGAAGGAAGTCCTCCTCCGAACGCTCGAGCAGCAGCGAGGCTTCGGCCATGCCGAGAGGCCCCTGCTGCGAGTTGCCGGCGAAGATGACATCCTCCATGGCGCTGCCTCGGAGATGCTTGGGACTCTGCTCGCCCAGCACCCAGCGAATGGCATCGACGATGTTGGATTTTCCGCAGCCGTTCGGACCGACGACCGCGGTCACGCCAGGCGGCAGGTCGAGGACGGTGGGCTCCATGAACGACTTGAAGCCGCTCAGCTCGATTTGCTTGATCCGCATCCGCGCCCCCTCCCCAGCATCACGCCTCGGCCCGCTCGAATACGGCCCTCGATTCCGGCACGCCCTACCCTCCGGCTCCGGCCGCTGCGATCGCAAACGATCTATCGTCCCCCGCCAGGAACGGCAACCACGATTCGTTCCGTCGCAACCGGTACGCTTCGGCCACGAACGGCGTCCACTGCGGCCGATACGGCTTGCGTACGAGTCGCATCCCGGCCTCCGCCGGGGTCATGCTGCCCTTGCGACGATTGCAATCGAGACACGAGCAGACGACGTTCTCCCAGATCGACGCGCCGCCCCGCGAGCGCGGCACCACGTGATCGAGGTTCAGCTGCGCGCGCGAGCATTGCCGCGCGCAGTACTGGCATTGCCCCCGGTCCCGAGCGTAGACATTGGCCCGACTGAAGCGAACCCGGCGCTGCGGGAGGCGGTCGTACCCCTGGAGGAGAATCACGCGCGGCACCCGTATGGCCCGGGAGACCAGCCCGATCCGATCCTCCCCGGCGCGCTGGCCCAGCCAGTCCTCGAACGCAAAGGTCCGGTACTCGGTGTCCACGGCCCGGGCGACGTCACGATAGAGCAGGGACACGGCCCGCCGGACCGACGTGACGTTTATCGGCAGGTAGGAACGGTTCAAGACCAGAACCTTGGTATTGAGGACCGAAGTCACGCCGCTTCGGACGGTGCTACACAGTCCCTCCTCGGAAGTCAATTTTGTGTCGGTTCTATAGGGGGTTCGCAGGAGACCAACGCAGCCGCGGGCGACGCGCCGCGGCAGTCTCGTCGAGGCGCCGCCGGAACGCGTGATGCGGGGCATCGCGCAGCAGGGCCGGCTCTCGGGCGGCTTCCTCGGCGATGGCCAGCATCGCGTCGCAGAACTCGTCGAGCGTTTCCTTGGACTCCGTCTCGGTGGGTTCGATCATGAGCGCCCCCCGCACGACGAGGGGGAAATAGATCGTCGGGGCGTAGAAACCGTAGTCTAGGAGCCGTTTGGCGACGTCCAGGGTCGTCACCCCCTTGTCGCCGAGGGTCCGGTCGCTGAAGACGCACTCGTGCATGGAGGGGCCGTCGTAGCGCAGCGCATACGCGCCCGTCAGTCGCGCGCGAACGTAGTTGGCGTTGAGGACGGCCATCCGCGTGACCCCTTCGAGGCCGGGCCCCCCCAACCGGAGCACGTAAGCCAGGGCGCGCAGTAGAATGCCGAAGCTCCCATGAAAGGACCGTACCCGCCCCACCCCGATCGACTCATCCGCGTCCCAGGCCAGCAAGCCGTCTCGTCGGGTAAGTCGCGGCCCGGGGAGGTGCACCGCAAGCAGGTCGCGGACCGCGATCGGCCCCGCGCCTGGGCCGCCGCCCCCATGCGGCGTCGAGAAGGTCTTGTGCAGGTTGAACTGCATGACGTCGACGCCCATGTCGCCGGGACGGGCGACCCCCATGAGCGCGTTCATGTTGGCACCGTCCATGTACACCAGCCCGCCATGCCGGTGGACGATCTTCGCCACGACCTCGAGATCGCGCTCGAAGAGCCCGAGCGTATTGGGGTTGGTGACCATGAGCGCCGCCACCGACTCGTCCATCACGGCCGCGACCGCGTCCGGCGCCAGCAAGCCGCGCTCGTCGGTCTGAATCTCCGTCACCCCGTAGCCGCACAGGGCGGAGCTGGCGGGATTGGTGCCGTGCGCGCTGGCAGGAATCAGCACGCGCGTCCGAGCGTCCCCGTTGGCCAGGTGATGGGCCCGGATCACCAGCATGCCGAGCAGTTCCCCCTGGGCGCCGGCCGCCGGCTGCAACGAGACCGCCTGCAGGCCGCTGATGGCTCGTAGTGCCTCCTCCAGATCCGCCACGACCTGCAGGGCCCCCTGCGCCATCGCTTCGGGGACCAGCGGATGCACTCCGGTGAACCCCGCCAGTCGCGCGATCGCCTCGTTGACGATCGGGTTGTACTTCATCGTGCAGGATCCGAGCGGGTACATCGTCGTGGCCGCGCTGTAGTTCCACTGGGAGAGACGCAGGAAATGGCGCAGCACGTCGAGTTCGCCCACCTCGGGTAGTCCGGCCAGGTCGTCGTCACGGACCAAGGACTCGCTCAGGACGGCATCGTCTGTGCCGCCGTCGTCCCACGCGCAGCGCCCGGAAGCCCCCCGCTCGAAGATCAGCGGCTCGTCCAGGGTCATGCTCGCCTCCGTTCCGCCACGTCTCGTTCGCCCCCCGCGTCGAAGAGGTCGAGCAACCGGCTCACGTGCCGCTCGGCATGCACCTCGGTGACGCACACCAGGAGCGTGCCTTCCAGTTCCGGGTACCAGCGTCCGAGCGGAAATCCAGGGACGATCCCCGTCTCCCGGCACAGCGCTTCCCAACGGCCCGCGACGTCGGGCGCCTCCACCACGAACTCGTTGAAGAAGTCGCCGCCGAATCGCCGAGCGCGGCCCCTCTGCGCCAAGGCAGCGGCGACGCGATGCGACTGCGCGACGTTTCGACGCGCCAGGCGGCCCAGCCCGCGCCGGCCGAGCAACGACAGGTAGACCGTCACGGCGAGCGCGCACAACCCCTGGTTCGTGCAGATGTTGGACGTCGCCCGCTCACGCCGAATGTGCTGCTCGCGGGTGGCTAGAGTGAGGACGAAGCCGCGAGCACCGGCCGCGTCGACGGTCTCGCCGACGACGCGGCCCGGCATGGCGCGGACGTGCTCCTGCCGGGTCGCGAACAGGCCGATACCGGGACCACCGAACGACAAGGGCAGCCCGAAGCTCTGCCCTTCGGCCACGGCGATGTCCACGCCCATGGCACCGGGAGGCCGCAGGAGACCGAAGGCCAGCGCCTCGGGCGTCGCCGTGATGGTGATACCCCCGGCGTCGTGCGTCCGGGCGGCGATCGCCTCCACCGGCTCGATGACGCCGAAGACGTTCGGGTAGCCGACGACCACGCACATGACGTCAGGGGTGAGCTCCCGTTCCAGGACTCGGCCGTCGATGCGCCCGTCGGCCGCGAACGGCAGCTCGACGACCCGAACGTCGTCGAGGCCCTGAACGTACGTCACGATGACGGCCCGATAGTGCGGGTGCAGCGCGCGCGACACGAGCACCGTTCGCCGCTTGGGCCGCAGGCGCCGCGCCATGAGGACGGCTTCGGCGACCGCCGAAGCGCCGTCGTACATGCTGGCGTTGGCGACTTCCATGCCGGTCAGCAGGGCGACGAAGGTTTGGAACTCGAAGATGCTCTGCAACGTCCCCTGACTCACCTCTGCCTGATACGGCGTGTAGGCCGTCGCGAACTCGGAACGCTGCATGATGTGGTCGACCACGACCGGGACGTCGTGCGGGTAGGCCCCGGCGCCCATGAAGACCGCGGAGGGATCAGACGCGTCGTTGGTCGCCGCGAGCTCCTGAAATCGCCGGCGGAGCTCCGGCTCGGTCAGGCCGTCGGGCAACGCGAGCCGTGCCCGTCGCCTCAGACCTTCCGGTACGTGTGCGAAGAGCGCGTCGACGGAGTCGGCCCCAATGGTCGCGAGCATGGCCTCGATGTCGGACGCCGTCTGCGGATTGTACGATCTCACGTGCCCTGCTCGCTCTCGACATGTCGGCCGTACGAATCGGCATCGAGGAGCCCGGTCGTCTGCGCAGCGTCCGTCATGCGCACCCGCAGCAGCCAGCCCTCGCCATACGGGTCTTCGTTGACGAGCTCGGGCCGTTCCCCCAGCGCCTCGTTGACGGCGACGACCTCGCCGGAGACGGGTGCGTAGAGATCCGAAACGGCCTTGTTGGACTCGACCACCCCGAAGGTCTGCCCCTGCTCCAGCAGGGCCCCGACCGTCGGCAGTTCGACGAACACCACGTCGCCCAGGGATGCCTGCGCGAAGTCGGTGATCCCCACGACGCCGTCGGCGCCTTCCGCCCGTACCCACTCGTGCTCGCTGGTGTATCGCAGGCTCTCCGGAACGTTCATCCGTCTCTCCCTGTTTCGGCTCGCCGATAGAAGGGGCGTGGCACCACCCGCGCCGGCACCGACCGGCCCCGTACGTCGATCGTCACGTCGGTCCCCGGCATCGTACAGGCCCGTTCCACCGATGCCAGGGCGATGAAGCGCCCCAGCGTCGGAGACTTGGTGCCGCTGGTCACGCGGCCCACCATGACGCCGTCGTGACGGACGCCGAATCCGTGGCGGGGGACCCCCGCATCCTCCAACAACTCGAGGCAGACCAACCGACGCGCGACGCCTTCCCGACGCTGCGCGACCAGACGCTCGCGGCCCACGAAATCGCCCCCGGCCTCGAGCGACACCACCCACCCCAGGCCGGCCTCCCAGGGCGTGGTCTCCGTGCCCATGTCGGTGCCGCAGAGCGGCAGGGCCGCCTCCAGGCGCAAGGTGTCCCGCGCCGCCAACCCGGCAGGCAAGCCCCCCTCCTCCGCCACACCGGCGAGCAGATCGTTCCAGGCCGCGACGGCCTGCTGGGCGGGGACGAGGATCTCGAAGCCGTCTTCGCCCGTGTAACCCGTCCGAGAGGCGAGTACGCGCGCGCCCCACGCGTTCTGCTCCGTGATGGTGAACCCGCGCTGCGTCGGGTCGACCCCGACGCAGCGGGCGGCCACGGCGGGCCCCCGAGGGCCCTGAACGGCCAGCAACGCCCACGCTTCGGATACGTCGCCCACGCGCGCACCCTGGGCACCCTGCCGCGTCATCCACTCCGACACGACCGCCGTGTGGGCCGCGTTGACGATGGCCAGGTACCGGTCCGGCGCCAGGCGATACAGGATGAGATCGTCGATGATTCCGCCGCGCTCGTTGCAGAGCAAGGTGTACTGGGCGTCTCCAACGGCGAGACGATCGACGTCGTTCGTCGTCAGCCGCTGGCAGAAGGCCCTCGCCCCGGTGCCTGCGATCTCGAGCTCCCCCATGTGGCTCACGTCGAAGAGGCCACACCGAGTCCGCACCGCCCGGTGCTCCTCCGTGGGGCCCCCGTACGCCAGCGGCATATCCCACCCACCGAATTCCACGAGACGGGCACCGAGCGCTCGATGTGCATCGTACAGTGGTGTGCGGCGACCCATATCCGCTACGCCGTCGCCGCTCCGGCCTGCTGCGCCGCCGCGTCGGCCGTGTTCGCCAGCAGCATGGCCACGGTCATGGGCCCTACGCCACCCGGTACGGGAGTGATCAGCGCGCAGCGGCTCTTGGCGGCGGCAAAGTCCACGTCACCGCAGAGCCTTCCGTCCGCGTCACGATTCGTTCCGACGTCGATGACCACGGCACCGGCCGGTACCCAGTCGCCACGGATGAGTCCCGCGTGCCCGACTGCGGCCACGACCACGTCGGCGCGCCCGACTTCGGCGGCGAGATCCATCGTACGCGAATGACAGATCGTCACCGTCGCGTGCTGCTCCAGCATCAACAAGGCCACCGGCTTCCCGACCAGGGCACTGCGCCCGACGACCACCGCGCGCCGCCCGGACAGTTCCACCCCGACGTGACGCAGGAGGCGCATCACACCGAGGGGCGTACAGGGGCGCATCCCGGGCAACCCCGCGAGGAGGCGCCCTTGGTTCACCGGGTGTAGGCCGTCCACGTCCTTGTGGGGGGGGATGGCCAGGAGAACGTCCGTCGCATCCATCCCACCGGGGAGAGGGAGCTGCAGCAGGATGCCGTGAACGCGATCGTCGGCGGCCAGCGACGTCACGAGATCCTTCAAGGCAGCCAGCGTGGTGCCGGCAGGCGGTGTATGGCCGAACGACTCGATCCCGACCTCGGCGCAGGCCTTCTGCTTGTTCCGGACGTAGACCTGGGATGCGGGGTCGTCCCCGACCAACACGGTGGCGAGACCGGGCCGGACGCCGCGCGCGCGCAGACGCTCTACCCGCTCTCGGACCTCAGAGCGTACGGCCGCCGCCACCGCCCTGCCATCGATGATGTCCCCCACCGGTCGCCTCCGTTCGACGCCGATCTTCTTAGCCAAGCGGGCCGCGACGAAGCAACTCGGACGAACCTATTTTCCCCCGCCGACGATACGAAGGCCGAGGTCGCGAAGCTGCGTGGAATCGACGGGCGTCGGCGCGTCCGTGAGCGGACAGGCGGCACGTTGCGTCTTCGGGAAGGCGATGACCTCGCGAATGGAGTCCAGTCCGCCCAGGAGCATCACCAGACGGTCCAGCCCCAGGGCCAAGCCGCCATGCGGAGGTGCACCATATGAGAGCGCGTCGAGAAGGAAGCCGAAACGCGCCCGGGCCTCCCTCTCGTCCATGCCCAGCAGTGCCAGGACACGGAGCTGTTGATCGGCACGATGGATACGGATGCTGCCGCCGCCGAGCTCCACCCCGTTCAGCACCAGATCGTATGCCTGCGACCGCACCGACCCAGGATCCGAATCGAGGAGGTCCACGTCGGCTTCGACCGGGGCCGTGAAGGGATGATGCACGGCCTGCCAGCGCCCGGCATCCTCGTCCCGGTCCACGAGCGGGAAGTCGACGACCCAGAGGAAACGCCGCGCGTCCTTCGCCATCCGCCCGAGCCGCTCCCCCAGACGACCACGCAGGCCCGAGAGGATCTGAGCCGCCCGCGCGGCCGGCTCGGCCAACAGAACCACCAAGTCGCCCTCGCCGAGCCGCGCGCGCTCGCCGAGTCGGTCGCGCTCCGCCGCACCCAGGAACTTGACGGCTGGTGACTGCCAGCCCTCGCTGCCGACCCGAATCCACGTGAGTCCCCCCGCACCGTGCTCGACGGCGAATCCCACCAGCTCATCCAACTCCTTGCGCGAGAGCTGCGCGCCGCCACCCGGAACCGCGAGGCCCCGGACGCGATCACCGCGCGCCATGGCGTCGGCGAAGACGCGGAAACCCGTGGCGTGGAAGCAGTCGGAGTAGTCGTCCAGCTCGAGATCGATACGCAGGTCGGGACGGTCGGTCCCGAAACGGTGCATCGCGTCCGCATGCGACAAGACGGGAAATGGGTCCTCGGCCGCCGGCTGGTGTCCGAGTTCCCGGAAGAGCCCTGCGATCATCGTCTCGGTGACCCGCATGACGTGCTCCGGCCGCACGAACGACATCTCGAGGTCGATCTGAGTGAACTCCGGCTGCCGGTCGGCACGGTTGTCCTCGTCGCGAAAGCAGCGAACGATCTGGTAGTAGCGGTCGACGCCGCCCACCATGAGGAGCTGCTTGAAGAGCTGTGGGGACTGCGGAAGCGCATAGAAACTTCCCCGCTGGATGCGGCTCGGCACCAGATAGTCCCGCGCCCCTTCCGGGGTCGATCGAGTCAGGATGGGCGTCTCCACCTCGATGAAACCGGCGTCGTTGAGATGGGCGCGCACTCGCGTGGTCACGTCGTGGCGAAGCCGCAGCAGGCCCTGGATGCGCGGCCGGCGGATATCCAGGTAGCGATGACGCAGGCGCGGCACCTCCCCGACGTCGATGTCGTCGTCGATGGGAAAGGGCGTCGGTAGCGCGGCGTTCAGCACGCGGACGGTGGCGGCCACGACTTCGATCGCGCCGGTGGACAGATCCTCGTTCACCGTCTCCCCGGGGCGTGGCCGGACGCGGCCCTGCACCGCCACGACGTACTCCAGGCGAACGTCGGCGGACCGCGCGTGCGCCGTCCCGCTCTCACTGGGGTCGCACACGACCTGCAGGACGCCCGAGTGATCGCGAACGTCCAGAAAACACACGCCCCCATGATCGCGTCGCGCATGCACCCAGCCGCATACGATCACGTCGCGCCCCACGTCAGCAGCCCGCAGCGTACCGGCCAGGTCGGTCCGCTCCCAATCGCCCAAGGCGTCGATCTGCTCGCTCACGCTCCGCCCTCGTTCTGCGCTCGCATCCATTCGGCGAAGCGCGTCGCCGTCACGTCCACGGGCAGGACCCCCGGATGATCGCGTCGCTGTCGTAGATCCCGGATCGTCAACGTCCCGCCGGCCAGCTCGTCGTCGCCGAGGAGCACGGCGAGCCGCGCGCCCTGTCGATCGGCGGCTCGCAGCATGGCCTTGACACTGCGACCGGGCGGCTCCAGCAGCACCCGGTGCCCGCCCCGCCGCAGTCTCGTGGCCAGCGACAGGGCCGGACCGGCCGCCGCTTCGTTCAGGGGCAACACGGCCGTCCCCTCGGACGAGACACCCTCGGGCGCCTCGAGCACCATGGCCAGTCGGTCCACCCCGAGGGCAAACCCGAGCGCCGGGACCGACGGGCCCCCCAGGGCCTCCACGAGGCCGTCGTAGCGCCCCCCGCCCCCCACGGCGTTCTGAGCACCCAAGCCCGAGGCAAGGACCTCGAAGGCCGTCCGTGAGTAGTAGTCCAGCCCGCGTACCAGGCGGGGGGTGAACTCGTATGCCACCCCTTCGCCGTCCAACAGGCGCCGTACGGCGACGAAATGCTCCGCGCACTCGCCGCACAGATGGTCGCTGAGCAGCGGCGCCCCGGCCATCTCGGCCCGGCACGCCTCCTCCTTGCAGTCCAGCAGGCGCAGCGGGTTGCGCTCGAGCCGCTGCCGGCAGTTGGCACACAGGGCCTCGCGACGGGCGGCGGCATACGCCCGAAGCACGTCGCGGTAGGCCGGGCGGCAGCGCCCGTCGCCCACCGTGCCGAGCAGAAGTCGCGTGTCACGCACGCCGATCGCGGCCAGGTAGTCGGCCAGCATGAGGACGAGCTCCGCATCGGCCATGGGGCCGGCCTCGCCGAATATCTCGGCGCCGATCTGCTGAAACTGCCGGTAGCGCCCACGCTGCGGCCGCTCGCGGCGGAACATCGGCCCGGCGTACCAGTACCGGGCGCGCCCCGCTTGGGCCCCCGGCCCGCCCTCGAGGTAGGCCCGCACCGTGCTGGCCGTCGCTTCGGGCCGCAAGGCCACCGTCGTCCCGTCACGATCCTCGAAGGCGAACATCTCCTTCTCCACGACGTCGGACGTGTCACCGAGCGAGCGGGCGAAAAGGTCGACCCGCTCGAGCACCGGCAGGCTCACGGGCGCGAAACCGTAGTCGGTGAAGATCTCCTCGGCACACTGTTCCACGCGTCGCCAGACGTGGCTCTCGTCGGGCAACACGTCGCGAAAACCGCGCACGGCGGACACCTTGGGGGCGGGACACATCGGGGTAAAACAAGGCCTCTACCAGAGCCACGGAAGGCCATCAAATCAGCGGTGTTTGATACTTCGCATGGTTCCCCGCACACTCGAAGCGGGAAACGAGCCACCGATGCTGCAGCTCGAAACGGCACAGCTGATGTTCCGGCATCTCGTCCAGAGGGCCATGCGCGCGCAAGGCGTGCAGAGTTCCGAGGACACGGAATACTACCTCGTCCAGCTCCTGATGAGCTTCGTGCGCCCCCGCCGGCGCAACCTCCTCGACCCGCCGCTCGGGATGGAGTTCCTGAGTGCCCTGCAACTGCCACCGCACCAGCGGCGAGACCGATTGCGGCACGTGGCCGACAGCGCCCTCTTTCTCACCGGCCTCTTCGTGGAGTACCTGGAGCGCACACTCGTGGGCCCCGCCTACTACGTGAGCCTGGGCCAGAGCGCGTACGCGCGCCTCTCGGCCGATGGAGCCTCGACCCCGATGGCGCCGTCGTTCGACGAGCTGGCGCAGCGATTCCCCGACTTCGTCCGCGTGCTGAGCGACATCGCCCAGTGCGAAATGTTCCCCCGGGAACGCGACATACTACGCGTCTACAAGCGCTGGCTGCTCACACGCGGCGAACAAGACGCGGTCTTCCTGGCAAAGCAGGGGTTGATTCCCTGGACCCCGCGCGATCACCGCCGGCACTAGGCCGTTGCAGAACGAGCGCTCTCGCCACCCGCGACGTCCGGTCCCAGGTGGTCGACGCCTTCGTTCCGGGCGATGACGATCTTGAAGAGCGAGCGGGGTGACGTCTTCCACTGCTGCTCGACGCGCAGTCCGCTGTCTCGGAGCAACTCGGAGAGCCGCAGGGTCGTCCAGCCAAGGCGGCGAAAGACGGGATCGACGGTCTTCTGGACGCGAGCGACCGACGAGTGCTCACTACGGAAGTGGTTGACGATGGCGATGGTTCCTTGCGGGCGGCACACACGGCACGCCTCCGCCAACATGCGACGCGCATCCGGGACGACGCTCACCACGTGAAAGGCCGTCACGTAATCGAAGCTCGCGTCCGGGAACGGGAGGTTCAGGGCGTCCCCCTGCTGCACGGTGATGTGATCCCACCCGTTGGCGCTGATGCGCTCCCTGGCCTTCGCCAACATGTCGTCGGCGAGGTCGATGCCCGTCACGCGGGCGTGGGCCGGGTACGCCTCCAGCGAAATGCCGGTGCCGACCCCGATCTCGAGAACGCTGGCACCAGGTTCGATTCCGAGCGAGCCGACCACCCGGACGATCCGGCCCGTGAAGACACGACCGAAGGTTCGATCGTAGAGGTGGGAGAACTCGTAGTAGATCGGGCTCTGATGGGGCTGCGCCTTCAGCGACACCATGGGTCTCCCCCTCGTCAGTGCGTTTGGCCGCCCCGCCATCGTCCCCGCGCCCCCCGACGGCCCGACCAGTTCAGGCCGCGGAGCGACCCTCTTCGTCTTCCTTGAAGGACGTGATGTCGCCGCGGCGGAAACGCCACTGGCGACCGCGCTTGAAGGCGGGAAGTACGCTGCGCCGGGCGTACTCGTTGACCGTGTCGGGACTCAAATCGAGGATGTGTGCCACTTCACGGCTCGTCAGGAGCATTTCGTCTTTGGTCAGCATTCCGAGGCCCGCTGGCAGCGAGATCCTGGTAGCAGGCCCCCCACCACGGGTCAAGGAACCGCGACAAACCCTCATGAAGTTGGCTACTTACGACCATTACGCAGCTCGCGCCCGTTTGCCCGCTCTGGTCACCCGGTCCTCGAGCAGCAGGACGACCGGAGACGCCACGTAGATCGACGAATAGGTCCCGACCACGAAGCCGACCAGGAGGGTGAAGGCGAAGCTGTGGATGACGTGCCCACCCAAGACGAAGAGCGCCACGATGACGATGATCGCCGTCCCGCTCGTGATCAACGTGCGCGAGAGTGTCTCGTTGATCGATGCGTTGACGACCTCGCGCAAGGGGTCGCGGCGACGCTTCAACGTGTTCTCGCGGATGCGGTCCGAGATCACCACCGTGTCGTTCACGGAGAAGCCGACCACCGTGAGCAGCGCCGCGACCGAGGTGAGGTCGAACTCCATGCCACTCAACGCCAGCGCGCCCAGCGTGATGACCACGTCATGCACCAGCGCCAAGGCCGCGCCGAGACCGAAGCGAAAATCGAAACGGACGGCCAGGTAGATCCCCATCATCACCGTCGCCGCGATCACCGCGAGCGTTGCATCCCGCCACAGAGTGCGGCCAACCTTCGGTCCGACGCTCTCCACGCGGAGAACGTCGTAGCTCCCCTCCCCGAATCGTTCGGCAAGCGCCGTCCGCACCGCGGTGCCCGACTGCTCCGTCGCCTCGTCGTCAGTACTCACGACCCGGATTTCGAACTCGTGCTTGTCGCCGCCGAGGTCCTGTACCGAGACTCCCGGCAACGCGGCGGCGGTCAGGACTCCTCGGAGGTCACCGATGGCCGTCACCTCCGGAAATCGCACGTGCACCATCGTGCCACCCGCAAAGTCGATCCCGTAGTTGACACCCTTGCTCAAGATCAAGGCCACACTGAGGGCCACGATCACACCAGAAATCGTGAACATCCTCGCGCGTATGCCGATGAAGTCGATCGAGAGCCCCGGGGGCACGATCTCGAAGAACCGGGAACCTTGCTGCTTACTGGGCATCGCCACTCCCCTAGACGCTGATGGTGTCCAACCGCCGGTTGGCCGCCATCCAGTCGTAGATCAGCCTGGTACCCCACACGGCCGTCAGCACGGACGTGACGATGCCGATACAGAGCGTCACCGCGAAACCTCGGACTGGCCCGGATCCGAACTGAAAGAGAATCAGCCCCGATACGAAGGTCGTGACGTTCGAGTCGAGGATGGCGCTCCAGGCGCGTTCGTAGCCGGCGTCGATCGCGGCCCGACCACCCCGGCCCTCACGAAGCTCCTCGCGCACCCGTTCGAGAATGAGCACGTTCGCGTCGACCGCCATGCCGAGCGTCAAGACGATCCCCGCGATGCCCGGGAGCGTCAGCGTGAACCCGAAGAGCGCGAACATGCCGAGGAGGAGCAGGATGTTGGCGAGCAGCGCCAGATCCGCGATCAGTCCGCCGCCCCGGTAGTAGAACACCATGAAGATGATGACGACCAGCCCGCCGACGAGAAAGGAGACGGACCCCTGTCGAATGGAGTCACGGCCGAGCGAGGGGCCCACCGTGCGCTCCTCGAGGAGCCGCAGCGGCGCCGGCAGGGCCCCGTTGCGCAGAACGTTGGCGAGGTCCTGGGCCTCTTCTACGTTGAAGCGCCCGCTGATCTGCCCACGCCCACCCGTGATGGGCTCTCGAATCTGCGGGGCGGACTGGATCTGACCGTCC
>Ga0299906_10002299_pt1 | contig 15959 bp, 10 predicted proteins | sample RVTome_14_FD_200259 | JGI IMG/M metagenome (GOLD analysis project Ga0299906, IMG submission 200259) | Soil microbial communities from uranium-contaminated site in the Upper Colorado River Basin, Wyoming, United States - RVT145D125 (version 2) ... | reverse complement strand
CTGGCTCCGCTCGACGAGCGCGAAGTACTCCCGGCGCAGCTCCGGCCAGAAGTCGTCCCGGTCGAGAGACCCGGGATCCGGACCGCGCCCACGGGGCAGGAGCACCTCCCACGCCGCCCCCAGGATGGAGGCGTAGACGTCGGCCTTGTCCTCGAAGTAGTAGTAGAGCGAGGCCTTGCTCACCCCCGCCGCCCGGGCGACCCGCTCGAGGGAGGCCCGCTCGAAGCCCCGGGCGGCGAACTCCTCGGCGGCCGAGCGCAGGAGCTGCGAGCGCCGTTGGCGGTCCAACCTGTCGATGCGGGCCATCCCGACCACCAGCTTGACTATCTAGTCAAACCATAGGGTCAAGGGTGGCTGCTGTCCAGTCTCAGGGGACCAGAAGGCCACAAAAAGGAGAATGGCCGGCGGCCCTCCCCCCGGTTCTGCTTTGGAAGACCGCGGGCCGCGAATTGTTCGGAGGCCGCTGACGAGGCCAACCTCCTCGAAAGCCAGCGAAATCCAAGAACGGTGCCACGCCGCTGCGGAGCCCGAACCCGCTCTGCGGAAAACAGTTGCGTCGCCTCCGTGAACCGGGCTCCAGGCGCGGTCGTCCCGTCCCTGGGACGCGGCCGTCCCACCCTCAAACATGGCGAGCGGGCATAATGAGGTCGTGCCCAGGCGGGTCTTGCTGGTGGAGCGCCGCGGCGAGCTTCGAGAGCTGGTCGGGGGCAGCCTGCGTGCCGCCGGCTACGACGTGATCGAGGCGGAGAGCGGAGTCGAGGCCGCAAAGCTGCTCCGGCGGCCCCCGCCCGATCTGATCGTGCTCGGCCTCGAGCTTCCCCTCGCGCAGGGATGGGGTCTGATCGAAGCGACGCGAGAGCTCCCCGAGGTTCCGCCCGCCGTGGTGGTGGGCAACCCGGCCCGATTCGAGCTCTTCGCCGAGGGCGTCCAGCGCGGCGTCGCTGCCTTCGTCAAGGAGCCGATCGAGCTCGGCGAGCTGCTCTCCGTCTGCGAGAGGGCGATCGAGGACGCCGAGAAGGGCCGCGCGCCGCTCGTGGAGCCGGAACGCCGCCGCCAGACCCGCCGCCGCCTGATGGTGGGCGTACAGCTCCTGGACGAATCCGGCCTGGCCATGGCGCTGGGCGAGCTGGTGGACCTGAGCCGCGGCGGCTTCCAGGTGTCGCTGCTGGCCCGGTTCCCCGTCGGTGCGCGGGTGCGCGTCGCCCTGGATCCCTCCATCGCGGGCACCGCGATGCGCTTCGAGGGCGAGGTGCGCTGGTCCGAGCCCGCGAAGGCCGGGTTTCTCTACGGCCTCGCATTCGTCGCCCCGACGCCGGATCTCGAGGCGCGCATCGCGGCGCTGCTGGGCCGGTCCTGACCGCTCTCAGACTCGCAGCTCGAGGTCGAACGCGACGTCCGCCGCCGGAGCGCTGTGGGTCAGCCAGCCCAGGGAGACGAGGTCGACACCGGTCTCCGCTACCGCGCGGCACGTCTCCGGTGTGATCCCCCCGGACGCCTCGGTCACGGCTCTGCCGGCGACGCGGGCGACCGCCCGCCTCAGATCCCCGTGGGTCATGTTGTCGAGGAGCACGGCGTCGACCCCGCAGCGGAGCGCCGCCTCGAGTTGCTCGAGGGTGTCGACCTCCACCTCGATCTTCATCAGGTGCCCCACCGAGCGCCGGACCCGGGAGACGGCTTCCTCCACCCCTCCCGCGAGCACCCGGTGGTTGTCCTTCACCAGCACGGCGTCGTCGAGGCCGTAGCGGTGGCTCGAGCCGCCGCCGACGCGGACGGCGTGCTTCTCCAGGGCGCGCAGCCCCGGGGTCGTCTTCCGGGTGCACACCACGCGGGTGGGCAGGCCCTCGAGACGCCGCACCACGTCCCGGGTGGCGGTGGCCACGCCGCTCAGGTGGCCGATCAGGTTCAGGGCCGTGCGCTCGGCGGCCAGCAGCACACGGGCCGGTCCCGTCACCCGGGCCAGGGGCACCCCGGGCTGGGCGTCGTCGCCGTCGCCGAGCAGCACCTCGATCTCCACCTCGTCCGAGAGCTGACAAAACGCGGAGAGCCCCACCCCGAGCCCCGCCACCCGCAGCGGGCCCCGGGCCACCACCAGCCCCGAGCCCCGCTCGCCCGGGGCCGCGATCGCGTCGCTCGTGACGTCCCCCGCCCGTCCCAAGTCCTCGGCGAGGGCCCCGCGGACGAGCCCCTCGTACTGCAGCGGGTAGAGCGGCGGCGCGCTCATCTCTCGCCGGCGGCCCGGGCCGGCGCCGGGGACCCGGGCGAGACGGGCTCGAAACGGGGCTCCAGGGAGCCGCCCTCGAGCACGATCCGACGTCGCCAGCCCCGGGAAGGCCCGGGGTGGTCGCGCCGGAAGTGGCCGCCGCGGCTCTCGTGGCGGTAGAGCGCCGCCGTCGTCACGACGCGGGCCACGTCGAGCAGGTTGCGGGCCTCGCCTCTGGGCGGCACCTCGCGGTCGAGCCCTGCCAGGGCCCGCCGCGCGGTCTCCAGCCCCGACGCGTCCCTGACGAGCCCCACGCAGCTCCACATCAGCTCCCGGATGGCAGCGACGGCGACGGGGCACTCCGCAGGGACCTCGGTGGAGGCCGTCGCCGCGGCGCTCGAGGCGAGGGCCAGAGCGGGGCTCGCCATGACGCTCTCGGCCACGCGGCCCCCGAACACGAGCGCTTCCAGCAGCGAGTTGCTCGCCAGGCGGTTCGCGCCGTGGACCCCCGAGCAGGCCACCTCCCCGCACGCCCACAAGCCGGGCAGCGAGCTGCGCCCTGACGCGTCGACGCGGATTCCTCCCATGTGGTAATGGGCTGCGGGCGAGATCGGGATCGGCATACGACGTGGGTCGATCCCCGCTGCGGCGCAGGCCGCGAAGACGGTCGGGAACTCCTCCGGAAAGTGCTCCCCGACGGCCTCCCGGGCGTCCAGGAACACCTGCCCGCCGCCGGCGAGCTTCTCCGTGATGGCCCGGGCAACGACGTCCCGGGGGAGCAGCTCCGCCGACGGGTCGATCGCCGCCAGGAAGCGGGTCCCGGACGCGTCGACGACCCTCGCCCCGCGGCCCCGCAGCGCCTCGGTGACGAGAGGCATCGGGTCGGCCCCGGTCGCCAGCGCCGTCGGGTGGAACTGCACGAACTCCACGTCGGCGACGCGGGCCCCGGCACGCCATGCCATCGCGAGCCCGTCTCCCGTCGCCTCCTCGGGGTTCGTGGTCCTGGCGTACGCGCGGCCGATGCCGCCGGTCGCGAGGACGACCGCCGGGGCCTCCTCCACTCGCGCGGCGCCGTCTCCGTCGCGAACCTGCACCCCGACGACCCGGCCCGACTCTACCGCGAGGTCCTCGACCCGGAGGTCCTCGGCGACGTCGATTTCCGGTCGCGAGCGGACCGCTGCCGTGAGGGTCCGGACGATCTCGGCCCCGGTGGCGTCCCTGGCGTGGAGCACGCGGTTCCGGCTGTGCGCGGCCTCCCGACCCAGCGCGAAGCTCGCTCCGTCGTGGTCGAAGCGGGTGCCGAGAGCGACGAGCCCCGCGATCGCCCCGGGGCCGCTCTCGGCGAGGAGCGCGACCGCGGCGGGATCGGCGAGATGCCCGGAGACGGCCAGCGTGTCCGCCGCGTGGCGGGCGGGATCGTCGTCCCCGCCCACGGCTGCGGCGATCCCTCCCTGGGCGTGGGGGCTCGCCCCCCCTGCGCCGAGTCTCCCCTTGCAGATCAATCGGACCCGGCGCCCGGTGATTCCCAGGGCGGCCGCCAGCCCGGCCACCCCCGCCCCTACCACGATCACGTCGGAGCGCCGCGCGGGTCGGCAGCGACCGGTCATCCCCGGCCTCCGATCGCGAGCATGCGCTCCACCGCCACCCGGGCGCGCTGCGCCACCCCGGGCTCGACCTCCACCCGGTGCTCCATCCGCTCGAGGGCGCGCCGGATCCCCGGGAGCGTGATCCGCTTCATGTGGGGACACAGGTTGCACGGCCGCACGAACTCCAGCTCCGGAAACTCGACGGCGACGTTGTCGCTCATCGAGCACTCCGTCACCAGGACCACACGGCGCGGGCGAGTATCCCCCACGTGGCGAATCATGCCGGAGGTCGAACCCACGAAGTCGGCGGCCGCGAGCACGTCGGGAGGGCACTCCGGGTGAGCGAGCACCTCCACTCCGGGGTGCGAGCGCCGCAGCGCCGCGATCTCCTCACCCGTGAAGCGCTCGTGGACCTCGCAGTGCCCCTTCCAGAGCACCACCTCGATCTTCGTGTGGCTCGCCACGTAGCGCCCCAGGTACTCGTCGGGCAGGAAGATCACCTTGGGCACGCCCAGGGACTCCACCACCTCGACGGCGTTCGAGGAGGTGCAGCACACGTCGGACTCCGCCTTCACCGCCGCCGACGTGTTCACGTAGGTCACGACGGGGACCCCCGGGTGGCGCCTCCTGAGCAGGCGCACGTCCTCGGCGCTGATCGACTCCGCCAGGGAGCAGCCGGCCTCGAGGTCGGGGATCAGGACGGTCTTCTCGGGGTTCAGGAGCTTCGCGGTCTCCGCCATGAAGTGGACGCCGCACAGCACGATCACGTCGGCGTTCACCTCGGCGGCGTGGCGGGCCAGCGCCAGCGAGTCTCCCGTGACGTTCGCCACGCCGTGGAAGATCTCCGGCGTCTGGTAGTTGTGAGCCAGGATCACCGCCCGGCGCTCCCGCTTCAGCGCGTCGATGGCCACGATGTGAGGCGCGTGGACACGCCACTCCAGCTCCGGCACCACGCTGCGCAACCGCTCCCCGACGGCCGCGGTGGCCCGCTCCACGTCGGGGCCCGACTCGCGAGCATCGATCCGCGCCGGCACCGCTGTGAAAGCCATCGCTCCTCCTATTATACTCTTAGTGAGCATAATTGTCGCCAAAGAAAGACCGAGCCGCTGTCACTCGGTCCAACTCTGCCGAATCTTATACTATGTCAGAGCATAAGAGAAGTCAAGCGTCGCGTCACACACTGCGGACTCCCGGGAGGGCGACGCCTGCGGCCCGGCGCTCCCGCAGCACCTCCCGCCTGAAGCGGAACAGGGCGGCCGGCCGGCCGCCGGTCCGCCCCTCTCGCTCCCCGGTGGGCTCGACCAGGCCGGTGTTCTCCACGAGTCGCCTGAAGTTCTGCTTGTGCAGTCGCACGCCCGCCAGAGCCTCAACCACGCGCTGCAGTTGGAGCAGCGTGAAGGTCTCGGCGATCAGCTCGAAGGCGACCGGCCGGTACTTGAGCTTCCCCCGCACCCGGGCCAAGGCCGTGGCGAGCAGCCGGCGATGGTCGAGGGCCATCGCCGCGCCAGGGAGAGCCGTGGGCGGCGCCGGGGCGGCGCGGTCCCGCCAGGTCTCGAGCACCATCCCCGTCTCGTACAACAGCTCGTAGCGCTCCAGCACGCGCTCCGCGTCGAACCTCGCGCCGTGGAGACCGAAGGCCACGTCGCACCGTTCCAGCCGCTGGCGGCGCGGCTCGCGATCCGGGGCCTCCCGAGCCCACCGCTCCAGAGCGGGAGCGATCGGGTCGGCGATCACCCGCGGTCGCCCGTCGCGCCAGTCCTCCCAGGGGAGGAAGTCGTACGCGTCGCGCCAGCGCGCTTCCCCCGCACCGGCCAGGCCGCCCTCCCGCACCAGGGCCAGGTAGGCCACCGAGAGCACCCTGGGTCCGCCGGCGCGCTCCCGCGGGTCGCGGTTGCGATCCCCGAAGGTGTAGAGCTGCTCCACGTAGTCGAGCTCGAGCCCGGTCTGCTCTCTGACCCAGCCGCGCAGCCCCAGCTCAAGCGTGCGGTCCCGGGAGGCGTCCAGCGGCCCGAAGGGGAGCGCGTCCCGGGGCCGCCCCCCGGGGGGAGGCTCGCTGAGCGCGTGGCCGGTCCGCAGCACGGTCAGCACCCGGGGACGGTCGTCGGTGACGGCGAGGATCACCGCGTTGAGGCCGACCGCCACCGACGAGGCCAGCCCGGGGGGCTTCTCCGGCGGCTTCAGTGCTCGAGCCCCGCAATCGCGCTACGGGGAGCCTCCGGCCCGAAGCGACCCCTCCCGTCCCGCGCGAGGCCGGAGAGCGCCACCTGCGTGTCGTGGGTGTAGAAGAGTCGCCCGCCGCGCTCGACGAGATCGTCCAGCAGCCGCTGCTTCTCGTCGATGAGCAGCTCGGGGAAGCGGTCGTAGCCCATGGTGATCGGCAGGTGCACCCACGGCGTCCCGGGGATCAGGTCCGCCGCAAAGACCACCGGGCCGTCCGGCATCTCGATCTCCGCCAGCAGCAGCCCGGGGGTGTGCCCGTGGCTGACGTGGAAGCGGTAGCCGTCACCGAGGGTGCCGCTCCCCTCCCCCTCGACGACCTCCAGACGGCCGCTCTCTGCCAGCAGCCGGTTCAGCTCGGGTATGAACGACGCCCGGTCCCGGGGGTGTGGGTTCCGGGCGCGCTGCCACGCCTCGGCCCCCACCACGAACCGCGCCCGCGGGAAGAGCAGCTCCGGCTCGGCGCCCTCCCGCCACGCCGCGAGCAGCCCGCCCGCGTGGTCGAAGTGCAGGTGGGAGAGCACCACCGCGTCCACGTCCTCGGAGCCGAGCCCCGCGTCCCGCAGCGAGTCGAGCAGCACGTGTCGCGGCTCCACGACGCCGTAGCGCTCCTTCAGCTCGGGGGGGAAGAACGCGCCGATCCCCGACTCGAAGAGGATGTTTCGCCCTCCGTCCTGCACCAGCAGGCAGCGGCACGCGAGGGGGATCCGGTGCTGCTCGTCGGGCGCGATCCAGCGCGACCAGAGCGCCCGGGGCACGTTCCCGAACATCGCCCCGCCGTCGAGGCGCTGCGTGTTGCCTTCCAGGGAGGTGAGAGTGCGGGACACGGCAGGATCATCTCCCAGCAAACGGCAGCGCTTCAAGCAACGGCCCGGAGCGAGCGCCCCGGGGCCTGACGCTGGCATGGAGCCGCTCAGCCGGTCGGAACCTGCCGTTCCAGCTCGTCGAGCCAGCCGAGCACGAGGTTGATCGAGGTGGGGTTGGGATCGCCGTGGGCGGGACGCATCATCAGGAAGCGCTCTCCATCCCGCGCGACGTCGTAGGGGACGTAGTTCTTGGCCCTGAAGACCGTGAAATCGCCCTCCCAGAGGCGCTTCGCTGCCGACGCCGGCGACGACGAGCTGGCGGTTATGCGCACCGACATGACCGTCTGACCGCTGAGGTAGAAGAGCTCGCCGCCCGCCGGGTTCCACATCGGCCAGGAGCCACCCCGGGTCGACACCTGCCACCTCGCACCCGGACCCGGGAACGGCGTGAGGTAGACCTCGTCCCGCCCCGAAGCGTCCGAGACGTAGGCGATCCAGCGGCCGTCGGGCGAGAACATCCCCGCCGTCTCGCTTCCGCGGCGCTCCGCGTCGTTCAGGAGAGGGCGCGGTCTCAGGGGCGTCTCGCTCAGATCGAGGACCATGAGATCGAAGCCGCTGCCGCCGAAGTTCTCCTCGATGTAGGACAGGTACCTTCCGTCCCGGGAGACGTCGATGGGACGCAGGAACGAACCCCGGGGCAGGTCGAGAAGCTCGGGGCTCCTCGAGCCGTCTGCGGTGAGCCAGACCATGGTGTAGTAGCCCGGGAGGTTGGACCACGCCACGAGCCTCTCCCCATCCGGCATCCAGATCGCCCCCCCCGAGTCCTCTACGCCGTTCATGCGGGTCTGGGATCCGCTCCTCAGGTCGATGACCCAGGCCTGAAAGGTCGGGCCCTGGACGTTGACGGCGACTCGCCCGTCGTCGGGCGAGAGGCGTGGCAGGAGGAACGGAGCGGTGTGCGCGAGGGCCGGCCCGGCGTGGCCGTCGTGGTCCATCCAGACGAGCTCCTGGTCCATCCACCGAGCCCCACCCGCGACGTACACGAGGGACCCGTTCGTAGCGACGTCGTAGAAACGGTTCCAGTTGTTGAGGTTCACGCGGAGGTCCGGAACGACGGCGACGGCCTCGCCGGTCACCGCCACGGCGCCGGCGTCGAAGGGCGCGGCCATCAGTGTGTCCTGGCGCATGAACAGCAGGTGCCCGCCGGCGGCGTACCTGGCCCCGTACGCGGCGTCGACGACCGGTTTGGTCCGGCCCGTGGCGAGGGACACCGCGTGGATGCTCATGTCGGTGAAGCCGCCGACTCTCCACACCGTGAAGAGCACCCAGTCCCCGCCGGGCAGGAACTCCGGCCACAGGTGTGCTCCCTCTCCGGGCGCCCCCTCGGTCACCCGCTGTGGCTCCCCTCCCTCCGAGGAGACGCGGAGCAGACCGGGGCCCCAGCTCGGCTGGTACAGGATCGTGTCGTCCGGCCCCCAGGCGAGACCGTGGACATCGGGAGCCTGCGCCAGCGCCACCGGCGCCCCCCCCGACAGGGCGACCTTCATGACCTGCTGGCCGGCGACGAAAGCGATCCAGCGTCCGTCGGGCGAGAACACCGGCGTGGCCGCCCCCTCCGTGCCCTGGATCGGCGCCGCCTCGAAGGTATCCAGCCTCCGGACGTAGATCCGCGAGCCGCTCCCGTCCCGCCCCACGAAGGCCAGCACCTCGCCGTCCGGGGAGAGGTCGAATGGCTGCCGGACCTCGAGGGGAGGCGAAAGCCTCTCGGCGGGGGCGACCGGGATGGTGACACGGCGCGCGAGCCCCGCTCCCCGCCCACTCGTTCCGGCCCTGGTCAGGGCGAGCGCCGCCACTGAGAGGGCGACAGCCGCCACCACCCAGGGGACGACCGCCAGGCGACGCGAACCGAGCCCTGGGACCTGTACCTCCTCCAGCTCGGGTCGCTCCTCGAGGACGATCCGGGCGTCGGCGATGTCGTGGAGCCGCTGGCGGGGTTCCTTGGCGAGACAGCGCCTGAGGAGCCGGACCACCTCGGGCGGCGTCCCGGTCGGAAGCCGGCTCCAATCGGGGTCACCCCGAAGGATGGCGGCCAGGACGTCGCTCGCAGTTTCTCCCGAGAACGCCCTGCAGCCCGCCAGCATCTCGAACACGACGCAGCCGAAGGCGAAGACGTCGGCGCGCCTGTCGACCTCCTGCCCGCGGGCCTGCTCCGGACTCATGTAGGCCGCCGTGCCGAGGACGGCCCCGTCCCGCGTAACGTTCACCGTCCGGGTAGTCGCCGAAGCCCTCTCCTCCGACTCCGACGCACGGCTCTTCGCGAGCCCGAAGTCGAGAACCTTCACCACGCCGTCGGGCGAAAGCATGGTGTTCGCCGGCTTGAGGTCGCGATGGACGATCCCGGCGTCGTGGGCCGCCTCCAGGGCTCGAGTGAGCTGTGTGGCGACGTCGAGGGCGTCGGGGACGGGCAGCGGGCCCCGCTCCAGCCGCCGTTCCAGGGTCTCGCCGTCAGCCAGCTGCATGACGAGAAAGTGGAGGCCGTCCTCCTCTCCCACCTCGTGGATGGCCGCGATGTTCGGATGGTCGAGGGCGGCCAGGACCCTGGCCTCTCGCTCGAATCGCGACAGCCGGCTGCCGTCGTCGGCGAAGGAGGCTGGCAGCACCTTGATGGCCACGGCGCGGTCGAGCTGGGCATCGCGGGCCAGGTAGACCTCGCCCATCCCGCCCGCGCCGAGCCTGGCGGTGATCCGAAAATGCGACAGCGTCCTGCCGATCAAGCCATGGCCCGCCTCAGCCCTCCGGTTCCCAGCGCGGCACGCGACCGGGCGTCCACGGAGCGCCTGCGGCCTCGGCCCTCTCCTCCAGACCCCGCAGCTCCGTCTCGACGACGCTGCGCAGCTCCTCGAGCACCGCCGGGAACTCCTCCGCGACGATGGCGTACGCCCGCTCCTGAGTCCCCGTGGGCGCGGTGGTCCGGGCCCAGTGGTCGCCCACGACCCGCGAGAGACGCTCCTCGAGGGACGGCGGGGTCGGTTCGGAGCGCGAGGCCCGGGTCTCGTCGCCCGAGAGACGCTCCGTGACCCTGCGCAGGCGCGCCTCGATGCCGTCCAGCTCGCCCCGCCACGCGGAGTCGGCCCCCGGCGTCGCGACCAGGGCGGCGCGCAGGTGCTCGATCCGCCCCTGGGCCTCGCCGGCCGCCTCCACGGCTCCCAGCAGCGCGCGGTAGAGGCGACCTGCCTTTCGTTGGAAGGCGAGCAGCTCGACGCGATCGGCTTCCGGCAAGCGCGCGGCCGAGAGGGGTACCACCTCGAAGCGCTGCGGCTCTCCGAGGGCCGTCAGCTCGCCGCGCACGCGTTTCTGGAGCTCGACGCTGTAGCGCCCGGGCGCCGCGAGGGGGCCCCGGGGTGGCGACTGCCACGGCATCCGCTCTCCGGGCGACAGGTCCACGGGTTCGGGAGGCGGGTAGCGCAGGTCCCAGGCCACGCGCTGGAAGCCGGCCTGCGTCGGGCCCGCCAGGTGCCGCACCACTCCTCCGTCCTCGTCGCGCACGGTCAGCACGATCTCGGGATCCGCCTCGGCGTCCTCCTCCCGCAGCCGCTCCCAGCTCGGGTAGGGGGTGTCGCCGCCGGACTTCGCGGTTTCCGCCTCGCTCTCGCGGCGGGCGTCCCCCAGGCTCCGGAGATCCTCCTTCAGGTGGTAGGTGAAGACGGCGCCGTAGGGAGGGTTGGGCGCCGCGTAGAAGGACGCGCCCTGGAAGCTCTTCCCGGGAAAGCCGAGAGGGTAGGCCGTCGCGAACATGTAGGCGCGGCGAACGGGGAAGAGCGCTGCCTCCTGCTCGAGCCGCTCCCGCGTGACGTGTCTCAAAGCGGTGTAGTCGTCCAGGACGTAGAAGCCACGGCCGAAGGTGCCGAGCACCAGGTCCCCCTCCCGCTCCTGGATGGCGAGGTCCCGGACGGCGATCGTGGGGACTCCCCCCTTCAACCGCGTCCAGCTCGCTCCCGTGTCGATGCTGAAGAAGACGCCGAACTCGGTCCCCGCGAAGAGCAGCTCCGGCTTCGCGGGGTCCTCCACCAGGGCGTAGACCGAGCCCCGCTCCGGAAGGTCCGAGGCGATCGCCTGCCAGCTCCGCCCGCGGTCGGCGCTGCGCCGCGCGTAGGGCGTGAAGTCGCCCCTCTTGTGGTTGTTGAAGACGGAGTAGACCACGTCCGCCGAGTGGCGGGACGCGACCACGTCGTTGACGTAGGTCCGTTCCGGAACGCCGGGGAACGTCTCGACCCGGCGCCAGCTCCCGCCGCCGTCCTCGGAGACGTGGACGAGGCCGTCGTCGCTGCCGACGTAGAGCAGCCCCTCCACGAGCGGCGACTCGTCGAGGGCGACGAGGTTCCCGTACGGGGACGTGGACTCGTTCTTGGCCACCGCGTCCACGCTCCAGATCCGGCCCATCACCTTCAGCTGGTTGCGATCGATCTGGCGCGTGAGGTCGCCGCTCACCGGCGTCCAGCTCCCGCCCCGGTCGTCGCTCCGGAACAGCCGCTGGGCGCCGAAGTAGAGCCTCGTATGGGAGTGGGGGCTGATGATCAGCGGCGCGTCCCAGTTCCAGCGCAGCGGGTCGTCCCCGGGCTCCTCCTGGGGCTTGATGTCCACCATCTCGCCGGTCCGGCGGTCGTGTCGGACCAGCTCGCCGTACTGGGCCTGGGAGTAGACCGTGTCGGGGTCCTCGGGGTCGACCCGGGGCTGGAAGCCGTCGCCGCTCGCGGTGACGATCCAGTCGGCGTTCGCGATGCCGTGATCGTTGACGGTACGGGAGGGTCCCCCGAGGGTGAAGTTGTCCTGGGTGCCGCCGTAGACGTTGTAGAACGGCTCCGCGTCGTCCACTTCCAGCTTGTAGAACTGCGTCACCGGGAGGTTCGCCTTGAAGTCCCAGGTCGCTGCCCGATCCCAGCTCTCGTAAACGCCCCCGTCGCAGCCCGCGAGCAGGTGGTCCGTGTTCTCGGGGTCGATCCAGAGCGCGTGGTCGTCCACGTGCCTGTCGGTCTGCCCCGCCCTGTGGAAGCTCTCGCCGCCGTCCTCCGTGACGTGCATGAACGTGTCCATGGAGTAGACCCGGTCCACGTCCCGCGGGTCGGGCACGAGCTCCACGTAGTAGTTGCCGCTCGTGGCGTGGTCGCTACGCTTCTCCCAGTTCTCACCCCCGTCGCTGGAGCGGTAGAAGCCCCCCTCCTCGGCCTCCACCATGGCGTAGACCAGCCTGGGCGCCACTGGCGAGACCGCGAGGCCGATCCGCCCCTTGTCCCCTTTCGGGAGGCCGTTCTCCAGCTTCCTCCACGTGGACCCGGCATCCGTCGACTTGTAGATCGCGGACTCGGGCCCTCCTCCCAGGTACGTCCACACGTGACGCCGGCGCTGGTGCGCGGCCGCGTAGATCACGTCCGCGTTCCCCGGCTCGAGCCACGCGTCGCTGACCCCGGTGTGCTCGCTGATCTCCAGGACGCGGCTCCAGGTCCCGCCCCCGTCCTCGGTCTTGTGGAGCCCCCTGTCTCCGCCGGCGGACCAGAGCGGGCCCTGGGCCGCGACGAAGACCACGTCCGAGTCCCGGGGATCCACGAGGATCCGCGCCACGTGCTCCGACGCCTCGAGGCCGACGCGCTTCCAGTGAGCCCCTCCGTCCACCGACTTGTAGACGCCGTCACCGTAGGCGACGCTGCGCTGGTTGTTGTTCTCTCCCGTGCCGACCCAGACCGTGAGAGGATCATTGGGATCGATCGCCACGCAGCCGATCGAGTAGGACCCCTCGCCGTCGAAGATGGGCTCGAAGGTGGTGCCGGCGTTCTCGGTCTTCCAGACGCCTCCGGAAGAGACGGCGACGTACCAGGTGCTGGAACGGGTCGGGTCGACGGCGATCTCGGAGATCCGGCCCGAGGTGGCGGCCGGCCCGATGCTCCGGAAGGTGAGCCCGGTGAAGGTCTCCGGGGTCAGCACCTCCGGCCGCTCCTGGGCTCGGGCGGAGGCCGGGGCGAGCAGGAGCAGGGCGGCGATCAGGGCGCGCGGACGGTGTGTCATGTGACTTCTCCCGGAAGGTTGTGCGTGCGGAGCCGGAGAGAAGGCTACCCGATGCCCCGTCGCCTCGCCAGGCGGCCCGCTCAGGCTCCGGTCGTCTCGAAGGCCTCGTAGAAGCCGGCCCGCTCCAGGTCGTCCCCGGCGCTGTGGGTCGCCTCGCGCACGTCGAGCTTCCCGGCATCGTTGCGCATCTCGGAGGCCTCCCGGAGGAAGCCCCGCAGCCAGCCCGCCAGCGCCATCATCGTCTCCCTGGTGACCCGCAGACCGTCTTCCCGGGTGAAACGCAGCTCTCCGCTGTCCTCGATCGTGAAGTCCCCGAGAGTCGAGTCCGCCCCGAGTGCCTGCTTGTGCGTACGGCGCAGGAGCGCGACAGCGGCGACCGAGCCGAGGCTCTCCGCGGTCCGCTCGGCGATCCGCTCCGTCGCCCAGGCCAGGAGCCGCCCGTCGACGCCCCGCTCCTTCGGGGCTCCCTCCCGGCGGGGCGCCCCCTCGAGGGCGAGGTCGCGAAGCGAGCCCACCACCCGGTCGTGCTGCTGGTCGATCTGCTGCTTCGCTATGGCCTCGTCGTTGCGGCGCTGCAGCGGGTGCTGCCACGCCGCCTCGATGCGGCGCAGGACCTGGCCTCCCCGGACGATGACGGTGGTGACGGTGAAGTTGGGGCGGTTCTCGCCCTCGGTCTGGATCTGCAGGTTGCCGTTGCGGCTCTCGACCATGGAGAGCCTCCCCCCGGGGAGATGGACGCCCCGCCCTTTGACCTCGGCAGGCGCCTCGTCCAGGGCGTGGGCCCCGGGGAGCGCCCCGAGGTCGATCCGCCGCTGCTCGATGCGGTAGGCGCCGGATTGGATCGAGAGCAGCGCGTCCAGGGGGTCGACGCCCGTCTGCTCGGGGTCGCGCCCCGCCCTCACCAGCTCTCCCCCGGAGAACTCCGCCCAGTGGCGCGCCTCCGGGCCCTCCACGGTGAGCTGGCCGGTCAGACGGAAGTCCTCGCAGAAGCGCAGCAGCCGTAGCGCCCCCTCCGGCCCCACGCTCCCCGTGACCGCGTCGGAGCGCTCGTCGGGAGCGACGTGTCGGTAGGCCATGCGGAGCATGGCGCGCAGCTTCGCGACCAGCACCGGGGTGTCGAGCGGCTTGCTCAGCAGCTCGTCTGCGCCGTCCTCGAGACAGTCGATCATGTCGTCCCGGGTGTGGTCCGCCGAAAGGAAGATGAACGGCACGCTCTGCATGAGCTCGGATCGCTTGACGACCCGCATGAAGCTCCGTCCGGGCATGACGGGGATGTCCAGGCTGCACAGGATCAGGTCGGGAGCGACGTCGTGCAGCTTCAGCAACGCCTCCCGGGGGTCGGTGAACGCGTGGACTTCGAAGTCCGGCTCCCCCAGGACGGAGCGGAGCTCCGAAGCGACTGCCGGGTCGTTGTCGACCAGCACGAGTCGCTTCGGATCGCTCATGGCGTGGCGGGCATGGTTGCACCCGCAACTGCGGCGTGTCAAACGGCGTGTTAGCCTGCGCCGCATGTCCGGAGCAGCGAGCCCGCTCCTCGCGGGGCGGTGAGCGCGACCCGACCCGCGTCCTGGACCTGTCCGAGCTGCCTGCGGAGCGTGCCGGGGCGCGTCGACGTGTGCTACTGCGGGACCAGCCGGACGGCGGCGGAGCAGGTCCGCTCGTCCGAGCATCCGCCCGGCGGCCGTCCCTGGCTCCCGCTCGCGCTGGCGATCGCCGGCCTGGCGGTGGTCGCGGTACCCCTGCTGAGGGAGGACGCGGCCTCGCTCGCCACGCCGCCTCCCAGCGCGACTCCCGTCCCCGCGACCCCCACGCCGCTTCGCACACCGCCGCGGGTCGGGGAGCCGCCTCCGGGCCGCCGCCTCCCGGCCCCGGTGCCCGAGCCCGCTCCCGAGACCCCGCCCCCGACACCCGCTCCGGAGGAGGCCGCTCCCGAGCCCACCCCGGAGTCGACGCCCGAGCCCGACGCCATGGAGATGCGCCGGGAGGAGGGTCGCGCAGAGCTGGAGGCGAACCTGCGGGATCTGCGCCGCAAGCTCGAGGACGCGAGGAGGCGCCTCGACAGCTACCGCGGCGCATGCCGCAGCACCACCATGGCCGTCAAGCCCTCCGGCTGTGAGGGCGCCGAGGGGGAGATCCGCCGCCTCGCGAGCGAGGTCAGGGAGGGGGTCCGCGCCGCGGAGACCCGGGCCCGGCGCGACTGGGTTCCCCCGGGAACCCAGCGGGAGATGCTCCGCGACCAGGGCCTCGACGGCGCCAGCCTGCGGCGCCTCGAGACCGAGCTCGCCGAGGCCTTTCGCTAGCAGCCCTTCCTCAGAGCAGGGAGCCGCGCAGCACGATGGCCGCGACCTCGAAGTAGACGGCGATCCCGATCACGTCCACGAGCGTGGCGACGAAGGGGGTGGACGAGACGGCGGGGTCCAGCCCGATCCTCTGCAGCAGCAGCGGCAGCATCGAGCCCGACACCGTCCCCAGCAGCACCACGCCGAGCAGGGACAGCCAGACGGTCAGCCCCACGAGGGGCCAGTGGGCTCCGTACTCCCCGAGGCTCGCTCCGATCCAGACGCGGGCGAACCCGAGGGTCCCCAGGAGCACCCCCAGCACCAGCCCCGATACCAGCTCCCGGCGCATGACGCGCCACCAGTCCGCAACCTTCAGCTCACCCACGGCGAGAGCCCGGATGACGATGGTGGCAGCCTGCGAGCCGGAGTTTCCCCCGCTGGAGACGATCAGCGGAACGAACAGCGCCAGAACCAGCGCCCGGGCCAGCTCCTCCTCGAATCGGCTCATCGCGTTCGCCGTCAGCGTCGCCCCCAGGAACAGCAGCGCCAACCATCCCGCGCGCTTACGGATCAGCGTCCAGATCGGCGTGGTCGCGTACGGCTCGTCCAGCGCTTCCTGCCCGCCGATCATCTGGATGTCCTCGGTGGCCTCCTCCTCTGCCACCTGGAGCACGTCGTCCAGGGTCACGATCCCGATCAGCAGGCCCGCCGTGTCGGTGACCGGAAGCGCCACCCGGTAGTACTTCTTGAACAGCTGGATCGCGGTCTCCTGGTCCGCGTCGGCTTTGAGGGCCACGAAGTTGCGGTCCATCAG
>Ga0299906_10002297_pt1 | contig 15962 bp, 18 predicted proteins | sample RVTome_14_FD_200259 | JGI IMG/M metagenome (GOLD analysis project Ga0299906, IMG submission 200259) | Soil microbial communities from uranium-contaminated site in the Upper Colorado River Basin, Wyoming, United States - RVT145D125 (version 2) ... | reverse complement strand
GGTCGAGTCATCATTGTGCGCTTTGCCGATGATATCATCATCGGTTTCGAGCACGAAGGTGAAGCCAGACGCTTCCTGGCGGATATGCGGCAGCGAATGGAAAAGTTCGCGTTGTCGTTGCATCCGGACAAAACCCGTCTGATTGAGTTTGGCCGTTATGCGGCCGAGCACCGAGCACGGCGAGGTCTAGGCAAACCGGAGACATTTAACTTCCTTGGGTTTACTCATATCTGTGGGCGATCCAGTCGAGGCATCTTTCAGCTCAAGCGGCAGACGCGTCGAGATCGGATGCGAACTAGACTGAGAGCCATTAAGGAAGAACTGCAGGGCGGCCTACACTAAAGGGAGGCATCAACTTTCGGTGACGTTCTTGCCCTTCCCGAAGAATTTCTTGATAGCGACCACGAGCGCGATGATGCCGATAATGATGAACTTCTTTGCTGCAAAGAGGGCAACCCACAGGCCCTTGAAGAACCCAAGTTTGGCCGCAATGCATCCGGCTACCAGAGCCGCGATGCCATAAGTGGAGAGCGTCAAAAGGTCGGGGGTCGAGCGGCGTGAGTCCCATGGTCGCCGCACGGTAGCTGAGCAGACATCCTCAGTTTACATTGATCGCCGACCCCCGACTTCTTGACGCTCTCGGGTAATCGGGAGCAATGGAACCGAGAATAGCGCTAAGGCGTTCAGTTTTCTGAACACACAGTCTCTTTCCTTACTGTGGCGGTAGTCCCAGCTCCGCTCGCAATGCCGTCTGCTACTTCCGATTACCCACCTCCCTCGATGACGGCAGGCTTCCAGCTATTTTCTCTTCCCAGAAGCAGGCACGGACGGCGCTACAGGTTTCTTCTGGCCACTGACTTTCTTTGCGCTTTGCTGAGCTTTTTTCTTCTGAGTATTTTTTGGATTCGAATCACCCATAATCGTTACTATCCCGTGATTGGGTGAGGAGATGCAAGAGCGAAGCATGAATTGATTGGCTCAGAATCAAAAGGTGAATGTTTATCCCCCAGAAGATATCGGACTTGGAGAGCATAAAAAACCGGGTGCTAGATCAGACTCTCGCGATCCCCGATAACGGAGCGGTCGCCGCTGGAATCGAGGAAGCGTTTGACGGTCTCGGCGATCAGTCTCAGGTCTTCCCGCGGGATGGCATCCCACCATGCCCGCCAACGCGGGTCCCCCTCTTCCCTATAGGCCCGTGCCCCTCCGCAATCCCTCGGGCGGCAACCGGCCTCTCTGCCCTCCAGTACAAACCGGAAAGACACGTTCGGGGTTCAACGGCAACACCTTTTCGAGCCGTATGTCGTGCACCCAGTTGTCGTAGAAATCATACTCATACAAAAAGCGTTCGCGAAGACGAAAAGCGGGCTGGGCCAGGCGAAGGCGGTCTGGGTCATCAGAGAACGTGAGGCCTCCCTCGTGCGCAACGCCGTAATCTTTGCCGTGGATGTGAAAACGATGCAGGTGGGAATCACTCCAACCCATGGCAATCTGAATGGCGTAGTGGAGGTCGGCAATGCTATGGTCGCTTCGCAAAAGCAATCGCCGCCAAATCATCGGGCTAATGCCGCGCAGAACCACCTTGAACTGGTAAACGCACAACATCTCGGGGCCCGGCATGGAGCCCTATTGTATCGCCACGGATTGCACTGCCAAAAGGTTTCCCAAATTTGTGGCCATGTAGTCCGCCACCGAGTTTCGAAACCAGCATTCACACGCTCAATGCCCGTCATTCACCGAAATACTTCGGCCTTAAGAAAGGAGTCGTTTCCTACACTCTGGTCGCAAACAATGTCCCTATAAATGCCTACATCATCGGCGCAAACGAGCACGAGAGCCACTACGTCTTCGACATCCTGTTCAACAACACGACGGACATCCAGCCGGAGATTCATTCGACCGATACGCATGGTACCAATGAGGTCAATTTCGCCCTTCTTCATGTGTTCGGATACCAGTTCGCGCCCCGTTACAAGGATCTGTACGATAAAGTCCGCACTTCCCTGCACGGCTTCCAACACCCGAGCCGTTATGGTAATGCAATCATCAGGCCCGTGCGAAAGGCTAGGAAGGAGTTCATCATCAACGAATGGGACAATGTCCAGCGCATTCTCGTGTCCCTGGCGCTCAAAGCCACAACCCAGAGCACCATCGTCAGCAAGCTGAGCGCCTATGCACGCAACAACAGAACCAAACGCGCCCTTTGGGAGTATGACAACATCATCCAGAGCCTCTATCTCCTGAACTCATATCGACTCTGCATCCTTACGCCAAAACGTACAGCGGGCCGTAAATCGGGGGGAAAACTATCACCAACTGCGTCGCACGATCTCCTATGCCAACTATGGAAAGCTGCGATTTGGGACAGAATACGAGCAACACCTCTGGTCCGAGTGCAGCCGACTGATCGCCAACTGCATCGTCTATTACAACGCCACGCTCCTCTCTCACCTGCTAGCGCACAAGGAGAGCCGGTGCGACACGCAAGGAGCGGCCATAGTGAAGCAGGCTTCTCCTGTCGCATGGCAACACGTCAATCTATACGGACGCTACGAGTTCCGTAAACAGCCAGAGCCTGTCAATGTGGACGAAATCGTACGGGAATTTGCGCCAGATGATGATCGTGCGTGCTGCCGTGCCAGGGAGGAGCCCCACAGCAGGCGGAGTTGACCGGCAACGAGTGGCGGACCTCCTCCGGTATTTGCGGCATTGGTCAGGCACATAGCCCGGGTGAGAGATCGTTTTCAGAAGCAGCGCCATGCCGCACCGGTTCGCGTCGCCGCGGCATGTGAACACCAGTTGCAACTCGGCCGGAGTCAGGAGGAAATGTTCGACCATTTCCTCGTGAGAATAAGAGGATCGGAACTGCGGATAGGCATTCGCCACGGGACGGCCTCCTGGTTTGATTTTGATTCACCCCGCACGGAAAGGGCTGGGGAGTCGATTACAGGGCAAAAACTGAAAACAGCATTCTTTCATGCATGCGCCGTGCGGCTTCCGCGGATACTCGAGGAGCAGCCGCTCCCACCCGGTGATTCGTCTTTGTTCCAACGAATAAGTCAGCTCAAACTCATTCCCGATGGGTGCGAGCTGTCAGCCAAACGGGCGTGGCGCTGGTTGCCCGCGAGACGCAGAAAAGCGGCGAGATGGAAGAGAGGCTCATCATCTTCCCAACGCAGAAGATCAATCCGCGGCAGGCAAAAGAATTCCGCCTGAACGCGTGTTCGGAAAGGACGAGTTCGTCGAGCTGGCGGCTCACAAGCTTTCCGAGGGATCGGACAATGAGTCCGCGCGCTGGCACGGGGAAACGGAGATCTGTACAGGACGCTCCTTTATCAAAGCTCTCAGGCTACCGGAAATAGAGATCGTCGGACGCCGCTCATACAGCCAAACCTTTGAAGTCACCTACACCCGCGTGGACATCTGCAGCGTCATCAATGAAATCGCCCCTGACCTCGCTGACCGCCTGCTTTGCGATATAGCGTGATTTGAAGCTTCCGAACTTTATTCGGTGTTGGTAGTCCTCGCGGACCATCACCGCGTCCTTCGCTTCGCTTCTTTCGCATTGGGACAAGTTCCCTCCCTTGGCTCCCCGTGGGTTCTGCTCTCCCACAGATCGACACTACTATTGAGGACTCCGACTTCTCCAACCACCCTACAGGCCTCGCGGGTCCCGCCCGCTTGTGCCTTTGGTTGAGCGCTCCTCTCGAAAATCACTTGCGTTTTGAAAGAACAATGCCACCCTATCCTTAGGCAAGGTTAACCCCACTGGTTCCGCTAATTAAACGGTTTCGCTAATTAACGAAACGGTTCCTTAAAAAAGGGAAGAAACAGTGAGGGCGGGCCTTGCTTCTTCTTTTTATTGGGTGGCAGCGTAAGGTAACGTTATTCATTTTCAGAGAGCGGCTGCGATGAACACCATCTGGATTCTCCAGTCGCCAGATTCGAAAGGATATCACCGACATGAACACAGTCACCCGCCGGGAACCAGTCAAAGCCTCGAAGATCTGCAGAACCGCCTCTCGAGTCTCTTTGGCAGCGCGCCCGGCCGTCGGACGGACAGTAAGGAGGACATCACATTGGCTGAATGGGCGCCGCTCGCGGACATTACCGAAGACGACAAGGAATATCTCATTAAGCTTGAGTTGCCCGAGGTGAAAAGGAGAACGTAAAAGTCACCGTCGAGAATGGCGTTGAAGGCCTTCCAGCCTGAAGACGCAGCGCTCTTTTTCGGCCGTGCGGCAAAAATCCAGGAATTGAATGACCGCTTGCGCAACGGCTTCGGTCACGACCAAAGACGGAACACAGATCTACTATGAGGACTGGGGCACCGGACAGCCCGTAGTCATCAGCCACGGCTGGCCGCTGAGTGCCGATGCCTGGGAAGACCAGATGGTATTCCTGGCCGCTCACGGCGGCCACGGCCAATCGAGCCAGCCCTGGGATGGCAATGAAATGGACACCTACGCCGACGATCTCGTGGCACTCGTCGAAGCTCTCGATCTGAAAGATGCGGTCCATGTCGGTCACTCGACGGGGGGAGGCGAAGTTGCCCGCTACATCGGTCGCCACGGCACGAAACGTGTTGCCAAGGCAGTGCTGATCAGCGCGGTGCCACCGCTGATGCTGAAGACGCCCGTCAATCCGGGGGGCCTGCCGATAGAGGCTTTCGACCAGATTCGAGCCGGCGTCCTCGCCGACCGCTCGCAGTTCTTCAAAGACGTCAGCGCGCCGTTCTATGGAGCCAATCGGCCAAACGCAAAATTTCGCAAGGTCTGCGCGATTCGTTCTGGCTCCAGGGAATGCTGGCGGGGTTCAAAGGCATCGACTGCATTAAGGCCTTCCCTGAGACCGACTTCACGGAAGATCTGAAGAAATTCGACATACCGACGCTGATCCTTCACGACGACGACCAGATTGTACCGATCGGCGCATCCGCCCTTCTCTCGTCCAAACTCGTCAAGGGGGCAAAGCTAAAAGTCTACCCGGGAGAGTCGCATGGCATCTGCTCGACCCTCAAAGATGAAGTCAACTCGGATCTGCTTGAGTTTCTCAGGACGTAGTGGTCAAGTGGCGGAGTAGTGAGCGAGCGCGCGGACCGCGGAAAACGCGGTCCACGTCTTCTGGAATGAGTATCGAGTGCGTTGACATCGCGTTCGAGTTCGTGGAGCACGAAGGCGCCCAAAGCTTGGTTGTATTTTATTTTGCGATTCGGGCGCGACGGCCGGCTTGTCGGTAAGATAGCTGGCTATACTTTTACCTTGCGCTATTAGGGTAAGCGGGAGCAATGGAACCGAGAATAGCGCTAAGGCGTTCAGTTTTGTGGACCGTCTTCCGATTGAAAGCGTGAAAAACTTCGACTCAGGAACAGAGAACTTCATCGCCGAATTCCTGCACGACGGGGAAAAGTCGGAAGGCGAAGAGCGAACTCATTGCAAGGTAACGAGTAGGGAAGGCGATGGAGAGGTTCAAGTGATTCTTCAAATAGACGGAAAACCAGTCGCGACGCATGTCTTTTTGCAAGCGTCGGAGGCATGGCTCGAATTCCGTCGCGACCTTGCTGCCCGTCTTGGAATCGCCTGGCCTGTCGACTTCCATGGGCTCTAACTGGAACGGTTTGGCGGTGTCGCGACCCGAGATCGGACGCATCGGGGGCGGCGATCTCCCGCCTTTCGTCAAACGCCCCCCAATTGAGACCATCCCGCCGCAATACTCGCATGAGGACGTAGAAGGCCGTTTATGTGACGTGCTTTGGATGACTTCCCTCTCCGCTCGTAAAGCGAAGTCGGGTTGCTCTCGAATTGTCTTTGAAGTCATTCTTCACCTCAAGGGCACAAACAAACAGCATCAGACCCTTGTTCTCGATATCGGACTTGGCGACACCCCGGAGTCAGTTATCACCATGGCTTTCCCACGGATTTTTGAGGTCTTGGTAATCGACCGAGGCCGTGGATCAGGTAAAAGGCCTGGTAGGTCAGCAGCAGCGCCAAGCCCATGATGAGGACGAACCGGCTCAACCAAGCCCAGGCGAACGCCTGGTTCTCGCGCGGGTTCAGCCAGAAGCTCCGAGGAACTCCTTCATGGGTGTACGGAGCCAGCTTATTCTCCGGGGCGATCCGCCGGTCGTTAAGGACGACGACGAACAGCAGCACGACTCTGCAAACGCCGCACCTGCGCCCGCCTTGACGGCGGTGCTAATCATGCGTCGTCGGGTGATACCGGAATTCTTGTCGATTTTGCCGGTTCGCTCTCTTTGAGAAATGAGGCGAATAAGTCCATCGGGATCGGCAAGAACGTCGTCGTGTTATGCTCGCTTGAAATCTCCTTCATTGTCTGCAGGTAGCGCAGTTGCAGTGCGATCGGCTGCTCGGATATCATCCTCGCCGCCTGCACCAGCTTTTCCGCAGCCTGGAACTCACCCTCCGCGTTGATGATCTTCGCTCGGCGTTCGCGCTCGGTCTCAGCCTGTCGAGCCATGGCGCGCTTCATGGTATTAGGCAGCATCACGTCCTTGACTTCAACAGCTGTGACCTTTATTCCCCAAGGTTCGGTTTGACGGTCAATAATCTCCTGGAGACGCTGATTGATTTTTTCGCGTTGTGAAAGCAGTTCATCCAATTCGGCCTGCCCAATAACACTGCGCAACGTGGTTTGAGCGATCAACGAAGTCGCTTTCAGGAAGTTTTCCACCTTGATGATGGCGGCCTCCGGATCCAGGACACGAAAATAGACCACAGCGTCCACGGTGACGGGCACATTGTCGCGGGTCATCATTTCCTGTTGGGGGACATTGATCGTGATTACGCGCAAGTCCACTTTTACAATGCGATCCACTATGGGGATGAGAAAGATTAGTCCGGGCCCCTTGGCTCGCAGCAATTTACCCAGTCGGAAGATTACCCCTCGCTCGTATTCGCGAAGGATACGGAGCATTTGCGAAAGAATGATTGCTGCAAGGACGATGACCGGGACCGCCCACATGATCAGTCCTGCCAATGCTTCTAATGATTGCATGTGTGAGTTCTCCTTACGTCTTTGGCCTTACTTTCAACGTCAATCCTAACACGGCGGAAATCTCCACAGGCTTTCCCTGCTCGACCGGCGTGTCGCTCAGCGCGTTCCAGTATTCGCCCTCGACGAAAACTTTCCCGCCGGCCGCGTCGATCGGCGTGAACGCGGCCACCGTCTTTCCGAGCATCGTTTCCTTACCGGCCTTTATCGGCAAATACTGCGCTCGTATTCCCTTTCCTACAACAAATGCGAAGAACAGCGCCGTCATAATCGTTGCCGGAATAATGTAAGCGAGCGACAGGCGAAAGAGAGGATCGTCTCGGTCAAACAACATCAGCGAACCGATCAAAAACGCCATTATCCCGCCCACCGTCAACACGCCGTGGCTCGGCGCGAACACGTCGAACGCGAACAGCGCAAAGGCGAGTCCGATCAAGATCAGACCCGTAACATTGATCGGCAGAATTGCTGCCATGTAGAGCACAAGCACCAGCGCAATCGCACCCGCCACGCCGGGCAGGATTGCGCCGGGGGTGCTGAGTTCCCCAATGATTCCGTAAATTGCCACAAGCATCAGGACGAACATCACCTCGGGCCGCCACAGTAATTGAAAGATCCGCTCACTCGCAGATGTCGCGATTTCAATGACCTCGGCACCAGCGGTCTTGAGTTTTTTGCCCTCGACCACGCGTCCGTCCAACTGCTGTTGCAAATCCGACAAATCCTTCGCGATGATTTCAATCACTTTCAATTCAAGCGCCTTGTCCACCGGAATCGACGCGCTTTCGCGCACGGCTGACTTCGCCCACTCGACGTTGCGATTGCGTTTGGCCGCAATCGCTTCGATGTAGCTCACGGAAAAATTTTCGAGCTTTTGTTTCATCGTGTCGTCGGGTTTCTGGCCGTCGCCGCTCGGGATGCCCCCAATCATCACAGGATGCGCGGCACCAATGGTGGTCGCCGGCGCCATCGCGGCGACGCTCGCCGCGAGCGTGATGAAGCAGCCGGCACTCGTCGCAGTCGCACCTATCGGGGCGACATAGACGACGACCGGAACCGGCGACGCCAATAATTTCTGGACGATCACTTGCGTTGATTCAAGCAGTCCGCCCGGCGTGTTGAGTTGAATGATGAGGCACTGGGCGTTCTGGGACTGCGCTTCGCCAATACTGCGCGAAATGTAACTCGCCGTGGCGGGACCGACCGCGCCGTTGATTTTGATGAGGCAAACTTTTTCCCCGGAAGCGCACGCCAGGAAAGCCGTGAACCACCAAGCGAGGCATGTAACCGTAGCTTTCATACCACCTCAGACTACTTAAGATTATCACGCTCTCGTCGACCCAGCAAATTTCCGCCTAGCATAGAGGAAGCGGAAGGAGGCAAGGCCGCTGGACCCGCCAGGGCGTTCGACTGGCGACGCTAACGCGCTGACAATAACGATCCCTTCCGTGACCGACTCTCTATTCGGCTCTCTTGCAAGATTTGACACAGCATTCTAAGTTATTTAGGCGAGAGAAATGATTCGCGACCATCTTGTTCCCGCGGTTAAAGAGGTATTCCCGAATCTTGCGTTTAAGATTTCACCTACTTCAAATCCTATTATTTCGCTCTCTTCCAGTTCGGCCGAAATCGGCGATCTCCACATATATGACGATGGAGACCAGGCGACGGTTATCATTACTGGGATTACGCACGGAGATTTCGGTGTCTATGACGAAGATCTCAACACAGAAGAGAAGGAACAAATTATTACAGAAGACGTGATCAGTTTTCTCGTGACACTATTCTCCGATCGCGTTGTTCTCTACCGAACTTTCTCAAAAGGCATGGGCGGCTGGACCGTTATTGAACAGGGAGTCAAGGACATTGAATTCATATCTGGGCGAGAGTATTTTGGTCTGGTCCCATAACACCGCCTAAAGCCTAAGAGGGCTCTCACTATCGGATGTGACGTATCACCCTGGTGCGCTATTCACCACGTGCGCGGTCTATGCTATGTTGAATTCAATGTCGCGGACTTCAATCCATTGCATTCTACCACGGTATGTTCCGTTGGCTTTGCATCCATTTGTTGGAATTCGACGGCCGACTACCGCCCAGAGATGCTTAAAACAGTAAATCACACGAACCGACACCCGCTGTTACCGGTCACCGATTTATCCGTAGTGCTGTTGAGCGCGGGCATCGCACGCTCGCCGATTTCTTCATGCCGATTTTCCTTGGGCACCGGCTCGTGCTTGTCGAACTCATGAGGTCCGTTCAAGGCAGTCAACCAATCGGTGCAGGATCAGGAGGCGGTGAACCAAACGCCGCAGGTTTTGCTTTCTACGTCGCCCATGCACGCGACAGGGCAAGGCCGAAAATCTGACGGCGATTGCGCAAGCCTGGCGACTGCACGGACAGAAGGCTTAGCCGCAAAAGTGCAAGGATCGAGCTTAAGGCTACTCCGAATTTATTTGATGTTCGACCTCTCTTTGGCGGGTGGTTATGCACTACAAACTTTTGCAGGATTCGCCAGAGCTTACGCGTCACGCACGCTATAGAATCCGGGTTACAGATCATGTGGGGAGCCTGGAGGAAGTGGTTGCGATTCTGGTAGATAGGCGATGACTTTTTGACTCGTCGTTAAAAAGCCATCATCTTTACGGCAAGCATGGCAAATGGTCGTCAAACGTCCCAAATTGAGTCTCGCCGAACAGTTCTACCTGCCCGCTATCGTCACCGGGCTGGCGATCACTTTGAAGCATCTCAGGAAGCTCGTCTCGGGCAAGACCAAGGTGACAATGCAGTATCCCGAAGAGCGCTGGGACTCCCAACTTCCCCCATGGTATCGCGGTGCTCCGGCATTGGTTAAGGATGAACACGGCAAGGAACGTTGCGTAGCCTGTCAACTCTGTGAATTCATCTGTCCACCCGGTGCAATCACTATCGTGCCTGAAGAAATCCCCCCTGCGGATCCCTGGGCAAAAGTCGAGAAGCGCCCCAAGAAGTTCGAGATCGACATGATCCGCTGCATCTATTGTGGCTTGTGCGAAGAAGTGTGTCCCGAGCAGGCCATCTTCCTCAAGAAGGATTACTCGATTACGGGTTACACCCGCAAAGAGATGGTGCATGACAAAGAGAAACTCCTCGAGATGGGCGGAGTAATGGAGGGATTGGTTTATAAGTGGAACAAAAAAAAATAGCCCTGTCCGGCGGGCGTAGAACGCCTGGTTGCTAAAGGCGCTGCGTAAACGCGACCGGTCGCAGACCGCCAAGACAGTGAATGGTGTTTTGGTATCTGCTGAACCGGACCCAGTTACTGCATGGAGGAGTGCCTGGAATCTACCGATGATTGGTCCCGTTAGTTAGGGAGCAGGACACTTTGTGGACAAGCTGGCTATCGCGGAGTATAAGGCGTCGGATATGGGCGACAAGAGCATCACCAAGGTCAGCGCGGCCACAGCGCCACGAGGACCCATGGGCCAGAAATACCTCGCCTCGGGCATCCGCCTCTCCATGCGGCTATGGGAAAGGGAATCTCCGGAGACACAGCCCAAGGCGGAGACCGCGGCGAATTATGAAACGGCGGGCTATGTCATCGCAGGCCGAGCCGAATTACATATCGAAGGCCAGGTCGTGGACCTGGAACCGGGCGACTCTTGGATCGTGCCGAAAGGCTCTCGCCACAGCTACAAGATCCTGGAAGCGTTCACAGCGCTGGAGGCCACCACCCCGCCCGCGGAAGTGCACGGCCGGGACAAAGCCGAGCCAGCCGGCTGAACCACGCCCACTCCCTCTCCCGATTGTGATAGCCCTTTCCGGCTCGCGCCTTGGCCAAGCCAAAAATCCACAGCAACACGGCATTTCCTTATTTTTTCACAGGTTCTAATTAGGCGGAGAGAGGAGAACAAGGGGTGCGGCAGCGCTATAACTTGCGTGCCTAAGTGGACGCCTCGCATGTTTCGCAAGGCAGGAAAAGTGCGGCGCCGTTGTTTTGGGCCAAGTTGGCGGGTTACGAAACGCACCGTAAACCGTTCGATCTCGTGGGCGCGGGTGGCGTCTTCTTCATGCTGGCTGCATCCTTCCAGCTAGCGACCTCGATGAGCGCGCGTTTCGCCGCCATTTGCAACCCCCTGATGATTGTGTCGTTTATCATCGGTGTGGTTGGGCTGCTGATTGGCGCATTCTGGACGGCGAGCGAGGTGCTCCGGGAATCCGACCACGGAATCCTCGGCACCAAGGCAGGCAGATAGCGGTTGTTCGAAAAAGGGCGGGTCGCTGATTGCTTCTACACAGTCGCCCGAATTTCTCAGCTTCAACAAGCTGGATACTGAACTCTGCTGTCGGCGCCGTAATTCGACAGTACCGATGAAATGCACCGATGTCGTAAGGCGCCGCTCAAGTGCTCGTCCGAGAATCATTTCGTGTAGGCTGTCCGGCGTGGCGCGAGCGAGGACATCGACCTCAATGAGTTGCGCGTCTATGAAGGGTTGGAAGGGGTGCCTGATCTGGCGCTCTTCTTCATCGATTGCGAGCATCGCCGTGCCTGCGGGTTGCGCTTCGACGACCAGCAGGCGCAGACGTTCACGCCGTTCGTCCACCCGCTGAGCCGGCACTGCGGTGGGGCCGACTACGCACTTGCACGCTCGATGCGCGCAGCAAGAACGCGTAAAGTTTTCTTATGAACGCCGAACACAAAACGCCTGAGTGGCTGAAGTTCGTCGATCACACCGCCGATGCTGGGATCGCGGTGGAGGCGCCCGATCTCGCGCGGCTGTTCGAGCGCGCGGCGTGGGGGATGTTTTCAGTCACCACAGACGTCGCGGCGGCGCGGGCCACGGAAACATCCCGTATCAGCATCGACGCGCCCGATCGCGTGGCACTGCTTGTCCGCTGGCTCTCGGAACTCAACTACCGCCACGTCACCGAGCATCGCATTTTTGCAAAATTCGAAGTCGTCACGCTCAGCGAGCAGCACCTCGAAGCCGACGTCTCCGGCGAAATCTTCGACCCGGCGCGCCACACCATTTTCACCGAGATCAAGGCGGTGACCTTTCACGATCTGCAGGTCGAACGCGATGAGCGCGGGTGGAAGGCACAGATCATTTTCGACCTTTGACGACGCCATGGACTACGACATCCGCAAGCTCACCGATTACCTCTGGGAACTGCCGAAGACCGGCGGCATGCGTGTGCCGGCGCGCATTTACGCGACGGAGGAGATGATCGCGCAGATCGTTGGCGACAAAGCACCTCAGCAGGCCGCCAACGTCGCGCACCTGCCCGGCATCGTCACCGCGTCGCTCGCGATGCCAGATATCCATTGGGGTTACGGCTTCCCGATCGGTGGCGTCGCGGCGTTCGACCTCGATGAGGGAGTCATCTCGCCCGGCGGCGTCGGCTACGACATCAACTGCGGCGTGCGACTGATGACGTCACGGCTCACACGCGAGCAGGTCGAGCCGCGGCTGCGCGAACTCGTGAACCAGCTCTTCCGCGACGTGCCCACCGGCGTCGGCGCCGCCGGTGCGCTGACCGTATCCGTGGACGAACTGCGCTACGTGGTGGAACGCGGCGCGCGCTGGGCTGTCGAGCACGGCTACAGCAGCGAGACCGACCTCGCTCACATCGAGGAGGCCGGCTGCATCGTCGGCGCCGATCCCGCGGAAGTCTCGCACCGCGCGTGGCAGCGCGGTCGCGAACAACTCGGCACGCTTGGCTCGGGCAATCACTTCCTCGAGGTCGGCTACGTCGCGGAGATTTACGACGCGGAAGCCGCGCGCGTGCTCGGTCTCCAACTCGACGAGATCACGGTCATCATCCACTGCGGCTCGCGCGGCTTCGGCTACCAGGTCTGCGACGACTACCTTGGCGTGATGGACAGCGCGGTGAAAAAATACCACATCGCACTGCCCGACCGGCAGCTCGCCTGCGCGCCGGTCGATTCACCCGAAGGCCAGCGCTACCTCGGCGCTATGCGGTGCGCGGTCAATTACGCCTTCGCTAACCGGCAGGTCATCGCCCACCACACGCGCAAGGCCTTCGAAAAGGCTCTCGGTATGGGCGCGGCCCAGGTCGGCATGCGTACCGTCTATGAAGTCGCGCACAACATCGCCAAATTCGAGACGCACATCGTCGATGGCCGCGAGCGGCGGCTGTGCGTCCATCGCAAAGGCGCCACGCGCGCCTTTGCACCCGGCCACGGAGAAGTGCCGCCCGAATACCGCGCGATCGGCCAGCCCGTGCTTATCCCTGGCGATATGGGCCGCTACTCCTATGTGCTTACGGGCACCGAGAAAGCGATGCGCGATACCTTCGGCAGCACCTGCCACGGCGCCGGGCGTGCGATGAGCCGCGTCAAAGCCAGGCAGGCTGCCGCGGGCCGCAACATTATTCGCGAGATGGAGGAAAGAGGCATCATTGTGCGAGGCCAAAGCCGCCGCACCGTGGATGAGGAAATTTCCGAGGCTTACAAGGATGTGTCGAACGTCGTCGATGCCTGCGCCCTCGCCGGCATCTCGCGGAAGGTCGCGCAGCTCCGCCCGATCGGCTGCATCAAGGGTTGAGCACTTCCAGCCAAGCGCAGAGCAACAATGCGCATCAACTCCCAGTCGCTGCGAACATCGTCTAGAAATAGAAGAAGCATCAGCTTGACGATAATCACCGGATCGACCGACAAATTGCCGCTACCGCCATAGAAGCGCTCCACCTCGGTGCGCACGAAACTTGGTTAAGGCAAGAACTTGTTTCGGTCTGCTTCTGCCAATGCCCCATCGTAACTAACTAATACCCTTAATATGGAATCCACTCGAAGCAGCAGTCCAAGACTAAGAACTCACGCGCTTACAATATCCCTGACTGCCCGGGCCGAGGCGCAGGACATCCCGCGCATCGCGCCGGCTGATCAATTGCCACCCGGCGGGAGCCACCGCCGAAACCACTCCGCTGCGAGCCGCGCCACCTCTTCGAGCGTGCCGGATTCTTCAAAAAGATGCGTCGCGGCCGGAATGATCTCGAGTTGCTTCTCACAGCGAAGCTCCGCAAACGACTCGCGATTCCATGCCAGCACCGTCTCGTCCCGTTCGCCGACGATCAGCAGCGTCGGCGCGGCCACGCGCGCGAGCACCACCTTCGCCATGTCGGTGCGGCTGCCCCGGCAGACGATTGCTCCGATTTTTTCGAGTCGCTCGACCGATGCCATGAGCGCCGCTGCTCCGCCCGTACTCGATCCGAAGTATCCGATCCGCAGCCGCTCCGTGGCTGGGTTTTGCGCGATCCAGTTGGTCGCGCCGAGGAGCCGGCCAGCGAGAAACGGAATGTCAAAACGCAAGCGGCCGGTCACTAAATCTTCGGCCTCTTCGTCTCCGGTGAGCAGGTCAAAAAGCAGCGTGCCGAGTCGGGCCTTGCGCAGCGTCGCGGCGACGAAGCGGTTGCGCGGACTGTGCCGGCTGCTCCCGCTGCCGTGCGCGAAAAGCACAATCCCCAGTGCGCGCTCCGGCATGGCGAGCGTGCCTGCGAGCATCACGCCGCCGATTTGAAAACGAACCTCTTCTTCGTGTTCTTGCATCGTCATCCTGAATCGCCTCCTTGCTTGCGAAACTGCTCCCAGAGCCGGCAGAACCGGCTTTCGTAAATGATTTCGTAAAGCTGAGCCTTGTCGGGAAAGAGCCGCTCCGCCTCGCTCCGCAGCTCGATCCGCGCGCTCTCGATCTCGCACTCCGGGCGCTCGAACAGGATGAGCGTGCAGACCCTGTCCACCTGCCGCTGGAAGGCGCGATATGCTTGCTCGGTCGCTTCCATGACTTGAACATAACACAGGACCTATCGCGATGAACCCACCCGATGTGCGTTTTGCAGCCGACGCGATGTCGCAATCGCTGGCGAAATGGATCCGGCTTCTCGGCTACGACTGCGCCGCCGGCGACGATTTATTCGGGTCGAAAACTCCCCGCCGTGAAAAATCGCGCACACGCGCGGCTGAACCCGTTCGCCCAGATGCGCGACGACGAGCTCACATTTGATCTAGCCTGCACCACGAGCGACATCGACCTGCCCATCGCGACGCCGCTCAAAGTCAGCGATTGTTCGCAGATCACCGATGGCGCAGCGGCGGTGGTTTTGTGCTCGAAACATTTCATCGAAAAAGTGCAACCGCGCGGGGCCGCGCGGCTCATCGGCTTTGCGCACACGACGGATTATTTGTCGCTGAAGAAAGGATGCCTCCGATTTTCCGATGGCTCGCAAAGCCGCCGAGCAAGCCTATGCGATGGCTGGCATCGGCCCGGGCGACATTGATGGCGCGGAAGTGCAACGACTGCTTCTAAATCTCGGAAATCGTGCAATACGAAATCCTCGGCTTCGCCGAGCGAGGCGAGGGCGCGCAGTTCATTGAAAGCGGCGCAACGTCTCCCCTTCCGGCCGTTTGCCCGTCAACGCTGGCGGGGGTTTGATCGGCGACGGCCATCCCGTCGGTGCGACCGGTGTGCGGCAGGTTGCTGCGGCGTTCACGCAGCTCACCGGCAAAGCGGCGCGCGCCAGAATCGACGGCGCAGAGCGTTTTAGCGACTGGCGCAGACGGCGATCCGGCGCTATCTTTTCACGCGGAGAAATTGGGAGGATTGCGCGATGCATCAACCAAGAGTTTCCACGCCGTTTCCAGGCCCCAAGGCGAGAGAGATTTTGGCGCTCGATCGAAAATTCATGAGCCAGTCCATGACGCGGCTCTATCCGATTGTCGCCGAGCAGGGCTGCGGCTGCTGGATCAGCGATGTTGATGGCAATCTCTTCCTCGATTTCACCGCGGGAATCGCTGTCAACGCGACGGGCTGTCTGCATCCCCAGATCACGGAGGCGATCGAAAAACAAGCGCATCGGTTGCTGCATTTCTCACTCGCCGATTTTTACCATCCGCTCGGCGCCCAGCTTGCGCAGAGGCTCGCGGGGCTGTTCCCTGGTGGCGGCGACGCGCG
>Ga0299906_10002296_pt1 | contig 15965 bp, 18 predicted proteins | sample RVTome_14_FD_200259 | JGI IMG/M metagenome (GOLD analysis project Ga0299906, IMG submission 200259) | Soil microbial communities from uranium-contaminated site in the Upper Colorado River Basin, Wyoming, United States - RVT145D125 (version 2) ... | reverse complement strand
CGATGATGCCACGCAGGTCAAGCGTCGGGAACCCTCTAGTAGGCGGTGACCTCAACCTCATCCCGCGCGGCGACCCCGTAGAAGCGGGTGTGGGTGCGCCGGAACTGGAGCGGCACCTCGCCAATCGGCCCGTTCCGATGCTTGGCGATCTTGGCCTTGACCAGCTCCAGATCGGCATCGGCGATGGGCTCGCCTTCGGCCCGATACAGGAAGATGACGACGTCTGCGTCCTGCTCCAGCGACCCGGATTCCCGCAGGTCCGAGAGACGCGGCTCGGCACTCCCGCGTTGCTCGACGTTGCGGGACAGCTGGGACAGGGCCAGCACCGGAACCTTGAGCTCGCGGGCCAGGTTCTTCAGGCCGCGGCTGATCTCACTCACCTCCTGGACCCGGTTCGGCTCGCGGGTGGGAGTCGAAGCCTGCATGAGCTGCAGGTAGTCCACGATCACCAGGTCCAGTCCTTGCTGCTCGACCTCCAGCCGTCGGGCCTTGGTGCGCAGCTCCATGACGGACAGGGTGGGCGAGTCGTCGACCCACATCTTGGCGCTGGCCATGTCGTTCATGACCTTGGCGATCTTCGACCAGTCGGTCTCCTCCATGAACCCGGTTTGGAGCGGGCGCGGATTGATCCCGGTCTCCGAGGACAGGAGCCGGAGCGCGAGCTGTTCGCGGCTCATCTCGAGCGAGAAGATGGCGACTCGCTTCTTCTCGTGGACGGCCGCATGCAGGGCCACGTTGAGGGCCAGGCTCGTCTTTCCCACGCTGGGGCGCGCGGCAAGAATGACAAGGTCCGACGGCTGGAACCCGCCGAGGAGAGTGTCGAGCCCGGCCAGCCCGGTCGGGATGCCGAGGATCTGGCCCCGGTGTTCGTGGAGGTACTCGAGCCGGTCATAGGCTTCTCCCAGGAGCGTGGCCAGGGTCTCGAACCCGGCGACCGTTCGGCGCTGGCTGATCTCGAACAGGATGCCCTCGGCCCGGTCGATGGCCGCCGCCGTGTCATGGGCCTCCTCGTACCCCACCGCCGCGATGCGTCCGGCCGCCGCGATCAGGTTCCGGAGCACGGCCTTCTGCTCGACGATCCGGCCGTAGTGCTCCACGTGCACCGCGGTCGGGACCGCGTTCATCAGGGTCGCCAGGTAGGCGGGCCCACCGACCCCATCCAGCTTGTCGTGCCGGGTCAGCTCGTCGCCCAGGGTGACGAGGTCGATCGGCTCCCGCTGGTTGTGGAGAGCCAGCATGGCCCCGTAGATATCCGCGTGCTGGGGGCGGTAGAAATCGCCGGGGTGCAGGAAGTCGGCGACCTTGAGGATGGCCTCGGGGTCAATCAGGATCGAGCCGAGCACGCTCTGCTCGGCCTCGACCGCCTGGGGGGCGACTCGGTCAATGCTCACGATGGCGTGGGAATGACCCTAGGAGCGCGACCCGGACTTGGGTAGGGCTTTAACCACAGGCTTAGCCACAGACCCCAAATCCGGACGGGGATTCGATGTGGACAAGGTGCGCAGATCCTGGCCCCCGGTCGCGACACCTACGCTGTCGCGGGGTCGCGGGCCCTCAGTGCTCGGCGATGACCTCGACCCGGACCTGGGCCTCGAGGCCCGGCATCAGGTGCACGCTCACCACGTGTTCGCCGACGGTCTTGATCGGCTCCCCAAGGTGGATGTCATGCCGATCGATCTCGATCCCCTCCTGGCGCAGGCGGTCCGCGACGTCGCGCGTCGTCACCGAGCCGAACAGCCGGTCTCGTTCGCCGGCCTTGACGCCGATCTGGACGGTCAGCTCCCCGAGGCGCGCGGCGATGGCTTCGGCGTCGGAGCGCAGTGAGCGATCCCGCTCGTCTCGCTGCTCGCGGTGGCGCTCCCAATTGCGGACCGCGCCCAGGTCGGCGAGGACCGCCGCTCCGGTGGGGATCAGGTGATTGCGAGCGTACCCGTCCTTGACGTCCTTCAGGTCGCCTTCGCGGCCAAGGCCCCTCACGTCCCGCTTCAGGATGACCTTCATTCCACTTCCACCGGGGTCTTGGCCCGCGTCGCGCGCCACTCGGCCAGGTGACGTTTGACCTCTGCCGAGTCCCGCAGGCCGCCGTAACGGGCCAGGAGCTCCGGCAACGTGTCCCGAATCCGATCGTAGCGCCCACCGAGCAGCGAGCGCACGCGAGCCAGGTCGGCGTCCAGCACCGCCTGTCCGGCGGCAGCACGGGCCAGGTGGTCGTCTCGGACCGCTGCCGGCGCGTTGTTGATGAACAGGTCCAGGACGAGCAGGAGGACCGTCAGATCATCGGCCGCGCCGAGGATGGGGACGACGTCGGGAATCAGGTCGATGGGCAGGACCACATAGGCCAGCGCCGCGACAAGCAGCGCCTTCAGGCCAAGCGGCGTACGGGGATCTCGGGCCAGTCCCCACACCAGGCGCGCGTAGGTGGGCAACTGGAGTAGGACTCTGGCGGTACGCAGATAGCGCCACCGGCCGGGACGCAGCACTCGAGTTTGGCCTCCGGTCAGTCCGACAAGGGGGTGGGCGCGGATGATACCAAGCGATTGACAATAGAACAGGCGTTCTGCTAGGGTGCGCTTCGTGACCAGGCACGACGCCGAGCGCCGACAGCGCATCGTCGAGTACATCGCCCGTACGGTTGCCGAGCGTGGCTATCCGCCCTCGGTCCGCGAGATCGCCGATGCGGTGGGCCTCGCCTCCACATCGGCCGTCCACCATCACCTCGTGGCCCTCGAACGCTCCGGGCAGCTGGAGCGTGGCAGCCGTACGTCACGTGCCCTTCGGCTGACCGCCATCGCGGAAGGCGTGGCGCCTCCCGCCCGGCCGGCGCGCGGGGCGGTCACTCCTTTCCGGATGCCGGTTGAGCGTGATGTCCTGCGCCTCCCGGTGATCGGTGAGATCGCGGCCGGCCAGCCCATCGAGGCCTACCAGGACCCCACCCAGACGCTCGAGGTCCCCAGCTCGCTCCAGGCCCGTGACGATTCGTACGTCCTGCGCGTGCGGGGGCGGAGCATGATTGATGCGCTCATCGACGACGGGGACTATGTCGTCGTGCAGCCCCAGGCCACGGCCCGCGACGGGGACATCGTGGTCGCCCTGTTGGAGGACAACGGAGTCACCCTGAAGCGCTTCTTCCGCGAGGACGGGCGCATCCGCCTCCAGCCCGCCAACCCGGAAATGGAACCCATCTACGCCACCGAGCTCCAGATCCAGGGCAAGGTGGTCGGAGTCATCCGCAAGCTTTGACCAACTGACCCATGGCGGCGGCCGTGCCGCCGTTAGGCTGGTGGAGCCCATGGCCCAGCCGATGCTCACCCTTCGCCAGCTGAACCGGGCCACGCTCGCTCGGCAGGGCCTCCTCGAGCCACTGGCCCGCGTCCCGGTGGCCAGGCTGATCGAACGCATCGGGTCGCTCCAGGCCCAGCACCCGGATTGGCCTGCGCTGGCGCTCCAGTCCCGCTTGCCAGCCGGGGCCCAGCTCGTGGACCTGTCGCGGGCCCGTGCCCGCAGGTCGGTCGTCCGCGCGTCGCTGATGCGGATGACGGTTCACGTGGTGAGTGCCGCGGACTTCTGGCCGATGTCCACGCTGACGCTCCCCTTTCGCTGGGAGCAGTGGCGCGTCATGTACAAGCGGAATCCTGTCTCCTCGCCGCTGGGCCGCCGCGTCCGTCAGGCGTACCCGGCTGCGCTGGCCGCCCTGCGGGAGCGTCCACTCGCCATCCACGAGATCGAATCGGTCCTGGCGGCCGAAGTGGGCCGCGTAACGATTCCGCCCAACCGATGCCTGTGGCGCCATTTCAGCGGCGGCGTGGCGCTGGTCCAGGTGCCGTATCCCGAGGAGACGTACGGCCGCGCCCGGTATGCACCAGCCGTCGACTGGCTGGGCGATCCCGACCCGACGGCCGCCAACGCGGAGAACGCCGCGGACCGATTGGCGCGGCGGTACCTCGCTGCCTTCGGGCCGGCCAGCGTGGAGGATCTGGCCGCCTACGTTGGGCGCGGCAAATGGCTGTCGCGGTGGCGTCAAGCCGTCGGCGGCGCGGCCGACGACCTGATTCGGTTCAGCGACGAGGCCGGGCGAACCCTCCTCGACTTGCCGCACGCTCCGCGGCCGGATGACGACGCGCCGGCGCCTCCCCGGCTGCTCGCGCGCTGGGACAGCCTGCTACTGGCATATGGCACCGCCCACCGCGCCCGCGTCCTGCCGGCGGCCCATCAGTCGACGGTCATCACCCGCAACGCCGACGTGATGCCGACGTTCCTGGTCGACGGCATGGTGGCCGGAATCTGGCTGCCGCGCCAGGACCGCGACGGCACTCCCCGCCTCGAGCTGCGGCCGTTCGGCCGGCTGTCGGCGGCGAACCGCGACGCCCTGGAAGCCGAGGGCCAGCGCCTGCTGCCGATCCTGGGCCGAGGGGCCTTCAGCCGCTACCCGGGTACTGACTGACCGATGCGCACCATCATCCATGCCGACCTCGACGCCTACTACGCCTCGGTGGAGGTCCTCGACAACCCGTCGCTCAGGGGTTTGCCGGTGATCGTGGGCGGCCGTCCCGATGACCGCGGCGTGGTCAGCGCGGCCTCCTACCAAGCGCGCCGGTTCGGCGTCCATTCCGCCATGCCCCTGCGCACGGCCGCGCGGCTTTGCCCCCAGGGGGTCTTCCTGCCCGGCCGATTCGAACGTTATGCGGAAGTGAGTCTGCAGGTCATGCGGATCTTCGACACGTTCACGCCCCTGGTCGAGCCGATCAGCCTGGACGAGGCCTTCCTGGACGTCACCGGCGCTCCCGCCGGGGATGGGCGGACCATCGGCCAGGCCATCAAGAATCTGATTCGCACCGATGTTGGTCTTGTCGTCAGTGTCGGGGTGGCCACCAACAAGCTCGTGGCCAAGGTCGCATCAGACCTGCGCAAGCCCGATGCGCTGGTCGTCGTGGAGCCGGGCGACGAAGCCGCGTTCCTGGCCCCGTTGCCGGTGTCCCGCCTGTGGGGCGTTGGCCCGCGCGTCCGGCAGGCGCTGGCTGACTACGGGGTGACGACGATCGGGCAGCTGGCGGCGGTGCCGGAGGCGACACTGCGTCGCCGGTTCGGCCGCCACGGCGTGGAGCTGGGCCATCGCGCGCGTGGCAATGATCCGTCGCCGGTGGTGCCGGGCCACGCCCCGAAGTCCATCGGTCATGAGCACACCTTCAACACCGACGTCACCCAGCGGACCGGGCTGGAGGGCACGCTCCTGTGGCTGTCGGAGTCGGTGGCGGGGCGCTTGCGGCGCCACCAGATGGCGGCGGGCGGCGTGCAGCTCAAGCTCCGCTACGAGGGCTTCGAGACGTTGACCCGGCAGGCGACGCTACCGCACCCGACCACCGACGCCCAGGTCCTGCTGGAGGTCATCCATCGGCTCCTTGACCGCACCCTGCAGCCGGATCGCGCGGTGCGATTGATCGGGATCACCGCCATCTCCCTGGTCGACGCCCAACAGCTGACCCTGTTCGGTGACGGCCAGCGCGTTCAGCGGCTTGCGGAGGCCACCGACGCGGTGCGCGAGAAGTTCGGCGACCGCGCCATCACGCGCGCCCGGTTGCTGCGCGAGGCGCCGGAACGCCGCTTCAGCGAGCGCCCGCCGGAGGCTTGACAACTAGAACATCTGTTCGTATTCTCCTGGTATGGCACTGATCTCCATCACCCCCGTCGCGGCGTCGGTCGCCTGGGATGCGCGCCACGTCCGACCTACCCGCATCCGGTTCGGTGACCGGGAGCTGCGGGTGGCACGCCTGGCCACGGTCCGTGACGAGCGCGCGGCGTATCCGGCGGGGAGCTCCCCGCGGCTGATGCTGGTGGTGGAGGTCGAATCCGGAGAGTCCCTGGAGCTGGTCTTCGACGCGCGGCGCCGTCGCTGGTTCGTCGACGCCCTGGACCCCGCGGCCTGACGCGGCTTCGGGGGGTCATTCCGCAGCCCGGCTTGCGCCGCGTACCTCTCCCGCGGGCCCGCCGGGCTCCTTCTCGGCTCCCCGTACAATCGGCTGCCCATGAGCAGCCCCTCACTCGCTGAACTGACCGTCCGCGATCTCACCGAGCGGTTGGCGTCGCGCGCCCCGGTGCCGGGCGGCGGCAGCGCCAGCGCCCTGGCCGGCGCCCTGGGAGCAGCCCTGGTCGAAATGGTCTGCGAGCTGACGGTCGGCAAGCCTGAGTACGAGGACGTTGACCCCGTCGCGCGCCAGATCGGTGCCGCGGCCGGTGAGCTGCGCGGCTCCATGCTCGCCGCGGCCGAAGAGGACGCCGCCGCCTACCTGGACGTGGTCGCCGCGCGTCGTCTGCCGCGTGACAGCGACGAGGAACGGGCCGCGCGAAAGGCCGCCATCGGCGAGGCATCGGTGGCCGCCACCGAGGTCCCGCTGCGGGTGGCCCGGCTCGCGGCCGAGGTCCTCGACCTGGCGGCCAGCATCGCATCCATCGGCAATCGCAACGCGGTCAGCGACGCGGGTGCGGCGGCGCTGCTGGCCGCGGCGGCTGCCCGGGGAGCGGCCCTCAACGTGAGGATCAACCTCCCCTCGCTTCCCGAGGCTCATCCGTTGCGGGCCGGTGCCGCGGCTCAGCTGGCGGCGCTCGACGCCAGCGTGACCAAACGCGAGGCCGAGGCCCTGGCGGCGGTCAGCCAGAGGATGAGCGTGTGAGCGGCCGCGTGCTCCACGGTCGCTTGATTGCCGATCTCCACCGCCACGACCTCGCCGCCCGCGTGAGCGTGCTCATTGCCCGCGCGCGTGTGCCGGGTCTGGCCATCCTGCGGTTTGCGAACACGGGACCCGAGGTCTCCTACGCCCAGAGCCTCGCGCGCTCGGCCGGCTCGATCGGGATCGCACCGATGGACGTCCGCCTCCCCGAAGACGCCACCATGGACCAGGCCGCCGCCGCCCTCGAGACGCTGAACCGGGACCCGACCGTGGCCGGCATCGTGGTCATCTATCCCATCCCGGGCCACCTGGACCCCGAGGCGGTCGGTCGGCTGGTTGATCCCGCCAAGGACGTCGACGGGGCGAGCCCGGTGAGTGCCGAGCAGCTGGCTCGTGGCGAGCCCGCCTTCGTGCCCGCGACCGCGGTGGCGGTGATGGAAATCCTGAACCACTACCGGATTCCGGTGGCCGGACGCCCCACCGTTGTCGTTGGGCGCTCCCGGGTCGTAGGTCAGCCGACGGCGGTCCTGCTGGCGGCCAAAGGTGCGAACGTGGCGGTGGCCCACAGCGAAACAGCGGACCTGGCGCGCGCGACGCGAGAAGCGGAGATCCTGGTCGTGGCCGCCGGGGTGCCGGCACTCATCGGACCGGATTACGTCAACTCGAGCGCCGTGGTCGTGGACTGCGGAATCAACGTCACCGAGGCCGGGGTGGTCGGCGACGTCGACTTCGAGCGGGTCCTCCCGCTGGTCGAGGCCATCACCCCGGTTCCCGGCGGCGTGGGACCGGTGACCACCATGATGCTGCTCGACCAGGTCGTGACGGCCGCTGAACGGGCGGCCCAGACGCCGGCTGTGACGGACTGACCGATGCCGGGGACCGGCTCATGATCGAGCTGCTCCCCCAGGTGGTGCTGCTGACCGTTGCCGCGCTGGCGGCCAGCACGCTGGCCGCCGTAGCGGGCTTCGGCGGTGCGGCCATCCTGCTCCCCGTCCTGGTCGCCCTCTTCGGTCCGCGGGACGCGATCCCGATCCTGACCATCGCCCAGCTGGTCGGCAACGGCTCGCGGGTCGTCATCAACCGCGACGCGGTCGATCGCCGGATCGTGGGCTGGTTCGCGCTGGGTGGCATCCCGGCCGCGTTGATCGGCGGCTTTCTGTTCGCCGCCGCGCCGCTCGACGCGCTGACACGGCTGATCGGTGCATTTCTGCTGGCCTCAGTGGCCTGGCGCCACATCCGACCGCGCCCATCCGGCGCCCTTGGACCGCGGACGTTTACGGTCATCGGCGCCTTCTTCGCCTTCGCCTCCGCCCTCGTCGGATCGATCGGCCCGCTGATGGCTCCCTTCTTCCTGGCCGCCGGGCTGGTGAAGAGCGCGTACATCGGGACCGAGGCAGCCGCGACCGTGGTCATGCACGTGGCCAAGCTGGTCGCCTACGGGACCGCGGCACTCCTCACCGCCGCGACAGTCGGGATTGGGCTGGTGATGGCCCCCGCCATGATCGTCGGGTCGCTGATCGGGAAGCGGATCGTGGACCGCCTGCCGGAGCGGGTCTTCGTGGCCATCATCGAGGTCGTCCTGATCGTTGCCGGCCTCGTGTTCCTGATCGGGGGCTGAGTAGTCGGGGCGCCGTCAGTCGAGGCGAATCGCAGGCCAATACATTTCGTCCGGCGCGACCGAGCCATCGATGAAGCCAAGACCCCGCATGATGGCGAAACCAGACTCCCACAGATCCGGGTCAATCGCGCCCATCGGCAGCGCGCCGTCCCCCTCCCACAGATCGATGGTCGCGAGCAGGACCGACCGGGCCGTATCCATGTCCTCCCAGAGGGTCGGAACGGCCATCGCGGCGGCGGCAAGCCCGGCAGCGGGCTCCAGCACCACGGCTGCTTGGGCCGCGGCCGTGGCGGATGCGAAGGCCTCGACCAGCGACCGATCCCCGGCGAGGAGCTCGTCGCCGACCACCACCCCGGGACCGGGGAGTGGGGCGACCTCGTCGATCGTCAGCAGATTGGTTGCATAATCAGGTCCTTCTGCGGCGAGTCGGATGGGCTCGTTGTTGCGGAAGCCCGTGATGAGCTCGACGTCCCCGGCCAGGAAGCCCTCGACCTGGTTGAACTGCGGATATTCCCGGATGGTCACGTCGTCCTCGGTCAGGCCGCCAGCGTCGAGCAACGCCAACAGCGCATGCCACGATGACCCGAATCGGCCAGGAGTGCCAATGGTCATCCCGGCCAGTTCGGCCGGGTCCGTCGGCACCGAGCCGGGTAGGCCAATCAGGGCCACCGGAAACGACTGGAACAGGGACGAGACGTACGTCACCGGAATCCCGCTGGTCCGGGCGATCATCACGTCGGTCGCATCGGCCACCCCGAACTCGGCCTGGCCGTCGGCCACGAGGCGGATGAGCTCGCCGCCACCGGCGTGCTCGATAGTCACCTCGAGTCCGGCATCCGCGTAGTAGCCATCCTGCTGAGCCAGGTAGAACGGGGCGAATTGGACGTCGGGGCGGAAGCCGAGCAGGAGCCGCACCTGGCGCAGCTCCCCCGCCGGGGTGGGGGACGGGCTCAGCTCGGGACTGGCGGTCGGGCTCATGGATGCGGTTGGGGTACAGGCCGCAACGGTCAGCATGAGTGCGATGGCCACTGGAAGGGCACGGGTCGACATCGGTTTCCTTTCGGTCTTCATCGGGGGATCAGCAAGCGTTCGGCGACGAGCACCAGGCCGTAGAAGGTCAGGCCCAGCACGGCCAGGCTGGCGAGAGCCACGAACATGAGCGGTGTGTCGAACAGGCCCTGGTCGGCGATATTGATGAGCACTCCCAGACCGATGCTGGCGCCGGCCCATTCGGCCACCACCGCGCCGATAACGGCCAGGGTCACGCCCACCCGCAGCCCGCCGAAGAGCACCGGCAGCGCCGAGGGCAACTCGAGGAGGCGGGTGATCTGGCCCGGGCGGGCACCGTAGGCGCGCGCCATCTCGACCAGCAGCGGGTCGGTGGACCGGATGCCGACCATGGTGGCGATGGCGATGGGGAAGAACACGATCAGGGCGCAGATCACGACACGCGCCGTGAGCCCGCCGCCAAACCATATGTCGATCAGGGGCGCCAGGGCCAGGATGGGAATGGCCTGGGCCGCGACGAGGTAGGGCGACAGGACTCGCTCCGCGGTCAGGCTCTTGGCCAGCAGGATGCCCGCCGCGACGGCCACCAGTGCGCCCACCGCGAAACCGATGACGCTTTCCTCCAGGGTCGCGACCAGGTGCGGCTGAAGCGTTCCGTTCCGGATGGCCTCTACGGCGCGCAACGCCACCACGTCCGGAGCGGGCAGGATGTACTCGGGGTAGCCGCCGATGAGGACGATGACCTTCCAGGCCGCGAGGAAGGCGAAGGCGCTGAGGGCGATGAAAGCCAGCCGGCGGAGGATCGTCATGCCGCTGCCTCCCGTCCGGGCTCGGCCCAGCCCTCCAGCTCGGGAGCGTGGACCGCGGCCAGCGCCTGGCGGACCTCGGCCTCCACGGCGGCCATGCCCGGATCTCCGGTCAGTCCTGACGGCCGGGGACGCCCGAGCGGTACGCGAATATCCGCCGCGACCCGTCCCGGCCGCGGGGTCATGACCCAGATGCGATCCGCAAGCCCGATCGCCTCGCCGACCGAGTGGGTGACCAGGACCACCGTCCGCCGTCGAGCCAGCCACAGGGCCTCGAGCTGAACGTCGAACGCGTCACGGGTCAGCGCATCCAGTGCGCTGAATGGCTCATCCAACAAGAGGACCGGCGGGTCGGTGACCAGCGATCGGGCAAGGGCGACCCGCTGCTGCATCCCACCCGACAGCTCTCGGGGTCGCAGGGCGCCGGCGCTGTCATCGGCCAGCCCGACCTGGGCAAGTGCCCGCTCGGCGGCCTGATGCCGCTCGGCTCGCGGCGTCCCTCGCAATTCCAGGGGCAGGGCCACGTTGTCGAGTGCGGACCGCCAGCCCAACAGCCGGGGCTGCTGGAAGACCAGGCCGGTTCGCCCGTCGCCGGCCTGCGGAGGTGACGCCTCGGGCCCCAGACCGATGCGTCCCGCGCGGGGTGCCAGCAGCCCGGCAATCGCCCGCAGGAGGGTGCTCTTCCCGCACCCGTTCGGACCGATCACCGCCACCAGCTCCCCGGGGGCGACGGATCCGCTCAGGCCGTCCAGCGCGGTGAGGGTCCCCGTGGGCATGCGGAACGCGACCGACAGCCCCTCGATCGTGATGGCCGGGCCGGGTGGTTGCGTCGCGTGCTCCATCGGTCTCCCATGCGCCATCGCGCGACGGGGCGTGGCAGCCGCGACGCCTTCGATCGATGCGCGAATCCAGCCCGGCGCGCAGCGCCGATCGGTCCGCGGGTCGTCGGAGGAACGCCTCGTGCTCGCCCTCTCCCATCCGGACTGTCACCGTCGGCCCTGTCTGCCCGGCTGGCGCCGGGGTCAGGTCGGCCCCGCGAGGTGCCCCGGCAGCCTCTCCGCGGCCGCCGGCCTCAAGGGGTTCGCGGGCTGGTCCGTAACCCGGACCGACCGCCGGTGGGGGGTTTCACCCCGCCCCGAAGGCGATGGATTCGTTCAGTTGCGGCGATCGTGCCACTCTCCCGCCGACCGGTCAAACCTCAAGCGGAGCGCTTCGGCCACGGGCCCAGCGAACGAGGATGAACGCGATCGCGACAACCACGACGACGTAGATCAGGATCTCGAACGGACGGATCGCCGAATACAGCGCCTCGTAGTTCTCGCCCAGCACCCAACCCGCGGTGACCAGAGCCAGGTTCCACGGGATGGAGCCCAGGACCGAGAACAGCAGGAAGCGGCCGATGGGCATGCGGGCGACCCCCGCCGGGTAGTTGATCAGCGCTCGCAGGAGCGGGACGAAGCGGGCCAGGAAAACGGCCCAGCCGCCGTAGCGCGCGAACCACGCATCGGCGCGGTCCAGGTCGTCGGGGTGAATGTGGATGTAGCGCCCATATCGGTCCAGGAGTGGTCTGCCGCCCCAGGCTCCGATCAGGTACCCCGCCAGGGAGCCGGCGGCTGCCCCGATGGTGGCCGCGACCATGACGCCGATGAAGGTCCAGGGCGCATCGGTCAGCCACTCGACCACCGCGGGATCGGCTCCGGACTGGGCAACCTTCCATCCCGCCATGGGCACGATGACCTCCGACGGGAGGATGGGGACGAACGTCTCCAGGGCGACGCCCACCGCCACGCCCAGGTAGCCGATGGCGTCGTACAGGGCCAGGAAGAACGGGATGACCTGCTGGTCGATGAACTCCAGCACGCCGCAGGCTAGGCCCCGGTCGCGAGGCGCTGCCGCAGGGCGGCGCTCATGCGTTCGTCGACGGCCAGGATATGAACGGCCACCAGCACGGACAGGAGTGCGGCGCCCGCAATCCAGCCGCCCAACACGTCAAGGGGGTAATGCAGGTTGAGGTAGATCCGGACCAGGCCGATGGCCACGATCAGGGTCAGCGCCACCCCGTAGGCGATCAGGCCCTGCCGTCGATCCGATGACAGCCGGGCGATGCAGAACGCCACAAGGCCATAGAACACGGTGGCACGCAGGGCGTGGCCAGCCGGGAAGACGGCGATGTCGTCCAGCCCCACGCCCTTGACGTTGAACATGGCGGAGACCAGATCGGGGAACGTGATGGACGGGATGGCGACGAAATACTTCAGCGCCCATTCCATGGGGAAGGCCAACGTGCCGATTGCGAGCAGCAGCGCAAGGTCGCGCCGCCCCCTGGCCAGGGCCAGGAGGCCGCAGAATGCAAAGCCCAGGCCCACGAACCACCCGGAGCCGAGTGCGCTGACTGCGGTCAGTGCGATGTCGACCACTGGAAGGTTGGCCTCAATCCACGTCTGCCCTGGCGCAACCACGTTCTGCATCAGCCACTCCTCGGGCAGGAGGTAGGTGGTGGTTCGCTTGAGGGCCACCAGCCAGAAGAGCGTGGGGAGCAGGATCAGAGACAGCATGAACGCGGCGGCCGGGCTCGGAACAGCACCGCCCAGCCAGTCGCGCGCGTCGGGGCTCGTGACCAGGCGGCTGGTCGGGTCCGGGATCCTCCGCACGTCCGTAGTATGGGACCCGTGCAAGCCCCGCTCCAGCTGACCGGCCGCGACCTGGCGATCGAGGACGTGGTCGCCGTCGCTCGCGAGAAGCGGCCCGTAGATCTGGCTGCGACCGCCCGGGAACGGATGGCGGCCTCGCGAGCCGTGATCGATCGGGTGGTCGCGTCGGGGGAAACCATCTACGGGGTCACGACCGGGTTCGGGGACCTGGCCGACGTCCGGATTTCGCCCGAGCAGACCGCCACGCTGCAGCGCAACCTGGTCCGCAGCCATGCGGCCGGAGTGGGTGAGCCGCTCCCCGGGGAAGTGGTCCGGGCCATGCTCGTGCTGCGGGTCAATGCCCTGGCCGTCGGCCTGTCGGGCGTGCGCCCCGAGCTGGCGGACCTGCTGGTCGCCATGCTGAACGCCGGCGTCCAACCCCGCATCCCGTCCCGCGGCAGCGTCGGCGCCTCGGGCGACTTGGCACCCCTCGCCCACCTGGCCCTGGTCGTCATCGGTGAGGGAGAAGCCGAGGTCGGTGGCCGTCTGCTGGCCGGCGCCGATGCCCTGGCCGCAGCCGGCCTGGAGCCGATGGAGCTGCAGGCCAAGGAGGGCCTTGCCCTCCTCAACGGGACACAGCTCATGGCCGCCCTGGGCGCACTGGCGGCCGCGGACGCCCGTCGCCTGGTGATCACCGCCGACGTGGTGGGAGCCATGAGCCTGGAGGCCATGCTGGGGACGGCATCGGCCTTCGACGAGGCCCTCATCGGCGCCCGCCCCCACCCGGGACAGATCGCCTCGGCGGCGCGTTTGCGGCGGTTATTGGCCGACAGCGAGATCGGGGCCAGCCATCGGTCCAGTCCGCACCGCCTCCAGGACCCCTATTCATTGCGATGCATGCCGCAGGTCCACGGCGCGGTGCACGACGCGTTGGCTCCCCTGGAGGGCGTCCTGGCGGTGGAGATGAACGCCGCCACCGACAACCCGCTGGTCTTTCCGGACGGGCGGGTTGTGAGCGGGGGGAATTTCCATGGCGCACCGCTGGCCCTGGCGCTCGACCATGCCCGCGTGGCGCTGACGGCCCTGGCCACCATCTCCGAGCGGCGCACCGCGCGCCTGGTTGACGCGCGGCTGTCGGGATTGCCCGCCTTCCTGGCCGCCGAGCCGGGCCTCGAGAGCGGGCTGATGATCGCCCAGTACACCGCGGCTGCCCTGGTCAACGAGCTGAAGACGGTGGCGCACCCGGCCAGCGTCGACACCATCCCGACCAGCGCCAACCAGGAGGACCACGTCAGCATGGGCGCCACGTCCGCCCTGCTGTTGCGGGAGGCCGTGGACCGGGTGACGGCCGTTCTGGCGATCGAGGCCCTGTGCGCGGCGCGCGGTCTCGACCTGCGCGCCCCGTTGCGTCCCGGGCAGGGAGTGGCCACCGCTCATGCCGCCGTTCGCGGGGTCGTGACACCCCTCGCCGCGGACCGTCCCCCGGGGCCCGACATCGCGGCGCTGGCTCAGCTCATCGCCGGAGGCGGCCTGGCGACCGATGCCTGAGCTGAGCTTTGCCCTCGTCGACGAGGCGAGCATCCCGGCCATTCCGGCCCCGGCCCGGCCCGGCGCGCGGTGCCAGACCTGCGACTACTGGGAGCGGCTGGAGGGCGGCCGCGAGGGGGACGATACCGCCACTCGCCGCGACGCCAAGCGGGCCGCGTTGCTGGCCGGCGCCCGGCTGGCGGGCTCATACGGGATGCTGGCCACCGAACCTGACGGAACGACCGTCGGCTACGCGCAGTTCGGGCCGTTGAGCGCGTATCCACGGGCCCAGCTCATCCGCGACCGCTACCCCGAGCTGCCCGAATCGCCCACGCCATGGGTCATCACCTGCCTGCAGGTCGTGCCCCAAGCCGCGGACCGGCTCGACATCGGCCAGGCGCTGGCCGAAGCGGTGTGCGCCGATCTGGATCGGCGTGGCGTGACCGCGGTCGAGGTCTATCCCGAGCGTGCCGCCGACCCGTGGCTGCCACCCGGCGGACCGGCATCGGTGTACGAGTCGTCGGGCTTCACCCGCGCGGCCGGAGACGACCGATATCCGGTCTATCGCCGCGACCTGGCGGGAGGCGCGGAGGTGGGCTGGGGCGACCTGCTGGAAAAGGCCCGGCCGCCGGATGAGGGCGAGGAGTGGCCGCTCCCGTTGCCCAAGGGCCCGCGCGAGGAAGACGTCTTCCGCCTGCCACCCAAGCCCGAGCGGCCCAACCCGTTCGGGGACGACTGACTCCTTCCGGGCGGACGGACCGATGATAGAGGCCTTCCTCTGGGCACTGCTGGCCAGCTCGGCCCTGGTCGTGGGCGCCGTCGCGGGCGTGGCCATGAACCTGCCACGAACGTGGGTCGGCCTGGCCCTGGCGTTCGGCGCCGGAGCGCTGATCAGCGCCGTCGCCTTCGAGCTCGCGGCCGAAGCATTCGCGATCGGGGGCGGATGGCTGCTGGCCGCTGGCCTGGCCGCAGGGGCGTTCACGTTCTTCATCGGCAACCGCTGGCTGCACTCCCGGGGCGCGGCGCGGCGCGGGGCGCGGGTCCGCCCGGCCAAGGACGCTCAGGGCCTGTCGATCGTGCTCGGCGCCCTATTGGACGGCATTCCGGAGTCGATCGTCCTGGGCACCATGCTCCTGGCCGGCGGCGCCGTAGCGCCTGCATTTCTCGCGGCGGTGGTGCTGTCCAACGTCCCGGAGGGCCTGTCGGCGGCGGCGGATCTCCGCCGAGAAGGTCATTCCCGCGGATGGATCCTGCGACTCTGGATCAGTGTCGCCGTGGCTTCGGCGGTGACCGCCGCAGCTGCCTACGCGCTCCTTGACAAGCCCGGGGCCGCGATCCCGTTCGTCCAGGCCTTCGCGGCGGGGGCATTGATCACCATGCTGGTCGACACCATGATCCCCGAGGCCTACGAGGACAGCGGCGACCGAGCGGGCCTGGTCACCGTCCTGGGCTTCGCCATGGCGTTCCTCTTGTCCGCGGTGTCCTAGCCCGACCGGGCACGACTCTCGACGCTGGCCGCCTATCATCGGGAACCATGAAGACGAGCACCCGGCCAGCAGCTGGCCCACGGGCCGTGCGGGCGCCGCGCGGGACGGAACTCTCGTGCAAGGGCTGGGGTCAGGAAGCGGCGCTCCGGATGCTGATGAACAACCTCGATCCGGACGTGGCCGAGGACCCGGACCACCTCATCGTGTACGGCGGTACGGGACGGGCG